>Ga0180009_10003385_pt1 | contig 18173 bp, 18 predicted proteins | sample OS_PC_MetaG_FD_123537 | JGI IMG/M metagenome (GOLD analysis project Ga0180009, IMG submission 123537) | Groundwater microbial communities from the Aspo Hard Rock Laboratory (HRL) deep subsurface site, Sweden - OS_PC_MetaG | ecosystem: Environmental > Aquatic > Deep subsurface > Groundwater... | reverse complement strand
TCAGTTAATGCTTTTATGGTTAAAGCAGAAATTCCTTCAAATGAAATACATTATGGTTCAATGGAATCAGACAACAAGCCTGTCTTAACCTTAAATTACGGGCAGACTCCTTTCTTATGCGGTGATGCAGACTCAAGTGCAAGCGTGGATTTAGATGATGTAGTTTACTTAATTGCATATATTTTTACAGGAGGGCCTGCGCCAAATCCATTAAGTGTAGGAGACGCTGACTTAAGCGGACAAATTGATTTAGATGATGTAGTTTACTTGATTAATTATATTTTTATTGGAGGGCCTGCTCCATGCGAAGTTCCGGCAGGATATAATCCTCCAGTTAATACAACAGGATGGGGGCAAACAGAAGTAAACGAATATTTAGAACAATTTACTTAATTCGAATTTATTTGTATTTTTCAAGCAAAGAATTAATGTCAACGCTCTTTAATTCTTGCTGTTGTTTTACAAGAGATTTTTCTTTTAATTGAGGCAAGTCTTCTGTATAAGTGTCTCTTTTGGTTTGATAAAATATTCCAGTAGGAATTCTTGGATTCCATTCAAAAGATTTAAGGAAAGCAGCAGAAAAATTTGAAGTGTCATGTTTTTCTGATTGTAAATCATAAACTCTTTTCTGAAAGAACTCAAAAGTGTTGACTTTATTTAAAGTAACGCAAGGCTGCAAGATATCAATTAAAGCAAAACCTTCATGTTGGGTTCCTTTAACAATTAAATCAGCAAGCTGTTCAGTATTTCCTGCAAAAGCCCTTGCAATAAAAGTTGCACCAGAAGCTAAACCTAAAGCAATAGGATTAATTGGCAGTTCAATTGAACCATTAGGAGTAGAAACAGTTTTTGCTCCTTGCTCTGAAGTAGGAGAAGTCTGGCCTAAAGTTAAGCCGTAAATCTGATTGTCATGGCCTAAAAAAGTAATATCCAAGTTTCTTCTCATTGCATGAATTAAATGATTTAATCCAATGCCATAACCGTCTCCGTCTCCTGAAACAACAAAAACATTCAAGTTATGGTTAGCCAATTTTACTCCTGTTGCAACAGGAACAGCTCTTCCATGAATTGAATGAAAACCATAAGTTTCAATCCAATGAGGCAGACCAGAAGAACAGCCTATCCCAGAAACAACTGCAACCTCGCTTGGATTTAAATTCATTTTAGAAACAGCTTTTTTTAGTGCAGCTAAAATTAAATGATTTCCACAGCCAGGGCACCAGGTTGTAAGTTCTTTAGTATTTAATTCATTTATTTCAGTCACTTTAACCGCCTCACAACATTAACTATTTCATAAGGATAAAATTGTCTTCCAGTGTACTTCAATAATTTGTCTTTGATTTTAATTCCTGTTTCCTGTGCAATAAGTTTTCCAAATTGCCCTGAAAAATTGTTTTCAACCAATAAAATTTTCTTTGCTTTTTTTATTACCTGAAGCAAAGTTTTTTCTTTGAAAGGAAAAATAAAAGAATAATGCAAAAGATTTGCCTTGATTTTGTGTTTTTTTAATTCCTGCAAGGCTTCTAATGCAATTCCTTTAGTTGAACCCCATGCAATCAAAGAAATCTTAGCGTTTTTGTCCCCGTACAGTTTTGGTTCAGGAACTTCTTTTTTTAATGCATCTAATTTTTTCATTCTTTTATCCATCATTTTAATCCTGTTTTCTTCTTCTTCAAAAGAAACTCCTTTTTCATTGTGTTCGTCTCCGTTAGCCTTGAAAACTGTTCCAATGGTTCCAGGCAAAACTCTAGGGGAAACTCCGTCTTTAGTAAAAGCATAACGCAGATAATTTTTTGGCGCAGAAAAAAGAATTTTTCCTCTTTCAATTCTGAAATTCTTGGATTCAAAAATTTTAGTTGTTTTGTTTCCTTCAGAAACATATTTATCCAATAAAACTATTACCGGCAACTGAAAGCGTTCAGCAAAATTAAATGAATTAAGACCTGCCTGAAAAGCTTCTTCGGCATCTCCTGGAGCCATAATCATTCTAGGAAAGTCTCCTTGAGAAGCATTTAATGCAAACAATAAATCGCCTTGTTCAGTCATTGTAGGCAAGCCGGTACTAGGGCCAGGCCTTTGGGATTCAAGGATTACAGCAGGAGTCTCAGTCATTCCTGCTAATCCAAGAGCTTCAACCATTAAAGAAAATCCTCCGCCTGAAGTGGCAGTTAAAGCCCTTACTCCGGCAAAGCCTGCTCCAATAATCATATTTATTGCTGCAATTTCGTCTTCAGTCTGCTTGACCACAATATCAAACTGCAGTTCATGTGCAGCCATAAAAGAAAGAATTGAAGAAGACGGAGTCATGGGGTATTCTGCAACAAACTTTAATCCTGATTTTACTGCACCCAAACAAAAAGCGTCATTTGCATTGATAAAAATGTTTTCTTTGTTTTTTTGTTTTTTTAGCTGGTAATTGAATTTAATGTTTCTGTTTTTTATAAAGTTAAAGCCTTCTTTTGCTGCAGCAATATTAATGGGAATTAAAGCGTCTTTTCCTCCGGAAAAAGCTTCTTTAATTAATTTCTCTAATTCATCAAATTCCAATCCAAGCAAGGCAATTGATGCGCCCAAGCCAACTGTATTCCTCATTATTTTTTTTCCGTGTTTTTCAGCTATTTCAGTTAAAGGAATTCCAATCAAATTAACAGACTTTTTTATTTTGAATTTTTCTGTTTTAATTTCTTTTGAATCAAAAATTATTCCTGCATCAGAACTTAATTCATTCAAATGTTTTTGAATTGTTTCTTCATTCAAGGCAATCAATAAATTAACTTCAAAATTCTGGGATAAAACAGGGTCTTTTCTTACCATTAACTGAACTGTGTTATGGCCTCCTCTTACAAGAGAAGGAAATTCACTGGAATAAAAAGCATTCAAGCCGTTTCTGGTGCAGAATTTGCCAAACATTATTCCGACAGAAAGAATTCCATATCCTGCTTCTCCGCCAATTTTCCAGTTAACAAAATCCTTCATAAAAACCCTCTAAAGTAACTAGAAAAAGAAGAAAAGAAATAAAAATCAATTGTTGCACAAATTTAAAGGAAATTAATTAGGTTGACCTAATTTTCAGTTTTTGTTTTTAAGAGGCTTTTTTCGTGGACAAGAAAAGGGATTTAACCCAGGGAAGCATTTTAAGAAATTTAATTTTTCTTGCTTTGCCGATAATGTTTGGAATGCTGTTGCAGACTGCATTTAATGTAATTGACACTATTTTTATCGGCATGCTTGGAGCAAATGCTTTGGCTGCAGTTTCAATTACTTTTCCTGTAGTGTTTATTTTCATTGCTTTTGCTTCAGGGTTAGGAATCGGTTCAACAACTTTAGTAGCGCAGGCAATAGGGAGAAAAGACTTAAAGAAAGCAGACAATGTTGCAGAACATTCCCTTCTTTTGGCTGTAGTAACAGGAATAATTATTGCTGTTTTAGGAATAATTTTTGGAAAATATGTTTTTGTTTTTATGGGGGCAACACCAGAAATACTAAAGCTTACTCTGGCGTATTCTGACACAATTTTTGTAGGATTTATCTTTTTGTTTATTGGATTTATTTCACAGGGAATTTTGCAGGCAGAAGGAAACTCAAAGACTCCAATGATTAACATGATAATAAGTGTAATCATTAATATTATTCTTGATCCAATAATGATTTTTGGGTTATTTGGTTTTCCTGCGTTAGGGATTTTTGGCGGAGCATTAGCCACGGTTATTGCAAGAAGTATTGGAGCAGGGCTAAACATTTATTATATTCTGAAAGGAAAAGGAATAATCAAGATTAAGCCAAGAGATTTTTCTTTTAATACAAAAATATTCAAAGACATTGTTTTTTTGGGGGCGCCTGCTTCAGCAGGGCAGTTAACCATTTCAATTGGATTGACAATGGTGATGAGTTTTGTCGGGGTTTTTGGAGTTCATGCAATTGCAGCTTATGGAGTTGGAACAAGGCTTGATTCACTGGCAATTCTGCCAATCTTGGGGTTGACTAGCGCATCTATTGCAATAGTAGGACAGAATATTGGAGCAAAAAAAATTGAGAGAGCAAAAAAAACAATTTTTTATTCAACTGCAATCTCTTCTGTTCTGATGGCTTTTGTGGCAGTAATTTTTATTTTGTTTCCAAAGCCTTTTTTTGACTTGTTTTCTTCTAATGAGGAAGTCCTTTCAATTGGAATAGCTTATCTTTCAATTTCTGCTTTTGCTTATCCTTTCAGAGGCATTTTAATGAGTATTGCTGCAGGATTCCAGGGCGCAGGAAAAACTTTTCTTGCAATGATTACAACAGGAATTTACTGGATTTTAATTGTATTGCTTGCATTCTTTTTGAAAGAAAGCTTTGGAATAAAAGGAATCTGGTATTCTATTCTAATTTCAGCAGTGTTGGGTTCTGCAATCACATTAATAGTCTATAAAACAGGAATATGGATTCCAAAAGAATTAAAGGAAATTCCAGCTTAATCTTTTATTATTAACGCAGATTTTTCTGAATAACAAGCCTAAAGTACAAAACTACTGTGTTAGAGGAAGGCAACTTTATATCGCGCAAATTTCCAAATTCCTCCATTTTACTAAATTTTACCTCTAAGGGATAACCGCGCAAAACGTTTAATAACTAGTTGGTTCATTATAAATTATGAATTGGACAAAACCAAAAGGACATTCTAAAGAAAAAGTTAACAGTGCTGGAGAAATCTTAGCTGACGAACACAACTCACTTGCAGAAAAAGATGAAGCAATAGAGATTTTAAGTAATTGGAGGGCTTGTCATAGTTACCCTTTGCATGTATTCAAAATAAGATTGAAACGCGCCTCTAAAAATGTAGACAAAACGTCATTAACTGCTCAACGATTAAAACGTGTTCCTTCAATTATAAAAAAACTAAAAAGAAGATATCATGGAAAGCCAGCAACTATGAAACTTTCTCAAATGCAGGATATTGCTGGATGCAGAGCCATTATGTCTGATGTTTCCTTAGCAAGGAAACTCTTTGAAAAACATTATTTAAAAGGAGACTTAAAGCATAAAAGAGTTGGAATAAAAAATTACATAGATAACCCAAAAGATGACGGGTACAGAAGCATCCACGCAATCTATAAATTTTTTAGCGATAAGGGAAAAAAAGAGTATAATGGATTACTTGTTGAAATTCAAATAAGATCAAAATTACAACACCTTTGGGCTACAGCAATTGAGACTGTGGATTTTTTTACTAGACAAGCAATCAAATCAAATGAAGGGCAAGAAGAATGGATGGATTTCTTTAAATTACTCAGTAGTGCTTTTGCAGGAATTGAAAAATGCCCTATTGTTCCAAATACACCAACCAATAAAAAGGAACTTTATTCCATGATTAAAGAAAAAGAAAGAGAATTAAATGTTATAGCTAAAATGAAAGGATGGGCTGAAGGCATCAGGGTCTTTGAAGAAGCAAGTAAATCTTCAGTGAACTTACAATATTTCTTATTAGAGTTAGATGTTAGAGCTATAGAACAAAACAGATCACAAATTAATGTAACAGCATATACCAAAGATAGTGAACAATTAGCAATAGCAGATTACCTTTTATCTGAGAAACAAAACTTGGGAAAAAAAGAACATGACGTTGTGCTTGTCGGGGCCGATAATGTTTCCGAGTTAAAAAAAGCTTATCCTAATTATTTTGTTGATAGTACTGAATTTTTGATTGTTTTGGAAAAAATTTTAAAAAAATATTAAATGAAGATTATTTTTTGTTTTATAAGATAGTAATATATTAACAAAAATGCAATTAATTAAAACCTCATACAAAAAAATTGTATTGAGTTTATTAAAGGGAAAAAATGGATTTAATTCAGGCAGTAGTTTTAGGCTTAATGCAGGGAATAACTGAATGGCTTCCAATCAGTTCCCAAGGAAACACAATAATTACAGCAATAAAAGTTTTTGGTATTCCTGCAGAAACAGCTTTTAGTTATTCAGTATTTCTTCATCTTGGAACAGTGATTGCAGCAGGAATTTATTTCAGGAAAGAAATAAAAGAAATAATTGAATTAAAAGAAAAAAACCTGCTTAAGTTTATGGTTATCGCTGTCTTGTCAACTGCAATAACAGGGATTCCAATATACTTATTTCTTGAACAGCTTTCAGTCAGTTCATTTTATCTTTCAGTATTAATTGGATTAATGCTTATTGTAACAGGAATACTGCAATTAAAGAAAAAACAAGAAAAAAAAGCAGAAGAAAATTCCAGAAATGCTTTTTTTCTTGGATTAGGGCAGGGGTTTTCTGTTTTGCCGGGAATAAGCAGAAGCGGGACTACAACAAGCGTTTTATTGTTTGAGGGTTTTTCTCCAGAAAAAGCGTTTAAGCTGAGTTTTCTGCTTTCAGTTCCGTCAGTTTTTTTGGCAGAAGTTCTTTTCGGCTTAAAAGAAGGAATAAGCTTTGAGCCAAATTTAATTCTTTCAATATTGATTGCATTTGTTTCAGGCTATTTAAGCATAAAATACCTTTTAGGGCTTGCAAAAAAAATCAATTTCACTTACTTCTGCATCGGATTAGGAATTTTTTACATTATAATTTCATTTTTGTAAAACCTGCTCAGGATTTTGATATTTTCCAGATGAGCTTAAAATAGTCCCTGTATATTTTTGCCACTTCTTCGTTTTTGATGCAGATTGCAAAATAAGGTTCGGCATTCCAGATAGTCATTATTATTTTGTCATTGAATATGAATAAGTCTGTAGGGGAATGGTATTTTTTTTCATGAAACCTCCATTTACCGTAAGTTCTTTCCAGAATATCTTTTTGTTCTTTCATTGATTCATCATAAAGAAATTTAGATTTTACCGTGAAAAGTTTTTTTTTGTTCTGGAACTTTTCATAATATATTCCCATCTTTGACTTGAACTGGCCTCCGGCAAAAGCAACATAACTGCCTCCATGCTTAAGCTCATTAAGCATGTCATCTAACACCAGCTTAACTCCCTTAAAGCCCATGTAAACCTTAATGTCTGTTGCAGGCAGGCTCCTTTTTTTTTCTAAAGCCTTGATTAAAGAAGAGACTTCAGTTTCCCTCAGTTCCTTTAATTCAAGCTCTTTTTCTTCAATGTAATCTGCAAGCCTCTGGGGATTAGAAGCCTGAAAATTTTTTACTCCGTTTATTACCACAAAAGAAACAAGCCCTTTTCCGATAAGCCTGTCTAATGCATCATAAACTCTCGGCCTGAACAAGCCGGTCTTTTTTATTATTTCCCCTGCCTGAGAGCTTCCAAGGGAAACCAAAGCATCATAAATTTTTATTTCGTTAGGAGTCAGCCCAATCCTGCCAAGAACTTCCAAACCCATAACCAATACCAGAAAAGAAAAACTTAAATAGTGTACTACTGGCACAGTACAACTAATAAATAAGAAGCATAATCTACATAATTATTATGATGAATAAAATTAAGCTAAATGCAGAGAACCTATTGGAAATCAAAGATGCACTTTCCAGATTATATAAGCATAAGAACAGCACATTCTCCAAATTGTTTCTTCTTGAAGGGGAAACAGAACTGGAAAAAAACATTGCATTGCCTTTGCTTAAGGCAAATCTAATTAAGCCTGGTTCTGGCAGCAATTTTATCTCAAATGTGAGAATCTGGAAATCTAAAAAAAAGTTTATCATAACGGACTTGTTTACCTGCGCCAGAAAAGACAGGGTTTATCCAATTTTTGCTGATGAATCTGATTTTTTAGTAAATAATCTGATTGTAGATAAAAATGACGAGGTATTGGATGTGTGCACAGGCTCAGGCATACAGGCAATTTGCTGTGCTGAAAAATCAGGCAAAGTTATTGCAGTAGACGTGAATAAAAGGGCACTTTCTTTTGCAGGCTTTAATACAAAGCTGAATAACCTTGAAGGCCAAATAGAATTAATTCATTCAGATTTGTTTGCAAAGATTCCTAAAAAAAAATTTGATTTGATTGTCTCTAATCCGCCTTTTATTCCTGTTCCAAATGAGAAGAACTGGTTTTTGCATGGAAGTGCAGGATATGACGGCCTTAAAATAGTTAAAAGAATCCTTAAAGAAAGCAAAAAATACCTGAAACCTAAAGGAAAGCTTCAGATAATAACCCATTCTTTTGGGGCTGCCAAGAAAATTCAGGTGCTTAACTTAGTTAAGAAACACTTCCCGAAAAGCAGAATACAATTAGTGCATTTAATGAATCCAAAAAAAATTAAAGCAAAAAAATATCTGACAAGATTTTCAGGTTCAGCTAATTTTGGTTCTTGGAAAAAATTTCTCAAAAAAAATAATCTGAATTACATGTACAGAGTGTTAATCAATATTTTTCCGGCAAAAAAATTTTCATTAGAAGAAGTTCAGAACAAGAAATTCAGGTTTACAATGAATGAAAGCTTTAACCAGAAACCATTCAAAGTCAGGCCATATTATTCTGGCGGCTGGAAAGAAATGATTCAGCGTTACGGTGATGTTTCATTGTTTTTGGGAGGGGAATAAATGATAAAAAAATTCAGAAAATTAGGTCCGTTCAGGCTGCCGGCAATGCTTTCCAACGGAAAAGTAGAAGAATTCAAAATATTTTTTTACAGGTTTGACAGCCAGCCATTTTATGTTCTTGTAAAAGGCAGCATTGAAAGCAAGGAAAAAGTGTTGGTAAGAGTTCATTCTGCTTGCTCTTTTGCTCATGTCTTTCATTCACAGAGATGTGACTGCTGGGAACAGCTGGAAAAAGCAATGGAATTAATTGCAGAAAAAAACGGGATTTTAATTTACATCTGGAACCATGAAGGCAGGGCAGTAGGATTTGAAAACCACTTTAAAGCATACATGAAACAGGATGAGGGATTTGACACTGTTGACTCTTATATTGAATTAGGCCTGCCTGTGGACAAAAGGGATTATTCTCTTTGCGCTGAAATACTTAAAGACCTAAAAGCTGAAAACATCAGCCTTTTAACAAACAATCCAAGAAAAATAAAAGGGCTTGAAAGCCAAGGAATAAAAGTTGAAAGAGTTCCTTTAACAGTTAAATTAAGCAAATTCAATGAATCACAAATAAAAGTGAAAAAAGAAAAGCTAGGGCACTTATACGAATTAAAGGAATTGAAATGAAAAGTTTAAAGTTGGTTAATCCTGCAACAGGAAAACAAATAAAAAAATTAAAAATTTTCACTGAGAAAAAAATTTGTGCAAAAGTCAGGCTTGCAGGAAAAGTGCAGGAAAGCTGGGCAGGACTGCCTTACAGGAAACGGGCTTATTTCCTGAAAAAATTCAATTCACTTGTAAAAAAAGAAAAAAAAGATATTACAGAACTCATTTCCCTTGAAATGGGAAAGCCATTAAATGAAGCAATGGCTGAAGTGGAAAGAGCAACAGAAAACACTGAATGGTTCATCAAAAATACAGGAAAAGAATTGGCTCCAAAAAAATTAGGAAAGAATGTTATGTTGTTAAAGGAACCAGCAGGAGTTGTCGGAGCAATAACCCCGTGGAACCTGCCTTTTATGATTCCGCTATGGATTATTCCTCCTGCACTTTTAACCGGCAACACAATAGTGTTTAAGCCGTCAGAATTGACTCCGCTGACAGGCATTAAAATAAGCAAATTATTTGATAAGGCAGGACTGCCAAAAGGCTGCCTGAACCTGTTAATAGGAGCTGAAAATGAAGGAAAAAGACTGGTTGAATCTGACATTAATATTGTGGCTTTTGTCGGAAGCCGGAAAGCAGGAAAAAATATTATGAAAAATTCTGCTGAAAAACTTCACAGGCTTGTTTTAGAAATGGGAGGCAAAGACCCTTTAATAGTCTGCAGTGATGCAGACTTAAAAAAAGCTGCAAAAGATGCAGTAAAAGGTGCATTATCAAACTGCGGACAGCTTTGCGCATCAGTGGAAAGAATTTACGTGGAAAAAAAAGTTTACAATTCTTTTGTCAGAGAAGTTCTTAGTGAAGCAAAAAAATGGAATGCATTAGGGCCTCTTTCAAATAAAAACCAATTAAAAATTGTTGAATTCCATTTAAAAGACGCAGAAAAAAAAGGCGCAAGAATCCTGTTCGGGGGGAAAAAAATAAAAGGCAAAGGCTATTATTTTGAGCCAACTGTAATAGCAAATGTAAACCATTCAATGAAAATAATGAATCAGGAAACATTCGGGCCTGTAATAGCAGTAATGAAAGTTAATGGAATAAAGCAAGCAATTAAATTTTCCAATTCACTGAGTTATGGATTATGCGCTTCGGTTTACTCAAAAAACAAAAGCAAAACAAGAAAAATGGCCAGCCAACTGCAGGCAGGAACCATATGCATTAACTGCACTCCAAAAAGCAGGGCTGAATTCCCCTGGGGAGGAAGAAAACAAAGCGGATTAGGAAGAATGCTTTCCACACAAGGAATCAATGAATATTTGGAGACAAAAGTGATAAATGATTGAATTTTCAAGGCTATGCAGTTGCCTTTACTTCAAGTAACTTTTCTTTTTTTGGGGCAGTAGATTCAATCATTGCAAGTTCCAGTGAAATTAATTGCTTAACGGTTTTGTTTTTTGTGTCAAGAGTGTATAAGATAGCTTTGCCAATCTTCCTGTTAGGTTTGATTACTCCAAGTTCTGCAAGGCGTTTAATGTATTTTTTCACTGTAAGCTTGTTCAACTCAGTGTATTTTACAACATCTTTTTGCGTGTAGTCAAAACCAATGTGCTCAATGAAATGGTCTAATATATTTGTTAAAGGAGAAGAACCCATTAAAAGAGCCAAATTCGATTCCTGCATTTTACACACCACAATTCAAAACCATTGAATTAACAATAAAATTTTATAAAACACAAAGCTTAAAATCATATCCTTTAAAATCATACTATTATGGCTGAAGAGTCAGAAATTCCTTTAAAGGCCCAGCTTATTTTTAAGCTTGTACGAAGAAGGCAATGGGGAGGAAAGCATTCTGCAATCGAAGACCTAAAAAAGGGTTTTCCCCCAAATGCTCACAATGAAATACAGTCTATTGCAGAAGAACTTATCAGAGAAAACTTTTTTTTGGTTAAAAAAGCATTTTATGGCACACATATTTCACTCAATCCTAAAAAGTCAAAAGAAATAAAAGAACTCCTAATAAAACATTACAGAGAGATTGCAAAACCCTATCTGTGAATCTTTCCTGCATTTGTTGTTAATGACTCTGGTTTTCAGAAATTTACACTAACCGCCTCTGCTTTTTGAGTTGTACAAAAAAGCAAAAAAAACTCAAAAACCACTTAGTTCAGTGAAAAAATGACTATTTAAGCTTTTTCCTGCTTGGTTTATACATAATGGAGTTGGTTTTGGGGCTTAAATATGCTTCCGTTTGAATTTATCGGGCATTTGCTTTCACTGGATTTACAATGGTTTGTAGAGTTAGCCATGAACAACCTTCTCTGGCTTTTTATTTTCATTGCAGCTGCTTTTGTTTACAATAACATGAAATGGAGTGCAAAACATTTTTTTGTCGGCTTTTTTTATTTGTGGCTTTTGATTTATTTTGTTCCAATGCTTGGATGGATTTACTTAGTCGGAGGCTTTTTGTTTCTGAACTATGTAAGCAGGATAGTAGTACTTACTTTTTTCGGAAATATTCCTGCATTAAAAGACAGCTATCCTGCAATAATGGTAATACAGTTTTTTGCTGTGTTAGTTTACTATAATTTGTTTCTGGTGTAAAAAATGATTGTAAAAGACACAATGAACGGAATAAAAATTTTCGCAGTGCTGGTTGCAGCAATTTACATTCTTAACTTATCTGGAATAAGGGTTTTTGCTGATTCAGCCTATACTTATGAAGCATTAGGCATGTTTTTGCTTCTTTCAATTTTCAACATATTTTTTATGAAGTTGTGATAAAAATGCTGACATTGGAATTTTTCACAAGGCTTTTTCAGCTTGACTTGCAGTGGTTTGTAGAATTAGCAATGCATAACCTGCTTTGGGTTTTTGCTTTAGTCGCAGTTACCTTTGTTTATAATAACCTGAAATTTTCGTGGAAAATTTTTATAGTAATAGTAATAATGATTTTTTCAACAGTAGAGGCATTTGAAAGCGTGAACATAGTTATTCTTGTAGGCGGCTTTTTGTTTGTATATTATATAGGCGAAGTGATTTTGCTTACTTTTACTGAAACAATTCCTTCACTGAAAGGAAAGCTTCCTTTTACTCTAACAATTTATTTTTTCATAATGGTAGCACTTTACGCATTAGGGGTGTTCTGAATGGTGAAAAAATCACTTATTCAAGGACTTTTTTTGCTTATAGGGCTTTACCTTGTCCTGATTTTCTTCAACATATTTGAAATAAAGCTTGTTGACGATTTTATTTTTACTGCCCAAGGCTTTTTTTTATTTTATATTTTTATCAGCATAGGCGTTATCTTATTCATGAGAATATAAAAGCAAAAACTTATTAATGCAAAAAAGCTAATTGTAGTGGATGAATAAAATAGTTTTTGTTTTGTGCATGCTCCTGCTTTTTTCAGGCTGTGTTGGCTGGTTTGGAGAAGCAGAAAAAACAACCACAATAGAAATAGGCAAAGAAAAAATAAAGACAGAAATATATTATGAAGGAAAGCTTTCAGATAAAGGAAAACAGTTAATTGACTGCGAAACAGAATTAAAGGAATTGTTTCCTTCAGCTGAAGCAAAACTTGAAGCAAACCTGAACACCCCAGAAGAAAACCAAAGAAAAACAGTTGAAGCAAAACTTGTTCTGCTGAAAGAAATAAAGAATTCCCTGCAATGCGATTTCAAAAAAGAAGGAGAAAATGCAAGCCTTTCAGTAAGGTTTGAAAACTCAAGGGCATTAACAGAAAAACTTAGTGAAACAGGAGAAGAAGGGTTCAGGCTGATTGACGTTAATGGAGAACAGTTTTTTTTGAGAATAGAACCTGAAAAAGTAAAAGATTATTTTGCATTAAAAATAAATGAAGAAAACTTTAAGCTTAAAGTTGACGGGGAAGTAATTCATGTAACGCCGGAAAAATTCACAATAAACCAAGGTTTTATCAGAGTCTACAAAACAAAAGACACTAACATAAGCATGATTGAAATAGAGTTTATGAAAGAAAAAAAAGAAGAATTTCCTTTTGCGCTGGTTGCAGTGAGTTTTATTGTGACTGTTTTGGCAGTGTTTGTAATCCATAATGTGTGGAAGAGAAGAGAACAAGAAGAATTATTCCCAAAATCAGAACAGGAAATAAAAAACAGAATGAAGAAAGCGTTAATGGGCGGGCTGGCCACAACACAAGTAAATATAACTGAAATGGAAAAAACAAAAGAAGGATATGAAGCAGAAGTTCAGATTAAAACAAGAAAATACAGCATAAGATTCAACAAAAAAATGGAAATCCTTGATTACATTAAATTAAAGGAGACAGAAAATGAGTGAAGAAAAAAAAAGCCAGAAAAAAGAAATCGAAGAAATGATGGAATTAATTGAAAAAGGCAGCGAAAAGAAAACTGCTGGAAAAAAACAGGAAAACTCTAAAAAAGAAAAAACAACAACTGCAGGGAAAAGCAGTAAAGGAAAACCAAAGAAAAGCCTGATTGAAGTGGTTGAAAAAAAAGAACAGGAAATTGAAGAAACTCCTGAAGAAAAAAAATTAATGCAGTTAACCCAGAAAAAAAAAGAAACGCCTGAAGTTCAGGCTAAACCTTCTGATGAAAGAGAAAAAGAAATAGAGAAAATGATCGGCTTGCTGAAAAAAGATGATGAAAGCCTGAAAAAAGACCTGCTGACAGAAAAAGTAAACAAATTAGTTGAAGAAACAGAAAAAGAGTTAGGAAAAATAAGCTTTACAGAAAAAATGCCAGGAAAAAAAGAAGAAAAAAAATCAGGCTTTTTTTCTAAAATAAAAAAGTCTGTGGAAAAGTAAATTAATTCAGCTTACCTTTACTTCATCGTTGTCTTTTAATTTAAGTTTTTTTCTGAGAAAAAAAGGAGAAATTATTTCAATTATGTCTTCTGGATGGTTAGTCCTTTCAGGAATAATTATTGCTGCATCAACTGAATTGTTTAATTTCACTTTGAACAGGAAAGCTGGGCCAAAAGACCTTTTATTGTCAGAAAAGCCTTGAATGAAAAATTTCTTTTTTTGTTGAAGGAAATCCTTTAATTCAAATTCATTTACTTTAAGGTTTAAGGTTCCTGCAAAAACTTTTTTTCCGAAAAATTTCCTGAACTGGGTCTGGTAGCCTGAAAGCCCAATATAATATTTTCCTTCTTTTAGGCCGGACTGCACTTTTCCTTTTAATGCAAAATCTTTTTTTCCTGAAAAAATTCTTTCTAACTCTGATTTTCTTTTTTCAAGGAGTTTAATCCCTTTTTCTGTCAGGGAAATAATGTTTCCTGAAGCAAGGACTTTTCTCTGGATAAAGCCGTTTTTTGCAAGAAGAGAAAGCTTTCTTGAAGCAGACTGCTGGGAAATATTCAGTTCAGAAGCGATTTCTGAAGTTGAAGCAGTAAAAGAATTATTTAATCCTGCTTTTCCTGCAATAAAGAGAAGCAAAGGAAAATCTTTTTCAGGGAAATCCATAAAAGAAAAAGAAAAAAAGAGGTTAAAAGGATAGTGATAGCCAAAGAAAACAAATTGGTTTCAACATAATGATTTTAAAGCTTTTCTGACGCTAATTAGTAAGTTGATAACCTTTAGACATTTTTAGTGATTTTTGCTTGCATTAAATTCGCGTTTATTGATTTCATTGTTAAAAGGTTTTTCCTCTTTGGAGATGGTCTCTTGGTAAAAAAGTTGCGTTCTATAATGAATCATTTTCTTGTTCCAATTCATGAAATTGTATCAGAAGAGGAAGCAGCAGAAATAATAAAAAAATTCGGAAACAAAAAAGAAAAGTTTCCGCAAATTATTTTAAGCGATCCTGTAATAGAAGAATTAGAAGCAAAAAAAGGCGATTTAATAAGGATTACAAGAGAGACCCCTACAGCAGGAAAAAGCGTTTATTATAGAGTGGTGGTCAGATGAAAGGATGGCCTTTAATTAATTCTTATTTTGCATCAAAAAATATTGCACAACAAGAAATTGACTCATATAATCAGTTTATTGACTCTAAATTAGATGAAATAGTTGAAGAAAACAAGACTATTGTGCCAAAAATAGAAGAAGTAAAAATCGAATTAGCAAACATTGAAGTATTAAAGCCAAGAATAATTGAAGCAGATGGAAGCCCTAGAGCAAACTTTTTTCCAATGGAAGCAAGATTAAGGAACAGAACTTATTCTGGACCAATTTTTTTGACGATGAGATTATTGAGAAGAGATGTAGAACAAGACGAAAAAAGGGCTTATATTGGAGAAATGCCTATAATGCTTAAATCAAACCGCTGCTGGATGGAAGGATTAAATGAAGAAGAATTAATTGAAGTAGGAGAAGACCCAATGGATTTTGGGGCATATTTTGTGATTAATGGTTCAGAAAAAGCTTTGATGACACAAGAAGTTTTGGCTTCAGACAGGGTTTTGGTTTCAAGGCAAATGGACAGGACAATAGCAGAAGTGATTTCAACTAAAGGTGCATTTAAAGGAAGAGTAAGAATTACAAGAAACATTGATGGAATTTTAAGTGTTACTTTTCCTTCTTCTCCGAGAAAATTAAGGATGTTTGTATTGCTTAAAGCTTTAGGCTTAACAAACGAAAAAGAAATTATTGACGCTTTCCCAGAAGAAAAAGAAATAATGAATGATGTTTTATTAAACCTTGAATTAGATGACACAAGAAAACAAAATGATGCATTAGACAAAATAGGAAAATATGTTGCTCCAGGACAAGTAATAGAATACAGATTAAGAAGAGCAAAAGAAGTAATAGACGCATTTTTATTGCCGCACATAGGCCAGAGAGCAGAAGACAGATTAGCTAAAGCATATTATCTGGCAATGATGGCAACAAAAGCAATTGAATTAAGTTATGGCATAAGAAACGAAGACGACAAAGACCATTACAAAAATAAAAGATTAGAATTAAGCGGAAAATTAATGGAACACTTGTTTAGGTATTCATTCAAATATTTTATTAAAGACTTGAAATTCCAGATTGACAGAACAGTAACAAGAAGAAGAAAACTCAATATTTCAACTGTTGTAAGGCCTGGCGCAATAAGCGAAAGAATAAGGTTTGCAATGAGCACTGGAAACTGGATTGGAAGAGCAACAGGAGTCAGTAAATTCATGGAAAGAGTAAATTATTTAGCTGCATTAACTGACTTAAGAAAAGTTAAAAGCCCTTTAGATAAAAACAGGGAATTGTATGAAGCAAGAGATGTTCATGGAACTCATTGGGGAAGGCTTGACCCAATTGAAACTCCAGATGGCCCGCAATGCATTGCACCTGAAACGCAAATATTGTTGGATGATTACAGTGGCATAACAATTGAAAAATACGAAAAATTATGGAAAAACAAAAAAATTGCTTCAATTGACTGGAAAAACAACATGGAAGAAAAGAAAGCAAATTCAGTGAGGTACATAAAAATAAAACCAAACAAGCCTGTATTGATTGTTAAAACAAAAGAAACCAAAAGAACAATTACTGCAACAGCAGACCACCCTTTTTATTCAGAAAAAGGAAAAAAAGAATTAAGCAATATTAAGGAAGGAGAAAGGGTTGCTGTAATGCCAATTAAAGCGCTAAAATTTGAAGAACCAAAAAACAAAACAATAATTTCAGAAGAAGACATAATAAAAGCCTGCCCGAAAAAAACAGACAAAAAATATACATTAAAAGAACTGAAAGAAAAAGGCTTGATTCCGTTAAAAGACAGCAATGAAAAAATTCTTGTTCTTGTAAGGCTTGTAGGGCACTTGTTTGGAGACGGTTCACTTACAAAAACAATGAAAAAATACAAGTCTGCCTGTACAACAGTTTTCTCAGGAAACAAAGGAGACTTAAAAACAATTGCTTCAGAAATAAAAGAATTAGGGTTTAATGCTTCAAAACAAAGCACTTACCATAAAACTTCTGTTTTAAGCGATGGAAGGATTATCAGCGGAAATTCAAGAAGAATGGACTGTTACAGCAAGCCGTTATGGGTATTACTTAAGGCATTAGGGGCGCCTGAAGGAAACAAGACAATAAAAGAAACAAAAATTCCTGAATGGCTGAAAACCCAAAACAAAATTTTAATCAAAGAATTTTTGGCGTCATATTTTGGAAGTGAAATGACCAAGCCAGCTGTAGACAAAAGAAACGAAAAAATATTTTTGCAGCCTGCAGTTTCACTGAATAAATCAAAAGAACTGGTTGAAAATGGGGTAAGGTTTGCAGAAGACATAAAAGAACTGCTGGAAAAATTCAGTGTAAAAACCTCAAAAATAAAAATAACTGACGGAACAACAAGAAAAACAGGAATAAAAACAAGGAAAATAAAGTTATTAATTTCAAGCGATTTAGAAAATTTGCTTAACTTATATGGAACAATAAACTTCAGTTACTGTCAGGAAAGGCAGAGTACTGCAAGGCTTGCTTTTGAATACTTATTAACCAAAAAAACAATGATTGAAAAAAGAACTGCAATCCAACAGCAGGCAATTGCATTGTACAGCAAAGGAAAAAGCATTTCCATGATTTCAGAGCAGTTCTCAGATGAAGCAAGAACACATGATATTTCAAACTGGATTAAAAAACACAAAAAAGAAGCAAACAAGTTTGTAAGGGTTTCAGAAAAAGACTTTCCAAAATTCAATGAATGGATAAGAAAAAATGCGATATCAGAAAACGGCTTATGCTGGGAAACAATTGAATCAATTAAAAAAACAGAATGCAGTGAAGTAAGAGACATTACAACAATGCAATATTACCATAACTTTTTTGCAAACGGTTTCCTTACAGGAAACTGTGGTCTCGTAAAAAATTTGAGTTTAATGGCTGAAGTGACAGTTGACACAGAAGAAGAGCCAATAGAAAAAATGCTTGATGTAATGGGAGTAAAACTCAAAAAATTGTGATTAATTATGGTTTCTCAAGGAAAAGTTTACATTAACGGAAGATTGATTGGTTTTCATAAAGAACCTGAAAAATTAACTAAAGACTTAATCCAGCAGAGAAGAAAAGGAAAAATTCATTCACAAGTAAATATTGCTTTCCATGAAGACACAAAAGAAGTTTATATTAATACTGATGCAGGAAGAGTGCAAAGGCCATTGCTTGTAGTA
>Ga0180009_10003384_pt1 | contig 18184 bp, 14 predicted proteins | sample OS_PC_MetaG_FD_123537 | JGI IMG/M metagenome (GOLD analysis project Ga0180009, IMG submission 123537) | Groundwater microbial communities from the Aspo Hard Rock Laboratory (HRL) deep subsurface site, Sweden - OS_PC_MetaG | ecosystem: Environmental > Aquatic > Deep subsurface > Groundwater... | reverse complement strand
TTCCAGATGATGAACGAGGCCCGCATCGGCGTGGGCCTGCAGGGCGCCGCCTCGGCCAACGCCGCCTTCCAGCAGGCGCTGTACTACACCAAGGAGCGCACCCAGGGACCGCACATCTCCCGGTTCAAGGATCCCACGGCGCCCAAGGTGGCCATCATCGAGCACCCGGACATCCGGCGCAGTCTCATGACCCAGAAAGCCTACTCCGAGGGCATGCGCGCCCTGCTGTACACCGCGGCGTACTACGGCGACATGGCCAAGACCTCCAAGACGGAGGAAGAGGCGGAGAAGTACGAGGCCCTGGTACAGATCATGACGCCCATCTGCAAGGCCTACTGCTCGGACATGGGCTTCCGGGTCACCGAATGGGCCATGCAGTGCCACGGCGGCTACGGCTACTGCCACGAGTACGGCGTGGAGCAGATGATGCGCGACGTGAAGATCGCCTCCATCTACGAAGGCGCCAACGGCATCCAGGCCATGGATCTGGTGGGTCGCAAGCTGGCCCAGAAGATGGGCGCCAACTTCATGGCCGTCATGGGCCAGATGGGCGATTTTGTCGAGGCCAACACCGACAATGACGAGCTCAAGGCGGCCTTCGGCAAGCTCGCCGGCGCCCGGGACGCGGTGAACGAAGCGGCCATGTACTTCATGATGACCGGGGGCAACGACCCCATCATCCCGCTGCTGAACGCCTACCCCTTCCTGATGCTCTTCGGCGACCTGCTCGTGGGCAAGATGCTGCTGGAGCAGGCGCTCATCGCCCAGACGAAGTTCGGGGCCATCTGCGAGGAGAAGCAGGTCAACCCCAAGCGCTCCAAGAAGGTCAGGGCCCTGCTCGAAGACGACGAAGACGCCGCCTTTTTCTGGAACAAGATCAAGACCGCGCAGTTCTTCTGCAACGCCGTGCTCTCCGAGGCCCCCGGCAAGGCCGAGGCCATCAAGGCCGGCGACAAGAGCCCCATGGAGGCGTACCTGTAGCCCGCCCTACCGCACGGCGTCCATACCGGCGCCGGGCGTGGTTTCCCCCCCCCGCTACTGATGATTGCGCGGGCCCCCGGTCGCGCGCTATTGTCGGGCCGTGAACCGCACCCAAACCCCACAGAACCTTGTCGGCACCGAGATTGCCGGACGCTTCAAGATCGTCGAGCTGTTGGGCGAGGGCGGCGCCGGCCAGGTGTATCTCGCCGAGCACGCTGTGTTGGACCGGAAATTCGCCATCAAGGTGCTCCAAGAATACGTTCGGGACGACCAGCGCTTCGTCGAGCGTTTTCGGAGGGAGGCGCGTACGGCGAGCCTGCTCGAGCACCCGAACATTGTGCGCATCACCGACTTCGGCCGCACCGGCGAAGGGCGGCTGTACCTGGTGATGGAGTACGTCGCGGGTGAGTCCTTAGAGCAGCTCATGGAGACCCTCCGCCCGGCCCCTCTCCCGCTGGATCGCGCGCTGCCAATCCTGGCCCAGGTGTGCAGCGCCGTGCAGGCAGCCCACGCCGAGGGCATCGTGCACCGGGACCTCAAGCCGGACAACGTGGTGCTGGGCAAGACCCTGTCGGGGGACGAGCAGGTCAAGGTCCTGGACTTCGGCCTCGCCAAGATCATGACCGGCGCCCAGGGCCGCCCGGTCAAACGCATCACGGGCCGGGGCGAGATATTCGGCACCCCCGAGTACATGGCGCCGGAGCAGGCCCGCGGGGAGCCCGTGGACGCCCGGGCAGACGTGTACTCCCTGGCCGCCATCGCCTATGACCTGCTGGCCGGCCGCCCCCCCATCGAGCACAAGACCCTCGGGGCGCAGCTCCAGGCCATCCAACTGGAGTTGCCCATTCCCCTGTCACGACAACGCCCGGCCTCCGAGCCAGACGTGCCCGTGGAAATCGAGGTGCTGATACACCGCTGCCTGCTCAAGGACCCCGAGCAAAGGCCCTCCAGCGTAGACGGCCTGGTGAAGGTCTTCGAAGCCTACCGGGCGCATCTGCCTCTCCGGCGCTCCGCGTCCATCCCGGGAATCGAAGTGGAGGCGATCCTGCGGGAGTCGGATCCGGCCGGGGCGGCCAGCGCGCAGGGGTCTGCTCCGCCCGCCGGATCGGCGTTCGACACCCTCCAGGACGAGACCGCCACCCTGATTCCGGGTGCCGCGCCCGCCTTGGGTACGGTGGAGAACAAACCCTGGCACTGGACCCAGGCCGTCAAACGCGCCGACGTGCTGGTGGCTCGCCTGGCAGCCCTCGGGCTAGCCCCGGACCCGCTGCAGGCAACCCTCGCGGGGAAACAGGAAGCCGCGGAGCGCCTCTTCACCGTCGAAACGGAGCTGGCCGTCGAGCGCGCCAACCTCGACGAGCCCGACACCGCGGAGCAGGAGATGGAGTCTCGGCTGCGCAGCGCCATCATCGATCTGAGCATGGATCGCGATCGGCTCGAAGACGAGGGACCCGCCGACCTGCGGGACCGTGAGGATCTCGACTATCAGCTCCGCGTGCTGGAAACGAACCTGGGTGAGCTCTACCGGGAGACTGGCCAACGACAGGCCGCCCAGGAGGAAACCGTACGGGAGTTGGAGGCCTACGCCGGGCTCTGTGATCGGCAGCTCCGGGTCACCGAAGCACAGCTCATCAAAGAGGTCTTCGGGGCCCGCCCCTCGCCCTGCCCTCCGGACCTGGCGACGGCCTTCGGCGAGCTCGCCAACACCCTCCGCGCCTTCGACACGTCGGACGCATAACCCGCAACGGGTTAGCAGCGATCCTTGAGACACGCCTCACTCTCGGCGCGGCACCGGGTGCGGGTGCACCGGTGACACCCGGGGGTGGGACCGCGAATGCACTTCAAGAGACAGCGGCGCTGCACGCAGTCGGTCAGCGACCTGTTGAGCCGCCGGCCCAAAGGGCAGCCCTTGGCCTTACAACGCTGGTCGCAGTCGAGCATACAGGCGTACTTTTTGATCCCAGCGGGGCAGCGGCGGGCGCAGTCCTCGGAGCACATGCCCACCGCATGGCAGGTAAAGGCTGTGCCTTTGCGGATTTTGGGTTTCGGGGTGGGCACCACCCACCAGGCGATACCCGCGATCGCCACCAGCACCAGCCCCATGGACGCGCCCCAGAGCCACTTTTTGCGGCGCTTCAAGGCGCGTTACCTGCCGGGCTCCATGGCTGGGGGTGACGGTCCACCGCCTGGCCCGGGCCCGCGCCTTCCTCCCCCAGACTTTGTCACCACGCCGACCCGGGTCAGGCCGGCGGCCCGGGCCGTATCGATGATTCGGATGAGCCGCCCGGCCTGGGCGTCGTTGTCCGGCCGGATCATGAGCTGGGTCTTGGGCTTGTCAGCGGCCACCCGGGACAGGTGCGCACGGAGTCCCTTGAGATCCAGCTTCCGACCGTCGATCACGATGTCGCCCTTTTTGGTGATGGTCACCACCAGGGGTTGCTGCGCGCTCGAGGACACCGCGCTGGAGGCCTTGGAGAGCTTCACCGGGATGTGCGGGTTCTGGATGAAGTTCGCCGTGTAGAAAAAGAAGATCAGGAGCTGGAAGATCACGTCCACCAGGGGCGTGATGTCCAACGTGGTGGCGATCCACGACTTGCGCCGGTCGGCAGGTCGGAAGTTCATCCGCGTCGCTCCCCGGGATCATCGTCTTTGGCGTCGTCCTTGGCGTCGTCCCTGGCGTCGTCCTCGGCGTCGTCCTTGGCGTCGTCCTTGGCGTCGATCTTCGCGGCACCGGCCTCGCCCTCCTGGATGCGGATAAACAGGTCCGTGAGATCTCCGGCGCTCTCCTCCATCTCCAGGATCATGCGGTTAATGCGGGTGACGAGATATTTGTAGCCCACGAAGGTGGGGATGGCCACCACCAGGCCTGCGGCGGTGGTGATGAGCGCCTTCCAGATGCCCGTGGCCAGAAGCCCCGGGTCCACCGGGGCGCCGGGGTTGGCCTTGGTGAAGTTGTCCACGATGCGGAAGACGTCGATCATGCCCAGCACGGTGCCCAGCAGCCCGAGCAGGGGGGCGATGGCCGCGATGGTACCCAGCCCCTCGATGAAGCGATCCAGCCGGCCGGCCTCCACGCGTCCGCGCTCCTCCACCGCCTCCTTGATGCGGATCCGCGGCTCCCCCTGACGGATGAACCCTGCCGAGAGGATCAGCGCGATGGACGAGCCATTTTGCTGACACACGGTGAGGGCTTCGCTGAACCGGCGCGCCAGGATCAGCTCCCGCACCCGCAGCACCAGCGCCGCGGGGAAGACCTTCAGGCGGCGCAGCGTAAATACGCGCTCAAGGAAAAGCCCCAGGGCCACCACGGAGACAACTCCGATGGGGATCATTACCCATCCGCCCTTGGCCAGCTCATGATAAAAATCGAACATTCGGTGCTCCCGGTGACGCGGCGATCAGATCTTCGTGAAAATCTGCAACGAACATAGCTCAGGAGCCGGTCTAGTCAAGCAAACCCCACTCGGATTATCTGCCGCCACGCGGCACGCAACCCGTTGAATGAGTTGACTTCCGGACCAGCATGTGAATCATTAGCCTGTGAAAAAACATGTTGGATGGACAACATTAGCAGTGCCGCCTTCAGTGGCCTGACGGTCGATAGTATGGGATAATTCGGCTAGATAAAGTAACTTAGGGTTGCACGAGGCTTCGCTGCGTGACCTCCGAAGAGTGGAAAACCAGAATTACCAAGGTGTCCGCTGTCTCCAAACTGCCGGAGGGGGACGCCTGTCTCGTGTGGGTCTACCCCGCGGACGCGGAGATTGGCAAGCGCGTCGAGCTCGATGGCGAGGAGCTGACCATCGGCCGGGGCAGCGACGTGGACATCACCATCGACCGGGACTCGGTGAGCCGCCGCCACGCCAAGATCGTCCAGACCGGTAACCAATACGCAGTCATTGACCTGGGCTCCACCAACGGCACCTACGTCAATGACGAGCCCGTGAGCGAGCGCATCCTGCAAGACGGCGACCTGGTCAAGATCGGCAACGCCATCTACAAGTTCCTCTCGGGTGGCAACGTGGAAGCCGCCTACTACGAGGAGATTTACAAGCTCACCATCTTCGACGGCCTCACTCAGGCGCACAACAAGCGCTACTTCATGGAGTTCATCGAGCGGGAGCTGGCCCGGGCGAACCGTACGGGACGCCCCTTGACGCTGGTGATGTTCGACATCGACCACTTCAAGGTCATCAACGACACCCATGGCCACCTCACCGGCGACGCCATCCTCAAGGACCTGTGCGCCCGGATCTTCACCACCGTGCGCAAAGATGAGCTGCTCGCCCGCTACGGCGGCGAGGAGTTTGTGGTGGTGCTGCCCGAAGCGGACCGGGAGGGCGGGCTGGAGTTCGCCGAACGCATCCGCGTCCTGGTCGAGGCCCAGCCCTTCACCTTCGAGGGTGACACCATCCCGGTCACCATCAGCATTGGCTGCGCCACCACCGCGAGCGAAAACGTCAGCGTATCCCAGTTCATCAAGGAGGCCGACGACAACCTGTACACCGCCAAACGCGGCGGTCGGAACAAGGTCGTCGGTTAAACCCTACCTGCTGAGCAGGTACGCGGAGGACCAGTCGCCCGGACGATCCTCGGCGTAGCCGGTGAAGCTGAGGCAGCCGTAGCTGGTGACGCGCACCCAGCCGTTCTTTTGGTGGTAGGTGTTGAACCGGGCGTTGGGCATCACGCGGATGGTAGGCCAGGCGTCGTCGAGCTGGGCATAGAGCTTAAACGCCGATAGGGCGACCTGGCTGCCCGAGGTGCCCGCCGTACAATTCGATGTTTGGTAGCCGTTGCCGTACCAGGGGCTCCCGCGCCAACTCAGCCGCTCGGTGAGCACCCACCCACGCACGTCCAGGCGGCTGTAGTCGTACATGGCGATCTGGGACCAGCGGCCCATGACCCGCACCCGGTAGATGCGCCCCTCGTCCAGGGCCTTGGCCACGACCGGCCCGTCCGGCTTGCTGTGGATCGTGCCCGCGGTGACGTTCATCTGACTGCCACCGGGGTAGCGGCTTTTGATTCCGCCGCCGTAGCTGGTGTACTTGACGCCGAGCCGCTTGCGCTTCATCCAGCACTGGAGAGGGATGTAGCCCATCAGCTGCACCCGCGCCCACTCGCCCTGCAGCTTCTCCACGTGCACCAGCTGACTGCGGCTGACCTCACCGATGGATTTGCCGCCCGCGCGGCCGTAGATCTTCGCCTTGTCCTGCACGCGCAGGCCCAGCACCACGTTGGGCACGTAGCCCGACACGCGGATCTTGCCGCCAGTCTCCACCCGGGAGTGGGTCTTGCCCTTTTTGAGCACCCGCACCTCGACCCCCACGGGCAGGGCGGTGATCGCAGAGCCCCCAGGCGTGGACCGCAGATACAGGGTCGTGCTCCGGCGGGTGGCGCTGTACCGGCTGTAGTAGCCATAGCTGGGGGGCTTGATCTTGGCGCCCTTTTTGGGCGGCTTCGGCGGCACCATCTGCACCACCAGCAACATTCCCTTTTCGCTCGGCTTGGGCTGGATCGTCGCCCTGGGCCGCGGCCGCGGCCGCGGTGGGCGGAAGCGGCGCGCCTCGACGGGCGCGGCATCCAGGATCATCAGGCCCGCCAGCGCCACAATCATCTGCCAGACAGGTATTTTCATGTTCACCTCTAACGCACCAGCGGGGCTCAGGATCTCAGGCGACCGATAACCCGCAGTGTAGCACAAAGCCCCGCCCCAGGTAGTCCGCCTCGAGCCGGCCGACCCTTCCCAATCCCGGCCGGTTCCTCACAGCTCGCGCCGCAACCGGCGGGCCAACGCCGTGTAACGCAAATGCACGAGATCGTTCTGCAGGGCCCGGCGCAGGGCCCTGGGCGACGCCACGAGCACCAGCAACTGTCGGGCCCGCGTCACCGCCGTGTAGAGCAGATTGCGCTGTAACATCATGTAGTGCTCCCCGAGCAGGGGGAGCACCACCGCCGGATACTCCGAGCCCTGGCTCTTGTGCACGGTGCACGCGTAGGAGAGCACCAGCTTGTCCAGGTCTTCCCGCCCATAGGCCACGACGCGCCCGTCAAACGAGACCCTGAGGCTGCGCGCGTCCGTGTCCACCCCCACCACCCGTCCCACGTCGCCGTTGAAAACCTCTTTGTCGTAGTCGTTTTTGATCTGCATCACCTTGTCGCCAAAGCGCAGCACGTGGTCCCCCCGGGAGAGCTCGGCCCCGCCCGGGTTGAGCACCCGCTGGAGCTGCGCGTTGAGCTGTAGCGTGCCGGTGACCCCCCGCTTGGTGGGCGACAGCACCTGCACGTCGTCCACCGAATCCAGGCCGTAGCGCCCCGGGATGCGCTCCACCACGAGTCGCTCGATGATCTCCGCAGCCCGCGCCGAGTCGTCCGTCTTTACCACAAAAAGCTCCCCCTCCCCGGTGGAGGGCGGCGGTTCCACGGCGTGCCCCTGGTTGATCTGGTGGGCGCAGACCACGATCTGGCTCCGGGCGGCCTGACGGAACACCTCGGTCAGCCGCACCGTGGGCACCACCCCCGAGTTGATGATCTCGGCGAGCACCGCGCCAGGGCCCACCGACGGGAGCTGGTCGGAGTCCCCCACCAGCACCAGGCGGGTCTCATCGGACAACGCCCGCACCAGGGCGCAGGCCAGGGGCACGTCGAGCATGGAGACCTCGTCGATCACCACCAGGTCAGTCTCCAACGGCCGTTCCGCCGTGCGCTGGAACCCACCCGCGGCCGGGATGAACTCCAGCATCCGATGCACCGTGCGCGCGGGGCGGCCCGTGGCTTCCTGCATGCGCTTGGCGGCCCGCCCCGTGGGCGCGGCCAGCTCGATGCGCAACCCCTCGATCTCGAGCACCTCCAGGATGCCGCGAATGATGGTGGTCTTGCCCGTGCCCGGCCCGCCGGTGATCACCGCCACCTTCTCGGCCACGGCACACTGCACGGCCCGGGCCTGGGCGGGCGCCAGGGCCAAACCCAGCCGGTCCTCCACCCAGGGCCGACGCCGCGCCCAATCGACGTCCGAGGCCCGCCCCGGCGCCTCCACGAGCCGGACCAGTCGCTCGGCCAAGGTCCGCTCCTGGAAGTGCAGCGCCGGCTTGTAGTAGGCCGCCCCCACGAGGGGCTCCGCCCCCTCGCCCGGATGCGCGCCCACGTCCTGGCGCGCCACCTGGCGGGTGTCGACCAGGTCCGGGAGCTGCGCCTCCACCAGGCCCCGGTCCACCCCCAGCCGCTCGGCGGCCCGGGTCACCAGCAGCTCCTCGGGCAGGTACAGGTGCCCCTCCTCGGTGGCCTTGCCCAACTCGTAGACCAGCCCCGCCTGGATCCGGAAGGGCGACCGCTGCTCCACACCCAACCGCTCGGCCACACGGTCAGCCAGAAGAAAGCCGATGCCAAACACATCGTCTGCCAACCGGTAGGGGTTCTGCTGCACCTGGCGCACGGTCTCATCGCCGTAGCGTTTGTAGATTTTGGCGGCCCGCCCCGCGGACACACCGTGACCCTGCAAAAACACCATCACCTGACGCATCTCCCGCTGGGCAGAGACGGACTCCTGGATGGACTTTGCCCGCTTGGGCCCGATGCCTTCCACTTCGGCCAACCGCTGGGGCGCCGATTCGATGACGTCCAACGTATGCGACCCGAAGTGATCCACCAGCCGCCCCGCCATGCCCGCGCCGATGCCCGGCACCATGCCCGAGCCCAGGTACTTGCGAATGCCCTCGTCGGTGGTGGGCACGCGGATCTCACACCGCTTCACCTTGAGCTGGGCCCCCCACTTGGGATCGGTGGTCCACTCCCCCAACAGCTCCACCGGGTCCCCGGGTGCAATGCCCGGCATGACCCCCGAGGCCCGAATGGACCGCCGCCCCGCCGGCACATCCACCCGCAACGCGCTCCACCCCGTCTCCTCATTGCTGAAGTAGATGTGATCCACCACCCCCACCACCCGCTCCTCCCCCTCGGCCACCCGCTCCTCCAGCCTGCCCTGCACCGGCCCACCACCGCGGCCGGGCCCGGCTCCGGATCGTCCCCGCCGAGGTTTTCGCGCATCGTTGGACATGAGGGGGCCCAGTCTAGCCGGAAAGGGCAATTGGAGCTAGACAGGGTCGGGCGGCGCCGCTATGTTCTGGCCCCATGGCAAAAGACAATAAAAAATCTGACGGCGAAACGCGTAAGCGGGGACAGATTGCGGACAAAGGCAAGGGCGACGGTAAGGGCCCGGCGGTGGGTAAGCTGCCCAAGCGTGGGATCAACAAGATCCCGGGCTATCTTCGCCATGAGGTCGGACTGCACGACTGGATCGCCAGCTCGGTGGTGATCGTTGGCGGCGGCCTGACCATGACGGCTCTGGTGTGGTTCCTGTCGGCGGTTTGGCCCGGGTAGAGCCCACCCGGAGCCCTGCCCACGACCCACTCAGGGTCTGAAATCCTACATCAAATTTGCGCGGGGATTACCGACGGCGAGGGCGGTAGTTGCGGTTGTACTTGAAGTACACCATGCGCTTGGCGCGGCCTGAGCCCACCTCTACGACGACGCGGATCTGGTAGTTGCCGCCCACGACACTAAGGCCGAAGATGCGCACCGGGATGGTCTCATGGGCCCGGCTGATCCGGTGTTGGATGGGCTTTAGGCTCTGGAAGATGCGCACGCCGGAATGGGCGTCCACCAGATCGATCCGGATGGTGTAATAGCTGCGCGCCTTGACCTCCTTGAGGCCGAAGCGGCAGTCCAGCCACAAGTACGTGGAGGGCGGGTTGTACTTGCCCCGGTACTTTTTGGCCTTGGTGAAGTTGTTGCTCACCCAGGACAGGAAGGCGCCATCCAGGGTCACCGGATTGTTCAGGTGCCCCAAGACCTTGCGCATGAGGGAGCTGTCCTCACGAAGCAACTGGTCCAAAAAGGAGCTGTTGGCGCGCAGCGTGGCGTACTTCGCCCGGAACTCCATCGCCCGACGCATGTTGCGCTGCAACTCCTTGAGCTTGGCCTCCAGCCGCTTGATTTTTTTCTCCCGCGGACCGGCCTGGGCCGGGGTCGTGCACATCAAACCGCCGAGCAGCGCGGCCGACAATGTGAGGCTCAGATACCTGTGCATGATTCTACCTCCCCCCCCGCGTGGGCAGTCGCTTCAGCGCTTGGATTTCGAAGGGCTTGTCCTCGTAGGCCCAGTAGTTCTTCCACCCGCTGCTCGACACCATAATCCAGACGCGCAGCACGTACTTGCCCGGGCGTAGGCCCGTGTCGAGATTCTTGATGCGCGTGGTGTCCGCACCGCCAAATCTGCCCGTGGTGCGGTTGAGCTTCTTCCGGAAGCGGAAGGCCGTGCGCATGGGCAGCTGCCCGTACCTCACGCTGCTGCTCGTGCCGAGGAAGTAGAGGCTGGCGCCAACGAGGAGCTGACTGTCGGGACCGGTGAACGACTTGTCCACCACATAGCGTCCCCGAATGAAGATGTTCTTGGGATTGATGTGTCCCTTGGGGGCGCCCCGGGATTTGACACTGAGCTGGGTGATCTTGACCATTTTGGGGTGCTTGTACTTGTACCACCGCGGGGGCGGCGCGCTGATCGCCGGATTCACCCGGGAGATATAGACCGCGCTGTAAAACGTCCGTCGCAGAAAGTAGGTCCGGTATACCCGCAGCGTGCCCCGCACGTAATACCAGCCGGGCGTCAGCCCCAGGCCGGTGATCCGCCTGCGGAAGTTGGTACTGCTAAAACTGAACCGTCGGAACTCCCCACTCGAGGAGTACTGATAGTAGAGGTTCTGCAACCGGCCGTTGAAGTCGTAGCCGTCAATGGACCAGTCGATGACGTAGTACTTTTTGCCCACCAGGTGCTGGGGAACGGTGAAGGTGGAGTACAGGTAGAAGTCGTCGCCATCGGCGTAGTTCTTGCGCCGCTTGCACTGGTTCCAGTCCGTGGTGTCCGCCGTCCAGATCGAAGACATGCCGAAGCCCGCATAGATGTCACTGTGCAGTTTCGCCGGCACCTTGCCCAGGAGGCTGACCACCTTGCGCCACTTGGACAAAAAAGTCGCCCGCCTCTGCTGGTATCCCAGGGACCAGGTACGCTGCCAGTCCGCCTCCCGCATGGCCTGGGATTGCAGGGCCGGCACCGCCTTGCGCAACAGCTCAATATTGGCCTGCAACTCCCGGATGCGCCGCTGCTGGGCCTGCCGGGCTTTGCTGACCTTCCACCGGCGCACCAGCGATTTTTTGTCGGGTTGCTTGCTGCCCACCTCTTCGCCCGAGCCCGGGCCGGCCCACGCCGGCTGCGCGCCGCCAATCAACATCGCGGTCACGCCCGCCAACAGCGCCCATGGCGCCCTGCGTCTTGTCATCACGTCTCCTGTCGGCCGAGAGCGGCCGCACCTGATTCCAATCTTCGATCACGGTTTCACGCTCCGTGCACAGCGGAAGCCAAGGTACCGGTACACCGCCAGCTTCTTACTCTTGGGATTTTGGTGCGCGAAGTTGAACTCCCGCCAGGTGGCGGTCAGCTCCCTGGGTTTCCTGGACTCGGCGCCGCCGCCCCGGATCACGAACTGCCTGCCAACGGCCTTGTGCGCCTTGGAGCCGGGGTACGGCTTGTACTGATCGGCCACCCACTCCCAGGCGTTGCCCGACAGGTGGTAAAAACCGCCGATGGCCTCGCCGGACCGCACGGCCTGGAGCTCGGACGGCCTCAGCACGCTGGACACCACCCGGCTCGCGTCGAATTTGTCGCCCCAGGGATACAATGTCCTGTGGCTGGATCCGTGCGCGGCGTACTCCCACTCCTTCTCGGCGGGCAGCCGCTTGCCAAGGGCCGCGCAATAGGCCCGGGCCTCCTTCCAGGTCACTGCGGTCACGGGAAGCTTTCCGGTGAGCTTTGGTGGAGTCCGCGCCGCCCCCCAGGGCGAGCGCGCCGCCTTGCCGGGTCCGGCGAGGTAACGCGCGTAGTCCGCGCGGCTTACCTCGGCGACGTCCAGGTGGAAGTCGGCCACCTTCACGCCCTTCTGCGGAGGCCCCTCCTTCTTGTCACCGCCGGTGCGGCCCATGGTGAAAGTGCCGCCCTTGACGAGCACCATGCCCCGGGTGGGGTCTACGGTGGGGCGCGGCGGAGTAGGGGCCATGCCCGCCGGGTCCGTGCCCATGGGCCGCATACCCGCCGGGTCCGTGCCCATGGGCCGCATACCCGCCGGGTCCGTGCCCATGGGCCGCATGCCCGCCGGGTCCATGCCCTCGGCCGCAGCGCCGCTCTTGCCGCCTTTTTCGCCACCACCCGGGTCTCGGATCACAAAAAACCACAGCGCCCCGCCACCGCCAGCCAACAGCAGCAGCACCACCAGGATCAACGCCACCGGAGTGCCGCCCCTTTTCCTGCCGGCGCCCCCCATGGTGATGTGCTGACCGACGGGATTCGGCGTGGGCACCTGCGCTCCGGCCGCGCCCCAGCCCCCGGTAGAGACTCCCGGTCGCGTGACGCCGGGAGACGACACCAACCCCGGATCCGAGACCGGCGTCAGCCCCGGATTTGACGCAGGGCCAGTCACCGCATCGTCCGCCGAGAGCGTGGGCCCCGTGCCAAAGCCGCTCGCCACACCCGGGTACACCGGCCGCTCACCGCTCGTCTGGAGCCCCGCCGTGTACGCCGTGGACGAGATGCTCCCCCCCACATGGCGCTCGTAGAGCACGCCGATGGCGTGGTCCAACTCCGCCATGGTCTGGTACCGCAGATTGGGATCTTTGACCATACACCGGAGGATCACCTCCTCGATGTCCCCGGGCAGGTCCGGGCGGCGTGTACGCGGGGGCGGCGCCTCCTCAGTGAGCAGCTGCACCAGGATCTTCTGCACAGACTCTGCTTCATAGGGCAACCGCGCGGTGAACATCTCGTACATAATCGCTCCGAACGAGTAGACGTCCGAGCGGTGATCGAGATTCAACTCCCCCTGGGCCTGCTCCGGCGACATATAGTGCGGGGTGCCGATGATCTGCCCTGCCTGGGTGAGGCGGTCGCCGCCGCTGCGCACTTTAGAGATGCCGAAGTCCAACACCTTGACGAAGTCTTCGGTCTCGAAGCGGGTCACCAGAAAAATGTTCTCCGGTTTCAGGTCCCGGTGCACGATCTCGTGGTCGTGGGCCGCCTTCAGCGCCCGGGCCATCTGGTGCAAGATGGTGAGTGCCCGGGGGATCTTCATGATCCCGTCCTCGGCAAAGGCGCGGGCCAGGCTCCGACCGTCCAGATACTCCGTCACGATGTAGTAGACGGCCTCGGGGGTGCAGTTGAAGTCGATGACATCGAGGATGTTCTCATGACCAATGGCGCTGGCCGCCTCGGCCTCCCGGCGGAACCGCGCAATGGTCTGATCGTTGGTATTAAATTGCGGGTGTAGGATCTTGACGGCGTAACGCTTGGACAGCCGCACGTGGCGCGCCTCGTACACCTTGCCCATGCCGCCCTCGCCGATGACCCGGATGATCTGGTACGCGTCGCCGAACTGGGTGCCAATGAGCGGATCCGTACCCGCCGCCTCCATGGGCGAGAGATTTGTCCCGTCGTAGGGACACTTCACAAAATCGTCCCCTTCATACTGGCGATTGCAGGTAGGGCAGTACTGCAAGCCAAACCTCCTCAAGTGACGCAGCCCCCGCCAGTGGCGAACCCGAAAGCGGTGAATTATGGCTCCGCCTGGGGGGTAAGTCCGACGGTTAGTATAGCGGTTGTGACCGACGTCCACCACCGCTGAATCCGCCGGGCATGGCCGCGGACGCTTTCCATGCAATTCGCTGGTTTGCCACGGTTAGGGCGGTATGATAGACCCACACCTAAGGGCCCGGCGAGCAGGTGCCTCCCCCGGGTCAGTGAACACTCGGCACCCGACGAAGAGGTTCGAACAATGCGCACGTACTCGCTGGGCATCCTCGCACTGGGGATAGTCATGGGACTCGCCGGCTGCAAAAAGGCACCCCAGAGCCCCAAAAAATCCCGAGACCAGACGGCCGCCTTCACCGCCGGTGGCAGGGCAGACGACATGCGCGCCGCGCCGCAGACAGGGACCGCCCCGGCCACCGCCGCCGCGGCGTGCAAAAAGGACGCCGCCATGCCCGGCAAGGGCTTTTCCGGCAAGGAGTACGAGGTGACAGTCACCGCCCCAATCGAAGCGGATCAGGGCAAGCCCGCCCAGGCGGTGATCACGGTGACCCCCAAGGGCGGTTACAAGATCAACATGAAGTACGATCACGAGCTCGCCTTGAAGCGCATGTCCACCGGGGTCAAGCCCGAGCACAACACCTATACGAACAAGCACGCCGCCCAGCGGGACAAGGCCGGCCTCAAGTTCGTGGTCAAGTACACGGGAGCGGCCGCCGGAAAAAAAGTCCTGCAAGGCGTGCTGGACTTCTCGGTGTGCACGCCCAAGCTGTGCGTGAACAAAGACGACCTCTGTGTTTCCTGGGAGTCCACGGTCAAATGACCGGGCCAGGGGGCGACGATCGGGGGCGGCGCGCCGTGGACACCCTGGTGCAGGTGGGGCAGGAGCTGCACGAGGACTTCGGGCTCAAGCGGAGTGTGCTCTCGTTCGAAGAGTACTACCGCCTCGTGGCCGAGCTCCCCGGCCAGCATCTGCGCGATTCAGCCCAATACCTGCGCGACACCTTCGACCACTACGGCAGCTACGAGGTCCGGCGCGCCCGGGGCGAGGTCCGCCGGTTCCGACTCTTCGACTGTGAGTTCGCCGACGGCCGGGATCGCCTCGCCGGCCACGAGGAGGTGCAGAACGCGATCTACCGCATTCTGGGCGGCTTCGTGCGACAGGGACGCCCGAACAAGCTGATCCTGTTGCATGGCCCCAACGGCAGCGCGAAGTCCACCTGCGTGGCGGCCATCGCCCGGGCCCTGGAGCACTACTGCACGCTGGACGAAGGCGCCCTGTACCGCTTCAACTGGGTGTTCCCCTCGGGCACCCATTCCAAGGGCGGCATCGGCTTTGCACGCGGCACCGACGACGTGCGGCTCGAGAGCCACGCGCACCTGCCCGAGGAGCTCGTGGACGCCCGGCTGCCCGATGAGCTGCGGGACCATCCCCTGCTGCTCATCCCCAAGTCCCGACGCTTTGCCCTCATGCAGGACATGCTCGCAGACTGCGGCGAGACGGGCACGCCCCCCGATAGCCTGCGTTACGGCGAGCTTAGCCACCGGAACCGCATCATCTTCGACGCGCTGCTCACCCTGTACCACGGCGACTACCACGCCGTGCTTCGGCACGTGCAGGTGGAGCGCTTCTTTCTGAGCCGACGGTATCGCACCGGGCTCATTGTGGTCGAGCCCAAGCTCTCCGTGGACGCCCACACCCAGCAGATCACCGTGGACCGGTCCATCGAAGCCTTGCCGCCGGCGCTCCAGACAACCTCCCTGTTCCGCTACTTCGGGGAGCTGGTGGACGCAAACCGCGGCGTCATCGAATTTTCCGACCTGCTCAAGCGGCCCCTGGAGTCATTCAAATACCTCATCAACACGGTGGAGCTCGGTCGGGTCAGCCTGGACAACACCATCCTGTATCTGGACGAGGTGTTCATCGGCTCCTCCAATGACCTGCACCTGCACGCCTTCCGTGAGATCCCGGACTTTCCGTCCTTCAAGGGCCGCATTGAGCTGGTGCGTGTGGGGTATCTGCTCGACTACCTCGCCGAGGCGGAGATCTACGAATCTCAGCTCGCCAGCCGGGACCTGCACGTGGCCCCATACACCGTGCCCCTGGCCGCCCTCTGGGCGGTGCTCACCCGGCTGCAGAAACCCTCGAGCAGCGGTCACCCCGACCCCATCCGCACGCCCATCGACCGGCTCACCGCCCTGGACAAGGCCCTGCTCTACGCCTCCGGGACGATCCCGGCCGGAACCGAGGGCGAACCGGCCAAGCTGCTGCGCGCGGCCATCGGACGCTTCGCCGCGGAGAACGACCACTCCGACGAGTACGAGGGACACGTGGGCGCCAGCCCGCGGGAGATCCGCATGGCGCTGCTCAACGCCGCCCAGGACGCTCGGCGGGGGTTCCTCTCCCCCCTGGCGGTGCTGGCCGAGCTCGAGGAGCTGGCCAAGATGCAGGATGTCTACGCCTACCTACGCCGACCCACCAAGTCTGGGGGTTACGACGACGCCGTTGAGAGCCTCAACCAGGTCCGCGAGTGGTACCTCAAGCGGCTCCAGGGCGACCTGTGGACCGCCGTGGGGCTCATCCCGCCGGGGCAGATTGGCAACATGCTCAACCGCTACGTGGAGCACGTGTCCCATTGGATCAAGGGCGAGAAGGTAAAAAACCCCATCACCGGCGCGCAGGAGGCGGCAAACGAGTCGCTCATGGAGGAGACCGAGGCGTACCTGGATATCGACGAGCACGACTCCTTCCGCAAGGACGTCATGGCCCGCATCGCGGCCTGGGCCATGGGCCACAAGGACACGGCTCCGGACATGGATCAGATCTTCGCCAAGGAGCGGAACCAGATCGTACAGGGGCTCTTTGATGAGCGCCGCCAGACCCTCACCGAGGCCCTGGAGGACACCCTGGCACTGCTCGAAGGTCGGCCGGAGAAGTTGGCCGGACCCCGCCGTGAAGCTGCCGAACGGACCCTCGCCGAGCTCACCACCAGGCTGGGCTATCAGGAAGCCAGCGCCAAGGAGGCCATCCGGCACTACCTCCAGGAGCAGTCAGACTGATTGACACCCATGGCCGCAGGACCGACAGCACGACGGATCGGATGGGGCACGGCGCTTGTTCTGGCAGGACTCACGACCGCGCTTTGGGCCCCATCAGGCCGCTCGGCCCCCGCAGTGCGCCGCAACCCCCTGGCCCTGGGTCCCGTGGTGCAGAACGTGACCCGCACCAGCGCTGTGCTGCTGTGGGGCACCGACAGTGAGTGCCTCGGTCGGGCAGTGGTGCGCCCCGCCGACAACGCCCAACCCGAACAGAAGCTGAGCGAAAAGGGCCTGCTGCGCATGCTCCATCGGGTGCGCGTACACGGGCTGCGCCCCGACACGCGCTACCGGTACTCGGTGCAAAACTGCCTCGGCCACCAACAGGGCGGCTCCTTTCGCACCGCGGTCGAAAAGGACCAACCCTTCACGTTCCTTGTCTATGGGGACTGCCGCTCCCAGCGGGACCAACACCTGTCAGTGATAGAGGCCATGCTGGAGGAGCGGGCCGGCTTCGCCGTGAACACCGGAGACATGGTCGCCGACGGCGCAAAAATCCTGCTCTGGTACCAGTTCTTTCGTATCGAGCGTCCCCTGCTGCGGCAGCTACCCGTGTACCCGGTGCTGGGCAACCACGAGCTCATGGGCTCCTGGAAGCGGGGCCTGGCCGCTTTTCGCCGCTATTTTGACGTACCCACCGGAGGGCCCGAGCCCGGCGTCACTTACTCCTTTGTCCACGGCAACTCCCTGTTCGTGATCCTCAACTCCAACGCCAGCTTCGTGGGCACCACCCAGACGGCGTGGGCCCGGGCTCAGCTCGAAGCGGCGGCCTCCAATCGGGCCATACGCCACACCTTCGTGTTCATGCACCACAGCCCCTATGCCTCGGGCATCCACGGGGAGAACGACGACGCGCAGATCGCCGGCCTGCCGCGCATCCTGTCCAAGTACGGCGTGGACGCTCTGTTCGCGGGACACGACCACGTGTACGAGCGGGGCGAGGCCGACGGGCTGCGCTACATCGTCAGCGGCGGCTGCGGCGCGCCCCTGTACCCCCGGCGGAAAATCAATGCCTACACCGCTTGGTTTGAATCCACCGCGCACTTCGTACGGGTGACCGTGCGCGGCGACGAGGTGGAGTACACCGCCCTGCGCCCGGGCGGCTCCATCATCGACAACTTCAAGTACGTAAAGCGCCCGGGGGACATCAACGCCCCCCCCCAGTTCGTGACCCTCGCGGACAGCCACCCCCGCCCCATGAGCAAGCCAGACGGTCGCTGGCCCCAAAAGACGCAGCCCCCCACCAAGTCCGGATCCGGCTGCTCCAAGCCGGTCCTCGCCGCGGTCCTGGTGCTGCTCGGGCTCTGTGGGCTCTATTTCGGGCGACGGTTCCGGCGGTAGGAGGGCCTACCCGCCACGCGACGCTGTTTGGCAGCGCGCCTGGAGGGCTTACTCGAAGAGGGTGCGGAGGGTCGACGACTCGGGCTGCTGTCGGAGCTTGCCGAGGGCCTTGGCCTCGATCTGCCGGATGCGCTCCCGGGTCAC
>Ga0180009_10003383_pt1 | contig 18184 bp, 14 predicted proteins | sample OS_PC_MetaG_FD_123537 | JGI IMG/M metagenome (GOLD analysis project Ga0180009, IMG submission 123537) | Groundwater microbial communities from the Aspo Hard Rock Laboratory (HRL) deep subsurface site, Sweden - OS_PC_MetaG | ecosystem: Environmental > Aquatic > Deep subsurface > Groundwater... | reverse complement strand
GGGGACCGGCATGGTGGGCGCGCCGGCCTGCGGCGACGTGATGAAGCTGCAGATCAAGGTGAACGCGCAGGGCGTGATCGAAGATGCGAAGTTCAAGACCTATGGCTGCGGCAGCGCGATCGCCAGCTCCAGCCTGCTGACCGAATGGGTGAAGGGTAAAACCCTGGACCAGGCGAGCCAGATCAAGAACACGCAGATCGCCGAAGAGCTGGCCCTGCCGCCGGTGAAGATCCATTGTTCGGTGCTGGCCGAAGACGCGATCAAGGCGGCGATCTCCGATTACCAGGGCAAGCAGGGCAAGGACCAGGTCAAAAGCGCTTGAGCATGTGACTCAATACACATAGCTAATCGCACAATAGACCGTGCGCAGTAAAGGCCGTGACATCGTAATGTCGCGGCCTTTTTTTATGGAACGAAAGTCATAGGCAACGGTGAGGAATGCAGCGGGAGGATCACGCTATACAACATTATGGCGACTTAATTTTGACGATAGCAGGTGATGGTCAGTGTGTTATTCGAATTTCATCCCGGTCTTCTACCGGTGTGAGACGCTGGTCACAGTTATTCATGTGGGAGTGTCGACAATGGGGCCGTCATAAATCAGAGCTATGCAAAGAAGGGTATATGATAAAGTTAGCACTCATTGGCGGCGTTCTTGGGTTTATCAGCATCAGTGTGTTGGAAGGCCTGGAGGGCGTTATCGTGGCGGGTTTTGTATTGATCACGACTGCCGTGGCGATCAGTATACTTGTCAGCGATCATGTATCTTCTGCGCGTGAGCAGGCGCGGCGAAACCACATGACGGAGAGCGATGCTTATACTGTCCGCTATTCCGATAACGAAGGTTAAGCAGCTGTTTTAATCTCTTCGTCGTTCCAGTGCGTACTTTCTTCAGCGGCACACACCTTTCACCCCAGCGATACACAGAGAGGGTCTTTTCCAACCGGGAGAAGGCGTTCATGTGGCAACGGTGAATTATTTTGACCAGACCAAAATGCGATTATTGGCAGGCATGGCGTAGTCCTGCGACAATTGCATCCCTGCAGTACTTGCCAGGCGATCCAGATCCTCGAAATTCCGCACCCCGCTGCGCGGGTCGCGCGCCTTCAACCATTGGTCGAAACGTGCGTTGCTCTCGCTGGTGAATTTCCCGCCATAATTGAACGGGCCATAGAGACAGAAGCGGCCTTTGGTTTCAAGTATCGACCCTATCCCCGCGAACATGGCTTCCACCTCCGGCCAACCCATGATGTGCACGGTATTGGCACTGAACACAGCGTCGTACTGTTCCTCAGGCCAAGGGTCCGTTGCGACATCCAATGCCAGTGGTGCTTGAATATTCTTTAGTCCCGAATCCGCCTGCCAGGCAAGTATGCCGGGGTGATATTCCGGGACGTCACTGGTTTGCCAGGTGAGATGCGGAAATTCCGCTGCGAAAAACACGGCATGCTGCCCGGTACCGCTGCCGATTTCCAATACACGATGTGCATTTGCGAATTCTTTGCGCAGTACTTCAAGGATCGGCTGTTTGTTCTGCTCACAGGATTCAGCGAAGGGTTTCATAGGTGACCTTATAGGGTTCAAGTACCTGTAGGGGCGGCCAAGGTCGCTCCTACAGCCGTTCCGAAAGCACCTGCATGATTTCATCATCCGTGAGTACAATCGGATTGGTTTTCATGCTGCTGCCGCGGCTGTTGGCGGCGATGCGGGGGAAGTCGTCTCGCTGCACTTGGTAATGAGACAGGCGCGGCAGCTGCAGACGTTCAGTCCAGTCCTCCAACAGATCGGTCAGCGCACGATAGGCGGCCTCGGGTTCCCGGATACGCCGTTCGCAGAGGATTTCAGCAAGGCGCGCATATTTCCCGAGCGCAGGGTTATCCGGTTCACGCTCGTGCATCGCTGCAATATTCATCCGCGTCGCGCTGCCGACCAGGGTGCCGCAGACCACGCCGTGCGGAATAGGGAAAAAGGCGCCCATGGGTGCGGCAAGCCCATGTACTGAACCCAGTCCGGTTTGCGCCAGGGTAATGCCGGAAATCAGTGCGGCATAGGCCATGCGACTGCGCGCGGCGGCCTGATCGCCGGTACCTTCGTACCAGGAGAGCAGGCCATCGCGCGCCGCGCGCAGACCGCTGATGGCAAGCGCGTCGTTGAGATTGCCGGCGCGCAATGAGACATAGGATTCGATCAGTTGCGTGAGGGCGTCCATGCCGTTGGCGGCGATCAGCTCGGGCGGGCAACTGGTCAGCAGGTCCGGATCGACAATGGCGTAGTCGGGGACCAGCTGTTCGTCGCGGAAGGATTTCTTGAACCCCTGTTCGCCATGCACACTCAGGACGGCATTTTTGGTCGCCTCACTGCCGGTACCCGCAGTGGTCGGTATGGCAATAAAGGGAGTCGCCGGGCCTTGATAGGGTTTCTCCGGACCGACACCTTCCAGATAATCCATGACCGAGTCGCCGATCCGTAACAGCCCGGCGATGGCCTTGGCGGCGTCCAGCACACTGCCACCACCGATGCCGATGACCAGATCGAAACCACCATCACGGAATTGCGCGACGGCCGCGTCTACCAGCTGGGGTGAAGGTTCTTCGCTGACATGCAGCAGATCCCAGTCGATATCATGCTTGCGCAGTCCATCAAGCAACATATTCCAGTGCGCTGTGGCTTGCAGTGAGCGGGCGCCGCTGACCAGTAATACGCGTGTGCCGTAGCGTGCGACCAGCTGCGGCAGCAGGGCTAGCCGGCCGGCGCCGAATTCGATACGCGGTAAGCGCGCCAGGGAAAAGGGGTTGATCATGATCGGGATTCCTGGTTCGGAAATAGCCCGTTATAGGGAATGCCGCGGCGTGGTGCCGCCATCCAATCCGCCACCGCATCGCGCCAGGCCAGATAGTGAGCGGTTTGTTTGTGCGCCGTTGCATCGGCCGCGCTGAGATAGGCTTCGTAGAGCATAAACTGTGTCGGATCGTCAACCGACTGCAGGATGTCGAAGCGCAGATTACCCGGCTCCTGGATCGAAGCAGTATGGTTGGCCTGACAGGCCGCGATGAAATCCTGGATATGCGCGGGTTTTACGCTGACCTGAACCAGAGTTACATGCATAATAATTCACCCCTGTTGATGCAACTCAAGCCTAGCGGCATCAGTTCTCGTTGCCAAGTTTTAATGATTCTTGGAAGCTGTGACTATTGAATTTTTAGTCTATGAGCATTTGTTGGACACGGCCTTCAGTCTGAATCCGACCTGCGGCACGACGCGCATCTGGCGTAGGTCGGGTTCAGTGGCGCTAGCCCTGCGCAGTATATTTCCACTATCATAGCTTTTCCCAAGAATGGCCGGCGCAATGAGCAACGATATCCCCGCACCTGAAGCTGAGAGTGGCACGAACACCGCGTGCGATGTATCCAAAGACCCGCGCAGTCTCAGCGAATGGGTTGAACGTCTCAGCGATAAGGGCATGCCGGCCTTCGCCAAAACGGTAAAGGATATCTCCGGCGTTGCCGCGGATCGTGAAAGTTCTGCTGCTGAGTTGTCGCGGGTGATTCTGCAGGATGCCGCCATGACAGCGCGTCTGCTGCGGGTTGCGAACAGCCCGGTCTATAGTATGGCTGGCAAGGGTATCAGCACGATATCGCGCGCGGTGGTGTTACTGGGTTTCAATACCGTGCGCAGTCTCTGTCTGTCCATAGCCATTATCGATTCGATGAGCAAGAACGCGCAGAAATCGCGCGTCGCCGACCTGATGGCGCGTTCCTTTCATGCCGCGATACAAGCACGTGCCTTTGCCGAAAAGCGTCGTGATCCTTCGCCGGAAGAAGTGTTCATCGCCACGCTACTGAGTTCAATTGGCGATCTTGCCTTCTGGAGTGTGAAAAGCGATGTCGCGGCAAATCTGAATGAGGTGCTGCAACGCCCGGGTTATACTCGAGCGAGTGCTGAACGTGAGGTGCTGGGTTTCGAGTTGCAAGATCTGAGTCTGGGGCTGACGCGTAAATGGAACCTGGGTAAGCTTTTGGAGCATGTCCTGGAGCATAAAGGTGATGCTGATCCACGCGTGAGTAATGTCGAATACGGAAATGAATTGGCGACGCAGGCCGAGAAAGGTTGGGAAACACCAGAGACTAAACAGCTGCTCGGGCGTGTCGCTGAGGCAATGTATCTGCCATTACAGGATGCCACCAAGTTGATCCATGAGAATGCAAGCCAGGCGGCAAAAACGGCACAGTATTTCGGTATTGGTGATGCAGCCGATTTGATCCCGCTGCCGAAGTCGCAACAAAAATTGGAGCGGGTCGCGTCTGTCGCGCGGGAGGACGATCAAAAACCAACCTTCGCCGAACCAGACCCGATGCTGCAGTTGACCATTTTGCGTGAACTATCGGGTATGCTGGATGGAAAGCACGATATCAATTTGCTGCTTGAAATGGTCTTGGAAGGGATCTCCCGTGGTATCGGTATGGATCGAGCACTGTTCGCCATGCTGAATCCTGAACGCAATAAATTGCGCGCCCGTTATGCCCTGGGTTGGGGGGATGACTTTCGCGATACATTTATTTTTGATATTTCACCTCTTAAAGCCAGTGTTTTCAGTCATGTGCTGGAGGCGCGCGAACCACTCTGGGTAGGGCAGGGGAGCGACGCGCGTCTCAAGCCACTGTTAACGGCGCAGGTAATCGAGGTGACGGGAAACTCCCCGTTTTTCGTGATGCCTGTCGAAGTGAACGGACGTTCTATCGGTCTGTTTTATGCTGACCGTATGACCAGCGGCAGGGCTTTGGATGAAGAATCCTATATGGCCTTCCGGCACTTTTGCCAGCAGGCCAATCTGGCGTTGGCCTACACGCGGCGTGGCAGATAAGCATCAAACACTACTCAGTGGGTCTGGCGTTTGACGTCGATATAGAATTGAAAGTTGTTCTTACCGGCACGCTTGGCTTCGTACATGGCGCTGTCGGAAGCCTTCAGCAGTCCATCCAAGGTAGTGGCATCGTCCGGGTACAGGGCAATGCCGATGCTGCAGGTGACCTGTATATTCTGCCCATCGAGACAGACGGGTTCCTGCATCACGGTCAGGATCTTATTCACTATCATTACCGCATCACCCACGGTCTTCAATTGCTCGATAATCAGGGTGAATTCATCTCCGCCCAGACGGGCAACCGTGTCGCATTCGCGTGCACTACGGCGCAGCCGATCACTGATCTCGACCAGTAAAGCGTCACCCGCCTGATGACCGAAGCTATCATTAATCCTCTTGAAGTCATCCAGATCGAACAACATCAATGCCACCTTTGCCTTGTTGCGATGCGATTGGACAATGGCGTGGCTGAGCCGATCGTACATGAGCATGCGGTTGGGCAGGCCACACAGCGGATCATGATGTGCCATGTGCCAGAGCCTGGCTTCTGTGGATTTATGTTCAGTAACGTCCTGAAGCGTTCCTGTCATGTGCTGCGGCTTTCCGGATTCGCTGAGCGTGATTTCGCCAGTGTGATGCACGATACGTTTCGCCAATCCATCGGCTTGAATGATGCGGTGGTGGATGCTGTAGTGGTTCCCCTGTTCCCGGGCATTCTGGATTGCGGCACTGACTAATTGCTGATCTTCAGGATGAACCTGAGCCATGAATTTTTCATAATCGATATCTCCCTGTGCAACCGATCTGCCGAATATCCGGAAGATCTCATCCGACCAGTGGATGCTCCCCGTTGCAAAATCCATGGACCAGCTGCCCAGATGTCCAATGCGCTGTGCCTCGGCAAGATGCTTCTCGCTGAGTTTGAGTTTGGATTCCAGCTGATGCCGGTACAGTGCCATCCCGATCGTCAGGTTCAATTCCCGTTCATTGAGAGGTTTCAGAAGGTAGGCGAAGGGCTCGGTTACCTTGGCGCGTTCGAAAAAGGCATCATCGGTTTGTGCAGTGAGGTACAGCACGGGAATATTCTGCGTGCTGTTGATGATGCGAGCTGTTTCTATGCCATCCATGTCGCCGGACAGGATAATGTCCATCAGGATCAGATCGGGGGATTTGCTGCGTGCCAAATCGATGGCATCGGCGGCAGTGGAAACTATACCAACCGTGGTATAGCCTGAGGCATGAATATGCACCCGTATGAATTCCGCAGTATGAGGATCGTCTTCCACGATCAATATGCTGGCTTTACTCACGATACGTGCGTCCCGATGTGAAAGGCAGGTGCAGCTGTATAGGCTGTGCGGGGTGCCTGCCATTGGCGCATGGCCTGAGGTGATTTGTCAAATACAAGGTACTCGCATAGAGTAAATCCGGTTGATATTTTATGACAATGATGTTTCAACCCACGCTAAGGAGATGGCCATGCCACGTATATTGAGTTGCCTGCTGCTGATGTTATCAACCGCCGCGGTCGATGCGGAGATCAAAACCGAGACGCTGAGCTACACAGTCGACGGTACTACCATGACTGGTTATCTGGCCTACGACGATGCGCTGAGTGGGCCGCGCCCAGGCGTGTTGGTGGTCCATGAATGGTGGGGTCAGAACGACTATGTGCGCAAACGTGCCGAGCAATTAGCCGCGTTGGGGTATACCGCCTTTGCACTGGATATGTATGGTGAGGGTAAAGTTGCCGATCACCCGGATACAGCCAAGAGCTTTGTGCAGACCGTGATCAGTAATATGCCCATAGCCGAGCGTCGCTTCGTTGCTGCGCGTACGCTATTGGAATTACAACCGACGGTTGATAAGCAGCATATCGCCGCCATTGGCTACTGCTTCGGCGGTGGCATGGTGCTGCATATGGCGCGGGTAGGTATGGATCTGGATGGCGTGGTGAGCTTTCACGGTAGTTTGGTAACAAAAACCGCGGCACAGCCAGGTGACGTCAAAGCACGTGTGCTGGTCTTCACGGGGGCAGATGATCCCATGGTACCACCGGAACAGGTACAGGCTTTCGAACAGGAGATGTCCGCCGCCAATGCGATGTACGAGTTAGTGAGCTATGCCGGCGTTACACACGGCTTTACCAACCCGGCTGCCGATGCTGCTGCAGAGCGCTTCAAAATGCCAGTGGCTTATAACGCACAGGCGGATGCGGCGTCCTGGAAGCGCATGCAGGCCTTTTTAAAGACAGTATTTGCCCAGTAATAGTTGCCATGAGTGGTGCAGGATAGCGCGTCAACGGTGTGCGGTTCGGGAAGCCTGTTGATGTGGCATCCGGTCTGAGGTTTAACTGGTGGTGCTGGGAGTTACGCGGCAGGTTTACCAGCTACTGGTGGCAAACCGCGCTTCGGGCATGCCGGTTATGATGCGCTGCTGATCGATTTGCTCGACCCAGTTGTTGATCTGGTCCCAGGCGGCGATGTCTTGCGCAAGGTCTCGCTGATCGAGCTCATGCACGCCGAGCCCGCGTTCAGCGGCGCGGACGTAGTTCTGAGTATCGCGGAGGCGCGCGACCACGGGGATATCGAGTTTATCCAGGAAGCGTTCGTGTTTGTGTTCGGATTCGGTACGGGATCTGATCCGGTTGGCGATAATGCCGACCTGTTTGTTCAACGACCGTACCTTGCCGAGCAGCAATAGATCGCGCACGAAATCGGCCGTGGAGTGCATGTCGATGGAAGATGGCAACACCGGGACCAGAATGATGTCGGCTTTGGCGACACGATCCTCAAAGTCGTACCCGGAAAATCCCGCAGGTGTATCGATGACGAGGAAGTCGGTGTCCTGGGGCAGCCGCATCTGCCAACTACGGGTCATTCCCGCAGGTGGCTGACGGAAGGCCTCAATGCCGTGTATATGGGCGTGCTGTTCAGGGCGCTCGCGCAACCAGCGGCTGCTGGAACCCTGCGGATCGAAATCGAACAGTGATGTGCCATAGCCTTTGTTGGCGAAATAGCTGGCCAGGTTGGTGGCTACCGTGGTCTTGCCACAACCACCCTTGGCGTTCATCACAATCACACTGTGCACAGCAGGACGCTCCCTCTATAGTTGGATTTCCAGGACACACAGGATGAGCGGATTCTAGGACCTATGCAAGCTCCGCAAGGGCTTATGTGCGTATGTTGATCCAAATCGTAGGAGCCGTAAAACTGACACTTGCTGCAGATCCCGCGAGACTGCGCTATAGATTATGCCCGATAAGCCTCCTTTGTATGGACTGACATTGGTTAGGCCGGGTGCTACCAAGGAGTTCCCATGAGCCGATTGACCGGTGGGTGTGCCTGTGGCGCAGTCCGCTATAGCATTGATGCTGAACCGACATTTTCCTTTCATTGCCAGTGTCGACAGTGTCAGCGTGCCACAGGAACCGGGCATGCTTCCTTATTCATTGTGCCGAAGGTGGCCGTGTCAGTGACCGGCGATCTGACCTACTACGACCAGACCGCCGACGACGGAGCGACAGTGAGTCGCGGTTTCTGTCCGCGCTGCGGGAGTCCTATGCTGGGTAATACGACGGGTCATCCGGACATTGTGCTCATCACGGCGGCCAGCCTGGACGACCCGACTCAATTCAAACCGCAGAAACTTGTATTTAGCAAGACGGGGCAGCCCTGGGACTATATCGATCCGGCACTGCGAGACGAGTAGAGCAGCCTTATTGGCCCAAGGTAAAGTAGAACGTGGCCCCATGACCGGGACTGCCCTCTACCCATACGCGCCCATTATGGCGACGCACGATTCGCCGGACAGTGGCCAGACCAATGCCCGTACCTTCAAAGTCAGAGGTGTCATGTAGTCGCTGAAAGGCGGTGAATAATTTGTCCACATAGGCCATATCAAACCCGGCGCCGTTGTCGCGCACGAAATAGATTTCTTCACCTTTCTGATCCTGGTGGCCAAACTCGATTCGGGCGGCGGCCTTTTTTCGAGTGAACTTCCAGGCATTGCTGAATAGGTTATCCAGCGCGATATGCAGCAGCCCCGAGTCGCCTTGTACCTGAATATCGGGTGCAATCAGAAACTCCACGTTACGCTTCGGTTCAGTGTTCTGCAGTTCCAGCGCTATCTGTTCAGCCAAAGCACTCAGATCAACGTGAGTGGGCTGCATGTCGAACTGTGCTACCCGCGACAAGGCCAGAAGATCATCGATCAACTCACTCATGCGTTCGGCCGAACCGCCGACGCGGCGCAGATAGTCCTGCCCCTGGCTGTCGAGTTGGTTTGTGTACTCTTCAAGCAAAACATTGCTGAAACCCACGATTCTGCGCAACGGTGCGCGCAGGTCGTGTGACACTGAATAAGAAAATGCCTTGAGCTCATCATTGCTGGCGGACAGCTGCGCCGTGCGTTCGGAGACCCGGTATTCAAGGGATTGCCGTAGGTGCAGGTTGTCCAGGGCGATACCGACATCCTGGCTGAAAAGCGTGAGTAACTCCTGATCAAGTGTATCGAAGGGTGCACCGTTACGGAATGTCGATAGACCGCCAATGACCTGCTGGTTCCGCAGCAGCGGTACGACGAGTGCGGCTGTCACATTCAAAGCGGCCGCCAGTTCCGGGATGACGCGGCTATCCTTGCTGAGGTCACCGACACAGAGAGTATCACCATGCTGCGCAACCCAGCCACACAGACCGCCGCTTTTCACGGGCATGGAAGTACCCTGTAGCAATTCCGCGTGTGGGCCAGCTGCCGCGAGGTAGGTAAATTGCGTTTTGGTCTCATCCAGGTAGGGCAGTGCACCTATGTCGGCATTAACCAATTCCCTGGCGCCATTACACACATTCAGATAAAACGCCTGCTCTTCGATGCTGGGGTGACTGAGCTGATCAGTCAGGGTTTGGGTCCAACTGTTCAGTAGCTTATAACCGCGCTGACGGCGTTTTTGGTTGGAAATGTCAGTGGATATACTGCAGATTGCCTGGCTCCTCCCAAAGGCGTCGTAGAGGGGCACCTTAGCCGAAATATAATCGCGCGGCCCATCCTTCTGTATGACATGTTCTTCATAGGTCATCGGGCGGCGTTCCTTGAGAACATGCTGATCGTTGGTACGTAACTCGGTAGCGATTTCGGTTGGGAATAGATCAAAATCGGTCTTGCCAATGATCTCTTCCCTGCGCAAGCCAATAATCTGCTCATACTGAGAATTGGCCAGAAGATAGTGGCCATTAATGTCCTTGATGCAGACGAGGGCAGTGGTGTTATCCATGACGGCATCAAGCCGTTGCTTGCTGGCCTGTAACGCATGTGCTGCCTTGCGTCGTTCATAGTCCTGATAGACTACCAGCGCTGCACCAAGTGCACGTCCTGCTTGATCATGCACCGGGCTGATACTGAAGTGGACGGGGATTGTTTTGTCATCGGCCACGATAAAGTTCGTGTCGTCTTCGCAGACGTATACCTTGCCGTCCCTAATGGTACGGGCTATGAGGTCGCTTAATGTGCCATGACCATTATGACCATTCATTCGCACTAGAGTGGTTATTGGCTGGCCGAGTGCCTGCTCGCGGGGAGTGCGCAGCAGTGCTATGGCCGCGAGATTGATATCGGTGACCAGTCCCTGCTGGTCGAAAATGATCACCGCATCGCAGATCGACATCAAGGCCGCTGAAGTCCAGGCTGCCATCTGAAGTTTTCTGTTCGCCTCGGCACGGTAGAGCGCCAGAGTTATAACGGCATGGAGTTCACGTGCTACGGGGGGTTTTAATATGTAGCCAAAAGGATCGGTGATTTTGGCCTGCTCGATGAGTTTGTCATCGGCATAAGCAGTGAGATAAATGATGGGGATGTCATTCTTCTCTCTAATCAGGCGGGCGGCCTCGATACCGGTCATAGTTCCTTCAAGAACTATGTCCATCAATATCAGATCGGGGTGGTTTGTGGCAGCCAACTCCACCGCCTGCGCTCCGCTTGCGCAGGTGCCTATGATTTTGTAACCCGTCTCTTCTAACTTAAGGCGGATATCCTGAGCCATCAGAGGCTCATCTTCCACCACAAGTATGCGTGCCGACATGAATGCACCTTCCCTTTGCAGTCATGGCCTATGCGCTGGTGGGGCACATGGCCTGATATGGCCAAAACCTTGATAGCTGTAAGGCTAGGGCTATGCTCAGACAGGGTCAAGAATTAATAAATGGCCCGAGGCGGTGATGGATTATAAAGGTGGAAGGGTGGCCTTATGATGGCGGATATTGTGTTGTGGTGAGATAGATTTGTGGAAATAGGGCGATTAGCCTCTCAATCAATCTGCATCAGCTGCATTGAAAGGGGTGAATGGAGTTGATTATATGGAGTGCGCCGAAATGACGTATCCGAGGTAAGCCACTGTTAAAGCGAAGCGCGTATTGTCTCTGTGTTTAATGAGGGGGTAACGCCCAAGCCTGTAAACAGGTTCGCCCGACAACGCTGGTACACGGACAATGCTTCAGCTTTTCTTTGGGTATCGCGATAGCAAATCATCAGTCGCTGGTAGAACAACTCATAGAGTGGGTCGATTTCCAGACCGGTTTGGTAGCAGTGAGTGGCGACTTGCCATTGACCCAGCGCTTCAGCTTGGCCGCCGACCTGGATAATGCTGCGCATGAGTTTGGATCGTAAACGTTCCTGCATGGACAAACCCCAGGGCCGGAGCGATTCGTGGATGAGAAATCCGCCCTGATAGAGGTTCATTGCCTGATCCAGAATGTTGATTACCGTCGAGTCGATAGTCTTGTTCTCGGTAAGTCGCATTAACTGATCAACCTGATTCAATAGCCTCTCGAATGTCCAGGCATCGACCCAGATGGTTTCATTGTTGATGGTCAACCTGCTGTCGAAGGCTACTAGTGCATCTTTGTGTTTTAGGATTTTTCGTAATCTATATAGCGTAACGTCGTAACTGTTGGCCGCATCATCACCTTCCGCCTCTGGCCACACGGCGTTACTCAAAAATTCTTTGTTGATGCCTCGTCCGCCCTGTGCAATGAGGCATTGCAGCATCTCGACCGGTTTTTGCTGGCGAAGTTTCTTGGGCGATAATGCTTGGCCATCTATCTGGATGCCAAAACGACCGAGCGTGTGAATACGAATGGGTTGATCCGCATGGCGGACGTCATAGTCCATGCTGATGCCTGGGTCTGGGGTCATAGGCTGGTCGTTGTTGTTGATTGAAATCATGCCTGGGCACTTCCGTGTTCTAATAATTCAGTTATGCACCCATCTACGCTGATGCCGCGCAGTTGTCGCTTATCGCGGCTCCCGCACGCCTGATTATCAATCGCCCGTTTCGCTTGTTCAGTGGGGTGGGGCGTCAATATCAGGATGCTGTTGTATTTGCTCTCGCCTGAACCTTGAGATTGGGCTCTAAGGGCATTGTTTCACAACCCTACCAATGAACAATATCTAGGGCTGATTTCGCAGGTATTTTCAGGGAACGGATCGTGGCAATAGGTGCTTACATGCATGATACCAAGCGCTTTTGAATCAAAGGTATGACTCGTTAGTTGCATGTATCGGTAGAGGCTGGAATGGGCGGCTTGTAAGAAAATGCTTATGCGAAATCGCGACATTTTCGGAGTGTCTGCAGGCGGGTTTTGGGCCGAATTATCTCTATATACATAACTATATGCCTATAAATATAATTTCTGCCTTAAGGTTTGGCGATATCAAATTGTTCCACTCACGATTGGATTGAAGGCGACAAGACTGTCACGCAATGTGCTGTTACCCAATCCATGGCCTGTAAACAGGGCGGGGAAATTGGCCTGCTCGCCATGGAGCGCCAAGTAATTGAGTATCACTGTCTCAACCATCAGGTTGACATTGTTGGCGGCCGGGCTCGATGCCGTTTCCACCGAGCCGTCGGCACGGAACCAGCCGATCTGTTGATGACGCGCCTGAACATCGACACTGCCGCCTTGCAGCACAGGGCGACCGTTGGGGTTGTAGACCAGGAAGAATGATGCAGCGGTCGATGAGTTGTCGCCGGTCCAAACCCCTTTGCCGCGACCGTTGAGAGAGTTGTCGGCCATACCGTTGCTGGCCACTGAGCCATCACTGAACACATACAGCATCAGTGGTACGCCAAGACGCGCGGCATATTCCAGACAAGCTCCCATGCAGCGACCGGCACGCAGATCACGCAATTCACCGGTGGACCTATCACCGGTGTGATAATCAAAACCACCCATGCTGATCGTGCCGGCGCCGGCGAAACCATTCATGACCAGCTTCATGACGGCGGAGGTTTTTCTGAATTCACTTTCAGCATTGAATTCGGTCTGACTGAAAATGGGTCCGATAATATTCGGATCAATCGCGGGATTGAGAGCGGTGGGATCACCGTAACGGTCGACCAGATCGGCACTCTTCACATAACCGCAGCGCAGCAGATCCTTGATCAATGCATCATTTGCCACCTTGGTGTCGACGCGGCCCAGTTTCATATTGCTGATGCGCTCAATGGATTCCATGACCGCTACGGCATCGCCCTGGCTCAGCAGACCAACCAGTTTTCCGGTGTCGACCAGACCGGTGACATCACTGGGACGGTCGACTTTGGTGGGACGCACCGAGACATCGATCATGGCGGCCGGTGCCATGGAGTTTCCGCCGGAATCCGAACTCTGCGATCCGATCAGTGTGAGCAGCTCGCCATCCGCACCGGCGCGATTGATGCCGTACATCGGATTATGTGGGTTGTTGCCGGTATCGTTTTCGGAATGGCCGGGAATCACCGCGCCGTTGATGTTCGCCGCTGTGGCCGGCGAGATCTTTTCCAGAATGCCGCGTAAGAAGGCGCTGTCCTTATGGAAGGCCAGGCCAAGCGTGGTATCAATGTGATCGCCGCCGTTAACCGTATCCAGGACCGGTGGGATCATGTCGCCGGGAAGCCCGAGTTTGCTGTAACCGGCGGTGCTCAGAAAATCCAATTGCCCGTTCTGTTTGCCGACTAACACATTCGAGCCGGCGATATTCGCGCCACCGGCGAGATCGAAACAGAGAAAGGGGATTTTCCCCGCGCCTTGCACGGCGATGCCGCAACTGGTCTTAAGGGCCTGGATATCCGCCGACAGTGCTGCCTGCGCGGCGCGCGGGTTGGCGAACAGACTGAACAGCGTCGGTGCCGTCACCGTTCCGAGTCCGGCCATAAAACTTTGAGCGAGAAAATCGCGACGTGTCACCGGCCGCTTATGATCCGGATGGCGTAGCGGTTCGTCCGGTGTGAAATGTCTGTGTTTGGCCATGTTCGTTCTCCAGGGAAATCTCTTATTGCAACAGCATCGCCGCGCTGCCCAGGGTCGCGGCGCAGGCTGCCTTTGCGACCGTCTCAGTGCGATCCGCGGCGCAACCACCACCGCAGGCCGTTAATCTGTCGATCAGATCATTGAGTTCAGTCTTCACGGCAACCGGGTCGGGCTGTGTGGTCAGGCCGATGCCATACATATTGTTCAGTAACGGGTCGATCAGCTGATCGCGTTTTGTCGGCGTATCGAAGGCGGTTGCCGCGGAGGCACCAAAGGCGAAGCCGGGGAAGTAACTGGCGCGTAATGTCGTATTTCCGACCAGGGCATTGCAGTATTCGATGGCAAGTTGTGAGACTGCAATCTGATGCGCGGACAGGAAGCCTTCGATACCTTCGGCCGTCGGCAGCTGCTGTTTGATGGTCGTGTAGGTGGCGACGACAGCGGCGGTGTTGGCATTGACCTGGCTCATGGCCGCCATAGAGGCATTGATCTCATCGAACGTGCGCAGGCCGATATCCGATACCGGGTCACTGTCCGCCGGAGGCGCCGGTTGTAAGGGTGCCGGTTCGGTCACGACATGGGTGTGGGTGTCGATGCGTTCGAAGGTGAGGAAGAACTCGTCACTGGACACGCCTTTTTCCAAGGCGATCAGCGTGCCGAGTTCTGACAGACGCTGGCCACTGGCGCCGTACTGTGCGCTGCTCACCGTGGTATCCATAAACCGGTATGCCTGGCCGACGGTAGCCTCTTTGCCGTTGATACCGATGCGCAGGCCCTGTATCTGGATGCCATCCGGTTGGGCATTGGCATCCAGACTGATGAAGGTGGGGCGGTAGAACAGATAGCTATAGCTGTCGAATTGGCTGACTTCGAACATGATGTAGCTTTGCGGTACGTTGACCAGATGACTGACGCTGAACAGCAGATAGAATTTCTCGCCGACGCCGGCCTCGAAATTCTGCACAATCTGCCCGGTGGTCAGTGCGCGGTTATGAATGGCGACCAGTCGCAGCTTGCCCATCCAGGTACGATCGCTGCTGACCTCGTTGCCGAGCACAAAGGCGAAACTGTCATCCCAGTCGGCGAGCGTGCCGCCGGCTACACCATCCAGATCACCGGTATGGACACCATTGACATAGATGCGTCGGCCATTGGCGGGATCATAGGTGACAACAACATGCTGCTGGGTGGCCTGCAGACGTTCAGCGGCATCCGCGGTGGACAGACCCGGCTGACCGTTGCCGTCGGTGGTGCTGGAACGGTGCAGGAAATCGTAATTGTATTTGGTCTGACCGAGCGTGAAGTTGCGTGCCGAGGTACCGCCGGAGTAACTGATAATACGTGCCGGACCTTCCTGCGTGACATTCGCCGGGACCACCCAGGCTTCAATGGAATATTCGCCAGTGGCACGGATCATGTCCGCCAGCTTCTTGCTGTTGGTCGTCGATCCCTGTGCCTTGCCACCCGTGAACTCCAGGCCGTAACCACCGACCCAGTTCACCTGGCCACTCAGATTGAGATTGAGTCCGGGCTCCACGCCACTGGTGTCATAGGCAATGGTGCCGGCGCCGGTTTTGAATTCATACAGTGCAATGGTGTCGGCCTCATGGCGATTACCGCCGGCGGCGACCACGCCGTCACCGAGTCCGAGCGCTTTACTGGGTACCAGTTGCGGATCGACTTGCGTAGTCGGTATCTGATCGGCGAAGGCCTGAATCGCGGCCTGCATTTCGGCGGCGTTATCGGCGCAGTCATCCCAGCAGTTATGGAATTCCTGATTCAGGCGCAAAACAAAGCGCGAGTTCGCCGGGGTATCCAGATCCATTTTGGCTTTGGCGGCTTCATAGGCCGAGGCGGCGTCGCTGTTGGCGAAGAAGGGTGCCTGGGGTGTTTGACTCGAATCGCGATGGCAGGCGGCGCAATAAGTCGTCAGCACCGGATGCACGGTGTTGGAGAATAGCGTCGCATCGGCCGGGAAACTCTTGCTCGCGCCGGGATCTCTGATCGGTGGCGGTGTCAACTGGATCTGTCGTCCGGCTGCACTGACCGATCCACCCGCCCAAGCGGAGATATAAGCAGTAATGATGTCGCCACAGGCACTGTCACTGGCGAGCCAGCAATTGTGTCCACCGGCGACCTTGCTGACCATGCGTGAGTCTTGCGGTGATGACAGGGTGACAATGGTGTTGGCTGCGGCATAGGCGAGATTGACGTCGTCAAGACGGACGAAATTCGGCGTCTGTCCTCCCGTGCCATGACAGGCGCCGCAGCGATTATTAGCCTTGAGATTGTCCCAGACGTTGAGTTTAAAGGATTGCACATCCGCCGTTGCCGGTGCCGGCCCCGTGTAATTGGGTGCGGCTGTCCCGGAGGTGACTGGGTTTTCCACAGTGGAAGCGCCACCACCGCAACCCGAGACGGCTGCAACCGTCAATATCAACAGCGCATGCCGGAAGAATCGGCGCGCGGAGCGGGCGAGGCGGGAGATATGGGTATTCATCGATGCTCTCCAGTCATAACCTAGGCTGTGGTGAGTGCTGCAAACCGGCCATAAAATTTAATCACCCATGCAGAACACAGCCGCATCGGCGAACACCTGTTTCATGTTGTAGTTGTTGGCCTTGAAAGAGGCGGTCATCAGATCTATCTGAGTGCGATCAGTGGCATCGCCGGGGCTGCGCAGACAAACAGCCTTGAATACCTTTTTGACCTGACACTGGGCAAAGGCCTCGCTGTTCTCCAATTCCATGCCCAGGGATTTCGCGCCATTTCCTCCATCGGGAAGTGCGCTGTTCCAGCCCAGTAATGCGTTTTGACCTACCCGCCAATAGTTGTCCCAGCGGTCGTCCGGAGTGCTGAAGCCATATTGAAAGACATCGGCGTTGATATGATATTTTTCCTGCACGCGTGTGCCTGTGACCGGATCGATCATGCCTGGGCTGTTGTAGGTGAGACGACCGAGCGACTCGTCGAAGTTGTAATAGGCGAAGGCCTGTGCCATCGGGTCCATGCCGCTATGACAGCCGACACAGGAATTCATGAAAATACGGCTGTCGCCACCCGGGCTGCGTGAGACATCCTGGCGTATACGGTCCGGTGCGCGAGTTATGTCTTTGACCTGTTCCAGGTCATTGCATAAGTGATTCATCAGCGTGAAGCGGAACATCGCGCGATTGGTGCCGGCCTTGAAAAACGCCTCAGAGGCGGCACGCGTGGTCATAACGCCGGCGGTTGCCGACGCGGGCAGGCTGGTCACGCTGGATTGCGCGGTGGCGACCAGTGCGGTTTTCAGGTCTTCTCCCTGAGTCTCCAGCGCCTCGTAATGATTATTGTTCGACATGGAGTAGGCCGGCAGCCCCAGATTGGACGCGCCTACATAAACGAGATCCGCCGACAGAACCGTGTTGAACGGGGTCTGATCGCGAACCATGCCGATGACCGTCGCGGTGTAATCGTTCAATGGTACGAAGACGGATTGATCGCGATTGGTCCAGGGTGCGGCGAAATTCTTCAATGTCACATTGTAGAAAGCGCTGCTGTCCATCGCCTTCTGTGCAGCGGCGAAGGGATTGTTGTTGATAATGTCCAGCTCCATGGCATTCAACACGGCATCACTGGGCGGTATACCTGCGATCCGGTCATGAATCCGCTTGGCCTGACGGCGTTCCTGATCGCCCGCAACGGTGGGGATGGCTTGTGCGCTCAATAGACAACCAAGTAGCGTTAGCCCTATAAGGCGATGCGGTATTCTCGGCTTGGTTCTATCTGAACCGGTTACGCTGGTTTGTGTATTGTGCATAGTTGTAACTCTGTGCTTTGAACGGATTCCGATGTGAGCCAGATCACAGTTCATGGTGATGTCCTATTAATCGGTTTATCTACAATCGCCGCACTCAGTGCATGATTCAGCTGTGTTGTTGAGTTAATTTATATCTTCATGCCGATCTTCCGTGCGTGAAATTTCGCGCATATTCACGAATTGTTTTGTGATTCCACACTCAGTTTCGCAATGTTGCATTGATTAATAATGATCACGCGC
>Ga0180009_10003382_pt1 | contig 18189 bp, 12 predicted proteins | sample OS_PC_MetaG_FD_123537 | JGI IMG/M metagenome (GOLD analysis project Ga0180009, IMG submission 123537) | Groundwater microbial communities from the Aspo Hard Rock Laboratory (HRL) deep subsurface site, Sweden - OS_PC_MetaG | ecosystem: Environmental > Aquatic > Deep subsurface > Groundwater... | reverse complement strand
TCCCCACTCCACCGCTCACCCGGTTCTTGAGGGTTGAAGCCATGCGTATCGGCTTTGTCTACGATCTGCGCGACGAATATTTGAGTCTCGGATATTCCGAACTCGAAGTCGCCGAGTTCGACTCGACGTCCACCATCGAGGAAATCGAGGCGGCATTCGTCCGCCTCGGTTACACCGTTGATCGTGTCGGGCGCGGCCAGGAACTGGCCCGCCGGCTTGCCGCCGGAGAACGTTACGCCCTGGTCTTCTCGATTGCCGAGGGCCTCGCGGGCCGTTCCCGCGAAGCCCAGGTTCCGGCGCTGTGCGAACTGTTCGGCCAGCCGTATGCATTCTCCGATCCGCTGACCATGGCCGCCACCCTCGACAAGGTCGTGGCCAAGCAGATCGTTATCGGCAGCGGCGTGCCGACCGCAACCTTCGCGCAGCTGCGTTCCGCATCGGATGCCGATCACGTTGCCCTCGCCTTCCCGCTGTTCGTCAAGCCCGTCGCCGAAGGCACCGGCAAGGGCTGCGATGTCGCGTCGATCGTCCGCAACAAGGACGAACTTCGCCAGTCGGCGGTCCGCCTGATCGAACGCTTCCAGCAGCCCGCGCTCGCGGAGAGCTATCTGCCCGGCCGGGAATTCACGGTCGGCATACTTGGGGCCGGAGAATCTGCGTGCGTGATCGGCGTCGCCGAAATAACCGTGCGTGAGGATGCCGACGATCCCGTTTACTCCTATCAGAACAAGGAAACCTGCGAGGAAACCGTCATCTACACGCTGGTCGATGACGCCGAAGCCCGCCGCGCCGCCTTTACCGCCCTGCAGGCGTACCGCGCTCTCGACTGCCGCGATGCCGCCCGCCTCGACTTCAAGTCCGATGCCAACGGCGTTCCGCACTTCTTGGAAGTCAATCCGATTGCCGGCCTGCATCCGACGCATTCGGACCTGCCGATCATCGCGGAGCTTGCGGGCCTCGGATACGATGGGCTGATTGCCGGCATTATTGCTTCGGCCGTCGAACGCCTCGGCCTGCCTGTAGATGTGAAAGCAGCACCGGTGCGCTCCGGCTGCTCCTGCTGCGCTCCCCAGGCCCGCGAGGTCGCATGATCCGCAATGGCCTATCGATTTGTACCCGTGATCCACGGAGCGGCACTCGACCGGCCTGACGAACAGGATACGATCGACACGGCTGCGACGATCGCCCAGTCCTTGGAACGCCTCGGGTTCTCGACCGAGGTCATCACCGTCGGCACTGATCTGATTGCCCTCGACCGGTTGGCCGAACGGCGACCCTACGCCGTCTTCAACCTCGTCGAGGCGCTGGGCGGAGAAGCTGCAAGGGGCGCGGAGGCGGTACGGCGGGTGGAACGGCTTGGGCTTGCTTGTACGGGAGCCGGCGGGGACGCCTACGTTGCCTCCAACGGCAAGTTGACCACCAAGGCGTTGCTCGCCGAGCGCAACATTCCCATGCCCGCCAGCTGGATGACCGGTGAGGATGTGCCGGCCTGGAAGACCGTCATCGTCAAGTCGGTCGATGAACACGGCTCGCTCGGCATGGACGCGGGTTCCGTCGTCTCAGGCAGCAATGCACAAACCGAATTCGCCCGCCGTGAAGCCTGTTTCGGCGGTCGCTTCTTCGCCGAGGAATATATCGAGGGACGCGAGTTCAACGTTTCGGTCATCGAGTCGCGCTGCGGCCCCGGCGTGCTGCCGATTGCTGAAATAGATTTCTCCGGACTGCCGTCAGGCACCCTGCCGATCGTCGACTTCGCCGCCAAGTGGGACGCATCAGCCGATGCCTATCACAACACCCCGCGCCGCTTCGGTCTCGACCGGGAAGAGCCGGATCTTGCCGCTGAGTTACAAAGGTTGTCGCTGGAATCCTGGCAGGCGCTTGGCCTGTCCGGCTATGCCCGTGTCGATTTCCGGGTCAACAGCCATGGCGCAATCTACGTTCTCGAAGCCAATGCCAACCCTTGCCTCGCCGCCGATGCAGGCTTCGCGGCGGCTGCATCACAGGCCGGCCTCGCTTATGACGACGTCATCTCCTCCATTGTGGATGTCGCCGCCCAGAATTCGAAAGCCAGTCTTTAATGATCAAGATCCGCCGCCTGCGCGGCACCCGGACCGAGACCGACGAAGCGACACTGGAGGAAGTCCAGGCGATCATGCGCGCCCAGTTCCCGCTGATGGACGAGGCTGACGTCGCCAAACTCCCAGAGCAGCTTACCGATCCGCTGAAGTATCGCTTCGTTACCGAGCTTCTCGTCAGCGAGGATTCCAAGGGTCAGGTGAAGGCCTTCGCCATTCTCCTCGACGCGCCCGATCTGCATTTCGCCTACCTCGAAACGATCTCGGCCGCGCCCGGGCGCACCGGTGGCGGACTTGGTGCGCATCTCTATCAGGTGGTGCGCGAGCAGGCCTTGAGGCTTGGCGCGAAGGGCCTTTATTTCGAGTGCCTGCCCGACGATCCGCACCTGAGCCCCGATCCGAAAACCCGCCGCCAGAACGCGCAACGCCTCAAGTTCTACGAACGCTACGGCGCCCGCCCGATCATGGGGACGGCCTATGAAACCCCGCTCAAGGAAGGCGATACCGACAGCCCTTATCTGGTGTTCGACGGGCTCGGTAAATTCAAGCTGCCGGCGCCGGCGACTCTTGCCAGGAATGTCGAAGCGATCCTGGACCGCAAGTACGCGGCCATCTGCCCGCCTGGCTACATCGAAAAAGTGACCGCCTCCGTGAGGGCGGCTCGCTACGCGCTGCGCGAACCGCGTTATTCCGAAAAGCCGCAGCCCGTCGAAAAGCCGGGCGGTGCGAAACTCGAAAAGCCGATTGCGCTGATCGTCAACGACCGCCACTCGATCCACCACATACGCGAGCGCGGTTATGTCGAAGCCCCGGTCCGGGTCGCGGCGATCCAGCGCGAAATCCTGAAAACCGATCTTTTCGAGCCAATGCCGGCGCGTGAGTTTCCCGACCGCTTCATTCGTGAAGTCCACGACAGCGGGCTTGTCGACTACATCAAGCAGGCTTGCGCCGAAGCTCCGGAAAAAAAATCGGTCTACCCTTATGTCTTCCCGGTCAGGAACGCCACCCGCCAGCCAAAGGAGCGCAGCGTCCTTTCCGGCTACTGGTGCATCGATACGTTTACGCCGATCAACCGTAACGCCTATCCGGCCGCCCGCCACGCCGTCGATTGCTCGCTGACCGCGGCGGAAGAGGTGCTGAAGGGCCGCCCGCTTGCCTACGCGCTGGTGCGTCCGCCCGGCCACCACGCCGAGCACCGCACCTTCGGCGGATTCTGCTACTTCTGCAATTCCGCGATTGCCGCCCATTACCTGTCGCGGCACGGCAAGGTTGCGATCCTCGATATCGATTACCATCACGGCAACGGTCAGCAGGACATCTTCTACGAACGCGACGACGTCCTGACGGTATCCGTGCACGGCCACCCCAGCTTCGCCTACCCCTACTTCACCGGGTTTACAGACGAGCGCGGGCGTGGCCGCGGTGCGGGCTTCAACGTCAATATCGCGCTCGACGAACACATCACGCCAGATCAGCACCGCGCCGCCGTTGCCCAGGCACTGAAGCGCATCGCCCGGCACGATCCGGACTTCCTGGTGGTTTCGGTTGGCTTCGACACCGCCAAGGCAGACCCGACGGGGACCTGGTCCAACGAAGCCGCCGACTTCGTCAAGCTCGGCAAGATGATCGGTGCGGCTGGCTTTGCGACCGTCGTCATCCAGGAAGGCGGCTACCGCATCAGGACGCTTGGAACCAACGCCCGCAACTTCTTCACCGGCCTCGCAGCGGGAACCGTAGAAGCGGCTCCGGCCCCCCGCAAGCGACCGCAGGCAAAAGCGAAAGACGGCAAAGGCAGCCCGGTTACTCTCGCCTTTGCCGACACGGTTACCGAAGCCGACGTCGAATTGATCCGCGCGCTTGTCGCTTCCACCGATATGTTTACGGGTGCGGAAACCGCCATCGCCGTCGAACTCGCCGAGGAGCGGATCTCGAAGGGCCGGCAATCGGGCTACGAGTTCATCCTGGCCCAGCATGACGGCCGCACCGTTGGATACGCATGCTACGGCCCTACGCCTGCAACCGACAGCGCATTCGATCTCTACTGGATCGTGGTGAGTGCCGATGCGCAGGGTCTTGGCATCGGCCGCCAGCTTCTCGCCAGATCGGAACAAGCGATCCGCGCGCTCGGCGGCAAACGCATCTACGTCGATACCTCCTCCCAGGAAAGCTACGCGCCGACACGCGCCTTCTATCGGCGCACCGGCTTCCGCAAGGTCGCTGAACTTCCGGATTTCTATCGCGCCGGCGACAACAAGATCATTTTCGAAAAGGCAGTCTGTCAATGGACGAGGTGAGCAGGAAAGCCTCCAACCAGAACGATGCTTACGATCTGCTCGACTGGGGCGTGCGCACGGTGAAAGCGGTGCCCGGAACATCCCCCGGCCGTGGCCGCGGTCTGTTTGCGGCGGCACCGATCGCCAGGGGTGAAATCATCGAACGCGCCTGCACGGTTTTTATCAGCGCTGAACAGGCAAACGCCTTGGATAAAATGTTGCCGCTGGGAGATTTCTACTTCGAGCATCCGCGCGCCAAGGAAGAAGGACTGATGGTCATGGGGCTGCCGAGCCTGTGCAACCATGCCGATCAGCCCAACGCGCACGTTCGCTTCCAGGATCAAGGGCCATGCGGCTGGATTGCCGAACTCTACGCCCTCGATGACATCCCCGCGGGCGCTGAGGTCACCTACAAGTACCGCTGCGCGCTGTGGTTCAATGAAGTGAAATAACGCTTGGCGGCGGCGGATCAGTGAGGCGTTCCTTACCGTCGACATTTGCGCGGTCGGTAAGTTCGCCTCACGGTTTCTGCCCTGAGTTGCACGTTTTTGACGGTCGACTGACTGCACCCCAGACACCGCGACAGCCGCTTCGGCTTCAATTCCGACCGACATTAGACATTCTTATCGACATCCTCACTAAATAATATTTTCCCTGATCGCTGGAGTTTGCTACCTGGAGCCACGAGGGTGTGGCCCTGCCACCTCGCTCTGACTCCAATCGATCAGAATGCATGGGTGACCGGGAGCGGCTAACTGCGGCATTGCGGGTGCACTGCGGATCGAGGCTTCCGGGTGCATCCCAGGCTGAGCCCCGTGCGATTTTGCTCCGGCAATTACGCTTGATCAATTCGAAGAGCCTGCCGGGGCTGTAATACGAACCGAATTCAAAGTTCAAACCAAAATGGGAGACGAACATGGCTGATGGCGGCGGTTGCCCGGTAGGGCACTCACGTGGGACTTCGAACCGCGACTGGTGGCCGAACCAGTTGAACCTCAAGATCCTCCACCAGAACCAACCCGCGGGAAATCCTCTGGGCGGTACATTCAACTACGCCGACGAATTCAAGAAACTCGACCTCAAGGCCCTGAAAAAAGACCTCTATGCGCTGATGACGGACAGCCAGGACTGGTGGCCGGCCGACTACGGTCACTACGGCGGGCTGTTCATCCGCATGGCGTGGCACAGCGCCGGTACCTATCGCACGGCCGACGGCCGCGGCGGCGCCGGCACCGGCAACCAACGCTTCGCGCCCGTCAACAGCTGGCCGGACAATGGCAACCTCGACAAGGCCCGCCGCCTGCTGTGGCCGATCAAGCAGAAGTACGGCAACAAGATCTCCTGGGCCGACCTGATGATCCTGGCCGGCAACTGCGCCATCGAATCGATGGGCGGCAAGACTTTCGGTTTCGCCGGCGGCCGCACCGACATCTTCGAGCCGGAGGAAGACATCTATTGGGGCACCGAGGACACCTGGCTCGGCGACAAGCGCTATAGCGGCGATCGCGAGCTTGAAAACCCGTTGGCAGCCGTGCAGATGGGTCTCATCTACGTCAACCCGGAAGGCCCGAACGGCCAACCCGATCCGCTGAAGTCGGCCCGCGACATCCGCGAAACCTTCGCTCGCATGGCGATGAACGACTATGAGACGGTCGCTCTGACCGCCGGCGGCCACACCTTCGGCAAGACGCACGGCGCCGGCGACGCAGCCCTCGTCGGTCCTGAACCCGAAGCCGCGCCGATCGAAGCGATGGGGTTCGGCTGGCTCAGCACCCATGGCAGCGGCAAGGGCCGTGACACGATCACCAGCGGCCTCGAAGGCGCCTGGACGCCCAACCCGATCAAGTGGGACATGGGCTATTTCGATGTGCTCTTCGGCTACGAGTGGGAACTGGTGAAGAGCCCGGCAGGGGCAAACCAGTGGACGCCGAAGAACCTCAAGGAAGAGGACATGGCGCCTGACGCCGAAGATCCCTCCAAGAAGGTTCCGATCATCATGTCGACCGCCGACATGGCAATGCGCATGGACCCTGCCTACGAAAAGATCTCGCGCCACTTCCACAAGAATCCCGACGAGTTCGCCGACGCCTTCGCTCGCGCCTGGTTCAAGCTGACCCATCGCGACATGGGACCCAAGGCACGCTATCTCGGCGTGGAAGTCCCGGCGGAGGATCTGATCTGGCAGGATCCCATTCCGGCCTGCAACCACCCGCTGATCGACGCCAATGACACAGCCGATCTCAAGGCGAAGATCCTTGCCTCGGGTCTGTCGACGTCCGAACTCGTCTCGACCGCCTGGGCATCCGCATCGACCTTCCGCGGTTCCGACATGCGCGGCGGCGCCAACGGTGCGCGCGTCCGCCTTGCACCGCAGAAGGATTGGGAAGCCAACGAGCCGGCAAAGCTCGCCAAGGTTCTCGCTGCTCTCGAAGGCATCCAGACGGCATTCAACGGCGCACAGTCAGGTGGCAAGAAGGTGTCGCTCGCAGACCTGATCGTCCTCGGCGGCTGCGCTGCAGTCGAACAGGCGGCGAAGGCTGCCGGCCACGATATTGCGGTGCCGTTTACGCCGGGCCGCATGGACGCCACCGCCGAGCAGACCGACGTTGAATCCTTCGAGCCGCTTGAGCCGGAAGCCGATGGTTTCCGCAACTTCGCCAAGGCGAAGTACTCGGTGTCGGCAGAAGAAATGCTGATCGACAGGGCACAGCTGCTGACGCTGACGGCTCCCGAGATGACGGCCCTCGTCGGCGGTCTGCGGACCCTCGGCGCCAACCATGGCGGCACCAGGCACGGCGTCTTCACCAACTCGCCGGGCAAACTCACCAACGACTTCTTCGTCAACGTTCTCGACATGAGCACGGTCTGGAAACCGGATTCGGCTGACCAGGACGTCTTCGAGGGCCGCGACCGCAAGAGCGGCGACGTCAAGTGGACCGGCACGCGCGTCGATCTGATTTTCGGATCCAACTCGCAGCTTCGCGCCATCGCCGAGGTCTACGCCCAGGAGGACGCGAAACAGAAATTCGTGGCCGACTTCGTAGCCGCCTGGACCAAGGTGATGAACGCGGATCGCTTCGATCTGGCCTGATCGACACGCAATGGAATTCGGGCGCGGTTCGAATGCTACTGTTCCGACTCTGACATATGGTTCCCTGCCGGGAACCTGAATGTCGGCCCGGAACATTAGGCAACCTTTTGATTGTGTTCTGGATTCACAAACATTTGACGACCTCCACCCGGGAATCAAATGTTTGCTCCAGAACACTACCGCGCCCGGACAACCCGTCCGGACCCTGGCACCGGCACGCCTTTGACATTATCTTTTTCTTCACCTGCCCGCTTACGGCGTGCTCCGATAGCACCTTGGCGACCTCGCACGACGTGGCGGCGGATCGCACTTCATCAGCCGGGAAGCGTCGCAATTCCGAAAACGTGATCCGGCTTGAGGCTGTCGCTACTTGCGATAAGCTAATCTGGACTATCTAATCGAAATGTATCAGGCAACCTTATTAGGGCCTCTGATGATCAACATCACTTTGAAGCAACTGAGATACTTCGATGCGCTCGCCCGCGAACTCCATTTCGGGCGCGCTGCCGAAGCCTGCTCGGTCACTCAACCTGCGCTTTCCATGCAGATCCAGGAATTCGAGCAGAACCTGCAGATGAACCTGATCGAGCGGACCAGATCCGGCGTGCAGCTGACGCAGCAAGGCGACGAGGTGGCGGCGCGTGCGGCGAAGATCCTAAGCGAGACCCGCGATCTGATCGACCTTGCCCGCGCAGGCGAGTCGGTTCTCTCTGGCGCGCTGCGTTTCGGTGTCATCCCCTCGATCGCCCCTTATATCCTTCCCCCTTTACTGCCGCTGCTTCGCCGCGAGCATCCCGATCTCGAACTCTCTTTGCGCGAAACCCTGACGCACGGGCTCGTACAGGAACTCGCCGACGGCAAGCTCGACGTGCTGCTCCTGGCGCTGCCGATCAAGCACTCCGACGTGGAGATCGAACCGCTTTTCGAGGATCGGTTCGTTTTGGCCCTGCCTGGGGACCGTGAGCTGACCGACGACGTGCGCGCCACGCCAGAGTTTGTCGAGCATGAGCGTCTGCTGCTGCTCGAGGAAGGCCATTGCCTGCGCGATCAGGCGCTGTCGTACTGTGAACTGCAGCAGGTGGAGAAGCTGAACACGTTTGGCGCGTCGAGCCTCAGCACGATCGTGGAGCTTGTTGCTGCCGGGCACGGCATCACGCTGCTGCCGGAAATATCTCTTGCCGTCGAGGGGCGCGGCCGCAGGATCAACATGATGCGCTTCGCGGAGCCGGAGCCTAAGAGAAGTATCGGGTTGGCCTGGCGCGCCACCTCGCCGCGCAAATCCGACTTCCTCGAATTGGCCCGCCTCGTCCGTGAAGCCGCCGAGCCGTTGGTCGCAGCTGCCCGCAAGGACGTGCCGGCCGCCAAATTTTCAACTGCGAAGTCCCAGAAGCGCAAATAGGACTTCGATGCCGTTGCGCTGAACTGACCCGGCGCGGGTGCTGGTCGGCACCCGAAGCGCAATCGAAATGCGAGGGTGCTGGTCGGCGCACGGAGCGCAATCGAAATGCGCGGGTGCTGGTCGGCGCACGGAGCGCAATCGAAATGCGCGGGTGCTGGTCGGCGCACGGAGCGCTATTGAACTTATAGCGCGACAATCTGGGTGCGAGCGGCGCGTCTGCCCCTCACCCTCCGCGCGCTTCACGCGCTCCGACCTCTCCCCGTGAACGGGGAGAGGTAAAGAAAGCAGAATCCCCTCTCCCCAAAGCGCGGCGTATGGGGAGAGGGGTAGTGCTCCGACTCTGACATATGGTTCCCTGCCGGGAACCTGAATGTCAGCCCGGAACACTCAGCCCGGAACACTCAGCCCGGAACACTTGGCAACCTTTTGATTGCGTTCTGGATTCACAAACATTTGACGACCTCCGCCCGGGAATCAAATGTTTGATCCAGAACACTAGAGTGATGGGCAGCTGAGGGTACGAACCGCGGACATTCCTGACAGAATCGTCCGGCGCCGGATGCCGCGAAGCGGTGGGCATCTTGCTCAAAACGCCATTGCGCGTTGTTGACTTAGGACGACGCCAGGAATGCGAAGGCTCTTTGGAGAATCGTCCGGCGCCGGATGCCGCGAAGCGGTGGGCATCCGAAGGCGCAACAAAAGAGTCAACGCATCGAGGTGCGGACACTGCGGCTGGCCAGTCCGCTGGCGGCGCGATCCATTGCCGTTGCCGATGGCGTGCCTTGCAGCAGCGCCTCGTTGATAGCAGCCCCCGAGAACTGCTGTGTCCATAAAGCTTCGGCGACCTTCTGGGTTGCCGTGAAGCGCATCGGCAGGGTGACGGTTTCGTCGCTGAGAAGTTCCAGCGTCGCCAGCACGTCGGGATGCTGCATCGTCGCCAGCGCCGGATCGTCAGGGGGCGACGACGCCGTCATCAATGGCGCGAGCGGGAACGGGCGGTAGAACAGTTCGTCGGGATGTTCTTCATCGAAGGCCGGCGCTGAGGCGAACCCGTTCGACCAGCCCTCCATCTCGGCGCGCGCGATCAGGCTGGGAATCGAACTGGCCTCGTCATCGCCGCTCACGCGCACACCAAGGCGCGTCTCACCAAGATTTGCAACTTCCGATGCGGTCTTCTTGGGTTGTGCATCGTTGCGTGCCGCCTGGGATCCCTCTATTCGTCCCGCAGCGGGATCGGTTCCAGCCGGCTTCGCTGCACTCCCTGATATTGCGCCTGAAATCCACGATCCGCCGAGGGAAGCCAGCGCGAACAGGCTGGCGAGTTGTTGGCGGTCATCGTTCTTGGCAAATGCTGGTTGTGGCTTCGCGGGGCGTGTCACCGGCTGTGGGGCGGGGGGCGCGATCGGTGCGAGAGAAGCGACCTTCAACTCAGGGCGTTCAGGCTCGCGCGCAACCGGCGGGGGAAGCTTGCGGACGGGGTCGGCGTCTGGGCGCACCTGCGCACCCCAGCCGCTTGCCACGAGTGTCGGCTGCGGCGCCGACGGCCCTTTGCGGAATTCATGGAACTGGGCAATCTGTACCGCAAGCTCCTGGTACTCCGAGCGCGCCTTTTTCACGTCCGCCTTGGAGATACTTCGTCCGTCGGCGGGGACGTGGCGGGATTTTCCGTCGGGGAACAGAAGGGCGAGTTCATAGCGCGGCATGCGCGGCCAATGGCGCGTGCGGCCGGTATCGATATGCACGAACGGCAAGGCCGATGTCGGGTAGTAGCCAACCCCGCCGCGCTCCCGGATCAGTGCCGAGTAGCGCAGCTTTTTCAGCGGCACGTCGGGGAACTGGATGTCCATAGCCTTGCCGAGAATGTGCTGGCTCTTCTTGGCCTGGCCGCCGCGAGTCTTGCGCAGCATGCGGTTGGTTTTTGACGAGCGGAACCCGGATATGACGTGGGTCGGCACCTGGGTGCCGAGTTCGCTGCGGATCTCCCAGAGCAGGTCGATCAGCTCCGGGTCCATGCTGGCCTTCTCGTTTTCGCGCCAGTCGCGCAACAGCCAGTTGATCTGCTTCATGGCGTCCGGCAGGCGCTTGCCGTCGCGCATATAGACGATATCGAGGGTTTCCTTGGTGTGGATGTTGTAGAGCGCAATCCGACGTTCGCCGTCGCGTCCGGCGTTGACGCGCTCGACGCCCAAGTGAGCGAAGAGTGCCAGTCCGAGCACCAGAATTCCCAATAGACCGGCGGCTCTATGCAAGCGTCCGAATTGCAAAATTCACCCGTCGAAAGCGCTAATCCCTGCAGCCGTCCCGGATTTTCCGGACTTGTCGTCCGGCCCCCTCCAGGAAGGCGGTTCACCCCATTCACAGTTCGTTAAACCTAACAGAAACCGATTAACGTCCTGTGAGACGATCAAAGTGCCAGGGTTATGGGGCATGATCGTGGCGGAGAAATGCTGCCGGCGGGTATAATTCCCAAGCCGTTACCGCCACTTAACCAGGCCCCCGCAAGCCTTGGCCGGCTGAATTCAAGCAATGTTGCCAGAAATACCGCAACCCGGGTTTGCGCCAAGTCATGTGCAACCGACCGCTGCGGCGCAAAACCGCGGTCGCCTCAAGATTGAACAATCCGGGAAATGACGCCCAAGCCCAGCCGATTTTTGCCGACCTCACAACCGCCGCCGAGCCGGCCCGGATCAGAAACCGAAGGCCTGCTTGAACAGATCCGAGATCGGGTTGTCGTATTGCTGCTTGACGATGATCTTCGACCGGTCGATCCGCACCGGCGCGAGGTGGTCACGGCCCTTGTTGATCTCATTCCAACGTCCGGCAAGCGCTAGCTTGATACGATCTTCGTGCCCATAAATGTCGGGGAAGGCTGTCACCTTGCCGTCTTCATCGGCAACCGCCGTGAAGTAGGTCACGTGAACCGGCACCGACGTGTCGAGCGTCACGTTGTTGTTCTCAGGTCCGGAATCGACAGTCTGCTTAACCCTCTCCAGATCCCATCCCTTGTCGTAGTTGAGTACCGTCGCGGCAAGCTTGAGCGGGTCTCTGACCCGCATGCAGCCGTGCGAGAACGTCCGCTGCGTTTTCGAGAAGAGATGCTTCGTCGGCGTGTCGTGCATGTAGACTTGGTGCTTGTTGGGGAACAGGAATTTCACTTCGCCGAGCACGTTGCCGCCGCCGGGTGGCTGGTAGACGTGGAAATTGCGGATATCGGCGGTACTCCAGTCGATCGCATTCGGATCGACCGTGCGTCCCTTGTATTGGAGTTTCAGGTTGTGGCGGTCCAAGGCATTGCCGCCGCGCGCGATCGATGGCAGCAGTTCGTTGACCTTGATTGAATTCGGCACCCCCCAGAATGGATGGAACACGACCGTTTCCATCTTGTCGGAGAACACCGGCGTCTGCTTGTCGAGTTCGCCGGTGATTATGCGCTCTTCATGAACGATTTGGCCGTCGCGGACTACGCGGACCTTGTATTCGGGCACGTTCGAGTTGACGTAGAATTCGCCCATGTCTTCGGGCATCCAGCGCCACTGTTCCATGTTGGCGATGATCATGTCTTCGGAGACTTCCGCCGAATCGCCGTTGAGCGTCGAACGCGTGTTGTTGCCGACGACGCCGTCGACCGACAGGCCTTCGCCGCGCTGGAATTCCTTCACGGCTTCAAGGACAGCCTGGTCGAACACTTCCAGAACGACCTCGCCGCCTTCTTCATCCGGCTTCGGCTCGACCTTGAGACGCTGCCTGAGCAGCACGACATCGGGATGCGACTTGCCCAGGCTGAGGAGCGGACCAGGTGGGGGCAGCCGCACGATTTTCTCGCCTTCGCTGTCGACGCCGGGATCGCGCAGCTTCAACAACGCATTGCGTAGCGCCTTGAACTGCGCGTGTTGAGGGTGGAGCCCGCGCAGGTAGGCGTCGGCTTCATCGGCCTCGGCGATTTCACTCATCACCGCGCCGGGCGCTTTCAAGGGTGGCTTGCGGTCAAGGTAGGAGCTCAACTGCTGCGCGGGGTCGGGGATGCGGCCGCCACGCGCGTGGCTGGCATATTTCAGGACCGCAGGGACAAGGCGATCTCGGCTTGCGCCAAGTCCCCTGAAGGTGCCCCATCGGGAATTTCGGTTTGTTTCAGGTTGAACGCCTTGGGATCGAGTCCCCAGTCATCTGCGCGCGCGATTTCCTGGGCCGCGGCCTTCGCCTTGAGATTGAGCTTGTCGGCGCTGATCCAGAGCGGCTTACTTGTGCGGCCCGCATAGAAGCTGACGAGCGCCTCGACATCGGCCTTCTCGGCCTCGCTTGCGGGGCCTTTGCGATCGACGAGCAGCCTGCGGGCCTGGATTCCGACACCCTCTTCAGCCGTAATCAGTTGCTCTGGTGCGTCCGGCTCGATTGCGGTTGCTGGTCCAAGCGGCACCAACAGTGCAAGTCCCAGGATCAGACAATTCCCGCGAATACTGCGAATTCCGCGCATCGCCACCTCCAAATGCATGACCGTCTCACTATTCCTAGTGTTCCGGGCTGACAAACATTTGACGACCTCCACCCGGGAATCAAATGTTTGATCCAGAACACTAGCGGGCGGAGCATGTGGCCATTGGAAAGCCAATGATCGGCATGATCCCCCGAATCATGGTCGGTCGCAAAAACCGTTGCGCATAACCTAGTCAACCGGACCCTCTATTTCCAGAAGGCACGGCGCCTGGACGCGCCTCACCCACAACTTGCGTATTGATGTGGCAAAATTGCATGCAAAATCGAAGGTCGATCGGTCTCTGTAATCGCTGCAAACGCCAAAAGGGTCCGGCGCTTGCGCACCGAACCCTTCTGGCAAACCGAAAGTGGAGGTCTTTCGGAGGTAGTTTCTGTCGTTTCCATGCAGTCGATCGGAGGACCGAGGGCTGCTCAACACCAGCTTGCTGAGTGTTGACCTACAAGTAGCCTGCTCAACACCAGCTTGCTGAGTGTTGACGAAGTAAAGTCTCAGTGCGCCCTGGGCTCCAGCCCATATTCCTGCATCTTGCGGTAGAGCGTCGAGCGGCCGATCTTGAGCCGCTTGGCGACTTCCGTCATGTGCCCGCGGTAGCGCCCGAGGGCCAGCCGGATCATGTCGGCCTCGATCTCGTCGAGAGGGCGAATGTCGCCATCGGTGTCGATCGCGGGAATGCCGAGCGATCCTGATTTGATTTCGACGGTGCGCGGCACCGTTGCCTCGGCTCCGAGCAGAGCCGGACCGGTATAGGCCGGCTGCTTTTGCACTTGTGCCGGGGCGGCGGGAAGTTCGGCGGTGAAGCCGTCGACCTGCGCTGCGATCTGCGGGAACTCGTTGACCGTCAGTTCCGGCCCGTCGGCGAGGACCACGGCGCGGAAGACCGCATTTTCGAGCTGGCGCACGTTGCCGGGCCAAGAGTAGGCGGATAGAAGCCGGGCAGTATCGCTCGAAAGCCCGACCACCCTCTTGCCTTCTTCGGCTGCAAACCGGGCCAGGAAGTGGTTTGCCAAGTCCGGCACATCCTCGATGCGTTCGCGCAGCGGCGGCACCCAGATCGGGAACACGTTGAGGCGGTAGTAGAGATCTTCGCGGAACTTGCCTTCCTTGACGAGCTTGATCATGTCGCGGTTCGTCGCGGAGATCAGCCGGAAATCCACCTTTGTCGGCTTTTTCGAGCCTACAGCATCGACTTCGCCTTCCTGCAGCGCCCGCAGCAGCTTGACCTGGAGGTCAAGCGGCAGTTCGCCGACTTCGTCGAGGAACAGCGTCCCCCCGTCGGCCTCCTGGAACTTGCCGAGCCGCTTGTCGGTGGCCCCGGTGAACGACCCTTTCTCGTGGCCTAACAGGATCGACTCGACGAGGTTTTCAGGGATCGCGCCGCAGTTGACCGTGATGAAGGGCTTGCCCGCCCGGTCGGATTCACCCTGGATGGCGCGTGCGATCAGCTCCTTGCCGACGCCCGATTCGCCTTCGATGAGGACCGGGATGTTGGAATTCGCACCACGCCGGCCGAGTTGCACGACCCGGTGCATGGCTTCACCGCGCAGGATAAGGTCGTCGAAGGTCAGCTTGCCTTCGACCTTCTTCTTGATGCGCTTGATTTCGCCGGTGAGTTCTTCAAGGCGCAGCGCGCTCTTGATGGTGACCTCGAGTCGTTCCGGGCTGACCGGTTTGACGACGAAGTCGATGGCGCCTTCGCGCATCGCATTGATCGCCGAGTCGATCGAACCGTGCGCGGTCTGCACGATGATCGGCGGGATGCCGGGCTTGCCGTTGAGGCTGGTGAGGACCTCCATGCCGTCGATGCCGGGCATCACGAGGTCGAGGAGGACGAGGGAGATCGCCGGGCCATCGCCCTGCAGGATCGAGAGGGCTTGCTCGCCGGAGCCCGCTGTTTTTGTGTCGTAGCCGAACCGCTTGATCACCTCTTCGAGGATGCGGCGCTGGGCAGGATCGTCATCGACGATTAGAACGCGTTGGGCCATCTGGGTACTCGTACTCAACTCAAAACTAACACCTGCCGCTAAACGAAACACACGATGCTTAACGAAGCATGATGTGCGGCCCGAAGACCGGACATTCGTTGCGCGACAACTCAACTTGAGACAAACAGTGCCCGAGAAGGGTAAATAACTCGTTCCCAAAAGACCCAACGTGAAGAACGTTGTTCTGTTTCCGGAATCAGGAAATGGACTTGATGTTCGCAGCCAAGGCCCGCACATAGGGTCTGACGCCGCTTCATGCCCAAAAATCACTCGATCACGGAGTCCCCATGACGCTTTTCCCGCGCGCGCCCTTTTCTTCTGATCACGCGAAGGCAACCGCTCCGTCGGGCGCGCAAAGTTCCTCGCTGGCCACCGAATTCGGCGACCTGCCGCAATGGGACCTGAGCGACCTTTACCCGGCTCCCGACGCGCCAGAAGTCAGGCGCGACCTCGAAGAAGGCGCCGTCGAAGCCAAGCGCATCAAGCAGACCTACCAGGGGAAGGTCATCGAGACGGCAAACGATGCCGCCGCGTTATTGAAGCTCGTCAAGGATTACGAAACGCTTGCCGACCGGCTCGGCCGGCTCGGCTCCTATGCCGGTTTGAGGTATGCCGCCAACCAGGCCGATCCTGCACGCGCGAAGTTCTATGGTGACGTCTCCGAAAAGCTCACCGCCATGTGGACCGACCTGATCTTCCTCGAACTTGAACTCAATCAGATCGACGAAGCTGTCTTGGAAAAAGCCCTCGAGCATCCTGAACTCTCCCGCTACCGCCCGTGGTTTGCCGACCTGCGCAAGGAAAAGCCCCACCAGCTTTCCGAAGAGCTCGAACGCCTTTTCACCGAGAAGGGCCAGACCGGACGCGGCGCCTTCAACCGCCTGTTCGACGAAACCATGTCGGCGCTGAAATTCGATGTGGCAGGCGAGGCCGAACCGCTCGGCCTCGAAGCGACATTGAACCTGTTGTCGAACCCGGACGGCAAGAAGCGTCAGGCCGGTTCCGAAGCGTTGTCGAAGACCTTCAAGGACAACCTGCGCCTTTTCACCCTCATCACCAACACGCTTGCCAAGGACAAGGAAATCTCCGACCGCTGGCGCGGCTTCAAGGATGTCGCCGACAGCCGCCATCTGGCCAACCGCGTCGAGGCCCCGGTCGTCGATGCGCTGGTCAAGTCCGTGCGTGACGCCTACCCGCGCCTGTCGCATCGCTACTACAAGCTGAAGGCCAAATGGCTCGGCATGGACCAGCTCAACCACTGGGACCGCAACGCGCCGCTTCCCGACAAGCCCGAGCGTGTCATCGACTGGACGCAAGCTCAGGAAATGGTGTTGTCGGCTTACGGCGGCTTCGCCCCGGAAATGGCCGGCATCGCCAAGAAGTTCTTCGATCACGGCTGGATCGATGCGCCGGTGCGTCCCGGCAAGGCACCGGGTGCATTCTCTGCTTCCACCGTCCCCTCGGCGCATCCTTATGTCTTGATGAACTACCTCGGCAAGCCGCGCGATGTGATGACGCTTGCCCACGAGCTTGGTCACGGCGTCCATCAGTGGCTTGCCCGCGAACAGGGCGCGCTGCTTGCTCCCACACCGCTGACGCTTGCAGAGACCGCCAGCGTGTTCGGCGAGATGCTGACCTTCCGCAAGCTGCTCGCCGAGACGACCGAGCCAAAGGAGCGCAAGGCCCTGCTCGCCGGCAAGACCGAAGACATGCTCAACACGGTCGTCCGCCAGATCGCCTTCTATACGTTTGAGCGCAAGGTCCACGAAGCCCGCCGCGAAGGCGAACTCACCGCCGACCAGATCAACGAATTCTGGAACGAGGTGCAGGCTGAAAGCCTCGGGCCCTCGATAAAATTCCACGACGGCTATGAGGTGTTCTGGAGCTACGTCCCGCACTTCATCCATTCGCCGTTCTATGTCTACGCCTATGCGTTCGGCGACTGCCTGGTGAACTCGCTCTACGGCCTCTATCAGGAATCCCACACCGGCTTCGTCGAGAAGTACTTCGACCTGTTGAAGGCGGGCGGCTCCAAGCACCACTCAGAGATGTTGGCCCCCTTCGGCTTAGACGCCCGCGACCCTGAATTCTGGAACAAGGGCCTGAAAGTCATCGAAGGCATGATCGACGAGTTGGAAGGGATGGAGAAGGTCGGGTGATGCTGCGGATGCACCTATACGATACGTCATCCCCACGAAGGTGGGGACCTAAGCAAGGTTCTTGATATCGGAGGTTCCGCAATATCCGGGTCAGCAATCTACGGCGGCTTGCATAGGTTCCCGCCTACGCGGGAATGACGGTGATGGGTGTTGCTGCCGGAGGTCAATCCGCACCAGTAACCCCTCCACATCCCCGCCGGCCTATGTTATACATTCTGTATAACATGCACAGGATCGCTACGGCCATGAAGCTGCAACTCAAGAAAATCGGCAATTCGACCGGTCTCATCCTGCCCAAGGAACTGCTCGCGCGCCTCAATCTGGAGCAGGGCGACGAGGTCATTGTCAGCGAAGGACCTGAGGGGTTTTCGGTCACTCGCAGCACCGATGAGACGATGGAAATGGGTCTGGAGATCGCCCGCAAGGCGATGAAGACCTATCGCAACGCGCTCAAAGAGCTGGCGAAGTGAAAGAGCCTGTCTGGCTAACGATGCAACTCGTCATCGCCATTCATGACGAGCAGTTGCGACTGTTCGGAGGCCCCGCGGGCATCCGCGATCTGGGAATGCTCGAAAGTGCACTTGCACGAGCCCCGAACAAATGGAGCTACGGCGAGCAGGACATAGCTGCTCTTGCCGCGGCTTACGGCTTCGGCATCGCTCGAAATCATCCCTTCGTCGATGGCAATAAGCGCGCTGCTCTATTGTCGATCATCACC
>Ga0180009_10003381_pt1 | contig 18191 bp, 15 predicted proteins | sample OS_PC_MetaG_FD_123537 | JGI IMG/M metagenome (GOLD analysis project Ga0180009, IMG submission 123537) | Groundwater microbial communities from the Aspo Hard Rock Laboratory (HRL) deep subsurface site, Sweden - OS_PC_MetaG | ecosystem: Environmental > Aquatic > Deep subsurface > Groundwater... | reverse complement strand
GTCGTCCTGGGGCACGTAGCCGATGAGCCCCCGGAACCGGTCGAAGTGGTCGGCGATGGACACGCCGTTTAGCAGCACACGTCCGCCGGTGGCGTACTCCACCGCGGCGATGACCTGGAGGAGGGTGGTCTTGCCCGCGCCGGAGTCGCCCAGAATGCCCACAATCTCGGACGGGAACACCGAGAATGTGACGTCCGATAGTAGTGGGCGATCCAATCCCTTCACGCTTTTTTCGATGGCCTCCACGTCGAGGCGGATCTGTCCACGCAGGGGCTCGGGCCGCAGATGGCTGGGGCCGAGGCGCAGCTCCCAGGAGCCCAGGTTCAGGGTGGCCGTCAGGTCCGTCACCTCGTCCCGGATGCGACGTCCCGCGAGCCACGTGCCGTTCACGCTGCCGAGATCTTCGACGCGCCAACCGCTCTTTTCGCGGGTAATGCGCAGGTGTTTGCGGCTGATGAGCGGGTCGTCCAGCACCACGTCACAGCCCGGATCCCGTCCCACGAGCACGGGCTCACTGCACGAATCGGGGTCGAGCTCCACGGGCAGCGGCGACCGTCGCGCGAAGCCCAACCGCTCCATGAGCAGCGATATGGGCAGGCGGTGGGAACCCAGCAGCAGGGCGCCCTCCGGGTCCACGGCCACCTCCTCGTGGGTGACGGGTCTTAGCTCCCCGTTTTGGTACCAGGTGCCGTTGGTGGATCCGAGATCCCGCACGTAGAGTGTGCCGCCGTCCATGCGCACGGCCAGGTGCTCCCAGGAGACGGAGTCCAGGTCGATCTGCACGCGGGCGCTCGCGGACCGTCCCACAATCCAGAGGTCTGACTGTGAGGCGGCTTTGCGCTTGGGCGCGCTGTCGAGCGAGTGTCGACACTCGCTGCAGAAGCGGGCGTCAGCTGCGTTCGGGCTATGACAGCGCGGGCAATCCATGTCGCAGATGGGTCCAACTTATCACGTCTCGGGGGGCGGCTGGGGATCGACGCGGCGGAAGGAGAGGACGAGCTCTCCGAGGTGCAGCTCGTCCCGCTCGGAGAGCGGATGTCCCTGCATGGGTGGCAGGGCTTCACCATTGCAGCCGGTGGGGTTCCCGGAGTCCAGGTCCAACAGCCAGGTTTTCCCATAGCGATGATAGAGCAGGGCGTGCGCCGTCGCGAGTCCCGGTCGTTCCAGGACGATGCTGTGGCCCACCTCGGCCTGGCCGCTGCCGATGAGTGTGAGGCCGGTCGTCACCGGCCAGATGGAGCCCGGAGCCCGGTCGATCCCTACGAGCTCCACCAGCCAGCCCACGTGCTCCCCGGCCGAGGCGGCTCGCACGGCCTCCTGCCTTCGCAGGTAAAAGGCGCCCTGGATAGTGGCTTCGGGCTCGGGGTCCACCGATGCGCCGGACGGGTTTTCTTCGGAGAAGGGCGCGGTGACGGGCTGTGGAGCCGGCGGATTGGCGGGCATGTTCGCGGGCGCAGGGACGCGGGCCAGCTTGATGGTCTGTTCATTGTGTGAGCTCCGCGCGGTGGGCGTCCCGGTGTCCACCGCGGGCGCGTTGATCTTCTGGGTCTGGCGGTAGATTCCTTTTCCGCCGCGGACCTCCTGGGGGACACCGGCCAGCGCCGGGGGAAGGCCCTTGGCCGTGTCTCCGGGGGGGAGCCGATCCACGGCGGGCGGCGGGTCCACTTGCTGGGTGGGCGCGGCCGAGCTTGCGTAGCCGACGAACTCAAAGCCGCACAGGTCGCAGAACTTGGCCTGCGGCTTGTTCTTCCGGGCGCATTGGGGACAGACCCGCATGTTTCTTAGGTATCCTCGGGAGCGGTATTGTTGCCTCCGCGATAATACCTGCAGAAAAGGTCCGCGCAAGCGGCAGCTTAGACTCCGTGACCCTTGACAAGCACCGGATCAGATATATAAGTTAAATCTAATATGGGAAACAACGCATATAACACCGTGAACCCCGAACAACACAACCGAACCAAGGAAGCGGCGCGATTGCTTTCGGCCCTGGCCAATCCCTTGAGGCTACGTATCCTACGAAAATTGCTGCTGGATACTGCCTGTGTGACAGATTTTGTGGAGGGTCTCGACGTGGATCAACCCAAGGTCTCCCAGCACCTGGCGGTGCTCCGGGAGGCGGGGGTCATCCAGTGCCGCGCCGAGGGTCGCAAACGCTGCTATTCAGTCGTTGCGCCCGAGCGACTCCGGGAGGTGCTCGGCAGTGTGGAGTCGCTGTTGACGGCCGTCACCGAGGGCGGAGTGGCCGACGATGAGCGGTGTATCGAACCTTAGAAACCCGAGGCCCAACAGGCCTACTCTGAACAAGGAGATCAATCATGTTACAGACCAACCTCACTCACATCATTACCGAGAACGACCTGCAGGCCACCCTGGAGGAGAACGACAACGTCATGGTGACTTGCGGGCGCATGGGGCCCATGTGCATCCCTGTGTACGACATCATGGAAAACCTGGAGCGCAAGTACCAAGACGTGGCCTTCCGGGACATGGCCTTTGACAGCGCCATTGCCGATGTGGTCAAGGGCCTCCCCGACGCCCGACAGCTCCGGAGCCTGCCCTTTGTGGTCTACTACAAAAACGGCGAGGTCACGAAGGTCACCGGCGGCATCCAGTCCAAACAACAGGTGAAACAGAACCTGGACGAGCTCCGACAGCGGTAGGAGCCGTTCCCTTCGCGGGAGGCAAGGCATGTCCACACGTTACGACACCATCATCCTTGGGGCCGGCCCCGCTGGACTCACCGCGGGCCTCTACCTGGCTCGCTCCAAGCGGCGAGTGCTGATCGTTGACCAGTCCACCGCCGGGGGGCAACCCATCTTGACCCACAAAATCGCCAACTACCCGGGCCTCCCCGAGGTGAAGGGTTACGAGTATGCCTTTGCCCTCAAGAACCAGGCCTTGGAGTTTGGCTGCGACTTGGAGTCCAACGTCGAGATCACCCGGCTCGAGCTCACCGGCCCCGTTAAGCGGGTGGAGCTCGATGGCGAGGACAGCTACGAGGCCCCCACGCTCATTGTGACCACTGGCGGCATGCCGCGCAGCCTCGGCATCCCGTCCGAGGAGACGTTCCGGGCGCGGGGGATCTCCTATTGCGCTAGCTGCGATGGCGACTTTTTCACTGACAAGGACATCGTGGTGGTGGGGGGCGGCAACACGGCCCTGGAAGAGGCCGTGTCTCTGACGCGTTACGCCCGGTCGGTGACCGTTTTGCATGTGCTCGATCAGTTCCAAGCCTTTCCACAGGCCGTGGAGGAGGCCCGGGCCAACGAGAAGATTCACTTCGTCATGCAGGCCGAGGTCACCGCCTTCGAGGGGGCCGAACGCCTTGAACGGGTGCGGTACCTGGATCACTCCACGGGCCAGGAGCAGGTACTGGACACTGACGGAGTCTTTATTTTCATCGGCTACGTGCCCAATACCGCCCCCTTCGCGTCCACGCTCACGCTCAGCCCGCGGGGAGAGATCGTCGCGGACGAGGACATGGCCACCAACGTCGAAGGGGTCTACGCGGCCGGGGATGTGCGCCAGAAGCGCTACCGACAGCTGACCACCGCCGTGTCCGACGGTACCATCGCCGCCCTGGCCGCCATCGAGTTCCTGGATCGTCGTACCGCGTTGGAGGCCGGGATCCTTCTCCCGGGCGCGTTCGCCTCGGAAGTTGTTCCCACCTTGACCTAAGCGAGGGGGTCAGAAGCTAGTTGCTGCCGAAGCCCGCGGTGCCGTAGTCGCCGTACCCGTTGGGGCCGTTGAAGTACCCGATGCCGACCTGGTTGAAGCTGGGGTTCATGATATTTGCACAGTGGCCGTCGCTGTCCATCCAACCGGCGAAGGCGTTCTCAGCGGAGCCGTATCCGGCGATGATGTTCTCGCCCCAGCCTCCGCCAGACCAGCCCGCCCGGGCGAAGCGATCCCCGGGACCCTCGCCGTCAGGGTTGGTGTGGTCAAAAAAATTGTGGTTGTGCATGTCCATGGAGTGCACCCGGGAGGCACAGCGCAAGGCCGGCTCCAGAATCAGGGGATCGGCGGGGGCGAAGTCGCCATTGCTGCCGCAGTTGGCGCCCGCGGCCCGGGCCTCGTTGAACAACTCGAGCATCTGCGTCTCCCAGGCCTGTCGTTCAGCGGACCAGTTGGCCACGGGGTCGCAGTAAGCCCCCTCGGACTCACAAGCGACGGCGGTGGGGGCGATCAGCAGGGCGGCGAGCAGGAGCGACAAAGAACGAGCTTTCATGGGGGCCTCCGTGGAGACGGTGGGAAGAGCGAGCCGCCTCGGCCTGAGCTTATCAGTCGGGTGCGAGCAGAGCGAGGGAAACCACGTGGGGTGACGTCGCTGCGGGCGCGGTGTTAGACTGGGGCCACGCTTCGAGGTGCGCGCATGAAACCGAAACAAAAGAACGTGACTGCTGGCCTGTGGCGGGTGGGGCTGAGTTGGTTGGGGGTGTTGCTCCTGGTGGGCAGCGGGACCGGGTGTCCCGCCTCCGGCACGCCGGGACCCTACTGCGGCGACGGGGTGCAGGATCTCGGGGAGAGCTGCGACGACGGTAACGAGGTGGCGTGCGACGGATGCTCCATCAACTGTCACCTCGAGGGGTGCGGCAACGGCATCGTAGAGTGCGGTGAAGATTGCGACGACGGCAACCTCATTAATGGGGACGGGTGCTCGTCGGCCTGCGTCGACGAGGAGGAGCTCTGTGGCAACGGCACGGTGGATTTCGGGGAGGCGTGCGACGACGGCAACTCCATCGCCGGGGACGGCTGCGCGCCGGACTGCACGGTGGAGCCCGGACCCGAGTGCGGCGATGGGGCCTTGGAGGGGGCAGAGGAGTGCGATGACGGCAACACCGACGACTGCGACGGCTGCTCGGCCATTTGCCGCAACGAGATCTGTGGCAACGGCACGGTGGAGTGCGCCGAGGCCTGCGACGACGCCAACAACACCGACGGAGATGGCTGCGCCGCGGACTGCACCCTGGAGGTGGCGGTGGTTTGTGGCGATGGTACGGTGGCTGGGGCTGAGGCCTGCGACGACGGCAATACCGACAATTGCGACGGTTGCTCAGCCCTGTGCGCGGTGGAGGGGTGTGGGAACGGTATTCTTGAGTGCGCCGAAGCGTGTGACGACGGTAACACGGTGGGCGGGGATGGCTGCGCCGCAGACTGCAGCCTGGAGATCCCCCCGGGTTGTGGCAACGGCGCAGAGGAGGCGGGGGAGGAGTGTGACGACGGGAACACCATCAGCGGGGACGGCTGCCAGGCGAACTGTCTGCTGCCCGCCTGCGGCGACGGGATCCTCGACTCGGGGGAAGCCTGTGATGACGGCAACACCGCGGGTGGCGACGGCTGTTCGACCACCTGCGATATCGAAGCGTACACCCACACCATCGCCATCGACGGAAACAACGACTTTGGAGCCGCAGAGTCTTTTGCCACCTCCAGCGTGGGTTTCTCTGGCTACATCGCCTGGGACGCGTCCACTCTGTACATTGGTTTTCTGGGTGCGGACGTGTCGGCCAATGACAGCCAGCGGTGGCTGCTGGTCTACCTGTCGGGGGGCGGGACCACCACCGCCGCCGGCGTGACCTACAACACCCAGGGACCGGCCCTACCCTTTTCCGCCGGCTACCACCTGCGCTGGCGCACCGACGCTCTGTACACGGACCTCCAGTCCACTGACGGATCCACCTGGTCGTCCATCAGCTGGAACGGCAGCTCTGCCCGCAATGGCAACTACGTGGAGCTGTCCATCCCGCTGGCGGACATCGGCGCGCCCACGTCGGTGCGGGTGCACCTGAGCTTTATCAATGAGCAGAGCATGAACGAGTGGACTTGGGCCGGGATGCCTGCTTCGTCTTTCATCGACGGCTACGATCCGGACTATGCCCGCTACTACGACTTCGATCTCACGGCGGCCGCGGCCCCGAGCAGCTACACTTCCCAGCCCTGAGCCGGTCTCAGCGTTTTTCCACGAACACGTACTTCTGTTGACCGGTGTGCAGGGTCAGGGTGCGCAGTTTGGCCTGTTTGCCTGGCAGGAGGGAGAGGCCGGTTAGCGGGGGGCCCATGAGCAGCCTCTCCACGCCGTCACGCGCGGTGTGACGGGCCAGGGGAGACTGCCATTCCCCGACGTCGAACACTCCGCCCCCGCGCTTCCACTGCACCTGTACCGTGCCCAGGGCCGCGTTGTGATAGAGTCCGGCGAATTGTTTGATCCACGCGGCGCCGGGTTTGTAGGTGATCCGCTTTTTGGACTCGGCGAGCTGGGTTGCCTCGCGTTTGAGGGTGTACGCCAGGTTCTTGGCCGCCTCGGGCTTGCCGTCGAACACCAGCTCCAGCAGGCGGCGGGTGACGGCACCGGTGAAGGCGCCGGCGCCCGCGCGATTCGACAGCACGATCATGCCCACGCCGTGGTCGGGCAGGTAGAACATATTGCTCGTGAAGCCGAGGGTGCCCCCGCCGTGGCCCAGGATGCGCACGCCGCGGTTGTGATTGACGACGAGTGCCAGGCCGTAGTGAGTCTTGGTGGAGATCTTGATCTGCCCCTTCCAGCGCTGCTGCAGGTTCGTCGCCGAGACCACGCGGTGTCCGCCCGGCAGCTTGCCCCGGCCGAGCTCCACGAGGATGAACCGCGCCATGTCCGAGACGTTGGACCAGGCCGCCCCGGCCGGACCCACGGAGCGCACGCCGTCCTCGAAGGCCAGCGAGATGGGCACGGGCTTCATCTCCAGGGTGGCGGAGTGGGGCTGGGCGTGATCGAGCTGCCGCACCCGCCGGAAGTCAAAGGTGGTGCGGCGCATGCCCGCGGGCTGGAACAGCCGGGTCTGCATGGCGCGATGGTAGGCCCGGCCGAGCTTCCACTTGGGATAGGCGGCGTGGGCCGCCACATAGCCGCCCGCTGCCACCATCAGGTTGGAATATTGAAACGTCTCACCCAAGGCGGTGGTGGGTTTCATGGTCTTGAGCAGGGCCATGCGGCTCTCGGCGGTGGTGCCCTTGGACTCGAAGAGGAACTCCATGTCCTGCCGGGGCAAGCCTGTACAGGCGCACACCGTGTGCCGGATCTTGCACTGCCGGGTCAGGTTGGCGTCGCCGAGGCCGAAGCTGGGCAGCACCTGGGTCACGGGGGTTTCCCAGCTGAACCGCTTCTCGTCCACCAGCTTGGCCATCATCATGGTGGTGAGGGACTTGGTGATGGAGCCGATCATGAACAGGGTCCGCGGCGTGACCGGGCGGCGGGTGCCGAAGCGGCGGGTGCCAAAGCCCTTTTGGTAGATCACTTTTCCACCCTGAACGATGGCGATGGCGGCGCCGGGGATCCGAAGCTTTTTGCGAGCGTCTTCCAGGAAGGTTGCGAGGGTCGTCAGCCGCTTGGCGTCGAGCACGCGCGCCTTTCTGCCGGCCCAGGACTCCTGCTGAACCCCCGGCGCCTTGAGGCTCGAAAAGAGCGTCCCGAGCTGGGCCCCGCGGCGGGAGAAGGCTGCCACTTTGCCGTCCAGCAGCGCGACGTAGTAGATCTTTGCTTTGCCCCAGACCACAGCCACCACCACGCGCCGGGATTTGGAAGGGGTGACGTACACCGTCTTGGTTACCGAGTCCCAGCCGCCCGAGGCCGGCGGGGTCAAGGTCCTCTTTTCTTTGAGGGCAAAGGACGGTCGCGCGAGCTTCCAAGCTTTGGCAATGGCCGCCTTGGCGTTGGCGGCTTGTACCTCCGCCAGGGCCAGCCACATCCCTTTGTCCGGCTCGCGGACCACCAGGTGGGCCGGGTGGCGGACCAGGTGCCAGCGTGCCGGGACGGTGAGGGTGGCGCCCAGGGCCGTCTTGATTTTGGTGTCCTGAACGAGCTGGACGCTCTGTTCCGCGGCGCGGCGGGGCGCGGGTTGCGTCCGGGGATCGGGTCGGGGGTCCACGGCCGGGCGATCCGCGGTGCGCGGGCGTGTGGTTTGTCCGTCGTCGCCCCCCTTGGGGCAGGCGACCAGCAGCAGAATGGCCAAGATCAGGGTTCCGACTAATGTGGATCGCATGGGCTCCCTCCTTGATGGCCCCCGTTGTACCCGATCTGGGGCGCTCGGGGTGCAACAAGTTGCTGCCCGTTAGACCCCGGTTTGCACCGCCTTGGATTTCTCTATTTCAGATTTGTGCGGCGAGGCGCATGCCCTGGTCGATGGCGTGCTTGGCGTCCAGTCCCCGGGCTTTGTCCGCACCGCCGATGATCCACGTGCTCATGCCGGCCGCTTCGAGGGGCTCGGCCAGGGGCCGGTGGGAGTCCTGGCCGGCACAGATCACGATGTGGTCGCAGGCCAGGGTGTGATCCTGTCCTTCGGCGTCGGTGTAGTGCAGCCCCTCATCATCGATGCGGTGGTACTGCACCTTGGTTTGCACCTGCACGCCGCGACGCTCCAGGATGATGCGGTGCGCCCAGACGGTGGTCTTGCCCAGGCCGCTGCCGATCTTGCCGCCGCTGCGCTTGAAGATCGTGATCTCGCGTGGCGGTGTGGGGGTCCACCGCTCGGCGGCGGGGTGCAGCCCTCCTGGTACGGCGATATCGGTGTCGATGCCCCACTCTGTCAGGTAACGCGGCCCGGATTCCCCGGCGGGTTGAACGTGAGAGAGCAGGTGCGCAACATCAACTCCGATGCCCCCGGCGCCGATGATGGCCACCCGACGGCCCACGTCGACGTCGCGCCCGAGCACGTCCACATAGCTGAGAACCTCCGGCCGGTCCACACCCGGGATGTCGGGGGTGCGCGGCGCCACACCCGTGGCGAGCACGACGCCGTCGTATCCTTGTGCCACCAGCTCCGCGGCGGTGACGTCCACGCCCAGCCTCAGGGTCACGCCGGCCTCGGCGAGGCGCACCTCGAAGTATCGCAGGGTCTCGTTGAACTCTTCTTTGCCCGGCACTTTGCGCGCCATGAGCAACTGCCCGCCGATGCGGTCCGCCCGATCGTAGAGAGTCACCTGGTGGCCCCGGTCCGCGGCCACGTGCGCAAACGCGAGACCGGCGGGTCCGGCGCCCACCACGGCGAGGTTTTTGGGCGCCGCGGAGGGTTTGGGATTCCATTCGGTCTCATGGCAGGCGATGGGGTTGACCAGGCAGCTCGCCTCTTTGGCTTCGAAGATGTGGTCCAGGCAGGCCTGGTTGCAGGCGATGCACGTGTTGATGCGGTCGGCCCGTCCGGCGGCGGCCTTGTTTACGAATTGCGGGTCTGCCAACAGGGGGCGCGCCAGGGAGACCATGTCCGCGTCCCCGCGGGCGAGGATCTTGTCGGCCACCTCGGGCGTGTTGATCCGATTGGTGGTGACCAGCGGTACGTCCACCTTACCCATGAGCCGGCGGGTGACCCAGGTGAAGGCTCCGCGCGGCACGGTGGCCGCGATGGTGGGCACCTTGGCCTCGTGCCAACCGATGCCGGTATTAATGATCGTCACGCCGGCGTTGGCGATGGCCTTGCCCAGCTCCTCGATCTCGGACCAGTCCGAGCCGTTGTCCACCAGGTCCAACATGGAGAGCCGATAGACGATGATGAAGTCCGTGCCCACCGCGCGCCGAATCCGCCGGACGATCTCCACGGGCAGCCGCATGCGGTTGGCGTAGTCGCCACCCCAGTCGTCGGTGCGATTGTTTGTGTGACGCACCAGGAACTGGTTGATGAAGTACCCCTCCGAGCCCATGACCTCTACGCCGTCGTAGCCGGCCTTTTGGGCCAGCGTGGCGCAACGCACGAAGTCGCCGATGGTCTTTTCGATGCCGTCGGCGGTCAGAGGCGTGGGCGGGAACGGGCTGATGGGGGACTGTACGTCCGAGGCGCTTACGACGTCCGGGTGGTAGCCATAGCGACCCGTGTGAAGTATCTGCAGGGCGATGTGTCCTCCGTGGGCGTGCACCGCGTTGGTGATTAACCGGTGGGGCGCCACCTGCTCGGGCGTCGAGAAGGTCTTCATCCAGGGCGCACCCCGGGCGGCCTCGTTGGGGGCGAAGCCGCCGGTGACAATGAGCCCCGTGCCCCCGGCGGCGCGCTCACCGTAGTAGGCGGCCAGGCGCTCGAAGCCGCCCTCAGCCTCCTCCAGGCCGGTGTGCATGGAGCCCATGAGCACCCGGTTGCGCAGGGTGGTAAAGCCGAGGTCCAGGGGTGCCAGGAGGTGAGGGTAAGGGCTGTCGGGTTGCACATGAGCCTCTTGCGATAGAGTGAAGTCCCGAGGGGGGCCGTGAGTATCCAGGTCATAAACTTGTCCATGCATCTTCAAGCGTCAAGTCGGGGCGCGCCGCGGCTCAATACTGCGCGTGGCGCGCACCGGTCTGGCGGTGCCGGTTGTTGTCGCGCGATCGGTGGTGTGCGCTCCCGACAGTCGCAGAAATCACTACTTTGGTTGAAATACCATTACCACTAAAGGGTCTGATCTTGTGAGACACTCAGGCCGGAAACATAAGCTTACTGGTCATGTTTGATTGACGTTTCGTACCAATCGATGGCAGTTTGTGCGTTATGTCTTGGCATATTGTGGATCAGTGAACTCTTGGTACCAGCCTCCTGGGCGTGGGCCGGGATGTCGCGCCCTGGAAACCGATGTCGAATGACGTGCATGGGGATCGGATGACTCTAAAAGTGAAACAAAAGGCCCTGCTGGTCGCCGCGCTGGCGATCGTGTGTTGTGTGGCGTTCGCGGTATTGTTGATCCGCGGACCCTCTGCCGGGCTTTACCTCAGCCAGACGCCGCTGTTGGTGATGCTGGTGATCGCGGCCATGATCTTCGGCGGAATCACCCGCGCCCTGTTCAAGCAGGTCAAGCGGGAAGAGGCCGGCGAGCCCGCCCCCAAGGTGGACTTCAGCCACACCTACCGCCTCACCGGCATTCTCGCCGTTTTGCTGGTGGTGGGCGCCGCGGCGCGGCAGTTTTTCATCCCCGATGGCTTTGGAAAGTATGGCCACTACCGGCCCGAGGCCGTCGAAAAGGCGCGGGCGCAGCCCATCCGCCACCGCGGGGAGGACAGCTGCAAAAAGTGTCATCCCAAGAACTACGACCTGCACGCCAAGGGCATGCACAAGCCGGTGGAGTGCGAGGTGTGTCACGGCCCCAGTGATCGTCACGCCGTCGCGGGGGACACGCGGCTCATCAAGCGGCAGCAGGTGCGCTGTCTGGTGTGCCACCAAGAGCTGCCGGCTCGTCCCGAGACCTTCCCGCAGATCGACGTGTCGACCCACTTCCTCAACAAGGGCATGGGTAAGGGCGGAGTGGCCTGTTACAAGTGCCACAACCCCCATCAGCCGTTGTTCATCGACCAGTCTGCGGCAACCGCCCGGGTGAACCATCCGGTCAGTCACCAGTGCCGCGACTGCCACGCGCACATGCCGTCGGGCACCGCGAAGCCGAAGCAGCACCCGGTGGTGTTCGACTGCAACTACTGCCACGCGGACAAGGCCAAGGCCGTCGCCGCGCGGCCGCATAAGCACCTGGGCTGTCGCACCTGTCACAAGTTCAGTCGCGCCGCGAAGTACTACGGCTACATCATCCGCTCCATGGTCAAGAACCGTGACCGACGTTTCTGCTTGCTGTGTCACCAGAAGATGAAAGGGCGCACGGGATCCAAGCCGCCCACCATCGTGTGGGAGACGCACCTCAAGGAGATGGCCGGCGACCTGAAGGCGTCTTGCATCAGCTGCCACCAGGACAAGATCCACCCCGTGAAAAAGCCCGCCGTACAGGCCGCCCCGCCGGCAGCCATGGAGGCCCCGCCAGCGGCCGTGGAGGCGCCCCCCGCCGCCATGGACGCGCCGGATCCCCGTGTGGCCCCGAGACCCGGGGCTCGCGTGGCGCCCATGTCCACCATGGCGCCCATGTCGATGGCACCCGCCGCCGGCATGGTGACGCCGCGGGTGCGCCCCCGACCGCGTCGACGGCCGCCCCGCATGCCGTCGTCCCATCGCGGCAGTGCCAGTCACAAAACATGCAATCGGGCTTGCCACTCGGGTCTTCTCCCGGCCTCCCACAGCGGGCGGTCGGGCGCGAGCTGCCGCGCGTGTCACCGGTAATGGGGTTCCGCGCATGAGAGGACTCAGGAGAACGACGATGACCGCACACAACAAAGACGAAAAATCGTCTCGCCCCGATGGCGTCGGCAGCGACCCTGCGGTGGCTGTTTCTGACCACGAGCACGACCACGACCACGATGGCGAGGTTGGGGCGGGGGGGATCACGCGACGAGGTGCGCTCACGGCGCTCGCGGGCACGTCGGGGTTGCTGTTGCTGTCCTGTGGTCCGGAGCTCCAGAAGCGAGGCGTCGTGGACGGCTACGACTGGAGCAAGCACCGGTGGGGCTACGCCATCGATGTCGACAAGTGCATTGGCTGCGGATCCTGCATGCGGGCCTGCCGGTCGGAAAACGACGTGCCCACCGGCTACCACCGCACCTGGGTGGAGCGGTACCGCATTCCCGAGAAGGGGCGGGCCCATGTGGACGTGGCGGCCACGGGGGACCACAACTTCAAGCCGGTGAGCGGGGAGATGTCCCGGGCGTTTTTTGTGCCCAAGATGTGCAACCACTGCTCGGGCTCGGTGTGCACGAAGGTCTGCCCCGTGGGCGCGAGCTATCACACGGCTGACGGGGTGGTGCTCGTGGACCACGACCACTGTATCGGCTGCGGGTACTGCGTCCAGGCGTGTCCCTACGGATGTCGGTTCATCGATCCCCGGACCCACATGGCGGGCAAGTGCACCTGGTGCTATCACCTGATCACCCGGCCGCATAAGAACGGCAAGGTGCGTGAGCCGGCCTGTGTGATGGCCTGCCCCGTGGGGGCGCGCATCTTCGGGGATCTGAAGGATCCCCACGGTCACCTGACGCTGCTGCTCAAGCGGCGCACCTACCGGGTGCTCCGCCCGGCGTTGGGCACTGAGCCCAATTGCTATTACCACGGTCTCGAGCGGGAGGTGATCTAATGGATTACATTTTCCCGAATGAGGTGCATGTCACCTGGACGGTGATGATCGTCCTGTATCCGTACATCACCGGCCTGGTGGCGGGCGCGTTCATCGTCTCTTCGCTGTACCACGTGTTTGGCCGGGAGGAGCTCAAGCCGGTGGCGCGCTTCTCCCTCGTGTCGGCGTTTGTATTTCTGCTGTTCGCGCCGCTGCCGTTGCTGATTCACCTGGGACAGCCCCAACGCGCCTTCAACATCATGGTCACGCCGCACTTCACCTCGGCCATGTCCGGGTTCGGGTACATCTACACGGCGTACCTGTTGCTGGTGGCGGTGGAGATCTGGTTCGTGCTGCGTGCTGACTTCGTGGAACGCGCCAAGGGCAAGGGGCTCGTCGCCCTGTTCTGCCGGGTGTTGTTGCTGTTTGACCTCGAGAACAGCGAGGCTCGCCGGGCAGCAGATCACCGGGTGGTGCGGATCCTCGCCGGCATCGGGATTCCCCTGGCGTGTCTGCTGCATGGTTACGTGGGCTTTTTGTTCGGCTCCCTCAAGGCCAACCCCTGGTGGTCCACATCCCTGATGTTTGTCATCTTCATCTTCTCGGCCATCGTCTCGGGGCTGGCCGTCCTGGTGTTCCACTACTTCGTGATCTCCAAGTTCCGGAGCTGGAAGGTGGATCACGACTGCGTGCATTCCCTGGCACGGTACATGTGGGGCTTTATGATCGTCGCCATCTCCCTGGAGATGCTCGAGATCCTCGACATTGTGTACAAGCAGACCGAGGAGGCGCAGATCCTGGTGCGGCTGATCAATGAGCGGCTGATGATCAGCTACGTGGTGCTGCAGTTCGGGGTGTTCTCCCTGGTGCCGCTGCTGCTGCTGGCGGCGGTCTCCCTCATTAAGATGCGCCCCAAGATCATTCACGCCCTCGCCTGGATCGCGTCGGTGATGATCCTGGCCCAGGTCCTGCTCATGCGGTGGAACGTCGTGATCGGCGGACAGCTCCTGTCCAAGTCCTTCCACGGCTACACCAGCTACGTGCCCGGCATCTGGGAGAAGGAGGGCATCGTCACCGCCATCGTGATCTTCACCGCGCCCTTTGTGGTCCTGTGGATCTTCGACAAGATCGTCCCGCTGTTCCCCGACGCCGTTTCGGACGACGCCTAGGATCTGCAAGCAGACGCGTGACGCCAAGCGTCGTTCCCCTGCTTTTTTGTGATGGCGATGTTTGCGGACTAGATCGTGAACCCGACGCTGATGTAGCCCCAGGGGATGGCGCCGATGGCGTCGGGATCCGACGAGCTGAAGCTCAGCCCACGCGCGTAGAGTAGCTGGAATCCGACGCGGAACTGAAAGCCCATGCGGCGGGGTTGAAAGCGATAGCCGATGTTCAAATTGCCCAGGGCAGTCATGCCCGATCCGCTGGCGCCAATGCCACCCGACGAGGTCTCCGCCGTGGTGTAGTACAGCGTCGCTCCTGCGCCAACTTCCAGCCCGTGGCTACCCCGACTGAGGCCGATGTAGTTCACCGCGAGCGGGATTGCGAGGACGCTGACCTTTGCGCTTGCCCCAGGCACTCCGGCCTTGAGCGACCAGTAGGCAAACCCGATGCGGGCGGCGAGGCCAAAGGCGATGACGCGCTCGTAGTTGAGCGAGTACCAAAGACCGGCCCCCATGCCTTCGATGAAGATGGAGTTTTTGCCCTTGCGAGCGTCTCTCCACCAGGGCTCTTGTGGGGGCGGCGGGGGCATGGCGCCGGGAGGGGGGCCACCGGGAGGAGGACCACCGGGCGCGGCGCCGGGAGGGGGCGCACCGGGTGCGGGGGCTGCGCCGGGCGGGGGCGCGTTCGGATCGGGATTCGCGGCCGGTGGCGGGTCCGAGCTGGGTGGCGGCGGGGGTGCTGCGCCCGGGGCCTGGGCCACGGCCGGAGTGGCCTGGCCCAGCAGGCCCACCATTAAAACTGCCGCAATTGCGCACCGAAGCAAGCTCTTTCCAAAGGTACTCATACTGCCTCCTTTCAAGGGTTGCTCAAACTCGTGCAGGTCGTCTCTTCAAAGACGGCTTGCAGAAACGGTATTGGGTCCAACAGAATTTCGCCTCGCCGGATCAATGCAACGGCTGGGCCAATTTTCTGCATTTGGATTGCCACATGATAACAGCGCGTTGTAATTGGGGCCAATTCTGGTGGGCAATAAGGCGTGAATGCGGGTTAACGTCTGTGAACCGAGGTTCACATCCGCGAGGGGCTTTGCGGCGCGTCGCTATTCCGTCTTGCGATTGGCCTCGATTTCGGCGCTCAAATCGTAGGACTCGCCGAGCTTTTCCAGCCGTTGTTGGGCGGCATTGAGGTGATCTCGGGACTCTACAGCGTCGATGGCAAAAAGCTCGGCGAGCCGCAGCACCAGCCGCTGCTCCTCCGGCGCGGTCCGGCCGTCGGCCAGGGCCACGAGGCAGATCGTCTCAAACAGCGCGAGCTGCTCGCCCCGGTCGGTGAACAGCCCGGGGAGCTCCTCCCAGTCTATGGCCGCCGCCTGCTTTTTCAGCGAGAACAGCTCGGGGGTGGTGACGCCGAGGCCCTTGGCGAACAGGTGCAGGAGCAGCGCCTCATTGGCCGAGAGCTTGCCATCGGCGAGGGCCATGCGGTAAGCGGTGAGCAGGATCGTGCGTTCCGTGTCAGTCATCGCGGTTCACTCTTCTCCGTCAGGCACCACCGGGTGGACGATTCGGGGGCGATGGCGTCGAGTCTATGACATTCCGCCCGTGGGTCCAAGCTTGACCGCCGGCGCGGTGCGCTCATACTCTGCGGGCGAGGTCGACGTCTGCATGCATGCACCGGCTCGATGGTCCGCAGCTGTTCTGGGCGGGGCGCTCCTGGTTGTGGTGGGGGGACCCGCCGGGTGCCGGAGGTCGGTCTCGAAGAAAGGTCGGTCCGACACGCCCATGAAGTCAAAGCCCCTCCACCCCATGACTCCGGCGACGGTGGCCGGCTGGCAGGCCCGGGACACCGGCCGGGAGTTCGCGGGCAAGGGGGTCTTCGAGGCGTTGAACGGCGGCGCGGAGATCTACCTGGACTACGGATTCCGACGGTTGCTGGTGCGGGAGTATCAAAAATCGCGACGGCCCAGGTTGACCCTGCATCTGTTCGAGATGGCCTCGGCTCCTGATGCCTTTGGCATGTTCACCCACGAGCGGGAGGGGATCGACGCCGCCGTCGGGGAGGGCGGTGACTACGCCGGCGGCTTGCTGCGATTTTGGAAGGGGCGTCACTTCGTTTCCATCCTCGCGCCCACTGAGACCCCGGAGGTCAAAGCGGTCATCTTGGCCTTGGGACGTCATGTGGCCGCTCAGATTCCGGCGGCGGGCAGGCGGCCGCCTCTGCTCGCCAGGCTGCCCGTGGCGGGGCGGCGGGTCGGGTCGGAGCGCTACCTTCACACCCACGCGGCGCTCATGCATCACCTTCGACTCGGATCGGTGAATGTGCTGGGTCTGGATCGCCGCACCGCGGTGGCCATGGGCTCCTACGGAAAAGACAACCCGTTGCGGGCGCTGGTGGTCCGCTATCCCAACGCCAAACGCGCCGAGCTCGCGGCGGTTGCCGCAACGCGCTGGCGGCCGCCCCCCTCCCGTTCACCGGGGGGAACCGCGGGGGCGGTGCGCTTTACGGCTCAGCCTTGTGGCCGGTACCTCGCCGCGGTCTGGGGGACGGGCCCCGCCGCGTCGCGGGTCGCCCTGCTCAAGCGGCTCGTGGGCCGCATCCCGGAGTGTAGATAACATGAGCGAAGAAAAAATCTCCCGACGTGGATTCATCCAGACAACCTCAGCGGTGGCGGCGGCGGTGGGAGTTGGGGCGTGCAAAAAGACGGGCGAGGTCGTCTCAGAAAAGCCCGGCAACAAACCCGACGACACGGGGCCGGCGGGGACGGGCCAGCGCGCGCGGCCTGGGACCTCGGAGAAACACAATCCGCGATTCGCTCCGCCTCAGCCCCGCAAGTCCGGCCGGTCCAAGGTCGTGCTCGTGCGCGACACCGACGTGCTCGACGATCGAAACCGGGTCCGGGTCCGGGTGCTGAACCGGATGCTGGACCAGGCGGTGACGGAGCTGACGGGGCACAAGACCGCCGACGAAGCGTGGCAGAGCCTGCTGCGCCCCCAAGACGTGCTCGGCGTAAAGAGCAACGTCTGGCAGTATCTGCGTACGCCGGTGGCGTTGGAGAAGGCGATCTTCGACCGGGCCCGGAAGGTGGGGATCGCCGCCGATCGCATCCACACCGACGACCGGGGGGCGCGCAAGAGTCTGGCGCGCTGCACCGCGCTGGTGAATGCCCGCCCCTTGCGGTCCCACCACTGGGCGGGGGTGGGCGGGCTGTTGAAAAACTACATCATGTTCGACGCCGAGCCCTGGAAGTATCACCCCGACTCCTGCGCCGACCTGGGGGCCCTTTGGAACCTGCCCACGGTGCAGGGCAAAACCCGCCTCAACGTGCTGGTCATGCTCACGCCGCTGTATCACGGCCGGGGGCCCCACCATTTCAGCAGCAGCTACCTGTGGCCCTACAAGGGGTTGATCGTCTCGCGGGATCCGGTGGCCGCGGACCGGGTGGGGCTGGAGATCCTGCGTGCCAAACGCAAAGAGAAGTTCGGACGGGAGCGTCCCTTCGCCACCCGCACCCACCATGTGGAGCTGGCCGACACCCGACACGGCGTGGGCGTAGCGGATCTGAAACGCATCGATCTGGTCACGCTGGGATGGAAGGAGGGGCTGCTCCTGCCGGGGTAGCCAGGATCCATGCGCCTGGCAATATTTGGCCTCGGTTTTGTGGGGGACGCCCTGGGTCTTCACGCCGTGGAGGCGGGACACACAGTGCACGGGTTTTCGCGGCGAGGCGGCGCCGGGGGAGGCAGCGCCTTCGACGCGGGACAACCGGATTGCCCGCAGCGCCTGGACGCGATTGGGGCCGGTGAGTTCGAATGTGCGGTGGTTACCTTTCCGCCCGGGCTGGCGGACGCGTCTTTTTGGCCGGCACTGCACGACCGGGCCCGCCGGCGGATGTTGCTGGGCACAACCGGGATCTACCAGCGCGCCCCGGACTGCTCGGTGCCCATTGTCGATGAGGAGACACCCCTGGTGGAAGGACACGCGCGTGCTCCTGCGGAGCGGGCCTTCCTGGAGGCAGGGGGCCTGGTGGTGCGGCTCGCGGGGCTCATGGGCGGCGAACGCAACCCCGTGCGCTGGATCCGCGACGGTCGGGTGGGTTACGAGCAGCGTCAGGCCAACCTGGT
>Ga0180009_10003380_pt1 | contig 18194 bp, 15 predicted proteins | sample OS_PC_MetaG_FD_123537 | JGI IMG/M metagenome (GOLD analysis project Ga0180009, IMG submission 123537) | Groundwater microbial communities from the Aspo Hard Rock Laboratory (HRL) deep subsurface site, Sweden - OS_PC_MetaG | ecosystem: Environmental > Aquatic > Deep subsurface > Groundwater... | reverse complement strand
TTTTTATTAAAACCGGTTACATTTTTTCTATCAAACCTTTTTGGGCCAGTTTATGCTTTTTTTCTGGGATATTGTGCCCGGAAGACTGGTAAACTGTTACCTGATTAAAACAGGCACATAAATCCTCTGCGACAGTTTTTTTATATATGTATATGGAAAATATACCGACTTCATCATACCTCTCTGCAAGTTAATTTATCGTAAGTTGGAAGGAAAGAACTCTTGAATTTCTTCATTAGTTCATTTTCTCTTGCTTTGCAACCGGCCTTTATTGAAGAACCGCACATTATTCTTAAAACCCTTGTGCATCTCAACTTGGAAAACCCAGAATCATGATCCGCAAGCCGCAAAATATACACAATTTTCAGAATTCCTCAGGAATCATCGATTCATACGTCATAACCTGTCAATCTCCCGAAAATTGCCGGGCACACCCCAGCAAGACGAAGTATCGGCTTAAACTTGACATACAAGCCGATTAATGCGATACGGCAAGATATGAAAAGCAGCTTTTTATCATTCAAAACCAAAGGACAACTTGAAACTGAAATCTGCGAGGCCGTGATAAAATTCGAGAAAGAGTACATGGGTCGCGGTCCTCTGGAAACCAAGACCTATATCATCGACGACATGGTGTTGGTGCGACTGAAAAATGTGCTCACCCAGGCGGAAATGAAGCTGGCCAATACTGTTAACCGCAAGGACGGACGCGAGTTGATCAAACGCATTCGAATAACCCTGCTCGAGCAAGGTCGCCCGTTGCTGGAGACGGCGGTGGAGAAGATCATCGGCGTGAAAGTTAAGAGTCTGCACACGGATATCAGCACGGTTACCGGTGAAAGGATAATCATTTTCTCGTTGGAATTCCCTCCCACCTTTGTCCAAAGCCGCAATAGGACATAATGGGTGATCGGTTTCCCGGCAAGATCGAATAAATTGCTTGACAAGGATGGGGAACAAGTAATAAGGAAGAAGCCGAGTCTGTCTGCAGGAAGGCGCTGAGGTGATGTCCTGCAGAAGGGCTGAATGTCATTAAAAAATAATGCCTGAGAGTTTCAAAGGGCTCTTCACCGAGGGGTGAGGGGTGCTTACAAAAATGTAAGGCCGCAATTCGTTTCCATGGAAACGAATTGCGGCCTTTTTTTTGCAAAAGGAGGAAATGCTATGCAACCACCAATCGATTTCATTTTTTTACGCCAAGGCAAAGTTCGCGATGTCTATACTGCTGCCGACAGCCGCCATCTTTTAATTGTCGCAAGCGACCGTATTTCGGCCTTCGATCATGTGCTTCCGAACCCCATTCCGGGCAAGGGAATAATTCTCACGCGCATGTCGAATTTCTGGTTCGACCGGACAAAGACTATTGTCCGTAATCATATCGTAGATACAGAACCTTCATTGGCGGGTTGGGTGGATGACGGACGGTGGCATCGCGAGCAATTGACGCAACGGGTGGTGCTGGTGAGAAAAGCCGAGCCGCTGCCCATAGAGGCCATCGTAAGAGGGTATCTCGTGGGTTCAGGGTGGAAGGAGTACCGTCAGGCTTGCTCTGTGTGCGGCATTGCGCTGCCAAAAGGGCTGGTAGAGGCGGACCGGCTGCCCGAGCCGATTTTTACGCCTTCAACCAAGGCCGATGCAGGCGCGCATGACGAAAACATCTCTTTTGAAAGGGCTGCGGATTTGGTTGGACTGGAAATCGCACAAAAGGTGCGCGACATTAGTTTGCGGCTTTACGTCTTTGCCACCGGCTTCGCCGAACAGCGGGGCATCATCATTGCCGACACCAAGTTCGAGTTCGGCATGGTGGACGGTGAACTTATTCTGATCGACGAGTTGTTTACCCCGGATTCGTCCCGATTCTGGCCTGCCGATTCTTACCAGCTTGGAATTTCTCCGCCCAGCTTCGACAAGCAGTTCGTGCGCGACTCCCTTGAGAAGATAAAGTGGGACAAGCAACCGCCCGCGCCTTCGCTTCCGGAGGATGTAATTTGCAAGACAGCGGAAAAGTACCAAGAAGCCCTGAAGCGTTTAACCGAAGACAAGGGCTAAGGAAGCCATGTGTTGATCCATGCCAATCACGCTGGGCAAGTCTCAAAAATTGTCGATAACGTATGCAGCATTAACCCGTATCTGTAGGAGAAAATCTATATATGAATCAAGGGATGGAAAAAACTACACCCATAGTGGCCATTGTCATGGGAAGCAAATCCGATTACGAAGTCATGAAGGAGAGCGTCGGGGTGCTGAAGGAGTTCGGGGTGACGCACGAGGTCAGGGTTATTTCAGCACACCGGACACCGGACAGAGCCCTGGTTTTTGCTACAGGGGCGGAAGAACAAGGCATCAAGGTGATCATCGCCGCCGCCGGCAAGGCGGCCCACCTGGCCGGCGTGCTGGCCTCCCTGACCATTTTGCCAGTAATTGGCGTGCCGATGACCACGTCCGATCTTGGAGGTCTCGATTCCCTGCTCTCCATGGTCCAGATGCCTGCAGGCATTCCGGTCGGCACAGTGGCCATCGGCAAAGCCGGTGCCAAAAACGCAGCCCTGCTGGCAGTCTCCATTCTGGCCCTGTCCGACACCCGTTTATGCAATGAACTTAAGTCATTCAGGCAGCGAATGCGGGAAGATGTGGAAGCTGCCGATGCCGAAGTCCGCCAAGGTGGTCAAATCTGATTTTAATAAAAGGTGAACCAATGGATGCTCAATACGATACAACCCTGGAGACCCTGGAAAGACTGCGTGCGGAATCCACTGCCGCCGGCGGCGAGGGAAAAACAGACGAACAGCACCGCAAGGGCAAGCTGACGGCCAGGGAACGCGTCGATCTGCTTTTGGACGACGGCAGTTTCGAGGAGTTCGATGTGCTTAAAACCGGACGCGGCGGTGCCCTTGGAAGTGACAGAACTTACCCCGGCGACGGCGTGATCACAGGACATGGCGCCATCGATGGCCGGGAAGTTTTCGTGTTCAGCCAGGATTTTACCGTTATCGGCGGCTCACTGGGAGAGGCCCATGCCCAGAAAATCTGTAAAGTCATGGACCTTGCGGTAAAGGTGGGCGCCCCGATCATCGGTTTGAACGACTCGGGCGGCGCCCGCATCCAGGAAGGGGTGGACGCCTTGGCAGCCTATGGCGAGATATTTCATCGCAACGTAAGGGCCAGCGGTGTTGTTCCCCAGATATCCTGCATCATGGGACCCTGCGCCGGCGGGGCGGTCTACAGCCCCTCAATTACCGATTTTGTTTTCATGGTGCAGGAATCATCCTACATGTTTGTCACCGGGCCGAGCGTGGTCAAGACCGTCACCCACCAGACAATTACCTCGGAAGATCTTGGCGGCGCCCAGGTTCATTCCCAGAAAAGCGGTGTGGCGCATTTCACCGCCCCCAACGACGTGCTCTGCCTGCGTGAAATCCGGCGTCTGATCAGCTACCTGCCGTCCAACAACCGCCAACGTGCGCCCATTTTGGATCTGCGTGACCCTGCCGACCGCATCGATCCGGTACTGGATTACCTGATCCCCGAGAGCCCCAACCAGACCTACGACATGAATGTGCTGATCTACAGCATTCTTGACGGGGCCGAGTTCATGGAGGTCCAGTCCGGCTTTGCCCGAAACATCATCTGCGGGTTCGGACGACTGGGCGGTCAGACTATTGGTCTGGTGGCCAACCAGCCGGCTGTGCTGGCCGGGGTCCTGGACTCCGATGCCTCGTTCAAAGCAGGGCGTTTCGTACGGTTCTGTGACGCGTTCAATATCCCACTGATCACTTTGGTGGATGTTCCGGGGTTCATGCCCGGACCCGACCAGGAACACGGCGGCATCATCCGTCATGGCGCCAAACTGCTCTATGCATTTACCGAAGCCACCGTGCCCCGCATTACCGTAATCGTTCGAAAGGCCTATGGCGGCGCCTATCTCGTGATGAATTCCAAGCACATTCACTGTGATGTCAACTACGCCTGGCCTACGGCGGAGATTGCGGTCATGGGGCCAAAGGGCGCCGCAGAGGTGATCCACCGCAAAGAGATTCAATCGGCAGATGATCCGGAAGCCGTGTTGAACGAAAAAATGGCGCACTACCGGCGCACTTTCGCCAACCCCTTTCTGGCGGCTCAGCGGGGCTATATCGATGACGTAATCTTCCCGAGGGAAACCCGCCGCCGCTTGATCCGCACCCTGCAGGTGCTTGAAGGCAAGGAAGCCAAGGGCCCTGAACGTAAACACGGAAACATCCCCCTGTGAGGCATGCTATGTTCGATAAAATTCTGATCGCCAACCGAGGCGAAATCGCTGTTCGTATCATCCGCACCTGTAAGCGCATGGGTATCGGCACGGTCGCTGTGTATTCCAATGCGGACAGCCGCGGTCTTCATCGGCAAATAGCCGATGAAGCCGTGCATATCGGCGGGCCGCACGCCCAGGAATCCTATCTCAACGGGGAAAGGATCATTTCCGCAGCCCTGTCCACCGGCTGCAGGGCCGTGCACCCCGGCTATGGTTTTCTATCTGAGAATGCCCAGTTCGCCAGGATCGTGGAGGCCGCCGGCCTGACTTTCATCGGCCCGCCGGCCAGAACAATCGTTCTGATGGGTGACAAAATCGCCGCCAAGGAGCTGGCCATCAATGCTGGCGTGCCGGTCATTCCCGGCCATGCAGACGCCTTGAAGGATGAAGACGAAGCCGTGGCCGTGGCTGACTCCATCGGTTATCCGGTGCTCCTCAAACCCGCTGCCGGCGGGGGCGGCAAGGGCATGCGCATCGTGAACGGGCCGCACGAAATGGAAGCCGCGCTGGCGGCCAGTCGCCAGGAAACGCGCAAGGCGTTCAATGACAGCCGGATTTTTCTGGAGCGCTATATCGAACAGCCCCGCCATGTGGAGATCCAGATACTGGCCGATACCCTGGGAAATGTGGTTCACCTGGGTGAAAGAGAGTGCTCGATCCAGCGGCGATATCAGAAAATCATCGAGGAGTCTCCGTCGCCAGCCGTGTCCGAGGACCTTCGGCAGCGCATGACTCTGGCTTCCTGCGATCTGGCCCGCAAGGCCGGCTATGTGAATGCCGGCACGGTGGAATTCGTGCTGGATGCCAAGGGCGGCTTCTATTTTCTTGAAATGAACACCCGCCTCCAGGTCGAACATCCGGTCACCGAGATGGTGACAGGACTGGACATGGTGGAACTCCAGCTGCGGATAGCCGCCGGAGAGCCCCTTCCGTTCGATCAGACGGAGGTGAGTTTCAACGGATGGGCCATGGAAGCACGCATTTGCGCCGAAGACCCTGCAAGGGGCTTCATGCCCTCCACCGGCATAATCACCCGTTACGCTGAGCCACGGGGCAACACCATCCGGGTGGACAGTGGCGTGAAAACGGGCAGCAAGGTCGGCGTCTACTACGATTCCATGCTGGCAAAGGTCATCTGTTACGGCAAAGACAGAGAAGCTGCGCGCACCGGTCTTGTCGAAGCATTGAACGGCTATCATATCGAGGGGATCGTCACCAATATCGATTTTGCCAATAGCGTGCTGTGCCATCCGGAGTATGCCAAATGCAATCTCACCACCGGTTTCATCGAACGCCATTATGATGGCAGCCGGCCGTTATGCCCGCCGGAAGACCGGCATCTTGAACTGGCTGCCCTGGCGGCGACCGTGATTTATCATGTCCGCAAAGCGGCCGTTCGGGACTCGCTTCAGCCTATGGTTTCTCTGATCGGCGGCAGAAGAGATTCCGGTGATGCACATCAGTACAAAGTCAGATCTGAAAAAGAGATCTTCGAGGTGCATATCGAGGGGGCATTGCAAGGACAGCCCTGGACCATGAATGTGAACGATAGCAAGTTTGTAGTGGAAATACCTGATTTAGAATTTTACCGCCGCAGACTCAAGCTTACCATCAACGGCCGGGTTCACCGATTCCGGCTGCGGATTGAGCAGTCATTTTTTTTCGTTGCCTTCAGCGGCATTACCCGTGTTTTTGAAGTTTACACCCCCAAGGAATGGGACTTGATGAAATATATGCCCACAAGGACCGAACGACCGGCAGGCAATGTGCTTGTATGTCCGATGCCGGGGCTGGTAGTGGATGTATTGGCCAAAAAAGGCGATCGCGTCTTCCGCGGTCAAAACCTGGTGGTTCTCGAATCCATGAAGATGGAAAGCGGCGTCGCCTCACCCATGGACGGTGTCATCACCGAGATTCGAGCGGCGCTCGGACAGGCTGTTGAGGTCGGGGAGGTGTTGATTCGTTTCAATCCCTAACTGATTTGATACCGATGAATTCATTTGCCTGGCGTAATATCCAATGGCAGCATCGAACAACAGGAAAAGATTAAAGGAGGAAAACACATATGGCTTTAGAATGGATGCCGAGAGACAATGAACCCAAAGATCATGCGCTGCACACGGATATACACTGGGGGGAGGATGAGACAGCGCCCTGTGTCGTGTTTGAAAAACGACCCCTGACGAACCCCGATGGAGATGTTGTTGAAGGCCTTTACACCGTGTGGATTCGTTTGAACAATCCCAGGCAGTACAACTCCTACACCACCGAAATGGTCAAGGGTGTGATTGCCGGTTTTGAAAACGCTTCCCTGGATCGAAGTGTCGTGGCCGTGATCTTTACAGGCACTGGACCCTATTCTTTCTGTACCGGCGGCAATACAAAGGAATACAGTGAATACTACAGCCTGAGACCCGATGAATACGGTCAGTACATGGAATTATTCAATCACATGGTCGATTCCATCCTCGCATGCAAAAAGCCGGTAATCTGCAGGGTCAACGGCATGCGTGTGGCCGGTGGACAGGAAATCGGCATGGCTTGTGATATTTCGATTGCATCGGATCTGGCTGTCTTTGGCCAGGCCGGGCCGAAACACGGGTCCGCGCCGGTAGGCGGCGCTTCTGATTTTCTGCCCTGGTTTCTCAGCATAGAGGATGCCATGTGGAGCTGCATATCCTGTGAGCAGTGGTCCGCTTACAAAATGAAGATCAAAAACCTGATCAGCAAGGTGATTCCGGTCATGAAGGTGGAGGGGAAGTGGGTACCCAACCCCATGATCATCACTGACAAATATGTCCGTGAAGATGGTCAGATTGTCTTTGGTGAATACAAATCGGGCGATGATCTTGAAAAAGCCCGCAGTTTTGTCAGGGAGCATCAGCCCCATGCGGATTTTGAACTTCTTGATCGTGAGATCGACGCAATTGTCTGGAAGTTTGCCAATCTGTTTCCGGGGTGTCTGTCCCAGTCCATCGACAGCATCCGGCAGAAAAAGAAATTCTTCTGGGATACCATGAAGAATTCCCACAGACACTGGCTGGCTGCCAACATGGGCGGTGAGGCGTTTCTTGGTTTTGGCGCCTTCAACACCAAGAAAATCACTGGACAGGATACTGTTGATTTTATCAAATTCCGTCAAAAGATCGCCCAATCAAAAACATGGGATATGAAGATGTTTTCGGAAGTTCTTGGGACGCCACAGACATAAATGAGAGAAAAGGAGTGAGTCATGCATCCATGATTACAAGACCATGCAAATAAAAAGTTGTTTCTGCTGGGCAATGAGGCCATCGCCCGGGGGGCGTTGGAGGCAGGGGTCGCCTTTACTACTGCCTACCCTGGAACGCCTTCTTCGGAAATCGCTCTGCAATTTTTTCAGATATCCCAGAAAACCGACCTGTATTTTGAATACAGTGCTAACGAAAAGGTAGCCCTGGAGGTGGCGGCCGGAGCCGCCATGTGCGGGCTTAGGACCATGGTTACCATGAAGCACGTGGGTGTCAACGTGGCGGCCGATGCGCTGATGACGCTGGCATACACCGGCATTGTAGGGGCTTTGGTGCTGGTCGTCGCCGACGACCCTTACATGTTTTCTAGTCAGAACGAGCAGGACAGCCGCTATTACGGCAAACTGAGCGGTCTGCCCATCCTGGAGCCTTCCACGGTTCACGAGGCCCTCGAGATGACAAAGTATGCCTTCGATCTATCAGAAGAACTTAAATTGCCGGTCATTTTGCGCACCACCACCCGGATAAACCATTCCAGCGGGGAGGTGACATTAGGCCTGTTAGCCGAAAGAAAAACAAAAGGGGCTTTCGAGAAAAACCCCTTTGCCTATGTTTGCATACCGGCCGTCTCTCGCAATCTGCACCCAAAACTGCTCAATAAATACGCCCAGGCCACCGCCATCGCCGATCAAAGTTCCTGGAACCGGATTGAAGGTGACGGCAAATTGGGCATCATCTGCAACGGCGTGAGCTATGGCTACGTTTGTGATGCCATTCAGGAGCTTGGCGTCGATCATTTTCGGGTGCTTCGCATCGGTTTTTCCCACCCCTTTCCCGATATGCTGACACAGCGCTTCCTGGAAGGCGTCGAAAAGGTCCTGGTGGTGGAAGAAGGTGAACCTTTCATGGAAGAGGCGGTCAGGAACTGCGCCCAGAAGGCCGGGATTACACTTCCGGTACACGGAAAAGGTGAAGGGTTTTTCTCCAGGTTGTATGAGTTTGACCCCGCCTTGGTGAAGAAGGTAATCGCCGGTTTTTCCGACCAGCCATTCGAACCGTATCGGCCCATAAAAACCGACGATCTGCCTGAAGCGCCGCCGCGACCCCCCAACTTATGTCCCGGATGTCCCCACCGGGCCACTTATGTGGCGGTGCGCGAAGTTTTCGGTGACGAGGCCATCTATCCCACCGATATCGGCTGCTATACACTGGGTTTGTTGCCGCCGCTGAACATGGGAGACTTTCTTATCTCCATGGGTGCCGGCGTGGGCACTGCGGGCGGGTTCGCCCGGGCCACGGGCCGCAAGGTGGTAGCTTTTATCGGCGACTCCACCTTTTTTCACAGCGGCCTTTCACCTCTGGCCAGCGCGGTCTACAACAAACACGATTTCACCCTGGTAGTGCTGGACAACGGCACCACGGGCATGACCGGTCACCAGCCTCACCCCGGTGTCTATCTCGGGCACCTGAATCTTTGGAAAAATCCGATATCCATCGAGGCGGCGGTGAAAGGTTTGGGGGTTGACAAAGTGATCACAGTCAACCCGTTCCATTATCGCAAGACCGTGGATGCCTTGCAGCAAGTCGCCGCCTATCATGGGGTATCTGTTCTCATCGCACGGGCGGCGTGTCCCCTGTATGACCGGACCCTTCCTGGTTTCAAGAAAAAAAGACCATTTTACATCAAGGCTGAAACGTGCCGCAACCATCGTGACTGCATTGGCAAAGTGGCCTGTCCGGCTTTCTACGTTGCAGGCGAAAAAGTCACAATCGACGCCGATCGCTGCACCGGCTGCGCCCTGTGCGCACAGATCTGTCCGGAAAACGCCATCCTTCCGATGGCAAAAAAGGAGGTGAGCGAATGAAAACGATCCGAATAATGATTGTGGCGGTGGGAGGTCAAGGCAATATTCTTGCTGCTCGCGTGCTGGGCGAAGCAGCTCTTGCTGAAGGCATTGCCGTGCGAATGTCCGAATTTCACGGCATGGCCCAACGTGGCGGCGTGGTGGAATCCATGGTTCTACTGGGTGATGGCAAAGGCTACTGCATTTCCGACGGCAGCGCGGATGTTCTCTTGGGATTTGAACCTTCCGAAACCATTCGGGCGGCAAGCAAATGCAACGCAAATACGGTGGTTATCACCAATACGGCGCCGGTACCACCATTTACCGTGGCCCTGGGCAAGGGCCACTACCCCGATGTCGAAAGCGCCATGTCGTTGATGGCAGGTCGGGTAAAAAAACTGATCGCTTTTGACGCCACCTCCCTGGCGCTGCAAGCCGGTTCATCGCTTGCACTGAACATGGTCATGCTGGGGGCCCTTGCCAAAAGCGACGCTGTTCCCTTGTCGCAGGATCTCTTTGTGCATGTGATCAAGGAAAAAACAAAAAAGCAGTTTGTCGATATCAATCTGAATGCCTTCGAGATGGGCATGCGAGCTTTCTCATGATGCGAACAACCAAAATTAATGGACTCGAAACGAGTCAACATTGTCAAAACAGAAAACTCATCACGCTTTACTTTAACAAGGAGAACACAACATGACCGAGTATGATTACTGGAAAATTTTTCCCAGAATGCCCCGAAAAGTCACCATCGGCGACATTACGATTCGTGATGGTTTCCAGCACGAAGAAAAATTCGTTTCTACGGCTGCAAAAATATTTTATCTTGAAGAATTGATCTTTGCCGGCTGCCGCAATATTGAGGTCACCAACCTGGGCAACCCGGTTTCAATGCCCCAGTTCAGGGATGCCGAGCAGCTGCTGGCGAATTTAAGAAGCGACCGGTTCAAAAGCCGCTGCGCAAAACAAGGAATCAACTACGAAGACATCTGCCTAACCGCCATTACCATCCGGGAAACCGCGGTTGACCGGGCCATTGCTCTCAAACAAAAAGGTGTTGGTCCGGATCGGATTCTCATGATGGTATCCACAGAAGAGCAGCATCATTTTGCCAATTCCGGCACCACGCTTCCGGATTACTGGAGGGAGGCCGAGCGGTGCATCAAGAAATGCAATGACGCCGGCATCAAAATGTGCGGCACCGTCAGCACCATCTGGGGAAGCCCCATTGGCGGTGCCACGGAATTAAAGGATGCGGTTGAATTCACCAAGCGGTGGCTTTCGATCGGCGCACATGACGTGGAGCATGCCGATCATGATGGCAGTGCATCGGCTGCAAATGTCTATCGTTATTTCTCCATGATTCTGGATGCAATTCCCAATCCGGCGCTTCACATCGCGCATTTTCACGAAACCAAACGGGTAGCGTCCGCATCGGTCCTGGCATCGCTTCAGGCCGGAATCACATATTTTGAATCCACGCTGGGCGGCCTGGGAGGACAGCCAGCCAATTTCCTGGATGACTGCCCCACCAAGGGAACCGGCGAATATTATTATGACGATCCCCGGTACGTCGGCCTGGTTTGTCTGGAAGATACCCTGGTTCAGCTTGATGAAATGGGGATCGAGCACGGCTACGATGTGGACAGGATTCTGTGGTTGGGTAAGAATATGGAAAAAACCCTCGGTCGAAGACTCCGTTCTGAAGCCGTCATCAATGGCCGCACTCTGAAAGAAGGGCACATGCAATATGCCAGACCCGGACTGAGTAAGGTGAAAGCCAAGTTCGGAGAAGCTCCCGACCAGAAACTGCCTGCAGAGTGGCAGGAGGCTGCAGTTCTTCCGCAAAGGTGTTTCATCTAAACACGGGTGTATCGTACTTTCAGGATGAATTTGGAATCGCAGATGAGGCTGTGGTGTTCACAGGATTTTCACAGCCTCATCTGCAAACCAGATTGTGAAAAGCTGTCTTATTAGGGAATATAACCTTTAGTGGCCGACTCCATCATATTGTGAAACATGTAATTGAAATGACAATGAAAAGCGAATTCGCAACTAAAATGAAGGCCGTCTTGGCCCTCGAGGACGGACGCACTTTTGCCTGCCAGTCCTTTACCGGTCCCGGCGAGGCTTTCGGTGAAATCGTGTTCAATACCAGCATGGCCGGTTACCAGGAAATCCTGACGGATCCGTCCTATTGCGGTCAGATGGTGACCATGACCTATCCGCTCATCGGCAATTACGGCGTCAATCCGGAGGACATGGAGTCTGACCGCATCCAGGCCGAAGCCATCCTGGAAGAGTATCAGTCTGAACCGAGCAACCACAGTGCCGCTGAAACGCTGGCCGAATTTCTGCTGCGGCACGGCGTGATGGGCTTTGAGGGGCTGGACACCCGTGCGCTGACGATTCATATCCGCAAAGCCGGCGCCATGCGCGCATTTATTTCAACCATCGACCTTGATCCACAGTCTTGCGTGGCCCGGGCTCAGGCTGTTCCGGCCATGCAGGGCCTCGATCTGACCGGCGCGGCATCGACAAAGAAACCCTATCGTTGGCTGAATGGACAGAAAGCACCGATGGCAGCTGCGGACGATTGCCTCGGTGAACGGATTTGGAGGTTCAAGGGGAGTAGACCGTCGCTGGCGGCGTTTGATTTCGGCATAAAGCACAACATACTCCGGTGTCTCGAGGCGGCCGGATTCGAAGTGATCGTCATTCCGGCCTCTACCGACGCCGATGCCGTGCGGGCCATGGCGCCTGACGGCATCTTTTTGTCCAATGGTCCGGGTGATCCCGAGCTGGCGGTCTTTGCCGCTCGAACCATCGGTGCGCTGCTCGATTTCAGACCCATGTTCGGAATCTGCCTGGGGCTCCAGCTCATGGCCCTGGCTTTGGGCGGCAGGACCTACAAACTGAAATTCGGCCATCGCGGCGGCAATCAGCCGGTCAAAAATCTCGTTACCGGCAAGGTGGAAATCACCTCCCAGAACCACGGATTTGCCGTGGATGCCGAAAGCCTGAACCAGCGGGAGATCCAAATCACCCATCTCAATCTGAACGACCTTACCGTGGAAGGATTCCGTCACCGACGTCTGCCGCTGCTGGCCGTGCAGTATCACCCGGAAGCCTCTCCCGGTCCCCGCGATGCGGGTTATTTGTTTGCCGAATTCCGCCAAATGGTCGCCAACTTTCAAGCAAAGGAGATAAAACATGAAATGCCCGGTGTGTAAAGATGCAAGCCTTGTAATGTCAGATCGGCAAGGCATTGAAATCGATTACTGCCCTGAATGCAGTGGCGTTTGGCTGGATCGTGGTGAATTAGATAAAGTAATCGAACGTTCCGCGTCTCAGCAGTCTCCAGCAAGGGGCCGCGAAGATTTTTCACCTCAACCGCGGGGCTACGAAAAAGACGATGGTTATTACAAAAAGAAAAAGCATAAATCCCTACTGGGGGAATTGTTCGACTTTTAATCTTCGGCGGCAACCTGGCCTGGAGATGAAATACGTTTAAGGCGACGGCTTCGACGGGGGACTGTCTACAAAAAATGGATAGATGATCAACATATAAGGCCTGAGCCGGCTACGGAAACAACAGCACATGCCCAAACGAACCGACATTCATAAAATCCTCATCATCGGCGCCGGTCCCATTATCATCGGCCAGGGTTGCGAGTTCGACTACTCCGGCACCCAGGCCTGCAAGGCATTGAAGGCCGAAGGCTATGAGGTGGTGTTGATCAACAGCAACCCTGCCACAATCATGACCGATCCTGAAACAGCACACCGAACCTATATCGAGCCGGTGACCGCCGATACTGTGGCGGCGATCATTGAAAGGGAGCGGCCCGACGCCCTGCTGCCAACCCTGGGCGGGCAGACAGGCCTGAACACCGCCATCGAAGTTGATCGGATGGGGGTATTGGATGCTTTCGGTGTCGAGTTGATCGGTGCTTCGCTGAACGCCATCCGCAAGGCCGAAGACCGGGAGCTTTTCCGGCAGGCAATGGCGCGGATCGGTCTGAACATGGCCCGCAGTGCCGTTGCTACGGATATGGAAACAGCGCGGGAGATAGCAGCCCGAATCGGATATCCGGTGATCATCCGCCCAGCCTTTACTCTGGGGGGTACGGGCGGCGGCGTGGCCTACAATCCCGAAGATTTGGATGCGATCGCCGCTGCCGGTTTAGATGCCAGCATCATCGGGCAGGTTCTCGTGGAAGCATCGGTGTTGGGCTGGAAAGAGTATGAACTGGAGGTCATGCGCGACAAAAACGACAACGTGGTCATTGTCTGCTCCATCGAAAATCTCGACCCCATGGGCGTTCACACCGGCGACAGTATTACGGTGGCGCCGGCCCAGACACTGTCCGACCGTGAATATCAACAAATGCGCGATGCGGCCATCGCTATCATGCGCGAGATCGGCGTGGACACCGGCGGTTCCAATGTGCAGTTCGCCGTCAACCCGCAAAACGGGGAGATGCTGGTGGTGGAGATGAACCCGCGGGTATCGCGAAGCTCGGCCCTGGCCTCCAAGGCCACAGGCTTTCCCATCGCCAAGATCGCAGCCCTGCTCGCCGTGGGGTACACTCTCGATGAAATCCCCAATGACATAACGGGGAAGACCATGGCCGCCTTTGAACCTGCCCTGGATTACTGCGTAGTGAAGATCCCGCGGTTTACTTTTGAAAAATTTCCCGAGACCCGGGACAGCCTGACCACCGCCATGAAATCGGTGGGCGAGGTTATGGCTATAGGCCGAACCTTCAAGGAGGCGCTGCAGAAAGGCCTGCGTTCGCTGGAAATCGGCTGTTCCGGTCTGGGCGCCGACGGGTGGAGTTATTCCTCAAAGGCGGGCGACGCCCCTTCCCTGGCTGAAATCACGCAGAAGCTGACTGTGCCCAATTCCCATCGCATCTTTTACCTGCGCCATGCACTGTCGGCCGGTCTGAAGGTGCCGGAAATCCACAGGTTATCCGGCATCGATCCCTGGTTTTTGACCCAGATCAGACAAATCGTCACGCTGGAACAGGAAATCGCCGCGGCGCACCCGCCGCTGGCGGAACCGCTTTTACGGCAGGCCAAGTCGTGGGGATTTTCCGATCGCCAGATCGCCTACCTGACTGCAGACACAGAGGATGGTGTCGCCCGCCATCGAAAAGCATTGGAGATCCGCCCGACGTACAAGTTGGTGGACACCTGCGCCGCTGAATTCGAAGCTCGCACCCCTTACTACTACTCGACCTATGAGTCGGAATGCGAGGTCCGCGCCACCATGGGGAAAAAAGTGATGATTATCGGCGGGGGCCCCAACCGGATCGGTCAGGGGATCGAATTTGACTACTGCTGCGTCCATGCCGCCTTCGCTCTGGCCGAGGAAGGGGCGGAGAGCATCATGGTCAACTGCAACCCGGAAACCGTCAGCACCGATTATGACACCTCCGACAAGCTGTACTTCGAACCGCTCACCAAAGAGGACGTGTTGCACATCGTTGAGACGGAAAAACCCATGGGAGTCATCGTCCAGTTCGGCGGCCAGACCCCCCTGAACCTGGCTGATCCGCTACACCAGTCCGGAGTTCCCATTCTGGGTACCCGGCCGGATAATATCGCACGGGCCGAAGACCGGCGCCTTTTTCAGGAGATGCTGCAAGCCTTGGGCTTGAACCAACCGGTCAACGATACGGCGTTAACGATCCGCGAAGCTGTGGCAATGGCAGACGCCATCGGCTATCCGGTGATCGTGCGGCCTTCTTTTGTCCTGGGGGGCCGGGCCATGAAGATCGTTTATGAACCGAAAGATCTCGAAACCTTCGTTCGGCTCGCCTTGGATGTCTCGCCGGGCCTTCCGGTTTTGATCGATAAATTTCTGGAAGATGCGATCGAGGTGGATGTGGACGCCGTATCGGACGGGTCATGCACCATCATCGGCGGCATCATGGAGCATATCGAGGCGGCCGGGATTCATTCCGGAGATTCGGCCTGCGTGCTGCCCCCCCAGCATCTGGACGGCGCCACGGTCGATGCGATCCGCCGCGCCACCAAGTCCATGGCTGCCGAGTTGCGGGTTGTGGGACTGATGAATGTTCAGTACGCAGTGCGCGACGGCCGGTTGTATGTGCTGGAAGTTAATCCACGCGCATCGCGCACCGTTCCCTTTGTCAGCAAGGCAACCGGAGTCCCTTTGGCCAAACTGGCCACCAAGGTCATGCTGGGCCGCTCGCTGGCTGAGCTCGGGTTCAGCGGCGATGTAAAAACACCCGTACATGTCAGCGTCAAGGAGTCGGTGATGCCCTTCGGCAAATTCCCGGACGCAGACACCCTCCTGGGGCCGGAAATGAAATCCACCGGCGAGGTCATGGGCATCGCTCCCGAATTCGGCGCCGCCTATGCCAAGGCGCAACTGGGCGCCGGTCAGAAGCTTCCCGTTTCAGGGACCGTTTTCATCAGTGTAATGGATAAGGACAAACCCGCGGCCCTCGACATTGCCGCCGGATTTCGATCCATGGGCTTTCATATCCTGGCCACCGAGGGCACCGCGCGTTTTTTCAATGACCAAGGCATCGCATGTCGAAGCGTTCAGAAAATTTCCATGGGCTGGCCCCATGTGGTGGATGCCATAAAAAATGACGCCGTTCAACTGATCGTCAATACCGGCATGGGCCGCGGGCCGTCAAAGGACGGCTACGCCATTCGCCGGGCGGCGCTGACTTTCAGCATCCCATACACCACCACCATTAGCGGTGCCGATGCGGTATGCCGCGCGATTAGAAGCATGAAGCGCAGCGCACTTTCGGTTCGACCGATGCAGGATTACTACGGCAATGCCGGGACTCCTGATGGACCGATGAAAAAGTCTTGAATGTGGAAGACAAAGGACATGCAGAAAATTGCCTGGATGACGGACATCCATCTAAACTTCCTGAAACGACCCGAAGTCGTAGCGTTTTGCCGTGACGTTGCTGGAATGAACCCGGATGCGGTACTGCTGGGCGGAGATATCGGGGATGCGCGAACCATAAAGACATATCTCGAAATCTTCCAGGATGTGCTTGACTGTCCGATTTATTTTCTTCTTGGTAACCATGACTTTTACCATGGCTCAATTGCCGAAGTGCGGGAGCAGATAAAAAAGCTTTCGACTGGTTCCAGGCTGCTGCATTGGCTGCCTGAAGTCGGTATCGTACCGCTTGCCGAGAAAACCTGCCTGTTGGGCTGCGAATCCTGGGCAGATGGTCGTTTGGGCGACTATGCGAAATCGAAGGTGATGCTAAACGACTATTTTCTTATTGATGAGTTGACCGGCTTGGATTCCCGTGATCGGCTGAAAAGGCTTAAAAGCCTTGCCGATGACGCCGCTGCCGGGCTGTCGGAAATTTTGCCTAAAGCTCTGGATCGATTTCAAACTGTTATCCTTCTGACCCATGTGCCGCCATTTACGGAAGCCTGCCGGTATCAGGGGCAAAAAACCAGCGCGGAATGGCTGCCTCATTTCAGTTGTAAGGCCGCAGGAGATGTCATTATGAAACATATGTCCAATTATCCGAACCGTGAAATGCTCGTTTTGTGCGGCCATACCCACGATGCCTTCCAAATCCGAATCCGGACCAATGTGGAGGTTCGTGTCGGTGGGGCGGTTTACGGTATGCCGCGTATTCAAGGGCTTTTAAACATGATGGTTTCATAAAAAGCCGGGCATATTCCGACAATAAGAATTGAATATCGAAAAAGGAATGTCGAATGAAGCAAGAAGTTGCCATTAACCTTGCGGTGTGTCGAAAAAACGGTGACAAGCACCCATTTTTTTGAAACAGAAATTCCGGCTGCATCTTGGGCATCATGGTCTACGAAATCCGCTGCGCCACCGAGGTCATTTATGCCGCTCGCTGGCAGAATTCGGCGGCGCCTACGTCAAAGCGCAAATAGGCGCTGGCCAGAAGTTGCCCGTTTCAGTCACTGTTCATCGCGTGACAGAAATGGACAAATCCGCAGCCCTCGACATTGCCGATACTGATGCTGTATGCCGAGCGATTGCAAGCATGAAACGGAGCGGGCTTTTGGTCCGGCCGATGCAGAACTATTATTGCAATGGCGGGACTCCCGAGGGGCTGATGAAAAAACCTTGAATATGGAATACTAAGGACATGCAGAAAATCATCTGGATGACGGACATCCATCTAAACTTCCTGAAATGACCCCATTTCAGTCTCCCAATTCCATATATTTCGTCCAAACAAGAATAACCCCTTTAACTTATGTTTCCTTAAGTCTCTCTCTGACTTCTGAAAGAAATCCCAACATCCTGAACGCTGTTGATAGATTAGGAGTTGCTTTATATCAGATCTCTTAGCTCATCAATTGTTAGGCCTGCTTTTTTGATAATATTGTTGAGAGTGCCTTTTTTTGATTTCCTTATGAAAAGGAATAACAACCGAGATATTTTTCTCAAGGTTATGCATAAAAATGTGACTTCCTCTCTGATGGTCGACGACAAACCCTGTTCTTCTGAGCGCTTTTACAATATCTTTGCCTGAAAAAGTTCTGCTCAAAGAACCATCTCCACTTCTTTTAAAATCACATTGGTTTTGGATTTGATCTGATTCAGTTTTTCAAGCCCCTCGATATAAACGTGTATAGCCTCTTTCGCATTCTCAATTGCTTCCTCTTCCGTTTCTCCCTGAGTAAAACAACCGTCCAAGGCAGGAACCGTTACATTAAAACCGCCTTCTTCAGCAGGTTCAAGAATTATATTAAATTTCATAAATAAATCTCCTTGTATCCCTCATTTTCCATTATAACTCTATATCTTTTCACGCCGCCGCCAAG
>Ga0180009_10003379_pt1 | contig 18194 bp, 19 predicted proteins | sample OS_PC_MetaG_FD_123537 | JGI IMG/M metagenome (GOLD analysis project Ga0180009, IMG submission 123537) | Groundwater microbial communities from the Aspo Hard Rock Laboratory (HRL) deep subsurface site, Sweden - OS_PC_MetaG | ecosystem: Environmental > Aquatic > Deep subsurface > Groundwater... | reverse complement strand
ATTATCAGACCTGTGACTAAACCCAAAATTATCTCTAACACGACCATTTTTTTTAGGTAAAACTAACAATTATTACCTAAAAATTGTAATTTCACACGCAAAAACATGTCAAAAAAAATGAAGTACTACCTTTTGCAACCAATGATGCTACTTGTAGTGATATGCATATCATTTTCTTTACACGGTCAAACAGTACCTTCACCGGTGATGAACATGTCTGAGTCGGAATACAAGGTCTTTTTAAGTCAATTTGTTAATTATCCCGAAAAAGCGCTTCAGAACGGTGAAGAAGGTGATGTGCAAATTGACTTTTTTTGCGACAAAAATGGCCAGGTAACAGAGAGACTGGTCTCAAAAACTGTTTCTCAGACCGTTGACAGTGCAGCTTTAGCCCTCTTTGATCTGATTATCTGGAAACCCTTACCAACAAATGCACCGGATGTAATGTCAAAGGGATCACTCACTTTCGGGTTCAACAGCAAGAAGTTTCGAAAACTGGCTAAACATAGGGGTTATGTACAGGCACCACCCACAAATCAACCGGCTGATACCTCCGGGAAAATCTACATGGTGGAGAAGGCTAAAATTCCCCCTGAATTTATTAAAACAGACGACAATCCAACACTCGCTGATTACATCAACAATGAGCTAAAATACCCTGAAACGGCAAAAAAGCTTGGTCTGGCAGGCACAGTAACACTTTCCTTTATTATTGAACTCAATGGTATGCCATCGAATATCCATGCAGAGAGTTACGTTGGTGGAGGGTGTACCGAAGAGGCCATCAGACTTATTTCAGACTTAAAATGGACACCGGCGATGGTCAATGACAAATATGTCAGAACCTTTAACAAATTGAATATCACATTTGAGAAAGGAAGAAACAACGCCATTTACATTCCAAACCAAAATAATACGGGTATATAACACTCAAAAATGCATAAGGCAGGTCGATCAAATAGCATTTTTTATATTTTTGCCGCAATCTCGTGTAAAACCAACTATTTTTTATATTATTATTTTGAAATTCATTAGCTAATTTACTCTAAATCTTTTTCTTATGAAGAAAGTATCTTTACTCTTAATCCTGATTGCAAGTATTGGTTTTCTAAGTGCCCAGACAGACACTACCAAAAACTGGACAGTAAAAAACAACCTAAGTATTAACTTCGCCCAAAGTTATTTTTCAAATTGGTCGGCGGGAGGTGAAAACACAGTGGCTATGGTAGGAAAATACACTGTAAATGCCGACTATGTAAAAGGAAACAACAAATGGTCGAATTGGTTAACTCTGGCCTTGGGTTATTCCTACATAGGCGACAACAAGCCCATGAAAACCGATGACAAAATCGAATTTATTTCAGCTTACGGACACAACCTTAGCGAACATTGGTATGCTACCGTGGTGCTTACCTTTAAAAGCCAGTTTGCAAAAGGATATGATTACAAGGTAGATTCTACAACCATCATTTCAAAATTTTTAGCTCCGGCAACCATTGACATCGGACCAGGTATTGAGTACGCTCCCAACGAACACTTCTACGCCAACTTTTCGCCTGTCACAGCCCGCTGGACTATTGTAAATGACCAAAGGTTAGCCGATTTGGGATCATTTGGTCTCGATCCGGCAACAGTTAACGACCAGGGCGATACCACCCATGCCAAAAAGGTAGAAACCATGTTTGGGGGAAAACTGCTTATGGGATACAAGCGTGATATTTTCGAGAACGTGAACTTCGGAACCAAACTCGAATTGTTCTCCGACTATTTAAACAATCCGCAAAATATAGATGTTAACTGGCAGGTAGCCATCGTGCTCAAAGTTAACTCTTGGCTCAATGTTAACATTACATCTGAGTTAATCTACGATAACGATGTAATATTTAAAAATGATGCCGGATTGCCCATTGGCCCACGAACACAATTCAATGAGAATATGATGCTCGGCATTGGGCTAAACTTCTAACCGTGAAAAAAATAGGAATACTTGCTGACACCCACGGGAGCCTGCTCCCGCGGGTGTTTTCTTTTTTTAGTGATTGCGACCAAATCTGGCATGCAGGCGATATTGGCAACATGGAAACCTATGATGCGCTGGCACAATTCAAACCCTTGGTGGCTGTTTACGGCAACATCGACGACCAAAAGGTAAGAAAGCAATGTAAAGAAATTGAAGTATTTAGTTGTGAACAGGTTAAAGTGTCCATGATGCATATCGGTGGCTATCCGGGGAGATACACCAATGAGGCACGACAAACGATCCAGATGCACCATCCCGATCTTTTTGTTACCGGACACTCCCATATTCTACGGGTAATGCACGATCAAAAAAACAACCTGTTGTTCATCAATCCCGGTGCAGCCGGCAAATCCGGATTCCATAAGGTAATCACCTGCATTAAAATCACCATCGACGGCAATCGCATGTACGATATGGAAGTGCTTGAAATAGAAAGAAAAACAAACCTCTAACGAAGTCGTTCAGAAGACCTGATAAGGCGCTCGTCGGCAATGATTCCACGTAAAGCAAGAAACAACAACAGGATAGAAACCGGAATTAGATAGATGCCCAATTCAGGAGTTATCGTACCTGCGGTGGCTTCCTCCATGGCGCTGGTATAATAGAGAAAGAAAAGCCCTATGGCCACCACCAACAAAAATACCATCAACCGAACCATCCTGATTTGACGAATTCTGTTTTTATACATAAAAATTGTACCGAAGCTGGTGATGGCCGTTACCAGCACAATGGCCAAAAGAGGCAATAAAAACATTGAACTGAATACGGTTGGAGAATCTGGGACTAAACTCACCACTTTATAAACGTACATTACCAGAGAGTCCTTTTCGCCAATAAAACTCGCGATAGGCAAAAACGCCAGCCCGACCAGTGATGCAACGGCCAGCAATAAAAATAAAGATTGTTTACGCTGTATCATAAATATTTTGTACTTTTGAAGCGCAAAATTAATCATTAACCGTTGTCCGAGTAATTCATTAACATTTTTTTTCGCAGAATAATCAAAAGCCAAACCCGAAAACTTTCGGGGAACGAAAAGGTCAACAATATAAAAGCTTAAATTTGCTCAAATAAAAAGATAGAATAAATCGGTGTTTTAAAAGCCGGAGTTTATTCGGTAGAAATTTAAAAAAATTATCAATAATAGGTTCTTATCACATTTTTTTTCATAATAATCAACAAAAAAAATCTTCATAAATGCTAATCATATTGGAATTTATATTATTTTCGCAGCATTGAAGGAACTTAGGAAAAAGGACCGGATTATTCCATATTTAAAAAAAAATCAACAGTAATATATACTAAACTATGTAGTTTGGGTATGATTCAAAATCCCTCATATGTACGATATTGTGGAACTTAATGGCAAACTGGTTGCCGAATTACGGCAGATTGCCGAGGAATTCAACATTCCTAAAACAGATAAGCTTTTAAAAAAAGAATTGGTTTACAAAATTCTTGATCATCAAGCCTTGAATCCTACTGAGGATATTCTTCAGAAAGAGGAGGAAACGGTAGTAAAAAAACGGCGTGGTCGTCCTCGCAAAAATGCGCAAAGCGATAAAAAACACGGTGAAACTACTGCAAAACAGGAAGTTCGTGTTGCTAACAAGACTGCTGAAAAAGCTGTAGCGGCATCGGATAGCATAAAGGTATCAGAGGATAAACCGCCTGTAGCTGCTGCTGAAATGCCGAAGAATATTGCTCCTGAAGCCAAGACAGAAAGCAAACCGGCCAATGAACCAAGAGAACAAAAACAGGTAGAGTCTGCCGACAAATCATCTTCCGGATCTCACAGGAGACGCGAAAGAATCGAACGGAAACCGCTACCTCTTGTTTCAACATCCAGATTCTCGGGCGAAAACAAAGTCACTTCCGATGAAAACCGCCCTCCTCAGCCTATTGCGCAACCCACTGCCAGAGTTTCGACAGAAGACAACGATGCCAGGCGCTCCTTCGATAAACGTCCCAGACCAGAACAGGAAAACAAAAGCAACAAAAGCTATGTGAAACCTGAGAACAGCGTCCGCGAGAACGTGCCACAACAAGCCAAACCACAACGCCCTGAATTTGCTTTCGAGTTTGAAGGCATGGTGCCCGCTGAAGGTGTACTCGAAATAATGCCCGATGGCTATGGTTTCCTTCGCTCATCCGATTATAACTACCTGACTTCACCTGATGATATTTATGTTTCTCAATCGCAGATAAAGCTCTTTGGCTTGAAAACAGGCGATACAGTAGAGGGTGTTGTTAGACCACCAAAGGAATCAGAGAAATATTTCCCTCTCATCAAAGTGAATAAAATAAACGGACGTAACCCTGAAGAGGTCAGAGACCGTGTTCCTTTCGATTTCTTAACTCCTTTGTTCCCCGAGGAAAAATTTAAACTTACAGGGCACGCACAGGAAAGCATTTCTACCCGATTGATGGATATGTTCGCCCCCATAGGCAAGGGACAACGCGGACTTATTGTCTCTCAACCAAAAACAGGTAAAACTGTTTTACTTAAAGAAATTGCCAATGCCATCGCTGCCAATCACCCTGAAGTATACCTGATCATATTGCTCATCGACGAACGTCCGGAAGAAGTAACCGACATGGCACGCAGCGTAAATGCCGAAGTCATCGCCTCCACTTTCGACGAACCTGCCGAAAAGCATGTAAAAATTGCCAACCTCATTCTTGAAAAAGCAAAAAGACTTACCGAATGTGGTCATGATGTAGTGATTCTTCTGGATTCGATTACCCGACTTGCCCGCGCCTACAATACTGTTTCGCCGGCATCAGGAAAAGTGCTATCAGGTGGTGTTGAAGCCAATGCGCTACAGAAACCTAAACGTTTCTTTGGTGCTGCCCGCCAGATTGAACATGGGGGCTCGTTGACCATCCTGGCCACAGCACTCATCGATACCGGATCGAAAATGGATGAAGTAATCTTTGAAGAGTTTAAAGGTACAGGAAACATGGAACTTCAACTCGACAGGAAACTTTCGAACAAAAGAATCTATCCTGCCATCGATATCGTGGCCTCCAGCACCCGCCGCGAGGACTTGCTCATGGAAAAAGAAATGCTCCAACGTATCTGGGTACTGCGTAATCACTTGTCAGACATGAACCCGGTTGAAGCAATGGAATTCCTTAAGGATAAAATCAAATTCACCAAAAGCAATCAGGAGTTCCTGATTTCGATGAACTCATAACCGGCTCTGGCCGACAAAAAAACCCCGACTTTCTAAGGACAGAAGCCGGGGTTTTTTATTGAAGTCGTTGTGGTTTTCACCGAACCATGAATCCCCAGTGTTATTACAGGCGTAACAGGATCGTTGCAATAAATCATCACAAAACGATGCTGAACACCCACACATCCTTTCGTGTTGCTCTTCACACGAATCAACCCCTTTTCACCAGGCATGATGCTGGTAGGAGGCTCTTCAACCAAACTACAGTTTGGTGATATCTCAATTTGGCTTATCTCTACTGGAAGTCCGCCCTCATTCGTATAAACAAAAGAAATGTATTCGGTTTTGCCGCGGTACTGATGTCCAAAGTTGTAATTGTAATGCTCGAAGATCAGTCGGGGAATGGTGTCATAACCAATCTGATCATTTGACCGATTAGTGTTAGGAACAATGTTGGTAAGCAGGTATAAAAACTTGTATTTCGCGGAAGCATCGTCGGTTTCGAGCGACACCTCAGCCCGAAATGGACCTAAGGGGAGCTCTGGCACTATATCGAGTTCAATGGTAATGGTTCCGGTAGTAGCAGGCATAAGCGATGTCCCACTAAAAACGGATTTAACAAACCGTGAAGATTGCCCATCGACGATACCCATCTCTTTTGAACCGAAATTATGCACTTCCAACAAATAGGTGGTCTTTTCCCCTTGCGGTACATCCGGGATAATCAATTCCAGACTATCCGCGGCAAACGCAAGATTCCCAACACGATAAGCAAATTTCTTTAGAAGCAAACTGTCGTTTGTCTGGCAAAACACGGAGGCAACCGGAACAAGAACCGTTAGTATTGCCGTGAGTAAATGCCTACATTTCATCGCGACAGGTTTTTTGCGAATTCCGCATGGTCGATTCCGTCAAAATTACCGGAACTCATCATGAGAACAACCGTTTTTTCGCTGATGCAATTTTGCAACCAATTTACCATCTTTTCGGAACTGTTGAAGACTTCCAGATCGTCGCGTTTAAATGCAACTTTCACCTGATCGGCATCTAACATGGGCAGCTTTTTAAGTGCCAGTGCGTGTGGATTAAAGTAAACACAGGCCGCATCGGCTTCCGCTAAAGCGCCCTCATATTGACCCAAAAACTGCTGGTTCAGGCTACTGTAGGTATGTAGTTCAAAGCAGGCTATTACACGATAATCGGCAAACTGCCGGCGAACAGCTGCCAGCGTTGCCCTGACTTTTGATGGAGCATGCGCAAAATCCCGGAAATAAACAAAAGACTCGTCTCCATATACCTTCTCTAGTCTGTTGGCAGCTCCTTCAAACGATTGTATTGCATTGTAAAAGTCGGCATCGCTTACACCCAAATTATTACAAATAAGTCGTGCCCCATTTACATTTTCCAGGTTATGCTTACCGAAGAAGGGCAATGGTATAGATTCATCGCCAACGATCAGGCAGGCAACGCCCTCAATGTTCCGGTTAGGGTGTTCATCATAAGACAACACATTTACCCGGGCATGGTTAACTACGATGTCTGTCAGCACTTTATCGCCGCTGTAATAGCACAACGTTCCGCCGGGCTCCATATCGCGGATGAACACCTCGAACTGTAGTTTATAATTTTCAAAATCCGGAAACACATTCATGTGATCCCAGGCAATTCCACTTACCAAGGCCAGATGGGGCTTGTACCAATGGAACTTTGGCCGAAGATCAATAGGCGAGCTCAGGTATTCATCGCCTTCGAATACCATAACAGGAGCGGTAGAGGAAAGACGAACCATGACATCGAAGTTTTTGACCTTAGATCCAACCAGGTAGTCAAAGTCCATATTTAACTCCTTTAGAACATGCATCACCATCGAAGTAATGGTTGTTTTTCCATGACTTCCTCCGATAACCACCCGCTTTTTGTCGCGGGCATGTGCCGCCAGAAATTCAGGATACGACATCACATGTAAGCCATCGGCCTGTGCTTTCAGCAGTTCAGGGTTATTGGCCCGGGCATGCATTCCTAAGATAATGGCATCTAATTGTTTAGTGATTTTTTCCGGGAACCACCCTTCCTCGGGTGGAAGGAGGTTATAGGCTGCCAGGCGACTTCGCGAAGGTTCAAAAATCTCATCATCAGAACCGGTAACCTGATGTCCGGCCAATTGCAGGGCAATGGCCAGGTTGTGCATTGCACTTCCTCCAATAGCAATAAAATGTATCCGCATTTCTATTGTTTAAAAAATTACAGAAGCAACTCTCTACCTCTAATTTGCCGTAAAAGTAGCTGAATCCTTAGATAATTCAAAATTTTCTTAAACTAACCTTTACTTGGCTATGGAAAAATACTATTTTTATCGAAAAATACCTGAACACCATGAAAACCATTCTCATACCGGTTGATTTTTCAGACAATTCTCTGATCACATGCAAGTACGCGATAAGAATTGCAGGCCAAAACCACCTGACCAAGCTACACTTACTTCATATTTACCCCGACCAACTGATGATTCCCGACAGCAGTTTCCCGTCTGGGATTGACAGTGATGCCTTTATGAATGTGCAGTTTATCGAAGAACTTCGAAATCAATCAGAAGAAAGCATGAAGTCATTGGTCAGCGATCTTGAAAAAATAGTGGCTGAAAGCAAGCATTCGAACCTGATAGTGACTCACAGCATTACGGGAGGCGACCCGGAATGGGAAATCCGAAATGCCTGTGAAGAACTCAAGCCCGAAATCATCGTGATGGGCACACACGGGACTGGTAAAAAGGGATTCCTGGAAGGTATTATGGCTGAAAAAATAATGGACCATACCACAGTGCCTGTGATTGCCGTGCCGGCAAGTGTGAAAAACTGCAATATTTCAAACATCATGTATGCCAGCAACGGGAGTGAAAAAGACTATGCCAAGATTAAACTCTTGCTGAAATTATTCGAGGAATCTGCTATTACCATATCGGTAGTGCATTTCTTGCTTGAAAACAAAGCCAAAGACAAAGACTTTATGCGCAACCTGGAAGACACTTTCATGCGTGAGGGACTTAATAACCAAGTACATTTCTTTTCGGTAGATGCCGTTGATAAACAAGAAGCACTAAATACTTTTGTAGTACATCAGCACATTGACACCATAGCCTTTATAGCGCAAAAATCTAATTTGTTCAAGTCGTTGTTTAGCAACAAACTCGACAAAAAGGATTTCTTCAAACTAGAATTGCCCATGCTGGCACTGCATGAATAATCAGGTATCAGAAAAGTAAGGTTTCCGGGTTGCAGGTTAATCACCTGTCTTGCAAGATATTTTGGTATAAAGCCGCTATTTTTTCACCCACGGCTTCACTGGAATATGTCGCTCTGGATTTATCCTTGATAAGTTCCGGGTTAAAAGTAAGTGAGCCTTCTATAAACTGCGCCATCGCATGAGCAAGTTGTTGCTCATCACCCGGTGTTACCAGACAACCGTTTGACGTATCTACAATTTCGTCAATCCCTCCCACACGGGTAGAAATTACAGGCAGCCCCAAAGCCATGCCTTCGATGATAACTACAGGGAGGTTTTCGTAATGACTCGAGACCACAAGCGCATCCGCTTCCAACATCTTTTTAACCAAAGCTTTTCCTTGAAGAAGCCCGGTAAACACCACCTGGTTATCTTTTAACCCGAGGTCAGTGGCGTAATGAACCATGCTGTCAAAATCCATGCCTTCACCAATCAAAATCAACTTAAAACGATGTCCGTTGTCGTTGAGAAGTCGGGCCACGCGCAACAGTCCGCTTATGTTCTTAGACTGATCTTCAAAACAACTCACATGAACAAAGGTTGTTTCATTATTTGGAAGTCTCATGGGATAATCGCGATAAAATATGGGATCGACCACGTTAGCCAAAACAGAATAAGCACGGTTAGTGAGGCGATGGTCCTCCTGCATGGCATAGGCCAGATTTTTTGTGACTGTAGTCACTGCCGAAGCACTTTTCACCACCATGCGGGTCACGCTTTTACGCAAGTTACCAGTAAAACTCCCTGTTCTTAAATACCTGGACCAATGCTCACTAACTACATATGGAATGCGGAGAATTATATGGTAAAAAAACGCAATCGCTGCCGGACGGGTAAGTATATGAACGTGGTGTATATCAGGCCTTCCCAGTTTTTCCACCAATAAACGACGCCCCAGGTAATTGGCTATGAAATAGCGATAAATGTTGATGATCTGCTTAACAACTGATTTTCCGGGCTTGAATGTCAGGTAATAAACTCTGGCCGTATGCACTCCATTTTCAAATCGATAATCAAGCTCATATGTTTTTTTGAGCTTACCATCGGTAACCGGATGAGCATAGATTACCCCCGTTTCGGCAAAAATAGCAACGGCTTCTGCATGGCGTTTGATAAAAAGTCCAAACATGGGGTCGTATCGGTTGGGATACCACCGGGTATAATGAAAGACGGTTATGTTTTCTTTATATGTGTTCACCTTGCAAAAACTGGTTTACAAAACTAACGGCTTTTTCCATTCTGGACTCATCCGATCCCGAAACCACGCAAAAATTTGCATTAATGTCGGTAAGAGCCTGTTTATAGCGAGAAAACAAGTTGTCGCGATCATAAGGATTTTGGCGCAATGGATCGGGTTGCCAGGGCAAATCGGGGGCACACAGTAAGTACAAGGAATATACATTGCGATGAAACATTTGATTTACCCAATCAGAACATCGTCCAAAAACCACTTCACTCCAAATCCTGGCCACTGTAAAATCCGTGTCGCAGAAAAGTAGTTCAGAAGCTTTGCTGGCAGCCAGATTCTCCCTTTCCCACTGCCCGCGTGCTATCATCTCAATGTCTTCAAAAGTATACTCAAGCCGGATGTCCTTGAGATACAACCGCGCATATTCCTCCACCCATGGTTCATGGTAATACCCTGAAAGGCTGGAAGCCAAAGACGATTTCCCCGTCGATTCAGGTCCTGTTATGGCTATTCGCTTAATCATGTGCCGAACCTTTGTCAATTTGTTTTTTCCATTCCAGATAACCCATGATGGCCAGAACTAAAAAGATAGCGTATTGAATTCCGGTAAACCCATAACCTTTGACAAAATAAAGAGGAATAGAAACGATATCGCCCACAATCCAAAGTGTCCAGTTCTCAAGTTTCTTATTGGCCATCAGCCACATAGCCGCAAAAAAGATACCCGTTGTAAAGGTATCAAGAAAAGGTGTAGCTGCACGAAAATCTTCAATGCTACCGGATGTCAAGTGTTGAAAAGCATATCGGAAACTCTCAATCCAACCCAGTTCATTCGGCATAACATCGTAGTAACGGTATACAGCCACGACAAATACTGAAGTAAAGACAAAAATGCCTGTGGCCTTTAGTTTGTCTTTCAAATTCGTGCGACTAATGGTATTGCGGCCTGTACGTTTATCAACAACTTTGAGCCACATATACCATCCATACATGCTCATCAGTGTATAATATACATTGATAATCAAATCGCCGTAAAGCGACCATTGTGCCAGAAGATAAACATAAATAGCCGTGCTGATGATCCCTGTCGGGAAAACCAGGATATTCTCTTTTCGGGCATAAAACACACTCACCACGCCAAACAATGCCGCAATAATCTCAAGCGCCACCTGAGTTAAAGCTGCATTTTGATAAGGCTCGACAAGAAAACCGATCAGCTCATTCATGGTTTAATCGCGTGTATATTCCTGGAGGTCGGCATTAACAATTTTCAATACGAAAACAGAATGAGGTATCTCAAAGGATTTTTTTATTTCGGTGGTAAGGGCTTTCATCACCAGATCGTACGACCCAAACACCTGGGTACTCATCCCGTTGGTCACCACATCGATATCCGGATATTGGTTAACACGTAAAATAAAATTTTTTATCGGAGGGATAAACTCTTCTTTTAAAGGATAATAACTTATATCTACTGAAACATTCATGGTAATATTTTTAAGAACACAAAGGTAGTTGTTTTATAATTTCTATTTTTGTTTAAAAAATGACCAATGACTAAACAATTTCTGGTAACGGCGAGCATTTTAGGTGCAACGACTGTTGTGGCTGGTGCTGTCGGAGCACTTGTATTAGAGGGCAACATCACACAACCTTACCTCAACCAATTCAACTCAGGCCTGTTGTTTCAGGCATTCACCACAGTTGCCTTATTGGCAGTAACTTTTATGAACCGGTATGTTGTCCGCTCGTATCTCAACGCCATTTACTACCTGTTTGTACTGGGAGTAGTGCTATACTCAATACCTTCGTATCTTCTTTCGCTGAAAGAACTTACGGGGTCGGCGTTCGACGCCTTAAGTGCAGCACCCCTTATCGGGGCATTGCTCATGCTGATCGGATGGTTAACCCTTTTTGCTGCAGGCATCAGCTACCACCACAAAAAGAGAAGTAGTAAAGGCTAACGCATATCAATTACTTCAACGTCAGGATAGGCTTTTTCATTGAAAGTAAAAACTGTGTCGGACAATACCTGATCTGGGATTAGCGAATTGATGTTGTAGGTGAAAATGTTTCCGTTTTTATCATAAATAGAGAAACTTTCCAACGACAGTTTTTTGGCGTTCACGATGACGGTCATTTTCTCAAATTTATTTCCCTCTTCAGGTTTCAGGCTGATGGCTTTCATGTTTTCATCCTTGCAATTTTTGTCGGTACTAAATCTCGCCTTGTAGTCGCTGCTGTATTTGGATAGGATTTGGGTTGGTGAAATGCTTTCATCGCTGTCTTCCACATTACTTACCATTACCTCTTCCGAATCAGGGAGATAAGTCCAAACGGTATGTCCATCACAAATAATCATTTGCCCTTCCATCTCAAGTCGGTAGGCATCGCCCTGAACATAAATCACACCGGATTTTTTTTCATCGATATTCATCTCCACGTTTACCATGGTATAGTCCAGATCGGCTTTGAAATTAGAATAGGAAGTGGTTTTGTTTATCACCTCTTCAAGTAGTTTAGCAGCATCTGTATTGCTTTGAGCTACTGCGGTTAAGCTCAACAGGACGATAAAGCCCGATAGCCATTTCTTCATAACATTCATTTTAAATCGGTAAAATTATTATAGATCGTTGTGATCGTCTCTTGCATTCAAATCCTTCAAAAACTGTTCCAAAGCCATTTCACTGGCCACTTTCACTTCGCGTGCTTTGCTGCCTTCAAAAGGCCCGACAATTCCGGCAGACTCCAGTTGGTCAATAATTCGACCGGCGCGATTATACCCCAACTTTAGTTTTCGCTGGAGCAGAGAAGTAGAACCCTGCTGGGTTTGCACGATAATCAAGGCTGCATCTTCAAAAAGTTCATCCCTTTCTGAAGGATCATAGTCCTGTTTTGAGTCATTTTCCTCATCCTGGAATTCCGGCAAATGCAAGGCATCAGGATATCCACGCTGTGAGCCAATGTAACTGGTCAGTTTTTCCACCTCAGGCGTGTCGATAAAAGCACATTGAAGCCTGATTAAGTCGCTTCCGGTAGAAAAAAGCATGTCGCCACGTCCAACCAATTGATCGGCACCACCGGTATCCAGAATGGTACGTGAGTCGATTTTCGAGATCACACGAAAGGCAATACGGGCGGGGAAGTTAGCTTTAATTGTCCCTGTGATGATGTTAACCGAAGGCCGCTGCGTGGCGATAATAAGGTGAATTCCAACGGCTCTGGCCAGCTGAGCAAGCCGGGTGATAGGCCCTTCAACTTCTTTTCCGGCAGTCATGATGAGGTCGGCAAATTCATCAATTACCAACACCAGATAAGGTAAAAACCGGTGACCGTGCAACGGACTGAGTTTTCGTGAGGTAAATTTTTTGTTGTACTCTTTGATGTTTCTCACCTGGGCATCTTTGAGCAATTCGTACCTGTTGTCCATTTCTATGCTCAACGAGTTCAAGGTACGCACAACTTTTCGGGTGTCGGTGATGATGGCTTCTTCCGAATCGGGCAGTTTGGCCAGGTAATGCCGCTCGATGCGCGAATAGAGGGTGAGCTCCACCTTTTTGGGATCGACCAGAATAAATTTTAATTCAGCCGGATGCTTTTTGTACAACAAAGAGGCGATCATGGCATTCAGCCCAACCGATTTACCCTGACCTGTAGCTCCGGCCATAAGCACGTGAGGCATTTTGGCCAGGTCGGCAACGAAGCTTTCGTTCGATATCGTTTTCCCGATACCAAAAGGAAGTTCGTAGTTGTTGTTTCTGAATTTTTCCGAAGCAAAAATCGACTTCATGGAGACGATGGTTGGATTGCGGTTAGGCACTTCAATCCCCACAGTTCCTTTGCCGGGGATAGGCGCAATAATACGAATACCCATTGCCGACAAACTGAGTGCGATGTCGTCTTCCAGGTTTTTTATGCGTGAAATTCTCACCCCGGGGGCAGGCACAATTTCGTACAACGTAACCGTTGGCCCAATGGTAGCTTTAATCTTGGTAATGGTGATGGCGTAATGCTGAAGCGTCTCAACAATTTTGTCCTTGTTGGCTTCCAACTCATCCTTGTCCACCGTAATTTCGCCAGTGTCGTACTCTTCCAGCAGGTCAACAGGTGGCATTTTGTAGTCTGGTAAATCAAGCGTCGGATCAAATTCGGTGTCGACACCAAAATGTGTTCCGGGGGCAAGCTTTGTTGATTTGGAATCAGAAACGGGTTGTTCGATGGTTAGCTCCAGATCTTCCGTTTTCGTTGGTGTAAGTGAGGATTTATCGGTGATTTCCACGAAGTCATCTTCCTCTTCTTCTGTCTCGGGTTCCATGTCCAGATCATCCAAGCCGGCATCCAGCGAGACTTTGTATTCGTTTTTACCTTTCTTTCTTTCAGCAAAAAAATCTTCGGCCTCCGCCTTTTCGTCAACAGAAAACTCAACGGTGTTGTAAATATCCTCATTTATTAAGGAAGCATTCTTATTGTTATCAGCTAGTTTGCTTTTTTCGCTGGCCGGTTTTCTCTCGAAAAGGTACGAAAAGTGCACCACCAGAAAAAGGGCAGGAAGAAGAATCAGCAGGAGCACCAGTCCTACATTTCCCAGATAACTGATGAGCCAGATCTTCAATTGGTGTCCGGTGTAGCCTCCAAGCACATTCCATGGATGGTTGGGAAACAGGCTGCTCATCAGGGCAGGAATCCAGATTCCAAGAAAGATGATCCACTCGAGCCAATGCCAGAGTTTAAAAAGCTTAACCTTTAGGAGAAGAAAAAGACCTGTGGCAAAAAAAATCAAGGGGAACAAAAAAGCCCCCAGTCCGATACCTTTTAATATAAACAGCGTGCTCACCCACGAACCAAGAGCTCCGGTCCACGATTTTACGATTTCGGTATGATCGCTAAATTGGTTGGGGCTTGCCGGGGAATTCTCAAAACCATAATCGCCGGCTTCTACCCAATTGAAGAGGTAAGAAATAAAGGCTACGAACAAATACAGCCCTACAAACAGGAAGAAAAAACCAGCCAACTTTTTCAACCTCGGGTCTTTGAGCGCAGCACGTTTGTCGACAGAAGTTTTCTTCGTCTTAGGCGTTGAGGCTGATTTTGGCGCAGTTTTTTCTACTTCCTTTGCCGGAGGAGTTTTTAATGTATTCGATTTTAATTTGTTAGCCTTTGACGTCATTTGATTTGAATAAGAATGACAAAAGTAAAAAAAAACCAGGAGGTAGGGTGTAAACGCCCTGACTTAGATTTAAACCCGCAAAACAAGAACAAAATCCTCCCCTCTCCTACTTAGGAAGCCTCAGGTTTCAGCCACGAGGGATTTTATTTTCAGTTCTTTTCCGCAAAACACCTCATTGTAATATCCACCACATTGCGGACAAGGGCTTAAAAAATCGTTTATTTCAAACTTATGGCCACAGTCGTCGCAGGTAGTCATCGCCTGAACTTTTTCAACTACGATTTCAGCGTTATGCAACATCGTATGCTGTTTGGCCGCGTCAAGGGCGGTATCGAGGGCTTCAAACTCAATGCCTGCCATGGTTCCGATTTCCAAAACCAACCGGGATATGGCGGTAGCCTTCACCGCCCTGGCCTCAATCTCTGATAACTCAACTATGCTTACAGCAATGGAAAACTCGTGCATGACAATTAAATGATACCGGACTAAAGTGTACGACCGGGGTAAACTTTTAAAGCCTGTTCGAGCACACGTACAGATTTTTCCAAATCACTGACCTTGAGCACATAGCTGATTCGGACCTCATCCTTACCCTTGCCTTTGGTTGAATAGAACCCTGAGGCTGGTGCCAGCATTACCGTTTGATTTTCGAAGGCAAAATCCTCTAAAAGCCATTGGCAAAACTTGTCACTGTCGTCGATAGGCAATTTAGCCACCACGTAAAAAGCTCCTTCAGGATTTGGACAGTAAGCGCCTTCTATTTTGTTAATCCCTGAAACAATGGTGTTTCTGCGGCTGATATATTCATCAATCACAGCATCGAAATAACTTTTAGGCGTATCAACTGCAGCTTCTGATACAATCTGCCCCAAAGAAGGCGGACTTAACCGGGCTTGTGCAAATTTAAGTGCAGTGGCCATGAGCTGCTTGTTTTTGGAGGCCATCCAGCCTATGCGCACACCGCAGGCACTATAACGTTTTGAAACAGAGTCAATAAGGATTACGTTCTCCTCTATTCCATCGAGGTACATACATGAATAATGCTTTTTGCCATCGTAGGTAAACTCGCGGTACACCTCATCGGCGATGAGGAATAGTCCGTATTTTTTAACGATATCCCGCAACACTTCGAGTTCCTCTTTTGAATACAAATAACCTGTTGGGTTGTTTGGGTTGCAAACCAGAATGGCTTTGGTTTTTGGCGTGATATTTTTTTCAAAATCCTCTATCGGAGGCAGTGCAAATCCGCTTTCGATGCTGGAGAATATTGGCACAACTTTTATCCCGGCATTGGTAGCGAAGCCGTTGTAATTGGCATAAAATGGTTCGGGAATTATGACCTCATCATCTGGATCCATGATGGATTGGAAAGCAAACAGCAGTGCTTCGGAAGCTCCGGCACTCACAATAATTTCTTCGGGCGACAGGTGAATATTAACTGATTTGTAATATTCAGTTAGTTTTTTCCGCAAGGACAAAACCCCGGCTGAATGGCTGTAAGCCAACACTTTATCCGGCATGTTTTTCACTGCTTCCAGCGCTAATTCAGGAGTTTCAATGTCGGGTTGCCCGATATTGAGGTGATGTACATGCACGCCTCTTTTTTTGGCCTCTTCGGCGTAAGGCACGAGTTTCCGAATGGGAGATTCGGGCATTTGCTGTCCCTTTTTTGATATACTTAACATAACCTTTTTCTTAATCTATTTTGGTTTTAGCTGATGCAGAAAAACCTAAAAGCCCCCACAAACCGAAGTTTGGTAAAGGTATTTCAGGCAGTCTACAGGAGTTGGCTTTTATAACATTACTGGTTGATGGGAGCAGCACCCACGCCTCCGTCTTTTTCAGGTAAGGCTTCAGCCGGTTTGGGTTCAACCTTGCCTTTAATACGCAACATGACGTTGGCCGATGAGGTGGCGTTTGAATAAATGGTTACTGTTTTGTTAAACGGGCCGGCTTTGCTGGTGTTGTAAGTTACTTTTATGCTATTCGTTTCGCCAGGTAAAATAGGCTCTTTTGGCCATGCCGGTACGGTACATCCGCAAGAAGAACGGGGCTTGCTTAAAATCAGAGGCTCGTTGCCGGTGTTGGTAAATTTAAACTCGTAAGCTCCATCACCGTTTACGTAAATTGTACCATAGTCGTGAACGGTCTTTTCAAAAGTGATTTCAGGACCATTAACTTTCTTCACTTCCTCCTGAGCCGATAACAACACGAAGGAGAAAACCACAACAAGGGTAGTAAGTATTCTTTTCATTTTGACTTTTTTAATTGATTAAAACATGAACATTTACTGAAAAAACTTAAAGACTTCCTCTTTAGTATATTTCACCGACAAAAGTAATCAATAATACTTTTTTAATGACAAAAAGGGAGAATTTATTGGCATAATCATTTTTCACTACTACAATTTCTGGCCACATTTTTTACAGAAAAGGGCATCGTCGTCGTGGTTATCATAAAAACACTTGCTGCACGTCTGGGTGTTATGCGATTTGCGTACCCGGTTTATCTCGGACGTAATAATCCCGGTAGGAACAGCGATAATGGCAAATCCTGTTATCATCAATAGCGAAGCAAGTGACTGACCAATAAATGTTTGTGGAGCGATATCACCGTATCCAACAGTTGTAATCGTTACAATTGCCCAGTAAACCGACTTAGGTATGTTATCAAAACCATTCTCAGGCCCTTCAATCAGGTACATCATAGCACCCATAATCACCACAATGATTAGCACAGCTTCGAGGAAAACGATGATTTTTCGGCGGCTGGCTTTAAAGGCCATCACCAAATCTTCGGTGGCATTGATATAACGTGCCAGTTTTAAAACCCGAAAAACACGCAAAAGCCGCAGTATCCTGACCACGATCAGAAATTGTGTTCCCACAAAAACGAGGCTTAAATAGGCCGGAAGGACGGCCAGCAAATCGATCAGGCCATAGAAACTAAAAATATACTTGCCCGCGTTTTTCACGGTCCATATCCGCAATAAGTATTCCACACTGAACAGTATGGTTATCACCCATTCTATTACATGAAACCAGTAACCATAATGCGCATGCAACGAACTCACACTGTCCATCATCACCACCAATACACTTAGAATAATGGCGTAAAACAAAGCCACATCGAAAGCTCGGCCAGCAGGGGTATCTGCCTCATAAATAATTTCGTGGATGCGGTATTTTATCTTCTCAATTTTCATAGGAGTGGTCTTTTCATTAATAACTACACCAAAACGTTTGGCAAATTTAAGGTTTTAAAGGACTTGGCTATTGGTGGGGAGGCTATTGGCTATTGGCTGTTGGCTGTTGGCTTAGTATCTCGTTAACAATGAGGTTTTTGCTTAACATAGGAGTT
>Ga0180009_10003378_pt1 | contig 18207 bp, 19 predicted proteins | sample OS_PC_MetaG_FD_123537 | JGI IMG/M metagenome (GOLD analysis project Ga0180009, IMG submission 123537) | Groundwater microbial communities from the Aspo Hard Rock Laboratory (HRL) deep subsurface site, Sweden - OS_PC_MetaG | ecosystem: Environmental > Aquatic > Deep subsurface > Groundwater... | reverse complement strand
TCGTCAAGAATGCTACGCAATGCATTATACTTTTCCTTGATTGCATGGTCATCAATTTTTGCCATGCGATCAATATACACTATTTCTTTTAGATGTGCAAGTTATTTATGCGCAATCCCTTAGGTAACACTTTCTTCCTGAAGTCGTGTTTTTGGCATTTTCCTTTAGAATACAATACTTCAAATGGAAATCATTAATTTTGGCCGGAAAAAGGGGGCAATTGGGGGAGGTAATTTTCCCCTTGACTGCGAGGGAGCAAAAGAGTATTTTTTAACTGGTTGTTACTCATCCTGTAGCCAAGTAAACCCATCAGAATAACCTCTAACCTTCTGGAGGGAAGTATGAAATGGAGTTTCCGGAAGGTGCCGATATGATGCCTCCAAGGAGATGCTTGTACCTCCTTGGGGGCTTTTGTATTTTCGCTTCAAGAAAGGCCAGATAAGTAAAGGTAACGTCTTGCCTATGATATAAAGATGCTGGATTTTTCTAAGGGGCAGCGAGAAGATCTACCTAATCTACTTCAACCTTAAAAATCCTGGAAAAGGAGGAAGAACATGCTCGTGATGTGTGTCCATACTTGGAATCCTAAAGCTCAGGGAATGACGGAAAAGGAGTTTCTTCCGCGCCGTGAGAAATTCATGAAAGAATTGATGACCAAAAAAGTTCCGGTCAAGAGTGTGCAATCAGTATTTAATTGGGAGCAGGGGAAAGCTTGGTGCGTCTGGGAAACGGACACAATCGAGAGACTGCAGGGCATAATGGCTGAGCAACCAGTACACACAGAAATTATCCCAGTGAAACTGGCACCACAAGTCATGTAGAAGCCTTCAAATGCGGTGGTAGAAATCTGATGGAAAAGAGATAAAGTAGGGTCAGAAGTGACCCTGCCTTCCTCGGAGAAAATAAGTTACTCACAATTTCCTGGAGTCGCGTATGAGAAGAAGTTTCCGGAAAATGCCTATATGAAGCCTCCAGAGGGATTCTATTTTCCTTTGGGGCCTTTTTTGATTTTGTTCTTGATAAATTGACCTCTTCTCAAAAAAACTTCTCTAGCTAAATTCTAAATCTAAGAACCAGAAAGGAGATAACCATGCACGCACGAGTGACAATTATCCAGTTTCAACCTGGCAAAATCGACGAAGGAAACCGCATCGTCAAAGAGTCTGTCGTTCCGCCCATGAAAAAAGTGAAAGGGTTCAACGGCCAGCTCTTCCTTATCGAGCGCAAAGCGAGCAAGGCCGTCTCAGTCAACTTTTGGGAGACGGAAGCTGACCTCGCGGCATTCGAAACCAGCCCTCTTTACCGCGAGCTGATGGGCAAAATTGCAGGCCTTGTTGCTGGGCCTCCTGCTACGGAACGCTATGAGGTCAGTATTCAGGTATAAGCACAAGCCGAAAATCCCAGTTGCATTCCAAGCCGATCGCAGCGCAATAGGAAAGACTGAATCTCCCCAATAGGCATCCAAAAACGAATAGGTGGAAAGCAGAGCCAGGGCTCATAACCTTGGCTCTACTTTGCTTTCTATTTATCGTGGGGCAAACAATTATTAAATAAGACAGGAGTTTTTCTTATGGTTTACGGAGGAGCTACATGGGGCAGGGAGATTGAGCTTGCTCAATCAAATGTTACCAGACGGTATTATCAGGAATCAGAAAAAACTAAGACATATGGTTTGATAGGAGGTGGGCTTGGGTATTTTCCAAGACGCCATAGGGTTTGTTTTCAATTGGAATATGACAATCGAATGGGAATTACGGGAATGGCCGGTTTTAAATGGTAGGCGGGAAACGAGGAAAAGTAAGAGGGGGTTATGGAGGGAATAATAGGGAATAATATAAACCGGGACGTTCGTGCAGAGCGTGCTTAGTGAATTAAATTTGGCCTTTGGATCTTGGGGAGAACCAACTGGTTGAATAGCAAATTCTTCCCGAGAAGAATAATCCCCATCAGCGACCTGATTTCCGGATTCCCACCTTATGGAAGCACAGAAAAAATTAAATGATCGATATTTCGGTTACCTTTTGGGACTTGCCGTAGGGGATGCTCTGGGGACAACTCTGGAATTCAGGGGGCCGGGTACATTTCGACCGATCCGGAAAAATATTTTAAGGTGGGCCACTCAAACTCTAACTCCGCACCGGCCTTTTTGTGTAAAAGCAAAGGTAGGTACCGGACACCTTTGATGACAGAAGGCCCTGTTTTTATTGAATGCGGTTAGCAAATCTTATTAAGTGTAAGGGCAGGGGCTTGGGCGACAATGCATGTGGTTGCTCGGTGCAACAATCGCGAGTTCTACTTCGCCGCACAGGAGGAGTCTTAAATAGGTGGACGAGCCAGCCTGCCGTCGGCAGCCCTGAGTTCTTAAAACGCCATCATCCATCGGGGAGGAGACAAGGAATCATTCCTCTACCTGAGAAAATTCGAAAGGTTGGAAAATAAAAGGTGTCCGATCCCCCCCGTAGTATTTCCTCGGTCGTTCCATGGCATCTTTTAGGAAACTGATTAAGGCCATGGGAAAGGGGATTTGAGGCTCCAAAGGAGCTTTTATCCGAGCATATCTTTTTAAGGACTAAAGAGGTGGCCAGATCTGGCCCGGAATAAACAATTATAATTATATACTTAACGGAAAAATGACCGTTGAGAGGTTTAAACTTATTGGCTTCATTGACCCTTTGTCAAGCGAATTTTTTAGAAAGAAATGAAATTTTTCTCTACGTCTTTTTTCCTAAAATAATATGCAATTTCAAATAGTAATGGCTATGTTTCCACCCTTTGTTCCTATCTCAATATGTTGAGGTTAAAATAAGGGCTAAAGCATTTTTTTCTTGACATGATGTTCACAAATATAATATGTTCACAAATAATGAACAATATAATTATATGAGTTTAATATGCGAAAAATTGAACATGAAAAGGGGATCCTCCAAAATGCCTGCGCTGCTTTCACGCGGATGACGGGGTTGTCGCTGGAGGTCATGGGGCAACCGGATGGCAGACGCCTTGCACTGCAAGCTCATGGCAAAAAGGTGAATCTTGTCCCTGAAGTTAAGGCCATGATAACCCCAACGGATGCATTGCTTCCTTTGATAAGGCCCAACCAGACCAAGAATTTCATCCTTGTGGCTCGGCAAGTATCTGGGACAATGGCCGACAAGTTGCGGGAAAACGGGATTCAATTCATGGATGAGGCCGGCAATGCTTTTATCAACCAGCCGTCATTGTATATCTTCGTCAGGGGAAACAGAGATCCCATCCTGAAGAAAGCCCCTGCGATTGGTCGAGTTTTCAAGCAAACCGGCATACGGGTGGTATATGTCCTTCTCTGTAATCCCGGCCAGGAAAACCAGCCGTATCGGACGATAGCCGCGAAGGCGGAGGTCGCCCTCGGAATGGTGAACTGGGTTATGCAAGAACTCAAAGAACTGGGTTTCCTGTTAGTAGTGGGCAAGGGAAAAGAACGCAAGATCCGGCTCATCAACAAAGAGCGGTTGCTGGAACGCTGGATAACGGCTTATGCCGAGCAGCTTCGGCCAAAGTTGATGCTTGGACGCTATCGGGGCGCGGCAGGTTGGTGGAAGGATGCGTCGCTGGACCCGGACCGTGCCCTGTGGGGAGGCGAAGTGGCCGCTTTGAAGCTCACCGGACATCTGAACCCGCAGGAAATAACGATCTATTTAGAAAAAGAGAACCTTGCAGCCTTCCTGATCGAGCACAAATTGAAGAAAGATCCGGCGGGGGATGTGGAATTTGTCCATCGCTTTTGGCGGCCGGATGCCGTTCCGCCTAACAGGGACGCAGTTAACGCGCTTCTCGTGTATGCGGACCTGATGGCAACTGGCAACCAGCGTAATCTCGAAACCGCCCGGATGATCTATGACCAATATCTCGTACAACTTGTCAGGGAAACTTGATTCTTCCCTGATGGAAGTGCTCCAGAGGGTGAACCAAGTAACCACCACCTTGGGCCTCCGTTTTTTCGTGGTGGGGGCGATGGCCAGGGACATTGTTCTTGAATACTGTCGTGCCATCCGGCCGGCCCGGGGAACGCGCGACCTCGATATCGGTGTAGAAGTGGCCGGATGGGAGGAGTTTCAACGACTTTCTGATGGGCTTGTTGCTACCGGGAAGTTTACCGCAACCCGGGAACCTCAAACCTTCCGCGCAGGCCTGTTTCGGGTAGACATTGTTCCGTCCGGTGGGGTGGCCGAGAGCGGGGGAAGGATCAGCTGGCCGCCTGGGCATGAAGTGTTCATGTCCACCATGGGATTTGAGGAGGCCTATGAATCTGCCATGATCCTGCGATTGAATGATCAGCCGGTGCTTGACGTAAAGGTGCCGACGATTCCAGGATTGTCGCTGATGAAAGTCATCTCCTGGCATGATCGCTACCCTGAGCGGCCCAAGGATGCCGAGGACCTGCTGTTCCTGATGGATCATTACGCTGAAGCGGGGAATGAAGAACGTTTGTTCGAAAATGAAAATGAGATTTTGCAGGCGGAGGGCTTCGATCTGGTTATGGCCGGTATCAGGCTTCTGGGACGTGATATGGCGGCAACAGCGAACGATGCGACTGGCGGGGCTGTCGCGTCGATTTTGAATAATGAAATTGAAGAACAGCATCAGTACAAATTAGTTCAAGATATGATCATGGGGGCAAGGATATTTGATGAGTTCAACGAAACCCTTGAAAAATTGAAGAAATTAGCAGCGGGATTCAACGAGGGTTTCGATAGAAAAAGGGATCCGCATAGCAGAGATTAACCATGGGATTGCTTCCTTGGAATTCGGTCCCGGAATGGACGGAAAAAGGGGACAAATTATTATTGACAAAGGAAATGGAAAAGGGAAATTTGGTGGGATGTTAATGCTCCGGGGGCATTTCATTATGTGATTTGTTAGGGAATTGAAGAATGAAAATCCTTGGCGGCTGAAGGAGTTTTATTATATTGTTATATTGGGACGGTGGTGGGGCGGATTTTAAGGAGAGTAAATAACGGATGCGGTTAATTTGTTGAATGTGAAAGGGATCGAACTTGCCCCCAATCCAGGGTACCATGAAGCGATAAGAAACACGAATGTTCTGTTCATTACCTTTCTCGCCATTCCGTTGTTCTCCGCCAGCATGGACAAACAGAAAATTTTGGGGGTCATCAGTACCGCAATAGGAATTTTTATTCTGGTCATTTAGATCAAGGCGTGATTCTGTCGAATGTAAAAAAGTTTTCTTCATTCAACCACTGAATAATCTGGATTAAAGAGCTCCTTTTTCTTCTACCTTATATCTTCAAGGTATGCTCTTAATCTTCAAATAACCGGGGTCATGACAAGGAATGGGGATATCCGCTATCCCCTTCACCAGGAGCATACTCTCGAACCCGTCTTGGGCATTTATATGGATTCCTGGGCTTATGACTGGTGTGACCTCCTTCAGCTTCTCCGGAGCGTCCGCCGGCGGTCCGAAATTGTCCTTGAGGCAACAAAAGCCCGTAATCACTGCTTTACCGTGAGCAGTATTGACCACAACGGATTGGCACCCCGGAGTGTGGCCTGGGGTGAAGAGGAGCTCAATTCCGGGAGCAACCTCGTAGCTGCCCTTCACAACTACAAAATTCAGACCTTTGAAAAGGCTCTTTTCATAGGTCGGAGCCAGGATGGGGTGGGGGGCAAAGGCAAATCTTAATTCTTCTTCCTGTACCAGCACCCTGGCATTTTTACATTTGTAAGTATTGGCACAATGATCCCACTGCAAGTGCGTCTGTATAACGATGTCAATGTCCTCTGGTTTCACTCCCAGACCGCCCAAGGCGTTTTCAAAGGACATGATCTCTTCGGCCGGGAGACCCCGAAACTCGGTGGCCAGCTTAGCATTCGCAGAGGTGTCCACCAGAATCCGCTTATCCGCTCCTTCTATATACCAGGCTACGACCGGGACCTGGATCTTTTTCCCGTAGTTAAATCGATACGTAAGAACAGCCATGTCCAGTTCAATGGTACACAGAGGTAAGGGGATGATTTTGTAAGTTTTCACGATCTGATTCCTCCTTGGTAAGGATATTGTCTGACAAGGGCGAAGCCGATATCAGATTGACAGACTTTGGTGATGCCTCTGAAGCAAAAAGTTGCATGGTTATTGAGTTTTTTCTAAAAACAGGCATTTGAGATAGGAACTTTCAGGGAAAGAGAGCAGGACCGGATGATCGGCGCTCTGCCCGCGTTTTCCAATAATCCTTAAGGTTGCCCCCGAATCCCTTTCACATTCTCGCAGAATTTCCAGAAATCTTGATTCTGAAAGATTGTAAGAGCAAGAAGAAGTAACCAGAATTCCTCCGGGGTTCAGGAGGCGAATCGCCTTAAGGTTGAGTTCTTTGTATCCCCGGGAAGCGCCGCCAACATTTTCTTTACTCTTGGCAAAAGCAGGGGGATCGAGGATAATGCCATCGTAATGCCGGCCGGTCTCCGCCTCGGCTTTGAGAAAAGAGAAAACATTTTCCTTGCGAAATTCAGTGTTGGCCAGGCCGTTCAGCAAAGCATTCTCCCGGGCCTGTTCGAGGGCCTCTTGAGAAGAATCCACGCCGGTTACCTGGGCGGTGTGGCGCGCAGCATGGAGGGCGAACAATCCATGGTAACAAAAGGCATCGAGAACTTTTCCCCGCAGAAAGCGCGAGGCAACCGCGCGGTTTTCTCTTTGATCCAGGTAGGCTCCGGTTTTTTGTCCTTTCCATAAATCTGCCAGGTATTGGATTTTCCCTTCAAAAACTTGGACCTTAGAAGGACACTCTCCCATGATGAGTTTCTTTTGCTGTGGCAACCCTTCAAGCTCTCGTACGCTAAGATCGTTCCGCAGCAGGAGAGAAGAAGGCCGGAAAATTTCCAGAAGAATTTTTGTGAACATATCTAATAAATCATCGGTTGCCCGGGAAAGGGTTTGGAGCACAAAATGGTCGGCGTACCGATCAACAATCAGAGAAGGAATTCCGTCGGATTCGCCGTAGATCAACCGGTAAGCGTTGGTCTTTTCCACTACGGCCTCACGGTAGTGCCAGGCCCTTTCTACCCGCTCTTTCCAGAAATTTAGGTGGATGGGTTCTTGACTTCGGGAAACGAGGCGGAAAGCGATCTTAGAATGTTCGCTGTAAAAACCCTGGGCTAAGAATTTTCCGTTTTTCTCTTCCAGAAATACAATGCTTCCCGGTGCGGCATCTTGGATTTTGGCCAGGTCGTTTCTAAAAATCCAGGGATGCCCCTTCCGAAACCAAGCCAGACCTTTAGCCGTAGGAATTAGACGACCCATAACTTCCCCAAATGCGGAGTGCAGAATGGACCCTTTATTTGGTTGTTGATTAAATATCCTTTTTTCTATATTCTATCTGAAAAAACATAGAAAGGGGAAATTTTTGGCAAGTTCAAAGAGCAAACACAAGAGAATGCAGCATCGTTTTCAACTGAAAATCAAACGGAGACAGAAAAGACGAAAGACCCAAGCATCGCCGGGCCCAGCCAATCCTCCCGAACCCGCCAGGACCTGAAAAGGGTCTTTCAAGTCTTATCTTTAAGCAATTGGTAGGCAACTTCCTGGACGGCGAGGTGGAGATTTCCATTCTGGGCGATCTCCCGCAGGTCGCTCGTTACCATGAATTTAAGGAGGTAAAGGGCGAGAGAGGGAAGGCAGTAAGGGTTATAGATCAGGGTTTTTTACCCGGTAGCGGGCTATCCATTTAGGGTTACGAGAAATTTCCTCACTATAACTCCGGATAGGGATATTTAGCAAGGAATTCAAGGCAGGAGGAAAGCATGGACCCCAACCTTTTAACCGGCCTGCTGACACCGGGCACTTCGAAGATCGTTTTTATCATTCTTGATGGCGTGGGCGGAATCCAGATGGAAGAGAAGGGTGGCACGGAGCTGCAGGTTGCCCGGAAACCCAATTTAGATCAATTGGCAGAGGTTTCTTCGTGTGGACTCCTGGAACCCGTTTCTCCAGGGATCACGCCAGGGAGCGGGCCTTCCCATTTTGCTATCTTCGGGTATGACCCTTTCCAATTCAACATCGGGAGGGGAATTCTGGAGGCGACGGGTATTGATTTTCCTCTCACCGAAAGGGATGTAGTGGCCCGGATCAATTATGCTACTATTGACAAGAACGGAAAAGTCATCGACCGCAGAGCCGGACGAATCTCCAATGAAACCAACGAAAGAATCTGCCGCAAGCTGCAAGGAAGTTTACGGCTAAGCCGGGAAGTGGAAGTGATAATTGAACCGGTCAGGGAGCACCGGGCCGTCCTGGTTCTGCGGGGGGAAGGATTAAGAGGGGAGATCGAGGATACGGACCCCGAGCGGGAAGGCATTTCTCCCCTGGAACCTAAAGCATTGATTCCCGAGGCAGAGGGCACCGCAGATTTAGTGCGAGATTTTGTTGCTCAGAGTCGGAAAATCCTGGCGGATGAATCCAGGGCCAATATGGTCCTCCTCCGTGGTTTTGCCAAACATACCCGTTATCCTTCGATGAAAGAACGATACGGCCTGAATGCCCTGGCGATCGCTGCTTATCCCATGTATCGGGGAATCAGCCGGTTGGTGGGGATGACGGTTCTTTCCTCCGTAAGTACCCTCGCGGATGAATTTAAGGCCCTGGCCGATCATTTTGCCGATTATGACTTCTTTTTCCTGCACATCAAACAGACCGATTCTCGGGGGGAAGACGGAAATTTTGATGGCAAAGTGGCAGTCATTGAAGAAGTGGACCGTTATCTCCCCCAGGTGCGGGCGCTCAAACCGGATGTTCTGGTGGTGACGGGGGATCACTCGACCCCTGCCAAGATGCGCAGCCATAGTTGGCATCCCTTGCCGATCATCCTGTATTCCCAATATTGCTTGGTTGATCCGGTGAAAAAGTTTGATGAAGTCAGTTGTATCGGCGGGGCGTTAGGCAAAATGCCTTCCGTACAGCTCATGCCTTTAGCGCTTGCTCATGCCCGAAGGTTGACGAAGTTCGGAGCATAGGACCGTTAACCACAGAGTCCACAGAGGGCACAAAGAATAAAATGAAACTTTAAAGCCAAAACTTTAAATTAATTTGGACACAGATTTCCACGGATAAACGCAGATAACTATTTTCTGTATTTTTTGCATTAAATATCTTTAAAATCTGTGTTCATCTGTGTCCAAAAGCAATTTCCTATACAATAAATTTATTTTGCAAAAAGGCATTTTGATTTTTAGCTTTTAAATTTTTCAATCTCAGTGTTCTCTGCGATCCCTGTGGTGAAAAGTATTTGCTTTTAGATTAAAGAGGAAACCAGTAGGTGGGAGATTTTCAAAAAGAACGGCTGGCCATGGTTGAAGAGCAACTGCGCAGGAGGGACATCTATGACCCCCGTGTCCTGGGAGCCATGGCCAAGGTTTCCCGACAATCTTTTGTACCTGCCGATTATCAGGCCGCAGCCTATGAAGACCGGCCGCTTCCCATTGGAGAAGGCCAGACCATATCCCAGCCTTACATGGTCGCCGTCATGACTCAATCCTTGGAGCTGAAGGGAAAAGAACGGGTTCTGGAGATTGGTACAGGTTCCGGGTATCAAACGGCCATTTTAGCAGATCTTTCCCAGGTTGTTTTTACAGTGGAGAGGATCCCCACGCTTATCCAGAAAGCCCAAATGACTTTGGAGGCGCTCGGCTACAGGAATATTTTTTTTCTCACCGGAGACGGGACGAAAGGGTGGCAGGAAAAGGCTCCTTTCGAAGGGATCATCGTTACTGCCGGAGCTCCCGAGATTCCCAAGACCCTTCTTTCTCAATTGGCGGAAGGGGGCAGGTTGGTCATCCCGGTGGGCCCGCGCTATACTCAGACCCTTTACAAAGTAACCCGCCAGGGAAGCCGCTTCCAAGAGGATGATATTACCGGGTGTGTATTTGTACCCCTTCTGGGAGATTACGGGTGGAAAGAGGAATGAGCTGTCTTGCCCCCCCTCACTTTTTGTGGTCACGAATGATTCCTCATTAACCGGGCGGGAGGGTAATGAAGGAGGGGGCATCGGCGGGAGAAGGATGTCTGCAGAGTCCCTACCTCCCTTCCGCCAAGGAAAGGCGGGAGCGGAGGAATCCAGGGCATCCTCGGCTGAAGCCCCGCCCCTGCCGATGAAAGAACGAACGCCTTATGCTGCCGAGAGAATCACCCTCCCGCCCGGTTCCGGCGCTGGAGGATCCTCCCAGGCCCGGGGTTCGGGGCGCTTCGCTTGGCATCATGAGGCGCTGGTCTTTTCACGGATAGGGCGGGAAAAGGCACCCGCTTCATTCTGCGGAGACCCGCCTGGAACCCTTGGAAAAGGCTTTTTCCCGGCCGATGCTGCCCGCGCTCATCGCCCCGAACCCCGGGCCACGGATAGGGATTCTTTAATAGTGAAGGGGGGCGAGGAATGAGCTGTGGATTGACAGTTTTTCAGAAACTATGATAATTTGGATACAGTTTTTCCATCAGAAAAACAAAAGAAGAGGAGAAAAATCCAATGAGGAAAGTTGGATTTTTAGTTTCGGGAATTTTCTTGGTGATGGCGCTGGGGGTAACGTCAGCCCCGGCAGCGGGTGGGAAGGACGTATTGGAAAGACTGCCCAGCGGTGTAATCAATTGGACCCAAGGGATCGTTACGGCCAAGGGAAGTGGAGCGCCACCGACGGGGATAACCGTGATTTCCCAAGCACGCCTGATGGCGGAGCGTGCCGCCAAGGCCGATGCCTTACGAAACCTGCTGGAAGCTGTGAAAGGCGTGCGAGTGGATTCTGAAACGACCGTGGAAAGCTTTACAACTAAAAATGATGTAGTGATGACCCGGGTTAGCGGCATTGTCAAAGGGGCCACCATAGTGGACAAGCGTTATTTGAGTGATGGAGGCGTAGAGGTTACCGTGGCTGTCTATCTTACCGGTGAACTTTTAAAAGTTATGCTCGAGGAGTTACCGCCGCTGACTAAACCATTGATGCCTGCCCCGACAATTCCGGCTGGCGAGAAGCCTTTGCCGCCTCCTCCCCCAACTCCGCCACTCCCAAAGAAAAAAGTAACTCCGCCCCCTGCGGTCGAAGAGAAGAAAGTAATTCCTCCCCCGGCAGTCGAAAAGAAAAAACCTCCTGCGACCCCCGAAGTTCAGGCCAAGATCGAGGAGAAATTGGATCTAAAAAAATTGGAGTATACCGGTTTAATCGTTGATGCCAGGCAATTGGGCCTGCGCCCGGCACTGATTCCTAAGATCCTCAATCAAAAAGGAGAACTGGTTTACAGCTCGCATAGTGTAGGGCAGCAGGAATTAATCAGGATGGGGTTGGTAGGGTATGCCAAAGATGTTGACGCGGCGTCCAAGAACCAAAGAGTTACCGCGGAACCCTGCATCGTTTCCGGGTTGAACGCCGCCGGAGAGAAAAAGACCGACGTCGTCATTTCCAACCGGGATGCTCAAATTGTCCTGACCACCGCACCCTACACGGGATACCTCAAGAACGGCCGGGTCATGATTGTTTACGACTGATTCCTTCGGGGCGAAAAGGGATGAAAATTAAACTTTTACTGATCGGTTTTTCGATACTGGGGTGGATCTTTCTTAAAGGATGGCTAAGCCCGGCGTTCGCAGCCACCAAAATTCTCGCTGGAAAGCATACGATCATCTATGACATCGTCAACCCGCTGGGCGTTGAATTCCTTCCTGACTATGGCAACAGTTCCTACACCCAAAAAGTCCTTCAGGAAGATGAATTCAGCAAAAGGGTGATGATCGAGGTCAACCTCGGGCCTGTAAATTCCAAGGCCCCTTTTCCTCTCTCTCCCCAACAACTCTCCTGGGATATGAAATTCTTTTTGAATCCGGAAAAAGACATTCCGGTGCAGGAATGGAACATCGCCGTGGAGGCGAAAAAACTTACCCAGGAGGCTCAGACCGTCCACGAGGTTGTGTCCGCAATCTTCAACTGGATCGTGGACAACCATACCTATGATGCCGGGCGCAATACCCCCCAGGACGGAAGATCGGTTTTTTACAACAGGCGGGGGTCCTGTGTGGGGTACACCAACCTTTCTATCGCCATGCTGCGGAGTGTGGGAATTCCGGCAAGGTACGTCCATGGTTACCTGCCGCCGGGATATGACTGGGGGATTTCCAAGAAATATTGGGGGGTCCAAATCAGTGGCGGAGGGTACCACGGCTGGGTCGAAGTATACTACCCCGATCTTGGATGGACTTTTTCAGATTTACTTCATTCGAAGAATTTTGTCGACCCTTTTCATGTCTTACGGTATATCGATAGGATCAACCTCAATCCGAGAAACAACAGGGGGGGAAGCCTGGATGTGGAAGAAGCCACAACTTTCACGATTTTCAAAGAAGAGAACACCACCCTGGCTTTAGACCAACTTCCCAAGCCTCAGAAGGATATTCTTGCCCGGCAATTCGGGAAACAGCAGTTCGGAACGATCTACGGATTGATCAAGGATGCTTCCGGGAAACCCATTCCCAAAGGCAGTGTAATCTTATGGGAAGGAATCCAGGGTAAGGTTATCCCTTTTGAAAAAGGCCTTTACTCTCTCTTAGGGCTGAAAGATGGAACCTACCGCTTGACCATCAAGGTGGATGGATATGGAGAGGTGGAAAAAAACCTCCAGGCCATCAAGGGAGAGATAAAAAATATAGATATTGTCCTGCCTTCATCCGGCTCATCTCCATCCCACCCTCCTTCCAAGACGGTACCGAAATCCAAGGGCACGCCGAGGGCCAAGTAATGGGCAAGGGGAAGGCTTTTTCCCTGCTCTCCGGCGGTCTGGATAGCCTTCTCGCCACCCGTCTGATCATGGACCAGGGAATCGAAGTCACAGGCCTTCATTTTATAACCCCTTTTTTCGGTTATAGCAAGAAAGGGCAGGAAGCCCGCTTTGAAGAAAGATGGATGCGCCTTTACGGGATTCAAGCGAGAATTATTGACGTCAGTGAAGAATATTTCCAGGTCCTGCGGCATCCCCGGTATGGGTACGGGAGAAACTTCAATCCCTGCATCGACTGTAAGATTTTCCTTTTCTCCCAAGCCAAAGCCCTATTGGAGGGAGAAAAAGCGGATTTTTTGGTCAGCGGGGAAGTTTTAGGGCAGCGCCCCATGTCCCAGCGCGGGGATACCTTACGGATTATCGAACGGGATTCCGGGACGGAAGGAATGCTTCTCCGACCCCTTTGTGCTAAAAACCTCAAGCCCACCCGCCCGGAGTTGGAAGGCCTGGTGGACCGGGAGAAACTTCTTGATCTCAGAGGGCGCAGCCGTAAACCGCAGATGAAGCTGGCTGAAGAGATGGGTTTCGGCCATTATCCCTCGCCGGCTGGCGGATGCTTTCTTACCGACCCTGTCCTGGCCAGCCGGTTCAGAAAAATTTTTGATCAAAGCCCGGTCATTACGACCGAGGAAATCCTTCTTCTTCAGGTAGGCAGGCATTTTCAATTGCCCGGAGGTGGTCGTCTGGTTGTGGGTAGGCGGGATGAGGAGAACCAGAAATTGATTAAACTCCGGCAGAAAGAGGATGTCTTGCTGAAAATCCAGGACATCCCCGGCCCGCTGGGATTGATTAGGGGTAAAAAGGAGGAAGATATATTATCGCTGGCCGCTTCTATCGTTGCCCGCTATAGCAAGGCCAAGGAATGGAATGAAGTCAAAGTGCTCTATGGCCAGGAGGTTGATAATCTTTCCGGAGGCCTCTTGGTAAAACCGGCTGAAGATGATCAGATCGCCTTCCTGAGGTTTTGACCTGACTCCTAACTTTATAATTTTTTTATTTTCAAGTAAGCTTTTTACGTAGGATAAATATCGGATGCTGCAGGGGGCAGATCTTCCAGTTGACGCTGCAGAGATTGGGCCTTTTTCACCAGGTCACGGTGCTGGTCACTTTTCCTCCTCCCGGGAATTTCTTCCTGGATCTTCTGGCAAACCTTGCCGATCATTGCTCTGTAAATCTCCAAAAATTCCACTTTCCCGGCCAGGGATAGACACTTCTCGAAAAAATTCAATGCCTGAAGTGGATCGAAGGCATAAAATTGTTCCATTCCCTGGCTCAAGTTGATCTTAAATTGAAGGCTTTCGTCCCCTGGACTTATTTCCAGGGCCTGGGAGAAGGTTTGTATCGCCTTGTTGTAGAAAGCACTCCGGAAATAGGATTCCCCGGCCAGGCGATAAGGTTGAGCCTCATCGGGGCCATATAGGGTTCGAAAAAGTTTTTTCAAAGCATCTTTTCCCTTCACTTCCTGCAAGAGGTTCGTTTCTTCCAGAAAAAAACGGATAAGGAGACCGTTCTCCCTGTACTCGAAAAGGAGTTCTTTAAATTGGCGAAAGACATCTTTCGTTAAAACAGCGATTTCTTCCATCCCTTCCTGAAAACTCTTTTCAGCCCGGGAAAGGATTCCTTGAAACTGGCGGACTAAGTTTTCCTGTTGGGGAGGGTAATTTCCCTTCTCGATCAAGGCCCGATATTTCGGGCCGTAAATTTCGAGTTGATAAAGGTCTTCCCGTATCTTCATAGCCAAGTGAAAGATGGAACCGATGGTTAAGTCAAAGATCTGTTCTTTTTCGGAAATGATTGCAGAGCTACGGCGGTACAAAGCATGGGAAAGTTCCTTGAGGGCATAAAGGAGGCTTTGACCCCGGTCGTCGACGAGTTTGGCCAAGTCGGCAAATTGGAGGGATCCCAGTTTATAGTTCTGGTATTGCTGGCGAAAAGTCACCACCGTTAAGAGGAAGTGGCGAACGATTTCCATAATCTGCCGGTCACGTTCTTTCTGAATGAGGTCGTTATCTTCCATTTTGCCGTTTACTCCTGGCGCAATTTTATAATCAGAAGCCATGAGAAAGCAAGGGAATTTTGCGATCCCCCATGGCATTTTTCCCTTGCTCTACGGAGATGAAAATGGTATGTAAATATTTACTTTATCAAGTAGGAATTTCAGGGGCAGGGGACGCAGATAAACGCAGAAAATTCGGCTTAAAAAAACAATCTGGGAAGTGTTCTTTTAAAAATTTAGAACCTTTCGTGCCCCGGCGAAATTTGAAGGACTTCATTTTTTTCTGCGGTTGCCTGCGGAAATCGGCGTCCCAATGAATTAAAAGGAACATCGGAGGAGGGGGGAGAATGAATGTCGGCGAGCGGGTGAAATTCCAATTCGGTGGCGAAGAAAAAGAGGGCCTGGTCGTTAAAATTTTTCCGAAGAAGGTTTATTTGAGGGTGGACTTTCCCCGGCACCCGGGGAAAATTGTGGTAAGGTCCATCGCGGAGCTGGAGGGAAAAGGCCCAGCACCGAAGAAAAAAAAGAAAAAGGAAAAGGGAAAAAAAGAAAGAATTCAGCAGAGAGAAGAGAAGAAGAAAGAGGAGAAAAAAACCGTCGCAGAGAAAAAGCAGGCCGAAGTATAATAACCAATTTAGTGAGAGCTATTTGAAGATGTATCCTCAGGGCGGCGGTCGACCTCTTCTTTACGCCGTTTCTGTTGTAGATGGCGCCTTAAAAAATAAATTCCCAGCCAGGCCGCAATTAAAATTTGCGCAATAAGACAGACGATCAATAGGGTGAAGGCAGTCATAAAAAATTTTAGTCCAAGGAAAAAAACAGTCCTCGGTTACGCCGTTAGAACAATATGGAGAAGGATTGGAATTCGCCCCGGAATTCTTCCATCTGGACGATCGATTCGGTAACATGAGCGGAAGGAGGCCCGTGGCGGCACCACTGAATCATGGCCTCCACGTTTTCCTCTTCTCCTTCGCAGATGGCTGCCACGGACCCGTCGGGAAGGTTACGGACCCATCCCGTAAGATTATATTTTTTAGCTTCGCGCTGGGTGTAGTATCGGAAATTCACCCCTTGGACAATCCCTTTAATGATAAGCTTGGCTCGATTTTTGGCCATCGTTTCACCCATCGTCCGGAGCTAACATCCTTAAAAATTCGTCTTCGGTGAGGATCTTTACCCCGAGAGTCTTGGCCTTCTCGTATTTTGATCCCGGATCTTCTCCCACTACCACAAAATCCGTTTTCTTACTCACGGACGAAGAAGGCCGCCCGCCTAAAGATTCGACTTTGGATTCAGCCTCGCTCCGGCTTAAAGATTTCAGCGAACCGGTCAAGACAAAAGTTTTGCCCTCCAGCTTGCGGAGAATCGGTTGCACCGGAAGAGGCCGAGAAGGATATTCCACCCCTGATTCTTTGAGCTTCTGGATAACTTTTTGGTTGTCCTTCTGCTGGAAAAATTGAACAATCGAGGTAGCAATTTCATCTCCGATCCCATGAATCGTCTTGAGCTTTTTCCAGGAGGCCCGGGAGAGTTTTTCTAAGGTAGGGAACTCCCGGGCTAAAAGTTTGGCGATATGCTCTCCAACGTGCAGGATACCCAGGGCATATATAAGACGTTCCAAAGATGTTTTTTTACTGTTTTGAATGGCAGTTAAAATATTTTCCCCCAATTTCTCACCCATTCTCTCCAGAGTAAGGAGGTCTTTTAGGGTGAGGGCATAAAGGTCGGCATAATCTTTGACCCGGCCTTTATCAACCAGCTGTTCAATAATTTTTTCCCCCAGGCCCTCGATGTTCAGGGCATCTCGGGAGGCAAAATGAACGATGGTTTCCTTGAGCTTGGCCGGGCAGGCAATGCCGGTGCAGCGGACCACGGCCATCTCTTTTTTTCCCCTGGGTTTTTCCACGTCGGATCCGCAAACCGGACATTGATTAGGAATACGGAATTTTTTTTCTTTACCCGTCCGTTTTTCGAAAACGACCCGGACCACCTCGGGGATGACGTCTCCAGCCCGTTGAATGACCACCGTATCTCCGATGCGCACATCTTTTTTATCGATCTCATCCTGATTGTGCAGCGTGGCCCGGCTGATTTCGACGCCACCGACTCGCACGGGGTCCATGATGGCGGTTGGGGTTAGGGCGCCCGTTCTTCCCACATTGACGATGATGTCGCGAATCTTAGTGGTGACCTGTTTCGGTTTAAACTTGAAAGCCAAAGCCCACCGTGGGCTGCGAGCAATGTTTCCCAAAGTTTCCTGGAGGCGGAGGGAATTCACCTTAATGACCACTCCATCAATCTCGTATGGAAGTTTATCCCGGAGTTCATCCACTTCCAAAAAATATTCAAGAACTGCTTCGATTTTTCGGCATTGCTTGCGGTGGGGGTTCACTTTGAACCCCCAGTGCAGAAGGGCTTCAAGTAGTTCCCATTGGGTCGCAAAAGTTTGACCGGAGAGCTGGCCCATCCCGTAACAGAAAAAATCCAGAGGGCGTTGGGAGGTAATCGATGAGTCCAACTGGCGCAAGGAACCAGCTGCTGCGTTACGCGGATTGGCGAAGAGGGATTCTCCACTTTTTTCCCTTTGGCGATTTAATGCTTCAAAGGCTTTAATAGGCAGGTAGACTTCCCCCCTGGCCTCCAGCCTGGAGGGTAAAGATTCTCCTGGGCCAGGAATCAAAGTGAGGGGAATGGTTCTGACGGTCTTCAGATTCTGAGTAACGTTTTCGCCTACGAATCCATCACCCCGGGTAGAGCCAGTGGTAAAATGGCCGTTTTCATAAATAAGTTCAACAGCCACGCCATCCATTTTTAATTCGGCGCAGTATTCGATGTCGTGGGAGGTTTCGAGGAAGCGCTTCACCCGGCTGTCAAATTCCTTAACTTCCTCTTCTTCGAAAGCGTTAGCCAGGCTGAGCATAGGCAGGGTGTGCCGGATTTCCTCGAATTTTTCCAAAGGAGGCGCCCCGACTCTTTGGGTGGGGGAGGTTGGGGTGACAAAATCAGGAAATTGTTGCTCCAGGTTTTCCAGCTCACGCATGAGCTGATCATATTCGGCATCGGAAATGACCGGGTTGTCGAGTACGTAGTACCGGTAATTGTGGAAGTTGATCTCTTCCCGGAGTTTTTCGATTTTCGCTTGGGCCTGCGCTTCGTTCATATCTGATACCTTGGCCACAGAGAGCACAGAGGTCTGAGAGAAAAATCAAGAAAAATTATTTTCTGACAAATTTTCAATTCTTCAATATCGTTTTTGGCCCCTTGATATTTTTTAAGCATAATAACTCTGTGGTCTCTGTACTACTAACGTTCAATTTCTGAAAATTCTGTTAAGATTATTTTCTAAAATTTTTTATCTGTGTTTATCCGTATTCATCCGTGTCCTAAGTTGTTTTTTGTTCTAAAGATTTTGGTT
>Ga0180009_10003377_pt1 | contig 18207 bp, 15 predicted proteins | sample OS_PC_MetaG_FD_123537 | JGI IMG/M metagenome (GOLD analysis project Ga0180009, IMG submission 123537) | Groundwater microbial communities from the Aspo Hard Rock Laboratory (HRL) deep subsurface site, Sweden - OS_PC_MetaG | ecosystem: Environmental > Aquatic > Deep subsurface > Groundwater... | reverse complement strand
TCGGCCGGCTTCTTGTCTTCGGCCGGCTTCTTGTCTTCGGCCGGCTTCTTGTCTTCGGCCGGCTTCTTGTCTTCGGCCGGCTTGTCTTCGGCCGGCTTCTTGTCTTCGGCCGGCTTGTCTTCGGCCGGCTTCTTGTCTTCGGCCGGCTTCTTGTCGGCTGGCTTCTCGTCGGCTGGCTTCTCGTCGGCTGGCTTCTCGTCGGCTGGCTTCTCGTCGGCTGGCTTCTTGGCCGGGGCTTTCTTGGCGTCGGCCTTGGGAGCAGGCTTTGCCGCCGGTTTCGCTTCCGGCTTCTTGAGGACCAGTAGATCGAACGGGTTCGGACGTGTCGTCGGGATCCCGTGGTACTCGGCCTTCTCTTTGTAGTCCTTGCGGAGCGGGTAGCCCTCCCAATCGTCGGGCAACATGATGCGGCGAAGGTCCGGGTGACCCTCGAACTTCACGCCCAACAGGTCGTAGCACTCGCGCTCTTGCCAGTTGGCCGCTGACCACACCTTTGACACCGTCTTCACCCGCGCGTCCTTGCGCGAAAGCGAGACCTTCACCACCGCGCGATGCTTCTTTTCATAGCTGCGTAGGTGGTAGACCACATGAACCGATCCCTTTTCGGGCTCCTCGCCCTCCGCGGCGGCCTTGGGGGACGCGACCGGAGCATCGGGGTAGTCCACGCCCGACAAACATTCGAGGTAGTCGAAGTTGAGCTTGGGATCGTCACGCAGGTGTTCCGCCACCTCGACCAGATGGTCTGGCGTGACGAAAAAGTAGTCGTCCAGGGTGGCGAGCTTCGGGGGTTCGTAGCCGAACACCACGTCGTCGCCGAACTTCGCCTGCAGGGCTTCGAAGATGCCTTTGGAATCCATCCGTCGTTCCGTATGCGGAGGGGAGGTCACTTGGATGCAACGGACACGTGCTTGTTCGCTCCGTAGCGTTCCTGCAAGTACCGTTCGCTCTTGATCTTCTGCTGGATCTTGATCAGTCCTTCCAGCAGGGCTTCGGGCCGCGGAGGGCACCCGGGGATGTAGACGTCGACGGGAAGGATTTGGTCGACGCCCTTGACCACCGAGTAGCCATACTGGAAGAGGCCGCCGCAGTTGGCGCAGGACCCCATCGAGATCACGTAGCGGGGTTCGGACATTTGGTCGAACAGTCGACGAACCCGAATGGCCATCTTGTAGGTGAGCGTGCCGGCGATGATGATCAGGTCGCTCGATCGCGGGCTCGGGCGGGGTGCGGCGCCAAAACGCTCGAAGTCGGAGCGCGGGCCGCCGGTTTGCATCAGCTCGATGGCGCAACACGCCAACCCGAACAGAAGGTACCAAATGCTGTGGGCGCGGCCCCAGTTCAGAAGCCAATTGAGCGTCTGATCGACGTTCGTCTGGATGACCGAGCCTGTCTCGCCGGCATAACGAGGGTCGTCCAGGCCGGCGGGCGGGTGCTTGGGGGGTGTCACCTTCCTAGCTCTCCTGTGGTGCTGCTTCCGGCAGCGCTTCGGCCTCTTCGCCGTCTGCGATGCTCTTGACGTTCTGGGGTCCACGACGATCGGCGGTGCGAAGCGTCCGGATCCATTCGAGGTCGCCTTTGACCCATACGTAGGCCAGACCGAGCATGAGGATGCCGATGAACACCAGCACCTCGACCAAGGCGAACCAACCCTGACCCGCCGAGACCCAACGCTTGAACACGGCCGCCACCGGATAGATGAACGCGATCTCGATGTCGAACACGATGTAGATCAGCGCGATGATGTAAAAGCGCGGGTTGAAGTTGAACCACGCCTGGCCGACCGGCTCCTCGCCGCACTCGTAGGTCTCGAGCTTCTTTTCGTACATCCTGTTCGGTCGAAGGAACCTGCCGAACAGCAGCGCCCCGAACACGAACAAAATCGCGACCAGGAAGAACGCGCCAACACTCGCGTACTCGAACAGCATCGCCTAATGATCCTTCCACGTCCGCATCCCGTCGAGCCGAGCGCGAACTGCACGGCCGACCCGTCACGAGGGCGTGTCGGTGCTGAGGGAACTTAGGGGACAGCAGGCCCAAGGGTCAAGAGCAGCCGAAGAGGATCGTCGCCTTCCTTGTGCGATCGGTGACGCCCTTTCCAGTTGCGCTCGTCGCTGCCCCCCGTCTATCCATGGCACGCTATGGAATCCCATCGCTACGCGGTGATTATGGCCGGTGGTTCCGGAACTCGATTCTGGCCGGCATCCCGCTCATTGCGGCCAAAACAGTTCCTCCCACTAGGTCCAAACACTCAGGAACCGCTCCTGCTCGGAACCGTGCGTCGCATCGCGGAGATCGTGCCGCTGTCACGAATTCTGATCGCGACAGGCGTCCACCTCGTCGAGGCCACCCGCGCGCTGCTGCCCGACCTGCCCGCCGAAAACATCCTCGCCGAGCCCATTCCCCGCAACACCGCACCCTGCATCGCTTGGGCAAACGCCGTCATCCAGCGGCGAGACCCCAACGCCGTCGTCGCCGTGCTCTCCGCCGACCATGTGGCCGAGGATGAAGCAGCCTTCCGCGCCTCCATCGAACATGCCCTGACCGTGGCCGAACGAGGTGTCATCACCACCATCGGCATCCTGCCCAGCCGCCCCGAAACCGGCTACGGCTACATCGAGCTTGGAGCCGATCGCGAAGATGGCGCCCGCGATGTGGTGCGATTCGTGGAAAAACCCGATCTGACCAACGCCACGAGGATGGTCGAATCCCAACGCTTTCTCTGGAACGCCGGGTTCTTCTTCTTCCGGGCATCCCAAATGAGCGAAGCCATCGCCCGTCACCTGCCCGCGCTCGCCGATGGAATCGGTGAGCTCGACCGCGCCGCCGAACGTGGCAACGAACCCGATGCCCTCGCGCGCCTCTTCCCCACCTTTCCCTCTGTCAGTGTCGACGTCGGCATCATGGAAAAAACCTCACCGCTCGCCGTCATTCCCGCCAGCTTCGGGTGGAGCGATGTCGGTACCTGGCAGACCGCGTGGGAGCTCGCTCCCAAAGACCCGCAAGGTAACGTCGTGCCGCCGAACTGCGTCGCCATCGATTGCCGCGACAACATCGTTGCGGATTGGTCCGGGCAAAGCAGCGACGGCAAAGTCGTTGCCCTGCTCGGCGTTGAAGGCCTCGTCGTGGTCCAAACCGACGACGCCTTACTCGTCATGCCTCGTGATCGCTGCCAAGACGTGCGGCAAATTGTCGATGCTCTTCGCGCGCAAGGCAGGATCGACAAGCTTTGATGGGTGAACACGCTGTCGAGATGAGATACCCTGGGCCGCACGGGCCGTCGGTTTGCCAAGACTGGGAGAAAAGTTGATGAAGTACAAGTCCGCGTTGACTCTTGGGATGCTCGCGCTCATCGGAGCCCTGGCGGTGCCCGGCTGCTGCGGTGGCAAGGTCCAGGAGTGCAACAAGCTCATCACCGTCATCAACAAGAACGGTGAGTCCATCAAGACCGCGACTGCCAAGATGAACGCGGCCAAAGAGGACACCAAAGCGATCGAAGAAGTCGCCTCGACCATGGAAAAGGCCGCCGACGACATCAAAGCCGTCGAGGTCAAGGACCAGGAGCTCACGAAGTTCTCCAAAGAGTATGAGGACATGCTCCGCAACGGGGCGCGGGCTGCCCGAGACATGGTCAAGGCGGCCAACGCCAACGACCTGCCCGGCCTGACCAAAGCCATGGGCGAGATCAGCAAGGTCGAGACCACCGAGGCCAACCTGGTCAACAAGGTCAACCAATACTGTTCCGAGTAGGGGGCGACCAAGCACCCTGCATCTCGCAGCTTCGTTCACATCGCCGTAGGAACCTCCCGTTCACGCTTGACGCCGTGCGCGCGATTGGTTCGGGCCGCATCACCAGACGCGCCGCATAGCGACGCGCTACCAACAACCGATCGGCGATGAGGCACGCTCGTTGCACAGGGGCCGAGTATGCGAATCATGTTTTGGGGTGGGGCTTCGGCCCTCATGGGTCTCGCGCTGATCACAGCCGTCGGCTGTGGCAGCGACTTCGAATCCGACGAAACACCCGGAGCCACTGGCGGCTCGGCAGGAAGCGCGGGATCGGGTGGCGCTGCGGGTAGCACGGCTGGGTCCTCCGGCGAAGCGGGTGCTGCCGGCCAAGCGGGTGCTGCCGGTCAAGCCGGCGCTGCTGGCGAATCCGGGGCCGCCGGTGCAGCAGGGGCCCCGAACCCCATCGTCAACGTCGTGCTTCGAGCCAAAACCGATTCCTATCCGCACAGCGATGGGCTCGCTTCCCAAACGGCGGAGAACGTGACCGCTGGCGTACGCAGCCTGGAACTCATCGACGAGTCCGGCGAACACTGGACCCTGTTCGATGAAGCTCCCAATGCCACCGTCGTCGGATACAACGACGGCGACGTTACCCCGCTCGCCCAGTTCCCCGCCGAGGATGCCAAGCCCGGGCACTACGTCATGGGCCGGATGGTTCAGGATTGGTCGCGATTCGAGGTGCTTGCCTCCCTCAATGAGATGACCAATTCGGTGGAAGGCGTCCTTCGTGTTCTTCAGGTCACGTCGGAGGGAGCCATCATCGACGGAACGCCGATGGAGGCCGGGTACTTCGAACACGAATTCGAGGCGCCTGGCATGCTCGAAAGCTACGACGGGACGCTGACGCTCCCCGACTACTCAAAGACAGCGGAGGCCGAGGCCTACATCGAAAACGGCGCCTGGGCCGTGTACTTTCCTGTCGATGTCACCGTGGTTGCCGGTGAAGCCGCGACGATCGATGTCGAAGTGAACATGGACCACGCGTTTCGTTGGACCGACGTAACTGGCTTGGGCAACAAGGACGGCGTCTACGATTTCGCCCCCCCGCTCTATGAGCCGGTCCAACAGTTCGGCGGCAACCGCTTCCGCGTGAGCTGGATTCCCGCTCCCTGAAGACTTCACGCGCTGCAAGCGGGTGCGGGGCCAAGCAAGCGCTTTGAACGTGGCGATCGATCGATGTCGCGATGCGCGCGGGACGCCTACCGACGGCCGGCGCGGTGCAATCTCCACAACCCCTCAACCACTTGCCAAAGCTGCGCGAAGTCGGTCGCACTGCCAGCCACGCCGAGGTTTCCCTGTCGTCCTGTGCGCCCCAGTGCCGAACGCAGCACCTCCAGCGCCATGCGACTCGCATCCACCGCCAGTGGTAGCGCGACCCCGCGGGCGAACGGATCGATCCTGACTTCACCCGAAGCCACGGCGCGGGCCCAAGCCCCAGCTTCATGCGCCGTTGCCACCTGCAGCCACGTGGCATGCTCGGCGGCGATCCCCAATCCCACTGGGCCGATTTGCTCACGAACCGTCAACATCAGCTTGGCCCACATCGCCTCCGGCTCCGGGCCCGCTGTCTCGACCTCCGCTCGCAACGCGTCCGGTCCCACGATCCGATCGAACCCTGCCGACGATCGATGCATCACCAGACTCGTCCACAGTCCTCCCGCTTCCCACGCCGCCACCACCACGCACTGCTCGGGCGGACAGATCAATCCCAAAGCACGGAGCAGCACCGGGCGTTTCGGAATCGGAATCGACGCAACCGAAGTAGGCCACGTCGCCAACCTCCCCTCCGTTGCCAAGCGTCGGGCGGCTTCCCAGGCCACCAGCAGCTGGTCGAGCATGTCATGCCGTTGCTCTACACGCCGTGCGACCTCCCCGATCAACGCCTCGAGCGCCCCGGTCTCCACGCTCAGGACCCATCGGACGGTTTCCCGGCGTGCGACCTCGTCCAGAGGTTGAGGCCATGGATCCCCCGACCGCAACGTCGCGCCGCCCTCCGTACGTACCGCCTTGATGACGCGACGGGCCTCGTGCACCACCACGAGTCCTGCGTCGGCGCCGGCCCCAGCACGGCCGCGCATCAGCTCGACGAGCCGCGTCCAGTCCTCGGTGTCGAAGCCCTCGAATCGAAGGTTGCGATCCAGCATCACGTCCCAGGTTACTTCGCTGCGCTCGCCGTTCCCATCCCTGGTTGACGATGGCTCGCCCCATCTGTCAGAAACCTCCCCGTGAGTTCTCCGTCCAAGCCCTGGTCGACCAAACGGCTCTTCAGCGAGCTCTTCGCGCCGCTCTATCCACCGGAAACGCTCGCCCGCCTCGACGACCTGCGTTCAGCGTCGGTCGAGCCATGCACGGACGCGGCCATCCTCGCTCGCATCGATGAGATTGCCGATGCGTTTCGCCACCTCGCCCCACCACTGCTCTCCCAGACCGAAGGCGTACTCGACGGCTCGGACGCGTCCGTGCACGTCTTGGGAGCAGCGCTCACGCGTGAACGCCGCGATCTTCTCGTCGACAAGCCAACGCCCGGGGTGCCGGGCATGCCGCTGCTCGCCAGCCTCGTCATCCACGGCGCCCTGTACGTTGGTCGATGTGTCGTCAACAACCACGCGGGTCGGTGGATCCTGCGGCAACCACTCTGGGAATCCACGGTGCGGTTGGATACGAAGATCGGAACGTGCGATGTCGCCCCGTTTTCCTGGTGGTTGAAGTCGCTGTCCGACGAGGAGATCGACCGCCAACAACTCGGTCCGAGGTACCGGCAGCACGTTGAGATTCCGTGTTTCGATGCCGATGCACTTCCGGTCATCGTGGGCGCAACCGAGCGGATTCCGCGCCTCAGTTTCCCAGCGTACGTGCAGTTGTTCCAGCACCTCGAAGCCCACGCGCCTGGAATCCGAGGTCCTGGTGACGACTTTCCGACCGCCGAGCGGTTCGGCGAATTCAAGCTCGCTTGGGTCGACTTCGAATGGCTCGGTGGGGGCCGACTCCTGCTGATGCACGGCCCCGGACAACATGGCGGCGCGCACCTGTTCTGGATGAATTCGCTGGGGTTCGTGAAGTCCGCCTACTATCCCGCAGACCGCGCCCCCAACCACCGCGTTCAAGTCGAGGGCAATGTGCTGCGTGTTATCGTATCGATCGACGGCACGACGCGCAGACACGAGATGCCGTGGTGGGGCATGTAGATCGGTAGGCCGTATCGGTCGACGGTTCGTCCCGATGTGTCTTTCGATCGGTAGGCCGACCGTATCGGCCGGCGTGCGAGACGTGCCGCATCGCGACGCGCTACCGACCGTCAGTCTTTTCCAAGCGCGAGACTCGCGTCGAGCACGTCCAGGAACGTGACGGACGTCGTCGACTCGACGGCCCCAACGAAGGCTGCAACGTCTTGCTGGCTCATTTCGGGAGCCGTAATGACCTTGCCGGCGATCTCGATGTGGATGGGTTGGGGCGGCGGCGGAGTCTCGATGCGATGGGCCGCGGCGTGGTCCATGGCCGCCAGCTCCTGCAGATTCAACTCCGTAGGCTTCTTCGTGATGGCTTCTGGTTCGGCTTCTTCAACCTCGACGGGCTTTGCCTCGACGGGCTTGACCTCGACGGGCTCTGCCTCGACCGGCTTTGCCTCGACCGGCTTTGCCTCGACCGGCTTTGCCTCGACCGGCTCTGCCTCGACAGGCTTTGCCTCGACCGGCTTTGCCTCGATCGGACCGAACGCCTCGTCCAGCTCGAGGGCCCCCGGCTTCATCGTCGACGGTTGCTCGACTTCCACCTCGCCCGTGGGGATGGGCGTCGCGGTCTTCGGCTCCGGAGGCTTGACCACGACCTCACCGGGAATGTCCCAGTCCTTCGTCAGCGGCTCCCCGCCGAATGGTTCCCTGTCGTGCGGCGGATAAACCCCGGGTGCCATCGAACCGGGAATCACAGCTTCCATTTCACCGGTCGGTCGGTCCCGCAGCGGAGCAACAATTGGCTTCTGATCGAGCTCGAGCTTCTCGTCGAGCTTGATGTCCGGCAACTCCACCGTCTGACCCAACATCTCGATCGAAGGCCGCTCCGGCGTCGTAAGTCGCCCGCGCGGCGGCGTATCATCGACCTCGAGTTGCGACGGTTGCGATCCCAGCCGAACCTCGGGCTTCCCGCTGACCTGCTGCGATCCAGACTCTGGCGGCGGCGTGACCCGAGGCGCTTCGTCGATGTCGAGCTCCAAGTCTTCCATCGCCCGCGCCGAGGCGCGAGGCGAGGAGGGCGGCTCCTCGTCCAGGAACAAACCTTCGTCGGCCGCACCGAGAATCTCGAGCCCTCCCTCACCCACGTCGTCGAAATCGATCTCCACCTCCGAGGTTCCCACGGAGATCTCGACGTGATCGTCGTAGGCCTTGATGGGCTCCGCGACGGGCGGCTTCTTTACCGGCGGGACGACCGGCATCTTTGAGAAGGGGCGCGTCTCCTCCGCGTCGAAAGGTTCCGAGGTCGGCATCGCCACAGGCGCGATCTCGAACCCCAAGTCGTAGGTTGCAGCAGGGGGCGATGCGGCCGCCACCGGTCGCGGTGCCGGACGGCCCTCCTTCGCACGGGTCTGGACCCGGTCGAGCAAGCCCTGCAAGCGCCTGATCTTTTGCTCGCGGTTCACGCCTCACCTCTCGGCTTTGTGGCGTCGCCACCGACATGCAGCTTCACAATCACTTCGCCCCACGACACCCCCTCGCCAAGCCAAGCGGATACTCGTTCTGCCGTGGCTTGCCCGGTAACCAGGAATCGTGATCGCTCCCCTGACTCCATCAGCTTCGCACACATCGTCTTGCGACCCGTCGAAGCTTCCAACGCGCCGTCGAGCACCGCCGCCACCAGGTGAAGTGGCACGCTCGCATGCTCAACGACGAACAGCAGGGCGCTTCCCCAACGCTCGATGCTGACAACACCGAGTCCAGCGATGGCAAACTCGCCACGTACTTGCTCGAGGTACCCCTCGATCGTCATGGACTCGATGCCGGACTCCGTGACACGTTGAGCGACACGCTCACCCATCGATGTTCCGATGGCGCGGCCGAACGTGCGTGTGGCATCCTCACCCGCTGCCTCGCACAACTGTGTCAAACCATCGGCTGGAGCCAGGACTCTCGCGGAGGCATGCGCTAGGCTCACACGACCTACGGAAAGATCAAACGTTACGGCACCAGACGGATCAAACGGGGCGTCGGCCATGGGTTCTCCCACCGCACGAGGTTCAACAAAGGTTGTAGGGCCCTGCAGCCGACCATGTCAAATGCGGAACAGTCGCCGGCTGGTCGTCTGGTTGTTTTGGGTCACGCTGTTGTCCTTCGCCCTCCCCGCGTCCGCAGAGCGAAAGTGGGTCGAGCCGCCCACGCCCGCACCGGTCACTTTCGAACGTCCAACCTGGCCTGCCTCCCACCCCGCCCTGTGCTCGGACCGACGGCCCCTCTGCGTCCACACCGAAAAAGACGCTTCCGTCCTCGCCCCGGCCCTTCGTGCCCTCGAAGCGGCCCACGCCCGTGTCGTGGACGTCCTCGGGTGGCCTGCCCCGCAATCCGACTTCGGACTCGGCCCTCACCCCGCATTCGATGTGTACCTCGTGCCCTCCATCGAGGCGTGGGTCGTCCGCCCCGATCCCCTCACGGATACCAGCCTGTATCCGCGCACGAACGCCTTCGCCTACGTGGATCTCAGCACCGTCGGCTCCTGCCGGCTGCCCTACGCCATGTCCGCGGCCCTCGTTCGTGCTGGAATCTTCGCCATCGACGCAGCCGCAAATGACGCCCTCGCCAACGCATCCGCCGCCTACCTCGCCTCGGTCGTCGAACCCTGCGCCGTGGCGTTTGTAGCCGATATCGACGACTTCCAGGTCAATCCCCAACTCGCCGTGAGCAACCCGGTCCACCACGGCGGGCGCGGGGCCATGCTCTTTCCGTGGTACCTGCAATCTGCTCGCGGTCGCGGTGCCCCGGCCGATCTCCTGCACGCACTCTGGGTCCTGTCCGCCCAGCAGACCGCCAAGGATTCCGCGATCCTCCTCAACGAACCGGACTTCGTCGACGCCACCGAAATCCTCGCCGGCGACGTCCGACGATCCCTGACCGACCTTTGGCTGGACTTCGCCGTTTCCCGCGCTTTCACCGGCGATCGCGACGATGGAATTCACGTGCCTGAAACCCGTTTCCTCGGTTCGGCCGGCGCCGTTCGATTCGAATGGACCATCCCCTACAGCTCCTTGCCTCGTCGACTCGCCCCCCTTCACCCCGTCGAACCGTCCGGTGCATCGTTCGTCTGGTTGTCCCTCGATGCGGTTCCAAAGGGAGCCGGCTTGGGGTTCCGCGCTGACTGGGAGCCTCCGGATGTCTTCCGTTTTTCGCTGGTTCTCGTGGACGACCAGGGACAGGCCATCTCCCGCCACGATCCCGTGAGCCAGGAACGCGGAACCTCCGTCCAAGCGAACATCGAGACGCTCTCGGGTGCGGCCGGTGTCATCATCGTCGCGTGCAACACCGGCTCCGTGCTGCGCGATATCGCGTTCGATCCCGACAGCGTGCCGTACACCCCGCGCGGGTACACGGTGTCGCTCTTCGCGCAGTAGGGGCGGCTACCAAACCCAAGCTGGGTGGCACGGCCAAGCAAGCCTTGCCACATGAGACTCAGTGCTTGGCCGTGGGAGTGCGGGGGGTCGCCCACGGCCAAACCAGCTCTTCGAGGCGCGTCCAGGCCAGTTTGGCCGTGCCACCCGTTATTCGGCGCCCGTCAAACGCCGCCGACGCATCAACGCCATCGCCAGTAGACCGAAAAGGGCCCAAGGCCACGCCTTTGCCCCGGGCCGTGTGAGCGCGCACCCACCGAGCGCCGTGACGCCTTCCCTCGCAACGAACGGATCCACGCCGATGGGCAGATTTTGCCTCTCTCCGAGCCGTTCGTTCTGGAATCGGGCCTCGATGTGGATGGTTCCTCCACCCGAGCCCGCGGGGGCCGCCACGCAAAACGTCCAAAGTCCCGGCGCCATCCTCGTCAACGCCCGCTTCACGACCGCGCCCTGCACCTCGAGGGTGAGCATGCCCGCGTCGAATCCGTCCGCGATGCCACCATCCGACGTCCGCGTTTCCAACTGGCCGCATACCGGCCAGCTCGAATCCGGCCGCGCATAGGGACTCCCCATCACCACCCAGCTCTTCGCCGCGTCGGGTTCCCGAAGCATCGGGCGGCCCAGTAGCTCGTACGACTCCCGCGCTCCCTCCACGTCCAGCACCCCAGGCCCCATCTGATAGGGATAAGGGACCGTTCCTTGAGGCCAGCGGGCGCCGCCTTGAATCAGCGCCACGAGCTCCGGGCTCGTCAGCGTTGGATCCAGTGAAAACAACAAAGCCAGCGCACCCGCCACCGCCGGGGTCGCCATCGACGTGCCCGTAGCAATCCCGTGGTGCGCATCAACCACCAGACACTGCTGAGAGCCTACCGGACAGGATGATTGAGGGGACGCGAACATGCTCGTCGGGTTGACCGATGGGTCCGCATCCCGGCTCATCGCGGCCGCGATGAACACGCCCGGCGCCGAAATTTCAGGCTTCGGGACACCTGTCGACGTCGGCCCCGCTCCCGAGAAGTACGCCACGCTGTCCTCGATCGGCGGGGACTGCGGACCGAACTGGTCAACCTTCACGCGCTTGCCGTTCGCGTCGCTCCAGAATGCACGGTTCAGCGTCGCCCCAACGGCGATCAGGTCCGGGTGCGTGGCTGGCATGTTCACGGTTCCGTGCTTGACCGCGCGTACGAACATCATACCCAACCCCTGTGCGCCCACGCCCGCGTTCCCGACACCCTGAACCCACAGCTCCGCCGTGCCGTCCCCCTCCAACAAAATCGTCAGGTCCCCTGCCGTGCTCCACGCTCCGTCGATGAGCATGACGGCTCCCCGTGTGCCCTCCGGCAACGGGCTTCCCTCGCCTCGATAGTCGTTGAGGATGATGACTTCGACGTCCTTGCCTCCCGACTTTTTATCAACGCCGGCCGTCTCTCCCGAGGGGATCGGCGTGACCCACGTCTCCCCATCCGGACCCTCGAGCCCGACGCTCAAGCTCTCTTTGTCCCGCCACGTCATCCAGATGTAGGCGGTGCCGTCGATCGTGGAGTCGGCCCAGGCAGCCGCGCGAAGCGGTACGCGGACCTCGGTGCTCGGGTACACGCGTGTCTCGGTGTGGATGCCATACGTGGCATCGTCTGCGAGATACAGACCACCGCTGTTCCCCGCAGCCACGACGATGGCACGACCCGGCTGGTCCGGCCCGACGAACGCCGCGAGTCCTTGTTCCAGCCATGAGGTCCCGTCGTGTGGCCCGAAGTCCGCCCCGAGACTCATGTTCACCACGGCGGGCATCCCCATCGCCGCCGCCTGCTCAAACACGAATCGCGCAGCAAGGAGAGAGTCGAAGTCGCTGATGTCTTCGCCGCCGCCGCGGGTGACACGGGCCGCGATGAGCGTTGCTCCCGGCGCCATCCCGGCCAACACCCCTTCCGGCGAACCCAGCCCGTTGCCTGCCGCAATCGACGCCACGTGCGTCCCGTGTCCGATCTGATCGCGCGGCACGTTCGTTGACGAACCGATGGCCTCGTCGATGTCGGAAGCGTCGTAAACCGCACAACCGCCGAGAGACTCATCGTTGCATCCGAACGCTTCCTCGACCTCCGGATGGTGGCCGGTCGGTTGCCTCGAAACGTCCAACAACCACGCAATCCGCGTGCTGCCATCCGCGTTGCGAAGATCGGGGTGGGTTACGTCGATGCCCGTGTCGATGATCCCAACGACCACGTTCGATCCGTCCAGCCCCGTGTTCGTCCGAAAGACTGGAATCCGAGACCATACCGTCGATCGATCCAGGCTTGGTCGCAGGGGTGGGTGCCATCCAAAGCGCACGTTGGGACGGGCCTCGGTGAAGGGCCCGATCTCGTCCGGTCGTAGCCGCACGCCAGCAAGGCCCGGGCCCAACGGGAGAAGTCCGAGACTGCGAGCGTCTTCATCACCGTCCACGTAGGCATGGAGTGCGATTCGCCCATCGCCCAACGCCATGGGGTGCGCGACGCCTCGAACGCGAAGCCGCTGGACCATGTCGAGAGGAACATCCTGCGCAGTCGCTTCGTGCGCGACCGCCAGGACGGCAAGAGCCGACAGGAGCCAACGGGCGGCGAGGTGCCTCATCGAGGCAAGCCTGCCCTGATGCGGGGGTGGGAGCAACGGCTGGATGTGTGGATGGTGTGTGACCGGAGCCGACCCGCCCTACATCGGGGCGATCGCGTGCTTCTTCGGAAGTCGCAATTCGTGTTTGTCGGACAGCAGAGAGAGCCGATTGGCCAGCTGCCTACGCAGATCCGTGGGCGGGATGACCGCGTCGATGACCAGGTCGTCCGCGAGCTTGTACAGGTCGATATCGTCATCGTACTCGCGTCGACGTTGCTGAATGAACGTGTCTCGCTCATTGCCCGCCGGCAGCGCGTGAATCTTGTTGTAGTAAACCGCGTTCACGGCCGCATCCGAACCCATCACGCCGATGGCTCCCGAGGGTAGGGCGAGGCAGGCGTCGGGCTCGAAGGCCGGACCGCACATCGCATACAGCCCAGCGCCATACGCCTTGCGGATGATGACCGAAATCTTTGGCACCGTGGCTGCGGACACGGCCGCGATCATCTTCGCGCCCGCACGGATGATGCCCTGCTGCTCGACCTTCGATCCGATCATGAATCCCGGCACATCCGACAGGAAGACCAGCGGAATGTCGAACGCGTCGCACAACTGGATGAACCTCGCCGCCTTGTTCGCGCTCTCCACGAAGATCACGCCGCCCAGGTGCTTGGGCTGGTTCGCCACCACACCCACCGTGCGCCCCTCGATGCGGCAGAGACCGGTGAGCAACTCCTTCGCATACAAGGACTTGATCTCCAGCCAGCTCCCCTCGTCGACCAACGCCCGGACGATTTCCATCATGTCGTAGGGCTGGCCCTCGTCGTCCGGCATCACTTCTTCGATGCGCTCGGCTGGCAGGGCAGGGCCCCGCGGCGATGCCATGGGCACTGCGCCGGCAGCTCGCGACGGCATGTACGACAGGTAACGCTGCGCCCACGCGATGGCCTCTTTCTCGGAGTTCACCAGCACGTCGCCACAGCCCGAGACCGTGCAGTGCATGCGCGCGCCGCCCATCTGCTCGAGGGAGCACTGCTCCCCGATGACCACCTCCGCCATACGCGGGGAGCCCAGGTACATACTCGCGTTCTGATCCACCATCACCACGACATCACAGAACGCAGGGATGTAGGCCCCTCCAGCGGCGGAGGGCCCGAACAGCAGGCAAATCTGCGGGATGTAACCGGACATCTCGACCTGGTTGAAGAAGATGCGTCCGGCGCCGCGACGCCCGGGGAACATCTTGACCTGATCGGTAATTCGAGCTCCGGCGGAATCCACGAGATACAGGAGGGGACAACGAAGATCGCGCGCCGTCTCCTGAACCCGAAGGATCTTCTCGACAGTACCTGGCCCCCACGAACCTGCCTTGACGGTGGAGTCGTTGGCCATGATGGCTACGACCCGTCCGTCGACCCGGGCGGTTCCGGTGACTACGCCATCCGAAGGCAAGGCCTCCGTGAGACAGCGCGCCATGTTGCCGTCCTCGACGAACGTCCCTTCGTCGACCAGCAGAGCGATGCGGTCTCGCGCGAACGACTTGCCCTGCTCTTCGTTCTTGCGATGGTACTTGTCCGGTCCGCCACGCTCGATTCGCTCGAGCAATTCGACCAAAGAAAGGCTTGCAACCATATCGCAGTTCCTAGCCGACGAGCCCGAAGGCGTCACGTGGTGGTTGGGTGGAGGTTCGTGGAGAATTCCTCCACATTGGCTTCACGGAATGTCGGCTTCCCTGAACGCCGCACCGCGTCGAACGACCCGGATCGTCGGTCCACCGAATCCGTACTCCTATATGGATGCTGATCCGGCTGCCTCCATCGCGGTCTGCGACGTCATGGATGCGTCCGAACGTTTGTGGCGTGCGCAGAGGGACCACGAGCTGGGAGCCCGCCCCTGGAACGCATCGGGGTGGCACGGCCAAGCAAGCCGTACCTCATCGAGACGCGGTGCTTGGCCGTGGGAGCGAGGCATTTTCCCACGGCCAAAACGGCGCTTCGAGGCGCGTTCAGGCTCGTTTGGCCGTGCCACCCACCATCAGCCCCGCCGGTCTGAATTCCGCTCCGTGCTCACTTCGTCGGCTTGGGTTCCGCCAGCAGGCGCTCAATGAGCGCTTCCATCTGGCGCATCCGCCGGGGGTCGTAGCCCGTTGCGACGTCGCGAACCACGCCGCGTCGATCGATCACGATGACCGACGGCAATTCGTGCACACGGTAGGCCGCAGACGTGTCCATGTCAGGATCTGCGCACGTTCGGTAGCGGATACCGAATCGCTTCACACCTTGCGCCATTTCCTCGGAAGGCTGGGCGGCCACGCCCAATACCTCGAGATCGCGCGAAGCAAAGCGGTCGTGCCACCGGTTCATGTGCGTCGACGTCACCCGACAGGCAACGCACCAGGAAGCCCAGAAGTCGAGGACGACGACCTTGCCCTTGAAGTCGTCCAGGGTTGGTCCCCGTGTCCCAACCGCGGTGCGCAGCCCTCGCAACGCTGGGGCCGGGCGCCCCACGTGCTGCATTCGCAGCAGTTGCTCTCCGGAGGGAAACGGCTCGAGCTGCACCGGAACCACGCGCTCCTTGCCGCCTCGGGAGATCGCGATTCGAACCACCGCGCCCGCCGCGTTTCGCCCCACAGCCCGAGCCATGTCGCGGGCAGAACGCACCGACGTCCCATTGACCCGCAACAAACCGTCGCCCGATTGGAGGTTGGCCTTTTCCGCGGGTGAGCCACGCATGACGTCCTTGACCACCACGCCCCCGTTGGGACGTTCGTCCATGACGATGCCCAACCAGCCGCGTTGTGCGTCTCGAGCGCCTTCACCGGCCAGCGCTTCACTCGGTTGGCAGACCAGGCAGGTCGCCCACAAGGAGACAGAGAGCAATGCCGCGCAGAGTCGAACGCTTGCCCATCGCGTGGAAAAGAAGGTAGGCCTCACTTCCATTCGTCATGGCGCAATTCCACCCCGCTGTCGAGCGACCGACCGGCTCTCGCGCCACGCCTGCCGCGTGCGCCCTGCCAATCTTTGCATTCGTCGTCTGCACAAGCTGCGCACCGCGCGAACCAACCTTCGTTCCGGGCGTGTCTGACGGTCCCTTGGCGGTCGATCCTGCAGCGACGAGCTCGGCGTCCGCGCAACACCAACGCTGGGAGCACTTCGACCGAGTCGACCAGCTGGAGGTGCTCATGCCGTCGTTCCGTTCCCGGGGACACGGCACCGGCGATTGGGATGCCGAGCTGCGGGGCAATCCGGGATCGGGAGCGACCTTGGACGCGCTGGTGCGCGGGGCACAAATGCCCGTGGGCACGTTGTTGGTTCAACGCCATCAACAGCGCCAGGTCGACGCCGAGCTCGGCGCACTTGTCATGGAAAAGAAGGCCGAAGGCTACTTCCCCGCGGGCGGCGACTGGGAATACATCGTGGTCACGCGCGACGGTCGGATCGAAGCCCGGGGCAAACTCGCCACGTGCGCACGGTGCCACGCGGAGGCGCCTGTCGACTTCGTTTTCCCGAGGGTTCCGCCCGCTGCCGTCGATTCCGGTCGGTAGGCTGTCCGTAACGGGCGGCGATATCGACCGCGGCGAGCCACAAAAAGCAAACGCGGCGAAAGTTCGCCGCGTGCTTTGATCCGACCCTAGAAAGCTTTGTTAAGTGCTGTGAGGAAAGATCCTGTGCGGAAGAAAGCAGCTCAAGGTGTTCCAGACCAGGAATGAATGCCAAGCCAAGGGGGTTCGAGCTTCAGAGTCACGAACCAAGCCAAGAAGAAGAAGGGTAAGCAGTCGAAGCGAAGCTAAAAGAAGGAAGGAAGGTTGGATCAAGTGGCGGTCGGTCGCGGAAGAATAAAGAAGAAGGCGACCACTCCACCATCGCAGCCCTCCAAGGCGCGTTGGCGGCCCTAGTGAGCACCATCCGTGCCAATACTTGACGGCACGTAAATTCAATAGGTTACAGATTGCCACTCATGACCGATTGTTCAGAGCACCGACATGCGTGTCACGGGCGAATAGATACTATGAAAAATTTGCACATGCGTGCCACGCTCTCCTCCGAAGCACGCGTCCCGACGTGACTCGATCCCTCGTCAAATCTCGCTTGACAAAGCACCCTCGGACAGGTAATTCCCCGCGTCCTACCGCAAGCGCCCGTAGCTCAGCTGGATAGAGCATCGGTCTACGGAACCGAGGGTCGCAGGTTCGAATCCTGCTGGGCGCGCTAAGACACGATGGGGGATCGTGTTCGCGACGAGGGCAGGGTGGACGGCCGCGTCGATTGTCTCTTCAGAACGTGCGTTGTGGCTCGCCTTCCATGTTCACCCCCAGCTTTCGCAGGGTCTGGAGCACGGGCGAGATCTCGTCCTTGGTGCCCTTGCCAAGACGAAGGCGCCGACGAGGCTCCACGCGCGCCGTGATCCAGTGATGCATCCCCCAACCCCGGTGGAACGGGTCCCACGCAGTGCCAAACTGCACCTGCCCGAGTGGCCACCGCTGCACCTCGCGCGATCCACGCAAGTGCTGCAGCGTGCCTGCCTGCGCATCGATGACGAATGTGCCCATGCGACGCCATCGAATGCGCAGGAGCGTGAACCAGTACCCCGTAAACAGCATGGGCGCGATCACACTGGGAAGCGCCCCGGGGGCCATGATGCCCGCCACGGTGAGACCCAGCACCGCGAGCGTCGCGCCGCCAGAGACCACCAGCGCGAACAAGAGCATCCCGCTGATGAACCAGCCCGTGTTCTTGCAGTCCAGGCGGCCGGCTCCATCGAGCTCGATGCGACCGCTGAGGTTATCGAGGATTGCCTGCCCCATGCCGGCCGAGCCTAGGGCACTGATGCGAGGGATTCTACGCTGGCGCGTCGCCCTTGGTGGTGATGGTCTCCAAGCCGCGCGCGTTCGGACCCCTCTCCGTGCGAAGGAGCATGAGCGAGAAGAACAGCGCCAGCAGCCCGAGGCTCGAGAACATCCACATGCCCGGGATGTAGCCAGCCGCATTTTCCCCGGAGGCTTGCCAGTGGGTGTTGGACCAACCGATCAGGAAGTTGAACCCCGCCAGGCCGATGTTCTGGATCATCGTCATCAAGCCCAGCGCCGTACCCAGCTTCGATTGCTCGACCAGGTAGGCCACCGAGGGCCACATGACCGCGGGGATCAGCGAGAACGAAATACCCATGACCGCCATGGGGACAATGAGCGGTATCCGTGTGTAGGCCATGATCAGGTACACGGGTATCAACAACAACGAGCCGACGACCAT
>Ga0180009_10003376_pt1 | contig 18208 bp, 28 predicted proteins | sample OS_PC_MetaG_FD_123537 | JGI IMG/M metagenome (GOLD analysis project Ga0180009, IMG submission 123537) | Groundwater microbial communities from the Aspo Hard Rock Laboratory (HRL) deep subsurface site, Sweden - OS_PC_MetaG | ecosystem: Environmental > Aquatic > Deep subsurface > Groundwater... | reverse complement strand
CAAAACCTGATCAGCTAAATCCGGCCGGCTAAAAATCTCCTCAGCCAAAACAACACTACCTGACTTAAAAATATTTTTCGGGACTGAACCAGAGGCAATAATGATATTTTTAGCCGAAAATTTCCTGCCTTTACAATCCAAGGTATTTTTATCCTGGAAAATCACCTGGCCAAAAACAATGTCTAAACCGTTTTTTTTTAAAGAATCCAGAAGCGGTGATTTGATTTTTCCGATGGTTTCTTTTAACTGGGCTTTGAGTTGGCTCCAGGATTGGCCGGATTTAGAATTATGAAGAAGAAATTTAGTGGGAATGCATCCCCGGTTAAGGCAGGTTCCGCCAAAGCTGTCCTGGCTACGCTCAAACAATACAGTTTTCAAGCCAGCGCTTCTGGCAGCCCTGGCCGCAGCAATACCAGCTGGCCCGGCTCCAATAATCGCTAGATCGTACATTCTTTAAAAAGTTTTGCCGACTTTTCTAAAGCTAAACGCTCTTTTTTAGTCAATTCGACTTCTACAATTTTAGCAATCCCCTGGCGATTGATCAAACAGGGAACTCCCAGACAAACGTCTTTTAAACCGTATTCCCCGTTAAGTAAACTAGAAACCGGCAAAAGTTCATTTTTATCGTAAGCAATAGCCTCGATCAATTTTAAGCAGGCAGCTGCCGGCCCAAAGCGGGCACTGCCCTTCTTTAGAAACCCGACTATTTCAGCTCCCCGCTGTTTGACCCTCTCCTGGACGGCTTTAAGATTATTTTCATCTAAAACCGAACCAAGCTCTTTGGTAGCTAAACTTACCCGTTGGGGCTCAACGATCATATCAGGGCTATGAGCTCCATAGACAAAACCACTCATCGATGACACCGCGACTCCGGTCAAGTTGTAAAGAATATTGAACAGGCGGTTAGTGTCTAAAGACGAACCCATGCCGATGACTTTTCGGCGGTCAAAACCAAATTCACTGGCTACCAGGTAAGTGATAAGATCCAGGGGGTTGGTAACTACGATGATTATTGCCGAGCCGGAATTTTTCTTGACCTTAGCGGCTACATCCCTGACCACACCCGAATTCATCTTTAACAGATCCTGACGGCTCATCCCCTTTTGGCGGGCAAACCCGGCAGTGATAACCACCAGGTCAGAATCTTTGATTGCCGAAAAATCGCTACTGCCGGAGATCTTAGTCCCGAATTTAAATGCTCCCCGGCAATCTTCTAAATCCAAACACAAGCCGGCGGCCAAATCCTGATCGATATCTATGAATACTAACTCATTGAATGACAGCTGGTTAAGCAGCATAGCCCCTAAACTAGAGCCAACTCCTCCGGCACCGATTATCGAAATTTTATTGATCATAGGCTTAAAATTTAAAGCAACTCCTTTATCCTGTGGGCAACTGCCAAAGCAGTTTCCTTGGTTCCCACGGCAGTCGGATCATCACGATGCGGCTTTAGATCATAGGTGACATCCTTGCCTTCGCCAACCACATCGGAAACCGCTCGGGTCAAGATCTCGGCTTTTTTAGTTTCGCCCAGATAATCAAGCATCAGGGCAGCTGACAAGATCGTGGCCATCGGGTTGACTTTATTTTTACCGGTATATTTAGGAGCGCTTCCGTGAGTCGGTTCGAAAACCGCTATTTTTTCACCGATATTTGCTCCGGCAGCTAGACCTAAACCGCCGATCAAACCAGCTCCTAAATCCGACATTATATCGCCGTAAAGATTGGGCAGCACTAAAATGTCAAAATTTTTAGGAACCCGGACTAACTGCATCGAAAGATTGTCGACTATTACATCATTGTAGTCGAGCTTTCCCTTGAATTTTTCAGCCACTTCATAAAAAGTATCCAAAAACAGGCCGTCGGTATATTTCATGATATTGGCTTTATGCACACAAGTCACTTTTTTTCGCTTATGCTTTACGGCGTAATTCAAGGCAAACTCGGCGATCCTTCGTGAACCAAAAGCTGATATCGGTTTTATTGAGATCGCGCTGTCCGGGCGCACTTTTCTATCAGACTGCGAATTTATTGTTTTGATCACCTCGGCAGCTTCCTTGCTTTGCGCGGCAAATTCAACTCCGGCGTACAGATCCTCGGTATTCTCTCTCATGATTATAATATCGACATCCTTATGCAGGGCCTGCGGATTTTGAAGAGATTTAACCGGCCTAAGACAGACATAGAGGTCAAAATGCTGCCGGATAGCCACATTTACCGAACGAAATCCCTTGCCGACCGGAGTAGTAATCGGGCCTTTAAGAGCAACTTTGTTTCTTTCGATTGAAGCTAAAGTGTCTTCTGGAAGCAACTGGCCGTATTTGTTTAAAGCGCACTCACCGGCATCTTTCTTTTCCCAATCAATAGCTACCCCCAAAGCATCAATACAGATCAAAGCAGCATCAGTCACCTCTGGGCCAATACCATCGCCAGGGATCAAAGTAACTTTATAACTCATCAAATCCTTTGTGTTTTTTGAGATAGTTCAAAATACCTCCGCAACCAACCAGTTCTTTGCGAAAATTATCCCAGGGGTTAAACTCGACCTGGGTACTGTTAGTCGTATCGGTGATCCGGCCTTTATCAAAATCAATAGTTATCCAGTCTGCTTCCTGCAAGTTATCAGTATTCGCCTCAACCAGGGATAAGCCGATATTAAAGGCATTGCGGTAAAAAATCCGGGCAAAACTTTTAGCAACCACACAAACGATACCGGCCTCTTTTATCACCCAGGGAGCCTGTTCCCGCGAAGAACCCATGCCAAAATTGGCTCCGGCCGCGATTATTGATTCCCCGGGAGTGAGTTCCTTAAAAAAACCCGGACGAATATCCTCAAATAGATATTCAGCCAGTTTCTTCATGTCGGTAATCGCGAATTTGTAACGCCCGGAGATTATCCAGTCGGTATTAATATTGTCGCTAAACTTAAAAACTTTACCGTTTAAAATCACTAAAATATCCTTTGTTTTCGGGCAAGGCTTGCCTTGCCCCTACAGTAACATGCGATTTAGAGGCTTTCAAACTCAGCCATATTCTTGACTTTACGTAAAGCAGTTTCCTTAGTGATAATTTTCTTTTTGTAGAGGCCTTTAAGGTATTTGTCCATGGTGTGCATGCCGTATTGGCCACCCATTTGAAGCAACGAAGGGATTTGGGCAATGTCATTTTCCCGGATAAGATTGCGAATACCCGGAGTAGAAACCATGACCTCAGTGGCCAAAACCCTTCCTTCGCCGTCAGCCCGGGGAAGCAGAACTTGGGATAAAACTCCCTGCAAGCATTCAGCCAGCTGAACAGTAACCTGACGCTGTTGATGCGGTGGAAAAACATCGATAATCCTTTGGACGGTTTGAGGAGCATCAGGAGTATGCAAAGTAGCTAAGACCAAATGCCCGGTTTCAGCGGCAGTAAGCGTGGTAGAAATAGTATCCAAGTCACGCATTTCTCCGACCACTATTACGTCCGGATCCTGACGCAGAATCCGCTTTAAGGCTTCGGGAAACGAATGGGTATCAGAATAAACTTCCCGCTGTTTGATGATGCTTTTTTTATTGGTGTAAATAAACTCGATAGGGTCTTCGATGCAAATAACCATCTCTTCCCGCTCATTATTGATATAGTCGATCATTGAGGCTAAAGTGGTACTTTTTCCAGTTCCGGTCGGCCCGGTTACCAGGACTAAACCATTAGGCCGTTTAAGAAAATCATACACTACATCCGGCAGCCCCAAATCCTTAATTGAAGGGATAATCATCGGCACCCGGCGCAAAGCCGCTTCAACATTTCCTTTCTGGATATGGACATTCACCCGGAAACGGTCCATTTTCGGCAAAGCAAAGGAAAAATCCAATTCCCGGTCCCGTTCAAACATCGACTTTTGCTCATTGTTCAACATGCTATAGACCAGGTCTTTGGCTTCTTCACGATTAAGCGACGGAAAATCAGTAATGCAAAGCTTTCCGTCTATACGTAAGATCGGAGGATTACTTACGGTAAGATGTAAATCGCTGGCTTTACTTTCCTGAGCCAATTTGAGAAGTGTATTTATATCGTTCATCTTGAACCTCCTTTTATAAACTTTCGTGGATCAGTAATTTTTCCGGAAATCGCCGAAGCTACTACCGTAGCCGGTGAAGCTAAGTAAATAAAACTATTGGGATTGCCCATTCTTCCCTTAAAATTGCGGTTTGCCGTTGAGATAACCACTTCCTGATCAGCCGGAACTCCCTGGTGAGTACCCACGCAAGGCCCGCAGCCAGCCGGTAAAATAATCGCCCCGGATTCGATAAACACCCGCAAAATCCCTTTCTTCAAAGCTGCTAAAAATATCCTCTGGGAAGCCGGTGCAACCAGTAGTTTTACTCCTGAGGCTACTTTATGCCCCTTGATGATTTTAGCGGCGATCTCTAAATCCTCTAACCGGCCGTTGGTACAAGTACCCAGAAAAGCCTGGTCGATCTTGACCTTGCCCAGGCTTTCAGCGGTTGAGCCGTTATCAACACTATGCGGCTTAGCAACATAAGGTGACATTTTAGAAACATCAAACTCGATCACCTTTTCATACTTACAGTCCTTATCAGGATAGACGTCTTGATATTTTTTCAGGCCTAAACCCTTAAGATAACTGCCGACTTTTTTATCGGGAGCGATTATGCCGCACTTGGCCCCGAATTCAATAGTCATATTAGTGACTGTCAAGCGGGCGTCGATCGACATTTTATTAATGGCTTCACCGGAAAATTCCACTGCCTTATAGGTAGCGCCGTTCGAACCCAGCTTATGAATAATATACAGGATAACATCTTTACTGTAAACACCTTTAGGAAGTTTTCCCTTGACGATAATCTTTAAAGTTTGGGGGACTTTAAACCAATTCTTTCCAGTAGTCAGAGCTACCGCCAGATCGGTTGACCCCATGCCAAAAGCTGCCGCGCCCAAAGCTCCGGCGGTTGAAGTATGTGAATCAGCCCCCAGGATAAGGGCGCCGGGATAAACAAACCCCTCTTCGATCACCAGTTGATGCGAAATACCGCAGCCGACATCAAAAAATAGATTTTTGTTGGCTTTGGAAAAATTGCGCATTTTTGAATGGACCTGTGATACCCCTAAGCTGGGTGAAGGGCTGGAATGGTCGATAAACATCGCATATTTTTTAGGCCGGATGACCGGTCGTTGAAACTTAGTGATACTGTCGACGACTAAAGCGCTGGTGCCGTCCTGAGAAAAACAAAAATCCAACCGGCAAATACCGACATCGCCGCTGGCCAGCGAACGGCCGGCGTGCCGGGTAAGTATTTTTTCGATTATGGTTTTAGCCATTTACTTGCCAAGCTCAGTTAAAAAAACCTTTATCCGTTCTATACCTTTACTGATCTGTTGATTGCTGGTGGCGAAACTCATCCTCACAAAACCGGAGATACCGAAAGAGTCGGCCGGGATGCAGGAAACTAAATGCTTCTCTAAAAGTTGGGTGGCGAAATCAGAGGCATTAAGGCCGGTCGAGCTGATGTCACAAAAAAGATAAAACGTCCCCTGGGGTTTTATCGGATCGAGCTCCGGGCATTCCTTTAACCCCTTCCAGATGATATCGCGGCGCTCCTGAAATATTGCCTGCACTTTTTTCGGCCACTGCTGGTCCTTAAAAGCGCTAAAAGCGGCGTTCTGAGATATCGAACAAGCACAGGAAGTAGTATGATCAATTATTTTGGAAGCTTGTTCAGAAACCTCATCAGGGGCCGATAAATATCCCAGCCGCCATCCGGTCATCGAAAAAGTTTTTGAAAAACCATTAATGGTTATAGTCTTTTTGGCAGCATCGGCCAATGAAGCAAAACTGGTATGCTCAAGCGAATCATAAGATAATACTTCATAGATCTCGTCGCTGATAACAAAAATATCCCTATCCTTGACCACCTGATAGATCTCTTCCAACTCTTTTCGGGAAAAAGTAAGGCCGGTAGGATTATTAGGATAATTAAGAATCAAAACTTTAGTTTTAGCAGTTATTGCTTTGGCTAAGCTGGCGGGAGTGATTTTGAAATCGTCTTCTTTTAAGCCTTTAAGAAATTTAGGTTTTGCTCCGCAAAGCTGGACCATTTCCGGATAACTTACCCAATAAGGCGAAGGGATAATCACTTCATCGCCGCTTTGAACCAGCGTAAGCAAAGCTACATAAATCGCATATTTTGCTCCGGAAGTAACGATGACGTTCTGGGCTTGGGCCGGAATATTATTTTCAGTCCGCAATTTAGCGGCAATAGCTTCCCGGAGAGCCGGTATTCCGCAGGAAGGAGTGTATTTGGTAAGGCCAGAGGCTAAGGCCTGGCGGGCCTGGTCTTTAATGAATTCCGGGGTGTCAAAATCCGGTTCCCCGGCGGCAAAATTTACCACATCTTTACCTTCAGCTATAAGTTTTTTAGTTAAAGCGGTTATCTTTAAAGTAGCGGACTTATTTAAAGCTGTTACTTGAGGATTAATCATCTTAAATAATACAGTAACGATTTAAGATTTACTTCGAAGTATCGCGTTCTTTTTTGAAAATCTTGCGCACTCCGGAAATCAAGCCTTTCTTCGGCTGTTCGGTTTTCTTCTCCGGGGAAACCACGGCTGTGCTTTCAGCGGTTTTTGCCTTGGCCTGTTTAGTTTTAGAAGTTTTCTTTTTAGGCTCGAGTTTAGTCAACTCCAAAAGCGAAAGTGGAGCTCCATCGCCCTTGCGTACCGCAAGCTGGGCGATCCGGGTATAGCCTCCGGATATGGCCTTAAACCGCGGCGCAACTACTTCGAAAATCCGTTTAACCAATAAATGATCGCCTAATTTTTTATAAACCAGACGGCGGGAAGCCAAATCATTAGCCTTGGCTTTAGTGATCAGTTTATCAACTTCGGCGCGTAAATATTTGGCCCGGGAAGTCGTAGTAATGATCCGTTCGTTAATAAACACGGCCCGCAGCAAGGATTTTATCAAAGCCAGCCTTTGGTTCCGGGAACGAGAAAATTTTTCGCTTTTTTTTAGGTGCCTCATTTTGAACCCGTAAGTTTATTCCGGTCGATCTTCATTCCGAAAGATATACCCATGGTTTTAAGTAAAGCCCCGACTTCATTAAGCGATTTTTTACCGAAATTACGATAGGAAAGTATTTCCGGTTCGGTCTTCTCCACCAAGTCAGCCAGGGTTTTGATATTAGCCTCTCTCAAGCAGTTAGCGCTGCGCACTGATAACTCCAGTTCGGAAACCGGAATTTTAAGCTTTTCATAAAGAGCCGCTTCTTCAGGGGTAAGTTCTTCAAAATCATCCTCGGGAAGCTCTCCCAAAGTAAAGAAAAGCTCTAAATGCTTGCTCATTACTTTGGCAGCGTAAATCAAAGCTTCTTTGGGCTCAATACTGGCATTAGTAAATATATCCAGGATCAGCTTATCGTAATCAGTGCGTTTGCCGACCCGGGTATTCTCAACCTTAAAGGCCACTCGTTTAACCGGGGTAAAAATCGAATCTATCGGTATCACCCCTAACGGCATGCCTTCACGTTTATTTATCTCTGCCGGAACAAATCCCCGGCCCCGTCCGACTTCCATTTCGATTTCCAGCTTGGACTTTTTTGAAGTCAAAGTGGCAATATGCAGATCTGGGTTAATCACCTCGATAGTCTCGTTAGTGACTACGTCTTTTGCGGTAACCTTCTTTTCACCTTCAGCTTTGATGTAGATTTTTTTGGGAGTGCGCGAGTACGACCGTAAAACCAGATTTTTAATGTTGAGGATGATTTCCGGTATGTCTTCAAAAACTCCCTCGATGCTTGAAAATTCATGAGCCACGCCTTCGATCTTTATCGAAGTAACTGCTGTGCCTTCTATTGAAGAAAGCAGGACCCGGCGAAGAGCATTGCCCAAGGTTACACCGTAACCCCTTTCCAGAGGTTCAGCGATAATTTTTCCGTAAGTCGGACTGTAACTTTCTTGTTCGACTATTACTCGTTTTGGAAATTGGAAATCCCTCCAGGTTATCCCCATCTTTTTACCCCCTAAATTTTACTTTGAATACAATTCAACGATCAACTGTTCGTTGATCGAAACGGCTAGGTCTTCTTTTTCAGGAAGCCGCACGATCTTTATCGAAAGATTATCCTTGTCTACTTGAATCCAAACCGGGCTGCTGCGCTCTTTAGCGCTGATCTCGTGATTATCTCTAATGCCCTGTTTGATGCTGTCTTTGGCTTTTATCTCAATGGTCTCCCCTTCACGAACAATATAAGAAGGGATATCAGCTCGTTTTCCGCCGATAAATACAAAACCGTGCCGGACGATCTGCCGGGCCTGGTTACGCGAAAGAGCAAACAAGGAACGGAAAATAACATTATCGATCCGCCGCTCCAGAAGCTGGATCAAAACTCTTCCGGTAGCCCCTTTAGACTTACTGGCCAGGCGAAAAAATCGTGCGAACTGCCTCTCAAGCATACCGTAGATCTGCTTTACTTTTTGTTTTTCCCTTAACTGCAAAGCATAATAGCTTGATTTTGGTTTTCGCTGATTGTGGTGCATTCCCGGCGGAGTCGGCCGCTTAGCATACGAACACTTCTCGGTAATGCAGCGCGGGCCCTTTAAAAACAATTTCATATCCGCTCTTCGGCACAATCGGCACTTTGCTTCTAAATATCTTCCCATCCTCTTATCTCCTTATGGTTATTCTAAACCCGGCGTTTTTTCTTAGGGCGGCAGCCGTTATGCGGCACCGGTGTAATATCTTTTATTCTTTTAACGCTTAGGCCGGCAGCCTGTAAAGACCGAATAGCTGATTCCCGGCCGGGACCAGGGCCTTTTACCAACACTTCCAGTTCACGCAACCCCATATCTCTGGCTTCCCGGGCAACCTGCATCGAAGCAACCTGGGCAGCATAAGGTGTAGATTTTTTTGCGCCCTTAAACCCGACTTTTCCGGCAGAACACCAGGCTAAAACGTTACCTTTCATATCGCTGATCGAAATTATGGTATTATTAAATGTAGCTTTGATGTGTGCTACTCCGATAGTTGATACTAGCTGAAGTTTTTTCTTTTTCTCTTTACGTTTACTTTTTGCCATTTATGCTCCTTAAGCTTTGATTCCGCCTACCCGAGGCCGCGGGCCCTTGCGGGTACGGGCATTACATTTTGTCCTCTGGCCGCGTACCGGTAATCCTTTTTTATGCCGCGAGCCTCGATAAGAATTAATATCGATAAGCCGGCGGATATTCTGGGCGATTTCCCGGCGTAACTCACCCTCGATCCGATAATTAGCCTGGACATAAGTTGCGATCTGGGAAATCTCTTCATCGCTTAATTCCGAAGCCCGTTTTTCCGGATCTATCTTTACCTTATTCAAAATCTCCAGGGCTCTGACCGGGCCGATTCCGTAAACATAACGCAAGGAAATCTTGATTTTTTTATTTTTCGGAATATCTACACCAAAAATTCTTGGCATTATACCTCCTCTATCCTTGGCGCTGTTTGTGCTTAGGGTTCTTACAAATAACCCTAACCACTCTTTTACGCCTGATTATTTTACACTTATCACAAATCTTCTTTATTGATGCTCTGACTTTCATCTTAACTCCGCCTATTTGTGCCGGTAAGTGATCCGGCCGCGTGCCAAATCATAAGGAGAAAGTTCCACTTTTACCTTGTCGCCGGGAAGGATCCTGATGAAATGCATCCGCATTTTTCCCGAAACATGCGCCAAAACAATATGCCCGTTTTCAAGTTTAACCCGAAACATGGCATTAGGTAAAGTTTCAGCTATTTCTCCCTCGACCTCTATTAAATCTTCTTTAGCCATAATCTATTTCGTAAGTATCCAAGGCCCCCGGTCGGTTATCGCCACCGTATGTTCAAAATGAGCCGCTAAGGAATTATCTTCGGTCCTGGCTGTCCAGCCGTCGTCTAAAATTTCCACCTCGTAACTACCAGCTGAAACCATCGGTTCAACGGCAATTGCAAAACCGCTGGCTAATTTCGGGCCGGAATTTTTCTCGCCGAAGTTAGGCACCTCCGGCGGAACATGTAAAGCCCGTCCAATCCCATGGCCGACGAAACGTCGGATAACCGAGAATCCGTTATCTTCAACCGTTTTTTGCACGGCTGAACTCACATCGCCCAAATGATTTCCCGGTTTAAGCCGGCTGATACCGGCAACTAACGATTTCAAAGTAACCCGCGCTAATTTGCGCGCTAAAGGGCTGGCCTTACCAACCAGATAAGTACGGGCCGTGTCCACAAACAACCCTTTGTATTTTATGCCCAGGTCAATACTAACCAGGTCACCGTTTGAGATCTTTCGTCCGGAAGGTATACCGTGTATTACCTCTTCGTTGACCGAAACGCAAAGCGAAGCCGGATAGCCCATAAAACCTTTAAAGGCCGGCTCCATGCCCGGATATTTCTCGAGTTCTCGCTCAAAGAAAACCTCGATATCCTTAGTGGTCCGCCCGGGTCTGATAAAAAAACCTAAACTCTTAAGTATCTTCGAGGCGACTTTGCCGGATTTACGCATCAAAGTCATCTCCTCAAAAGTTAACGGTTCGTTCATCTCACTTCTAATTTTATCTTTTCAAAGACCTCATCCTTGTCAGCGTTGCCGTCAAGTTTAAAAAGCTTTCCTTGTTTCTGGTAAAAATCTATCAATTGAGCGCTTTCCTTCAAAAACACTTCCCAACGCCTGAGAATAACCTCAGGGGTATCGTCCTTACGCTGGGTAAGATCGCCGCCGCAAAGATCACAAAAGCCTTCTTCCTTAGGCGGCATATTTTTCAAATGGTAATTGGCGCCGCAGGATTTACAAACTATTCTTTTAGAAAGACGCTCGATGACCGTATCCCGGTTAGCCTCAAGGTAGATAAACCGGTCAATGTCAATATTGTGTTTTTTTAAAATTTCAGCTAAAGTTTTAGCTTGGGTGAGATTGCGCGGATATCCATCAAGGATAAAACCGCCGGATTTAACATGACTTTCGATGACTCTGGCTACCAGTTCATCAGATACCAGAAGCCCCTTCTCCATATACCCTTTGACCTCCTGGCCCAGCGGGCTATTTTCCTTGACTTCACTGCGTAATATATCCCCCAAAGATATTCGGATCAGATTAAATCTCTCGCTCAGGATTATCGCCTGAGTTCCTTTTCCTGACCCCGGGGCTCCGAATAAAACTAAATTCATCTTCTCCCCTTTAAGCTGCCGCCTTTAATAAAACCGTCATAGTGGCGTATCAGCAGCTGGCCTTCGATCTGTTTCATCGTATCTAAAACCACACCGACCATGATCAAAAGCGTGGTCCCGCCAAACAGCGAAGCTAGACCATAAGAAGGAACTCTAAACAGATACATGATCAAATTGGGAAAAATTGCAATCATAGCGATATATAATGCACCGATAAAAACAATCCGGGTAGTCACAAAATCAATATATTGAGCGGTGGGAGTCCCTGGCCTGATCCCGGGAATAAAGCCGCCGTTACGTTTCAAATTGTTGGCTAATTCCAAAGGGTTAAACACCATGGCCGTATAAAAATACATAAAAAACATGATCAGCCCGACATAAATAAAATTATACCAAAGACCTCTTTGCTGAAATATGCCTTGTAAAAAAGAAAAAAACCTGACTGATTTAGGCAAAAACATACTTAGGGTCGCCGGAAAAGCTAAAACGCTTGAGGCAAAAATTATGGCGATAACTCCTGACATGTCTACCTTTATCGGCAAATACTGTGTGGCTCCTCCATAGACCTTGCGGCCGATGATCCGTTTGCCGTACTGAATAGGGATCCGGCGTTGAGCCTGGGTAAACAGAACTACTGCGGCAATGGTCAAAAACCAGACTACGGCTAAAGTGACGATGACCGGAGTGGAAATCTGACGCTTAGCAATATCAAACGGCGAATAAAGAATCCATAACTGATTGATCGATGAGGGAATACGGGAAATAATACTGGCGGTGATAATTATTGATATGCCGTTGCCGATTCCCCGCTCTTGGATCTGTTCACCCAGCCACATAATAAAAACTGTTCCAGCGGTAAGAGTGGCGATGGTAGTAAAAGTAAACAGAATCCCGGGATTGGGTACAATAGAAATACCTTTAAAATTATTGGGATTAGAAAGCCAAAGCGAAAGAAACAACCCTTGAACACCGCAAAGGACAAAAGTCAAATAACGGGTATACTGGTTGATTTTTTCATAACCGGCTTTACCTTCCTTGGCTAAACGCTCCAGGACCGGGATGATGTTGACCAAAAGCTGCATAATGATCGAAGCTGAAATGTAAGGCATAATCCCTAAAGCAAAAATGCTTAGACGGGTAAGAGCTCCGCCGGTAAACAAATTGACCATACTGAGAATAGTCTGGCCTTGAGTCTTAGCGATCATGTCAAAAAACTGGCTTAAAGCTGCGGTATCTACCCCGGCAGTGGGAATAAAGCACCCGGCCCGGTAAACCACTAATAAAGACAAAGTAATAGCAATCTTTTTTCTAAGCTCTTCAATCTTGAAAACGTTGCTTATCGATTTAAACACTCAGCGACTCCTCCTTGAGATTCGATAAGCTCTTTAGCCTTGGCTGAAAAAGCATCGGCTTTGATTTTAGCTTTCTTTTTAAATTCATTGCCAAATTTAGCTAATATTTTAACCGGCCGGTCATTATCCTTGATCAGGTTCAACTTCTCTAAAACTTCCGGAGTGATCTCTTCAACTGAGCCTGCCCTTTTCTGAATATCGCATAAATTCACTAATTGATATTCTTTCGGCCGCAGCGCGGTAAATCCTCTTTTGGGTAAAGTGCGGGCAAACGGCAGATTTCCGCCGCGAAAACCGATGTAGGGAAGTACCTTGCCTTTACGCTGGCCGGCACCTTTATGGCCACGCCCGGAAGTTTTGCCGCTGCCGGAACCGGTTCCCCGGCCAAGCCGGTGCGGCTTCTTGTTTTTTACTTTTACTCTTAAGTCTGATAAATTCATAAGTTATCCTTTTAAATTCGCAAGCCCCTGGAAAGTCGCTTTAACTACATTTATCTGGTTAGTTGAATTGCCCAAATTTTTAGTCAAAATATCTTTTATACCGGCACATTCGCATATTGCTCTTACCGGTGAAGAAGCGATAACTCCGGTTCCTTCAGCCGCTGGCTTAAGCAGCATCTGGACTGCGCCGAAACAACCGACGATTCGATGCGGTATGGTTGTTCCTTTCTTTTTAATCGGCCGAATAGTTTTTTTAGCTTTACTGATGCCTTTACGTATTGCATCGGCCACTTCATTGGCCTTGCCCAAAGCAAAACCAGCGCTGCCGGTGCCGTCTCCGACCACCACTAAAGCCGAAAACCCCATATTTTTACCACCTTTGGTAACCTTGGTGGTCCGGTTGATAAAAAGGACTTTTTCAATAAAAGCGCTGTCGCTGTCCCCGCGGCGAGATTGATCCCTTCGGCGCGGACCCTGGCCTCTCCTTTTGTCGGGAGAAAAACCCGCCGTTACCATCCCTTTAGGTATATCTTTTTTATTGGTATCTTGGTTCAAAACTTTAACCCTCCTTCCCGAGCTCCCTGGGCCAAGTTTTCAACCCGGCCATGATATTTATAGCCGCTGCGGTCAAAAGCCACAGCCTTGACCCCCAATTTGAGTGCCTGGGCAGCTATTAGTTTTCCTAGCTCCTTAGCCGCTTCCTTGTTAGCCGAGCTGATTTTTTTATCCTTAAAATCCTTGCCCAAAGTAGAACAGCCGGTAATCACCTTATGCTGGCCGTCATCAATAACTTGGGCATAAATATGTTTTTTACTTCTAAATACAACCAGCCGCGGTGTTTGGGCTGTACCTTTCATCTTCTTAGTAATCCTTTTGTGCCTACGAAATCTGGAAATCTTTTTCATCTTATTGTTTAGCTAAAGCTTTCCCAAGTTTTTTTCGTACTTCTTCACCGCGGTAGCGGATACCTTTCCCCTTGTAAGGCTCCGGCGGAAAGACTCGACGTACGTTAGCGGTAAACTCACCGACTTTTTGTTTATCGATACCTTCTACGATGATCATATTATTTCCCGAACAGGTGACTTTCAAACCTTCGGGGACTTCCATCTCCACCGGATGCGAATATCCCACGTTCAGCAGGAGATTTTTCTCCTTCATCTGGGCTTTGTAGCCGACGCCGATTATATCCAGCTCCCGCCTATACCCTTTAGTCACCCCTTCAATCATGTTGTTGATCAGCATCCGTATCGTCCCATGCAAAGACTTCAGTGCTTTTGAATCGTTCGCCCGTTTGACGGTTAAGGAATCTGCGGTTATTTCCAGGTTGATTCCTTGCGGAATATTCAACTCTAATTTATTTTTAGCCGCTTCAACGATACAGCGGCCAGACTCAAAAACCACCTTAACCCCTTTTGGTATTTCTAATATTTTTTGGCCTATTCTTGACATAATTAAACCTTTACCAGACCATCCCGATGACTTCACCGCCCAAACCCTTTTCTCTGGCTTCTTTATCAGTAAACATGCCTTCGGGCGTGGAAACTATAGTTACTCCGTAACCATTCAAAGCCCTGGGGACAGCGTCGCGTTTTACATAGATCCGCCTTCCCGGTTTGGAAATTTTCTTAATCTGGCCGATAATTCCTTTTTTGTTCTGATATTTAAGGTAAACTTTGATCTTTCGAAAACCTTCTAAATCTACTTCCTTGAAATTTTCCAGGTAACCTTCCCTTTTTAAGATATCACAGATTTTAACCAAAGAATTAGAATAAGGAATATAAGTTTCTTCCTGCTTAGCCCGGGAAGCATTTCTGATTACGGTAAAGGCATCGCTTATAGTATCGGTTCTGCTCATTATCGGCTCCGTTTTTTAATTTTTACCAACTGGCTTTCTTAACGCCGGGAATCAAACCCTGCCAAGCCAACTCCCGAAAACAAATCCGGCAAAGCTCAAAATCCCGCATGTATCCACGCGGCCGGCCGCAACAACGGCAGCGGTTATGACGACGGGTGGAAAATTTTACTTTGATTTTCTCCCTTTTCCATTTTTCGATTTTAGATGTGCTAGCCACTACTGTCTCCGTTTTTAAATATTTTGTTTGCGAAAAGGAAATCCAAACGAGTCAAGAAGATCCCTGGCTTCCTGATCGGTCTTGGCGCTGGTATTGATAGTGATATTCATGCCTTGGGTCCTGGCTATTTTATCCAGGTTGATTTCGGGAAAAATGTTCTGTTCAGAAAGCCCAAAGGTATAATTTCCCCTTCCGTCAAAAGAATTTGCCGGAAAACCCCGAAAGTCACGGATCCGCGGCGAAGCCACAGTGATAAAACGATCCAAAAACTCATACATCATCGCCCGCCTTAAGGTTACGCAACAGCCGATCGGAACGCCTTCTTTTAGTTTAAAATTTGAGATCGGTTTACGCGAACGACAAATCTTGGGTTTCTGGCCGGTGATCACGCCCAGCTCCTCGGCGCACTGCTCAATAATTTTAGCATCCTGGGTTGCCTGACCCACCCCCATATTCACCACGATCTTGATCAGGCGCGGCACGGCTAAGTCATTCTTGTAGCCGTGTTTCTGGCGTAACTTTGAGACTATCTGATTACGATAGAGCTCAAGATAACGCGGAAGGTTTTTTTCCTTGGCTTCTTTCATTGGTTTTAAATCAGCTTCTGACATTTTTTACAAATTCTCACTTTAGTTTTATCGTCGGAGATTTTTACTGAAAATCTTACCCCCCGGGCGCAGCTTGAGCAAAACAGTAATACTTTTGAAACGTTTATCGCCACCGGAACTTCCCGCAGGCCGCCCTGCTCGGCTTCCGAACGCCGACGGATATGTTTTTTCATTATATTGATGCCTTCGACAATAACCCTTTTATCGGTAAGGTCAACCGTCAAGACCTTGCCACTTTTGCCTTTGTCCTTACCGGACATCACCATGACCTTATCGCCTTTTTTTATGCCTAAGCTCATTTATATGACCTCGGGAGCTAAAGACAAAATCTTGCTGAACCGGTGTCTTAATTCGCGGGCCACCGGGCCAAAGACTCGGGTAGCTCTGGGGTTACCCTGTTTATCGATAATCACGCAGGCATTACGGTCAAACCTGACCGCTAAGCCGTCTTTGCGCTTAATCGGAAAATGAGTCCGTACAACCACTGCCCGCACTACTTCGCCTTTTTTTACCGTACCATTAGGAATCGCTTCTTTGACGCTGGCTGAAATCACATCTCCGATATCAGCATGGTCTTTATTTTTTTTACCGATAACTCCGATAAAACCTACTTTCTTAGCTCCGCTATTATCTGCTACATCCAGCCGCGAACGAACATAGATCATTTTATAATCTCCAATAACCTGAAATGTTTATCCTTTGAATATGGCCGTGATTCGACTATCCTCACCTGATCGCCGATTTTTGCCTGATTAGTTTCATCGTGAGCCTTGTATTTTTTCCGGCGCGAACGCGGGCTTCCATAAACCTGATGAGCCACCCTATCCTTGACCAATACGGTTATGGTTTTGTCGCTCTTGTCGGCTGTGACCACCCCTTGAAAAATCCTTGCTTTACTCACAATTAGCTCCTTGTTCTCTGATTAATAACCGTATGAATACGGGCAATATCTTTTTTAAGCTGCTTGAAACGATGGGGTTTTTCAACCCCGCTGCGGCGCTTAAACCCCAATTCCATAAGCTGTTTATCTAGCTCATTAAGCTTAGTTTTAAGTTCTTCCTCGGATAGCCCCTGTAAATCTTTTAACTTCATCTTTTCCTAGTAACAAACATGGTTTTAAACGGAAGCTTATAAGCCACCAACCGGAAAGACTCCCTGGCATAATCTTCGGGGATACCGCCTAATTCAAAAACTACCGTTCCTCGCCGAATCACTGCCACCCAGCCTTCCACTTCACCCTTACCTTTACCCTGCCTTGACTCGGCCGGTTTTTTAGTTATCGGTTTATCGGGAAATACCCGTATCCAAAGCTTACCTCCCCGGCGCAACCTTCGAGTAAGGATTATCCTGACTGTCTCAATCTGATTATTTTTAAGCCAGTGCGACTCCAAAGCCTTTATTCCGTATTCGCCAAAAGCAACCGTTGAACCGGAAACTGCCAGGCCTTTAAGCCTTCCCCGTTGAGATTTACGATATTTTACCCTTTTGGGAATTAACATTTTTTAACCGTTGTTTTCCGGGTTTTGATCAGCCGGATTAATTAAATAACTTCCTAGATTCTTTATACCTTTATACACCCAGACCTTGACCCCGATCGTTCCATAAGTGGTCTTAGCTACTGAAAATCCGTAATCAATATCCGCCCTGAATGTCTGCAAGGGAACCTTCCCGTGTTTGTAGGTTTCCTGACGAGCGATTTCCGCTCCGCCCAGGCGTCCGGAACAACGTATTTTTATGCCTTCAGCACCTAGAGAAGTGGCCTGTTGTATGGCCCGCTTCATGGCCCGGCGAAAATTAACCCGTTTCAACAGCTGGAAACCGATCAATTCGGCAATCAATTGGGCGTCGCAGGCTGGCTCAATGACCTCCTCAACGTCAATGATGATCTCTTTTTTAGTCAGATTGCCAAGTTCCCGCTTAAGGAACTCGATATCCTGTCCACGCCGGCCGATGACTACTCCCGGACGAGAAGTCTTAATCCTTATCCGGACAACCGTCTGAGACACCCTTTCAATAACTATCGTAGCTATTGTCCCTTTAGGGTAATTATCCTTGACCGTATCGCGAATCCGCAAATCCTCTTCTAAAAAATCGGCAAACTCGCTCTTTTTTAAACAAAACCAGCGGGAAAGCCAATCTTTACCAAAACCGATCCTTAAAATATACGGGTGTACTTTTTGTCCCATATTTTACCTTATTTTGTTTTTCCTTTTTTGACTAATTTTTCCGGGCTATCCAGTTCTACTACAATATGCGAGGTACGTTTTCTCACCGGCGTTGCCCGGCCAAAAGAAGCCGCCCGATACCGTTTAAGGGTCGGCCCGGAATTAGCGATCATTTTGGATATAAAAAGCTTATCCTCGTCATAACCTTTGATTTTGGCATTGGCTAAGGCCGAGTGAAGAACTTTCTTTAAGTGGCCAGCCGCCTTTTTATTAAAATGGTTAAGCTCAACCAAAGCCTGTTTTGCATTCCTGCCTTTAAACAGGATGCTGACCAGCCTGACTTTGGTCGGCGAAATCCGAATATATTTTCCTTCTGCTTTTGCTACCAT
>Ga0180009_10003375_pt1 | contig 18209 bp, 15 predicted proteins | sample OS_PC_MetaG_FD_123537 | JGI IMG/M metagenome (GOLD analysis project Ga0180009, IMG submission 123537) | Groundwater microbial communities from the Aspo Hard Rock Laboratory (HRL) deep subsurface site, Sweden - OS_PC_MetaG | ecosystem: Environmental > Aquatic > Deep subsurface > Groundwater... | reverse complement strand
GCCGCGGCATTTCGACGACCCTCGTGCACACGGGGCAGCATTACGACGCGAAGATGTCCGACGTGTTCTTCCGCGACCTCGGCATCCCGGAACCGCACGTCCATCTCGGCATCGGCCCGGGGGACCGGCATGCGCAGACGAAGCGCATCATGGACGCGCTCGTCCCGCTGTTGCGCGAGCGGAAGCCGGACGCGCTCCTCGTCGTCGGCGACGTCACCTCGACGGCCGCGGGTGCCATGGCCGGCGTCGCGGCAGGCGTGCACGTCATCCACGTCGAGGCCGGGCTCCGGAGCTTCAACTGGCGCATGCCCGAGGAACTGAACCGGATGATCGCGGACCATCACGCATCGCTTCTCTTCGCGTCGGAACCCGTTGCGTTGGAGCACCTGTCGGCGGAACGTATCCCGAGCGAAAAGGTCCACCTCGTCGGCAACGTCATGATCGACAGCCTGCGACGCATCGAACCGGTCGCGGCCGCGTCGGACATGCTGGCGCGCCTCGGCCTATCGGAGAAGACGTATGGCGTGCTGACCCTGCACCGTCCCGAGAACGTTGATGACCCGGTCGTGTTCCGCAACCTGTGGGAGACCATCCACATCGTGGCGGACCGTCTGCCGTTGGTCTTTCCGGTCCATCCGCGTACGAAATCGCGTATCGAATCCCTCGGTCTCGCGTCGCATGCGGATGTCCGGATGATCGACCCGGTCGGATATGTCGAGATGATTGCTCTCCTTCGATCGGCCAAAGGTATTCTGACGGATTCCGGCGGGTTGCAGGAAGAAGCATATGGCCTCAATATCCCGTGTTTGACGTTGCGGGGGGAGACGGAGCGGCCGCTGACGGTCGAGCAGGGGACGAGCGAGATCGTCGGGACGTCGCGCGACCGCATCATGGACGCCTTCGACCGGCTCATGTCCGGCGCATGGAAGACGCCGACGCCGTATGAGCTGTGGGACGGCCACACGGCGGAACGCATCGCGGACATCATCGAACGGACCGTTTTTCCTCCCATGACGGACACGCCATGACCCGCCTTCTGTTCATCACCCCGAAGATCGACGAACGGCATGATGACCTCGCGTTCGCAAGCCTGTGGGCACGAGCCTTCTCGGACGCCGGGTATGCGGTGACGGTCGTCTGCACGGCAAAGGGGGAGACGGGCCTGACGCTTCCGGTCCTGTCCCTCGGCGGGGAGCATGGCGCACCGCGTTGGCTCCAGGTCCTTCGGTTCTGGAGGATCCTCCTTACGACACCGCATGACCGCGCCTTCGTGCACATGACCCCGCGATGGCTCTTCGCGGGGTGTTGGTTCTGGTGGCTGAAGCGCATCCCGTGTTACCTCTGGTTCACGCACTACACGAACACGCTGTCGCTCAAGGTCGGTTCCCGCGTCGCGAAGCGGATGTTCGCGGCCACGAAGGAATGCCTGCCGCACTACGATGGGAACCCCAAGAAGGTCGTGACCGGCCACGGCATCGATACGACGTTCTGGGACCTTCCGGAACTCTCAGAAACGGAACGTGAACCCGCGACGCAGCTGCTCGCGGTGCACCGCATCTCGCGGTCGAAGCGGCTCGAGATTGTGCTGAAGGCTCTCGCGCTCCTTCCGCCGGAGTATCGGTTGACGCACTATGGCCGTCCACAGGATCCACGTTTCGATCCGACGTACCAGCAGGAGATCGAATCCCTCATCGGGACGCTGGGCCTACGGGATCGCGTGGAGCTGAAGGGATCCATCCCCATGCGTAACCTTCGATCGGTCTATCCGAGATATCGGGTCTTCATCAACATGGTGCCGCAGACCATCGACAAGACCGTCCTCGAAGCGATGTACAGCGGATTGACGCCCGTCATGACGCGAGGACAGGCCGACGCCATCGGGTATCCGGACGCGCCAGCCGACGACACGCCGGAAGCCGTCGCTGCATACATCCGAGGCATGTCGCTCATGCCGCGCGACCAGGTCCGGAAGATCGTCGACGATGGCCATAGCCTGAAGAGCCTCATCGATAAGATGTCCGTGTATATTCAACCCGGTACCTGATATGTGCGGCATCAACGGCTTCACCTGGCAGGACCGGAATCTGCTCCGCAGCATGCATGCGGCGACGCGGCATCGCGGACCTGATGACGAAGGGTTTTTCGAAGCGCCCGGCATCTCCTTTCGGCAGAGCCGGCTCTCCATCATCGACCTTTCGCCGGCCGGTCATCAGCCCATGAGCACGCAGGACCAAAGGTTCACGATCATATTCAACGGAGAGATCTACAATTATCAGGAGTTGCGGAGAGAACTCGAACGGCTCGGCGAACGCTTTCGGTCGACATCTGACACGGAAGTCCTGCTTGCCGCGTTCGCTCGGTGGGGTGAGGCGTGCTTGCCGAAGCTGAACGGCATCTTCGCGTTCGCCATCTGGGACCGGGAGGAGCGTCGTTTGACGCTTGTACGCGATCACGTCGGCGTGAAGCCGCTCTATTATGCGTGGGACGGGGAGAAGCTCATCTTCTCATCCGAGATCAAGGCAATCCTCGTCCATGATGTCGCGAAGGATATCGACACTGATGCACTGAATCAGTATTTCCGTTATCTCTATGTGCCGGGGCCGCGGACCATGTTCCGGTCCATCCGGAAGCTTCCGGCGGGACATGTCGCGACATTCCATGACGGCGTGTTCGACGTGCGGTCCTGGTGGTCGCTGAAGGAAGGGAACACGGTCGCGTCGTATAACGAAGCTGTCGAAGGCGTCCGACAGCGCGTGAAGGACGCGGTCAAACGACAGCTCGTAAGCGACCGGCCGCTCGGCGTCTTCCTGTCCGGCGGCATCGATTCGTCCGCGGTCCTTGGCATCATGGCCGAGATCGCGACAGGTCCCATCAGGACGTTTTCTGTGGGCTACGAGTCCTCGGCGCAGGCGGAGAAATACAACGCGGACGCACGCCTCGCGGAGCTGACGGCGAAGCATGTCGGTGCCGAACACCGGACGTTCATCCTGTCGGCGGAGGAAGCGGCCGCGGACCTCGAAACGGTCGCGTGGCATATGGATGAGCCTGTCGCGAACCATGTGCAATCTTCGACGTTCCTGCTCGCGAAGTCGGCGAAGCCGCATATCACGGTCGCGCTCGGGGGCGACGGCGGAGACGAGCTATTCGGCGGCTACAGTCGATACTGGTACAGCCGGACGATCGATAGGGTCAGGAGCCTTCCGTTGGGCGGGGAGACCGCGGCCGCGCTCGCGCTCCTCGTCGGGAAACCGGATCTCGCGATGAAGTTCGGTTCGCGCGCGGGTCTCGAGCGTCAGCTTGCGTTCGTCGCGCAGAAGGAAGGGGCGATCGGGTCGTTCCTGAAGAAGGACCTGAACCGTCCAGATGCCGTCGGCGAACCGCTCGGGCCGGTCTTCTCGTCCGCGTGGCGCGATGCGACGAATCAGCTCATGGCCGCGGACGTGCGGACGTGGATTCCGGACGAGTCGCTCATCCGGACGGACCGGCTCACGATGGCGCACGGCCTCGAGGAACGCGTGCCGCTCCTCGATCCGGAGCTTGTCGCATATGCATCCCGCGTCCCGTCGAGATTCAAGCTGAAGAATCGCCGTCAAGGAAAGCGTGTCTTTATCGATGCGATGCGCCCCTATCTCCCGCCGCATGTGCTCAACCAAGAGAAACGCGGATGGATGTCGCCCATGGCGAAATGGATTCGCGGGCCGCTCCTACCCCGTGTCCGTGAGATCCTCTCGCCGACGTACGCGGACACTACGGCCTATCTCGACCTTTCCGCCGCGAACCGCATCCTCGACGATCACGTCTCGATGAAGGAATACGCATTGAACACGATCTGGTCCATCGTCGCGTTTCAGCTCTGGTGGAGGCGTTTCATGCAGAACGTATGACGGAGAACGACATCAGGAGCATCGGTTTCGCTTGTCCGTCCTGCCGCAGCGCGCTGGATGCGGCGACGTTGTCGTGCGCGGCGTGCGGGACCGTCTACGGTCGGCATCAGGGCGTCCCGTGTTTCCTCGGACCGGATGCGCGTGCGGCCATCGAAGCCGCGGAGAAGTCCGACCGCGAGAACGCCTTCAAGAACTTCTTCAAACGGTGGCCGCGGTTCTACCGGTTCACGACACGTCTCATCATCCCGCTCGTCTACACCGGTCTGACCTCGGAGCGGTTTCTGTCCCGGTATTCGAGGGACGAGAAGCTCCTGAACGTCGGTTCCGGCCCCTATCTGATCCATCCCGGTACCGTGAACGTAGACTTGTTTCCTTTCCCGAACGTGCATGTCCTCGCGGACGCCTCGGCACTCCCGTTCGCGGACGGGACATTCGATGCGGTCTGCTCCGACCAGGTCTTCGAACACGTCCCGAATCCGCTGGCGGTCGCGAAGGAGGTCTTGCGCGTCACGAAACCCGGCGGCCTCATCTATACGGCCGCACCCTTCATTTTTCCTTTGCATCCATCCCCCAAGGACTATTCACGATGGTCGAAGGATGGCCTCGCGGAACTCTTCGCAGGACATGATTCTGTCGAGTCCGGCGTCCTCATCGGACCGACTTCGGCGTTCCTTTTCGTGTTCTCCATGTGGCTCGCGACAATCTTCTCGTTCGGCATCACCCCGCTTCGCAAGGCCCTGTGGTATGTCTTCATGGTCCCTTTGTTCCCGTTGAAGGTGCTTGATTTCGTGTATGCGAGACTCCCTGGGGCGGAAGATATCGCATTAAGCCCGTATCTCATCATCCAGAAGCGCGTATGAAGCGACCCGTGACCGAACGGATGCATACATGGCTCTGGCGTCTCGCCGTCATCCTCGGGACCGGCGCGTGGACATGGCTTCCGCATTGGATCGCGAACATCCGCGACGGTGTCGTGTGGTGGCGGATTCCGGTGATGGCCCCTGCCATCTTCGACACGTACGCGTATCTGCAATGGATGGGGCAGGCGAGGGAGGGGATGGATTTCGGAGGACATCTCGGCTGGGTCGGCACGCTCATCCAGCTCGTGTCGGCCGTCATCCCGTGCATGTCCGTTCCGGAATGTTGGCTCATGACGCAATGGGTCGCTGCGTCGGCGACCATCTTCGTGTCCGCATGGGCGTTTCGCGTCTGGGCCTCCGCACGCATCATGCCGTCGCGTCTGTTTGCTGTCGCGATGTGGTTTTCGTTCCTCGCCGTGCTCGGCATGCGGCCCGGCATCTTCTCGTGGTATCTGCCGTTCGGCATCGCGGCGATGACTGCGGCGTTCCTGTCGGCGCGGGCCGTCGAGGAACGTCGGATTCCCCATGCGCTCCTCTGGTCCGTTCTCGCCCTCATGATATCGACGGTCTATGCATGGTTTCTTGTCTTCATCGTCATCTGGATTGCATCCGTCTGGGCTGTCTGGCTCATCCGAAAGGGGAGAGGGACATGGACGATGATGACCGTCTTCGTGACGGGTGCTTCCCTTGCTGTCGGCTGGCTCGCGGCATATCTCATCGAATCCGGTTCAGGCTTTCGTGAAAGCCTTGAGATGCAGGAGCGGTTGGGGATGGTCGCGACGCATATGCCGCAGGTCATCAACCTGACGGTCGCCGTCGTGTTTTGGATACCGTTATTGTTCATCGTCGGACGACAGGTTCGTGATGCGGCCGCATCCCGTCGCATCGTTGTCGTGACGTGGGCATGGTTCACTTTGCTTCTCGCCTGGTTCGTGACTCCGTTCATGGGGTACTACATCCATAACGACCACTTCCGGACCCCTACGGTCCTCCTCTCGTGGTTTACCCTCGCGGCCGTCTGGTCCGCGGTTCCGTCATCATCCTCCCTTTTGCAAGGTGAGATACGGAGATGTTCCGTCAGGTGTCTCGTTCCTTTCGCGACGTTCGTTGTCGCGATCGCATTCGTCATCGATGTCCTGCGGACGCCGTATTGGTCAGGACGGGACAACCTCGACGTCCTGCACCTTTCGGTCTGGTTTACCCTCGCGGCCGCGTCATGGTCCGTGCTGTCGGTATCGGCGCGGGTCCCGTCCATGTCGCGTCGCGCGCTTCTCATCGTCGCCGTGCTCCTCGGTCTTGTCCAGCTTCCGGCCGTGTACGCGAGGACGTTCGGTGACATGTCCGTCCTCCGGTCGCGTGGGCCCGTCTTCGCATGGATCGTCGCGAACGTCCCGCCTGACGAGACCGTCTGCGCCGACCCGGCGTCCGCGGACATGTTCGCCGCGCATTCGGGGCGCGTGACCCTTCCGTCCGAGACGTCGTATTACCTTCCGGAAACGAAAGAGGCGACTCTTCGTCGTCTTATGGCCTATGCGAGCGGCTATGACCTCGTCGCCTCCGCATCGGGTGATGCGATGCGTCAGTACGTCGGCCTCGGCCAGTGGATCGTCTGCAACCAGTATCCGTTCCAGACGAAGTTCCTTCGGGCGCTCGGATGGTCGGACGTCCGCATCGACGAGGCCATCGGCTGTCCGCGGGGGATGCTCGAACGTCGTCTCGCGACGGTCATGGCATCGCCGGTCGGCTCGGACGACATCGGATTCGGGCGGGCATGTCCATGGGTCATCGTGACGGACGCCGAGCGGATGTCGTGGCACATCCCGGTCGATTACGAAGAGACCCGCGTCGGGGACGGGGTCTCGGTGTGGCGGGTCCGATAGGTCAAAGTTTCTTCAGCGTGAAGATGTAGCGCACGGGCAACGCATCGAAGGGCGCCCCCTGGATGCGCGTGATGCGGAACAGGCCGGCGCACGTCTTCTCCATGAGGGGGATATCAAAGCTCGAAAGGTGCCATTCCTCGGTCATGTCCTTCGAGATGTTCGGGAAGAGCCAGCGGAACAGGCCGAGGGAGATGAAGAAGTTCTTCAGACGGTTGATGAGCGGCTCGTTCGGCGTCGAGACGATGACGGCTTTCGTGTCCGGCCCGACGACGCGATGAAGCTCCTCCATGAGGGCACGCGGATTTGGGATATGCTCGATGACTTCGCTGCAGAGGATATTCGTGTAGGACCCCGCGTGGATCTCGTCAGGCCAGCGTTGCGCATCGCCGGAGACGATGATGCCGAGCCGATGGGGGAACGCGTCCGAGATTTTTCCCCGTGTCAGTTCGACGAGTCGTTCGGACAGGTCGAACCCGTGGAGCTTGCCTTTCGGTACGGCCATCAACACTTGTCCGGCCCCACATCCGATTTCCAGGGTGTCGGCACCGTCGTCCATGACGAGCGCGTCGAGCATCTTCCGCAGGCGCCGTCGTTCGATCCAACGGATGATGCGGATGGGATGGTCGTAGTAGTTGATGAGATCGTATTTGTCGATCATCCGCTCGTTCCAATCCTTGAGCGCGACGGGGTCGTTCCTGTCGATGGGGTTCATAGGTTGAGTGTATCAGAAACGACATACGACGGCCGCTTCCGCGATTCGTCGTAGGTGCGCCAGAGGTATTCGCCGATGACGCCCATCATGAGCATCTGTAGGCCGCCGACGAGGAGGACCACGACCATAAGCGAGGTCCATCCTTGGACCGGCGTGCCTCGTAGGATGCGGTCCACGACCACGACCACGGCCGCGACGAACCCGACCACCGCCGTCACGAGACCGACGGCGCTCATGGCGCGGACCGGGACGAACGAGAAGGCGATGGCCGAATCGATGAAGAGCTTCAGCTTCTTGGAGAAGGTCCATCTCGACGTGCCGGCGCGGCGCTGCCGACGCACGTAGGGGATGATTTTCGGCGTGAAGCCGGTCCAGAGCAGGAACGTCATGAGATGCGAATTGCGTTCGCGTGTCCGCGAGACGATGTCCGCGATGGCGCGGTCGAACAGCACGTAGTCGAAGCCGCCGCGCGGCATGTCCTTCAGGGCGAAGCGTCGGATGAACCACCAGAAGAACCCGGCGAAGACGCGGTCGATCCATCGGTCCTCACGCGTCTCGCGCGCCGCGATGACGAGCTTCGAGCCGCGTCGCCATTCCTCGACCATCGTACGCAGCAGCTCGGGCGGGTCCTGGAGGTCGGCCATGATGATCGCGAGGCAGTCGCCCGTGGCGTGGTCCACGCCCGCGAGGAGCGCCGTGTGCGCACCGAAGTTGCGGGAGAGCCGGACGACCTTGATGCGCGGGTCTGTCGCGGCGGCGTCTTTCAGCAGCGCGTAGGAGGCGTCGCCAGATCCATCGTCGACGAATACGAGCTCGCCGTCCATGTCCGGGATGCCCGCGAGGGTCTGTTGCAGCTCGGGAATTGTCGTCGGGAGGTTTGCTTCGTTGAAGTAGACCGGGACGATGACGGAGAGTTTCGGCATACGCGAATGATGGTCGAAGTGAACCATATCCAGGCGGCTGCGTCCATCGACGCTATGGACAGAATCGTCGTTGCGAGCGAAGTCCGACGGAGCGCGGCAATCTTACCGAAACCCTTCGATTCGGTCGGAGAATCAAGGTAAGATTGCTTCGTCGTATGACTCCTCGCAACGACGGAATATATCTTGTCATTCTTGTCTGCGCGCGGTACGCTCTGACGCATGTCACTCCCGTCCCGTTGGGTCATCGTCGGCGCGTCCGGATTCCTCGGGACGAACCTCCTGCATGCGCTCGCGCCCGAGGACGGCGAGGTCGTCGCCATCGACCGTCGTGCGGCGCGCTGGCCCGTGATCCGCGATGGTATCCGATACCTCGAGCGCGACAGCCGGGAGGTCGAATCGTATCGGGAGGAGCTCGTACCGGGAGCCGTCGTGGTGCATATGGCGAGCGTCTCGTATCCGGGCAAGGCGGAGCAGCTCATCGAATCGGACATCCAGGATAACGTCCTCGGCACAATTCGTCTCGCGCAGGTTTGCGCAGATCGCGGCGTGCGGTCCTTCATCTTCATCTCGAGCGGTGGCGCCGTCTATGGGGATGTCTCGACCTCACCCATCCCGGAGGACGCGCCGACGCGACCCGTGAGCGCGTACGGCGCGATGAAGGTCTCCATCGAGCACTATCTCCATATCAACCATCATCTGCGCGGACTGCCGGTCGCGTGCCTCCGGCCGTCCAATCCGTTCGGGCTGTGGCACGGAGGATCCGGGCAGGGTGCGGTGAACGTGTTCCTCGCGAAGATGCTCCGCGGAGGGACCATCGACATCTGGGGCGACGGGTCGCAGGTCCGTGACTTCGTGGCGGCGGAGGATGTCGTCTCCGCCATCCGGACCGTCGGCCTCTTGTTCGCGTCCGGGTCCGAAACCTTCAACGTCGGCTCCGGCATCGGACGTTCCATCACGGAGATCCTGTCGGAGACGCAACGGGTCGCGGGCGTCACGGCGGATATCCGATATCTGCCCGCTCGTTCCGTGGACGTCAGGACCAACGTGCTGGATATCCGGAAGATGAAGGAGCGCTTCGGCTGGGAACCGACGGTCCCGTTCGAGGTGGCGTTGTCCCGTGCCTGCGACTGGAGTCGGACGTCCCTGGCTTGACGTTTTCGCCATTTTTCGACATCCTGCATGTAATCATGTCCCTGACGATTGTCCTCGGCACGAGGCCCGAGATCATCAAGTGCGCGCCCGTCGTCCATGAGGCTTTGCGACGCGGTGTTCCTTGCGTCATCATCCATACCGGCCAGCACTACACCCCGGAGCTCGATGAGGTGTTTTTCCGTGAGCTCGACCTACCAGCACCGATCACGAACCTGAACGTTGGGTCCCTGCCGCCGGCTAAGCAGGTCGCGGCCATGATGGACCGGCTGTATGATGCCTTCCTTGAGTGGAAGCCGTCCGTCGTGGTGGTCCAAGGCGACACGAATTCGGTCCTTGCAGGTGCACTTACGGCACACAAGATGGGCGTCCCGGTCGCGCACCTCGAAGCCGGCTTGCGGAGCGACGACTGGGGGATGCCCGAGGAGGGGAACCGCGTCCTCGCGGGCAACGTGGCGGATATCCATTTTTGTCCGACCGAGGTCCAGCGCATCCGTCTGGCGACCGAGGGCGTCTTGGACGGCGTGCATGTGGTCGGCAACACGGTCGTCGACGCGGCACGTCATTATGTCGGGAAAGCGGAAGGGACCTCGAAGGTCCTTGAGACGCTCAACCTCGAACCGGGGTCCTTTGCGCTCCTCACGATGCACCGCCCCTCGAACGTCGACGAGCCCGGTCGCCTCGGCGCGCTCATCGACGCCATCGAGGACATGGCTGTATCCTACGGGTGGAAGATCGTGTTTCCGGTCCATCCGCGGACCGAGACGGCCTTGAAGACCGCAGGACTCTGGGATCGGCTTGAGGCCTCGCCGGTCTTCGTCCTTTCGAAGCCCGTCGGCTATCTCGATCTCCTCCATCTGCAGGCGTCGGCCAGCCTCGTCGTCACGGATTCGGGCGGTATGCAGGAGGAGGCGAATATCCTGCAGGTGCCATGCATCACGCTTCGGGCGAACACGGAGCGGCCGGAGACGGTGAAGGCCGGAGGGAACGTCCTGTATGAAGGCACAGAGAGCGCGGAGCTGATTGCGCTCGCGAAGGAGATGACGTCGAAGCCTCGTGATTGGACGTGTCCGTTCGGCGACGGCCGCACCGCGGAACGGGTGATGGACGTGCTGATGACGTTCCTGGACACGAAGGTATGATGCCGTGGGAGGCATTTTTTGATGAAGCGGTCCGTCAGGCGGTCCTTCCGGGATCGTCGGTTTTGGATATCGGAGCCGGCCTGCGCGTCGACGGATCGCGCGGCAACGTCGTGGATTCGACACGTGCGTGGATCAAACCGCTTCTCGAGCAGGCGACGTACGTCGTGATGGACCCGGTCGACACGTATCATCCGGATATCGTCGCCGACGTGATGGACATGCCGAGCGTGGCGAGTGCGTCTTTCGACACGGTGTTCTGCCTCGCGGTCCTGGAACATGTCCCTCGTCCGTGGGACGCGATGCGCGAGATCCATCGGGTCCTGAAGCCAGGAGGGACGTTCGTCGGTTACGTCCCGTTCCTCTCGCCGTACCACGGTATGCCCGGGTATTACGGCGACTTCTTCCGCTATACGGATGAGGGCGTACGTTCCATCTGTTCCGGGTTCGTCGACGTTCGTCTCGTGCCGGTCCGTGGTCCGGTCGAGACGCTGGTCCACCTGCTTCCTGGGACGTTGCCCCGTCGTCTCCTCGGTGGATTGGTCCGCCGCATCGACGGCATCCGCCGTTCGTCCGGACATCAGGTATCCGGGTATACGTTCACAGCGAAAAAAGCTTTGAACAACGATAATACTCATACGAATTTATGAAGGTCCTTGTCGTCGGAACGGGATATTGGGGTCCGAACATCGTCCGGAACCTCGTGGAGTTCTCGGAAGTCGAGTGCATCGGCGTGTCGGATCTCGACCGGGCGAAGGCGGAGAAGATGGTCGCGCGATTCCCGCGGACACGCCTTGCGGGTCCGGCACCGGAGGCGTTCGGCGAAGGATACGATGCGGCCGTCATCGTCACGCCAGTCGACTCGCATGCGCCTTTAGCCGAAGCCGCGTTACGGGCGGGTCTGCACGTCCTCGTCGAGAAGCCGCTGACGCGGACGTCCGCCGACGCGGAACGCCTCATCGCGCTCGCGGAGGAGAAGAATCGCCGCCTCATGGTCGGGCACGTGTTCCATTACAAGCCGGAAGTCCGCGAACTGGTCCGCCTTGTCGAATCGGGAGAACTCGGCAACGTCCGGTACATGGATTCGGTACGCGTGAACCTCGGCCTGTTCCGTTCCGACGTCAACGTGATGTGGGACCTCGCGCCGCATGACCTTTCCATCTTCGAGGCCATCATGAAGCGCATGCCGGAACGCGTTTCCGCCATCGGCGCGTGCCATGTGCATCATCCGACGACGCCGCAGGAGACGATGGTGCTCATGACGCTGGACTACGGCGACGGATGCCTCGGCCATGTGCACGTGAACTGGTTCTCGCCGCTCAAGCAGCGGACCATGGTCATCGCCGGCGACAGGAAGATGGCGGTCTACGACGACATCAACCCGACGCATCCGATCAAGGTCTACGACCGCGGGACCTACGATCCAGCCACGGATACGCCGATGTATCCCGCCCTACGGACCGGCGAGACGGTCAGCCCGCACGTGAAGCAGGAGGAGCCGCTCCGTATCCAGCTGCGGGAATTCTTCGGGGCCATCGCCGAGGGGCGTGCACCGGCGACGGACGGCGCCGCAGGCCTCCGTGTGGTGAAGCTCCTCGAGGCGGGCATGCGGTCGCTCGCCGAGGACGGCCGGTTCGTGAACGTCGCCTAGACCCCTTGTCCGAGGGCCTGTTTTGCGCTAGGGTTTTCCTGCCATGACAATCCCGCTTTCGTACGTCTCGAAGGATTATGTGATACGCGGAAACCTGATCGATCTTATGGACGATCAGGCAGCATGGGATGCGGTCGACAAGCGCGTCCGAACGAGCGTCAGGAAGGGGAGGCGTATGGGCGTCCGCATCCGTCCTTTCGACACCACTACCGAGGAGCTCGACGTGCTCCGGTCGTTCACCCCGAACGACGATGATATCCCCGCGGTCTTCGAGGACCGCCATCACGCGTACGTCGCGATCGCGGAGGACACCGGGGAACGCCTCGGATGGATTCTGCTCGCGGGGGTCGGGCGTAAGCTCTTCATGCTCTGCCATGCCTCGACTCCGGAAGGAAAGCGGCGGCAGACGCCGAACCTGCTCCTGTGGCACGCTATCTCGACCTGGTGTGGCGGTCCGTATCTGACGCTCGACGTGGGCGCCTCGTATCGGCCGTCCCTGCAGGTCTACTTTCGGGGATTCCGTCAGCGGCCATACCCCATGGTCATGAAGCCCGCGGATTTTCCGATGGACCTCCGAATCACGCCGTTCGACACCGCGTCGTATGGGCTTGAGCCGCGGGATCCGAAGGAAGGGCGTCGTATCCTCGGCCACCTGTTCGGTACGGATGTGTTCACGGTGGTTCCGCGCGCGATGTACGCCATCGCGGCGTGCCTGCGCGAATACCGTGAACTCGGTCGACTCTCCGAAGACGACGAGGTCCTCATCTCCACGACGACCGGGACGCCGTACGTCTCGTCATGCGTCACGCGCGCCATCGAGGCGGTCTGTCGTTGGTCGCTCACGCCGTCCGAGAAGACGCGCGCCGTGCTCATGATCCACGAGTTCGGCTTCCTGAATCCGCATGCCGCCGCGCTCCGTCGTTTCTGCGATGAACGGGGCATCCCGCTCATCGAGGATCTGGCGTACGGATGGGGGAGCGCCGGGACAGGGACATGGGGAGACGTGCGCATCTACTCCGCGACGAAGACGTTTCCCCTGCAGTTCGGCGGTTTCCTCGTCGGGATGAGGATTCCGTTCCGTCGCCTATGGGATGTCCATGGCGCATCGGACCTCGGCAAGGAAGCGGAGACCCTCGCGACCTTCACGGCCGCTTGGTCCGACCTCGGGGTCGATCCGTTCACGTCCATCAAGGACGTACGTCGCGCGAACTGGGAGCGGTACGTCGAGAATCTCTCGTCCGTCCTGGATCCCTACGCTGACCTGCCTCCGGGCGTCATTCCCGGCGCGTTCCTTCTCAAGCTTAAGGATGAGGACGATATGCGACGCGTCTCCGCCTTCGTCCGCCGGTTCGGCATCGAGGTGGGCAACTGGTATCATCACGCCTCCATCTTCCTCCCGTGCCATCAGCGCATGACCCGACGTCACGTGGACTTCGTGTCCGGCGCCGTCCTCGCGAATTACCGCGAGGATTGCGGCATCCCGCACGTTTAGCCCTCCGCCCCGACCTTCGGGGTGTTTTTTGACGAGATGCGTGGAATTATGTAGAGTTTCGATGCTCATTCAAGGAGGTATCCTGATGCATCGAGGTGGGTATACATGCGGTGATGACGTCGACCTCGCGGAAGACGTCCATCCGAATTTTGTGGTGATGGGCAGCCGCGTGCGCATCCGCACCGGCACCATCCTCTTCGGGTCCGTGGGCCGTCCGCTGACCATCAGCGATGACGTGTACGTAAACGCGAAGTGTGTCCTGCATGGCGGGGCCGCGCAGCTCATCATCGGAAACCGCGTGACGCTCGCCGTCGGCGTGGCCATCCATACCGACTCGGGGCCGAACACGTCCCCGTTGCTGCAGAAGGATTTTCCCATCCTTGCAAAGGATGTAGCTATCGAAGACGACGTTTGGATCGGCGACTATGCCGTCATCCTTCCGGGCGTGACGATCGGTCACGGATCGGTTATCGGCGCCGGCACCATCGTACGACGATCCGTCTTGGCGCATACGGTCGTCGTAGGGAATCCCCAGAAGATCCTTCGGATCCTCGAACACGCGAAACTCAAATGCTATGCCTGTACCCCTCCTTGACCTGAAGCGTGACGTCGTCGCGCACCGTGACGAATACCTGTCCGCCATTGCCCGTGTCGTCGACTCGGGCACTTTCATACTCGGACCGGAAGTCGAAGCGTTCGAAGCGGCCTTCGCGTCGTTCCTCGGGGCGAAGCATTGCGTCTGCGTGAACAACGGGACGTCGGCCCTGTACGCGGCGTACCTCGCCCTCGGCATCGGCCCCGGCGACGAGGTCATCGTTCCGGCCAACACCTTCATCGCGACCGCCGAGGCCGCATCCATGACGGGCGCGACGCCGGTCTTCGTCGACATCGATTCCGCGACGCATCATCTCGACGTACAGGACCTCGATCGCGTCGTCACGCCACGGACCAAGGTCGTGGCCGTGGTCCACCTCTTCGGCATGGCCGCCGACGTCGCGGTCGTGAAGGCGTGGGCCGACCCGCGCGGCATTGTCGTGGTCGAGGACACGGCGCAGGCGCATGGTGCGATTCTCGCGGATGGACAGAAGGCCGGCACGGCCGGAGCTATCGGTTGTTTCAGTTTTTATCCCACCAAGAACCTCGGGGCCTTCGGCGAGGGGGGTGCGGCGGTCACGGACGACGACGCGCTCGCAGAGCGTCTCCGCGCCATCCGCGCGCATGGCGCGACGACCCAGAACCGACATGAGACGTTCGGGACGAACCTCCGCATGGAGGCGTTCCAGGGTGCCTTGCTCGGCGTGCGCCTCCTGCGACTCGCCGCGGCTGCGGAACGACGTCGGTCGATTGCGGCACGTTATCGCGCCGGACTCGCGGGAATTCCTGTCGCGCTGCCTCCTGACGTCGGCGCGCGTCACGTCTTCCATCTCTTCGTCGTCACGACCGACCGACGCGACGCGTTGAAGGAGCATCTTGCGTCACGCGGTATCGGGAGCGCTATTCATTACCCGACCGCATGCCCGGACCAGCCCGTGTACGCCTCCCGTGGCATCGCCGGGACCTGCCCGAACGCGACCGCCGCCGCTGCGAGAATCCTGTCCCTGCCGATGTTCGCCGAGATGACGGACGTGGAGGTGGACGAGGTCATCGATGGCGTCCGGTCGTTTTTCCTCGCGTAAGCCCATGGAGAAGATCGTCTGCTCGGTCCCTATCCTGACGCTGAACGCAAAAGCGCATCTTGAACGTCTGCTCCCCCTCGTCGTCCCGTTTTTTGACGACGTGTTCATCATGGACGGGAACAGCACGGACGGCACGCAGGAATTCGCGCGGTCGCTCGGCGTGCGCGTCGAGCGACAGTTCGAGACGGATGAGCCGGACCAGCGCATCACGGATTTCCGCGCGATGCGCCTCCGACTATGGTCCAAGGCGAGGCATGACTGGCTGTTTCTCCTCGATGCGGACGAGGAGCCGAGGCCTGAGGCCATCGACCTCGTGCGCCGCGTGGTCGAGGAAAACGAAACGTCGAGGGCCCACCGCGTCCTCCGTCTCGTGCGCCTGCCGGACGGTCGCGTCGTGAAGCATGCGCTGTTCTATCCATTTTGGTATCCAAACCTGTTTTCGCTGAAGAGCGGCGTCACCCTCGCGGAACGCGCGGTCCACGAGCGGCTCGTGTTCCCCGAGGGCGTGACCGTCGTCGACGACCAGGTCGCCATCATCGATCCGCAGCCGTCCGCGCGGGAGTGGCGTGCTCGCCAGCTTCAGTACCTTCCGCTCGAGGCCGCGAGCATGAGCGACGCGTCGTGGGCGTATCTCTGGCGGTGGGTCATCGTGTACAACCTCCGAAGTTTTCTTGGACAATGCCTCCGTGCGGTCCGTGCGACAATCACGGGTTGGGTCCGGCACGAGACGTCATTGCCCTGGTCGTACAACGTCGTCTTCCTCGAATACCGCCTCCAGAGCATGTGGTGGAATGGGCGTGCGTGGGCACGACTGCGGAAGAAGCGGCGGAGCGCCTGATATGTGCGGCATCGCAGGATATGTCGGGAACGGTTCGCGCGAGGCGTTGCGTCGCATGGGCGAGGCAATCGCGCGTCGAGGCCCGGACGACCACGGGACGCATGAGGCGCCGGGCGTCGGTTTCGCGTTCCGCCGGCTGTCCATCATCGACGTCGAGGGTGGTCATCAGCCGATATCGAACGAGGACGCGTCCGTCTGGGTGATGCTGAACGGCGAGATCTACGGGTTCGCGTCCCTGCGCGATGAGCTCATCCGGTCCGGGCATCGGTTCCGTACGCGGACGGACACGGAAGTCGTCGTGCACGCGTACGAGGAATGGGGAGACGCCTGTTTCGGGCGGTTGGAAGGGATGTTCGCCCTGGCCATCTGGGATGCGCATGCCCAACGCCTCGTCCTCGCGCGTGACCGGCTGGGCAAGAAGCCCCTGCATTGGACGACGCGGAACGGGACTATCTGGTTCGCCTCGGAACTCAAGGCGTTGCTTGCGGCGGGTATCGTCGATCGGGATATCGACCCCGTGTCCCTCGGCCTGTATTTCCGGACGGATGCGGTGCCGACGCCGCGGACCATCTTCCGTGGCGTCTCGAAGATGGAACCCGCGACGGCTATGGCTTGGCGGAACGGAGAGGTGGAACGGACGTGGTCGTTCTGGCGATGTCCCTTGGATGTCATGACCGACCCTTCCCCAAAGGATGTTGTCGCGGGCCTAGGTGCATGCGTCGACGGTGCTGTGCGGGAGCGCCTCGTTTCGGACGTGCCGCTCGGACTCTTCCTGTCCGGAGGCCTCGATTCCGCCGTGGTCGCCGAGAGCGCGAGCCGGCAGTCATCCACGCCGCTCAAGGCGTTCACTGTCGGGTTCGACGAGGCATCGCACGACGAGACGCCCATCGCACGTATGGTCGCGAAGGCGCTCGGGCTCGATCATCACGTCGAGACGCTGACGGCAGGGGATGCGCTCCTCATGCTGGACGAGGCGATTCGCGTCCTCGACGAGCCGCTCGCGGACCCATCCATCCTGCCGCAACTCCTCCTTTCTCGGTTCACACGTCGTCATGTGACGGTCGCGTTGTCCGGCGACGGGGGTGATGAGCTCCTGCTCGGCTATCAGCATATTCCGGCCCATGTCTGGACGCGTCGTCTCGTGCGGCTTCCCCTCTCGATCCGATCCGTCGCCGCGTCGCTTCTCGCCTCGGTCCCAGCAGGGGGAGGTTATTTCAGTGCTGGCTTCAAGGCTCAGCGCCTCGCCCGAGGTATCGCCATCGACGATCCGTGGACTCGCGATACAGCTTGGCGCGGTGCATTCACGGCCGACGGCCTTACGTCGATTCTCGCACCTGACGTCGCGTCCGCCGCATTCGTCGGCACAGCGGAGACAACCCTGGCGTTACGCGCCGATGAGGCCGTATCGGACCCGTCGGATGAGCAGGACGATTTTTGGAAGCGGTGGACATGGGCCTATCTCCGGACGTTCCTCATGGACGACGTGATGGTGAAGGTGGATCGCGCGACCATGTGGTACGCCCTTGAGGCGCGCGCGCCGCTCCTGGACCGCGCGGTCGTCGAATACCTCCTGAAACTTCCACCGTCGTTCAAACTGGGCCGATGGTCCGGCAAGCGACTCTTCAAGGATCTCCTTCGTGGCAAGGTCCCGGACGCGGTCCTTCGCCGTCCAAAGCACGGGTTCGGCGTCCCGGTCTCGGACTGGCTCCGTGGTCCGCTCGCGGCCCGACTCGCAGACCTCACCTCGCCGGACTTCCTTCGCGAACAGGGGCTGTTCGACGCCGACGCCGTCGGCCGTCTTGTCGCGGAACATAGCGCAAAACGGGTCGATCGGCGGAAGGAATTATGGGCTTTACTGATGTTTCAGCTGTGGTACCGTAGGTGGATGATGCGCGACACATCTGAACGCCTTTGATATGCAGGAGAAACATGGCGAATGGGCGTGGCAGTGGGCGAATTTCCCGGACGTGGATGAGTGGCTGTTTTCGGATTGGATCGCGCCCGT
>Ga0180009_10003374_pt1 | contig 18216 bp, 19 predicted proteins | sample OS_PC_MetaG_FD_123537 | JGI IMG/M metagenome (GOLD analysis project Ga0180009, IMG submission 123537) | Groundwater microbial communities from the Aspo Hard Rock Laboratory (HRL) deep subsurface site, Sweden - OS_PC_MetaG | ecosystem: Environmental > Aquatic > Deep subsurface > Groundwater... | reverse complement strand
TGTCGTCCAATGGACTCCCGCTTTCCCATGGATTTTTTCAACGGACAGATGCCGTCACACAGATCCGTGCGGAAGATGTCGGCGCACTGCCGGCCGATGGCCTCTGAGGGCGGATAGCCTGTGATGCGCTCGGCGGCCCGGTTGAAGGAAGTGATCCGCGTGTGCTTGTTCACGGTGAAGATGCCCTGTTCAATGGCATCCAGAATGAGCGGTACATATCGATGGTCGATCTGATCGTGCAATTCGGCACCTGGGCTAGAATTGTAGCAAATTGCTTCGTTTATGATGCGGTGTTGTAGCAGATTGCATCTGATGATGCAACAGAATACCAGTCAGGAAGCCCGGGCGTTTTTCCGTATCAGACCGTAAACATTGGTGCTTGCAAGGGGTGGGCGCAGCGGCTGGCAGGCGGTCCGCAATTTGCACATAGAGCGGAAAACAGCGAATCGACTGAAACTACGGAATTCGCCGGATAGGACAGACAGTGTCGGGAAGCCAGGAACGGCCGCACTCTACCACAGGCTGCGAGGATAGCGAGGCCCTGCTGCGCAATGACGTGGCTTTTAGCACGGGGCAGGCGGCGCGGTACTGTTTTGTGACCGGCGACACGATTCTCAACTGGATCAAGAACGGCTCCCTGGCGGCCCAGAAGACCTCCGGCGGCCAATACCGCATCCTGGTGCGCGTGCTCTACGCGTTCCTGCGGGAGCACGACATGAACACCGCGCTGCTCGAGGCCGAGCACACCATCCGTCCCCTGTGTTGGGAGTTCAACTGTCGCCGGCAGGTGGCCCTGGGGTGCGGAGTGTGTCTGGTGAATCGATCCGGCGCGCCTTGTTGTTGGGAGCTGCGTGGCGTGCTGCACCGGGCGAGCGCCCGGCCCGAGCGTTGCGAAGACTGTGACTATTTCCGGCGGTTCAGCCGCGAGGATGGCCAATGACCGAATCCGAGAACTGGAACTGGGACGTCAGATCCCGCGCACTCGCCGACCTGAGCAAGCTCCGCGCCGCCCACGCTGACGTGCACATGCTGGCGGTCAGCGCCGATGGGGAGCGGGTCGCCGCGCCGGTGGTCAAGGAGGACGGCTCCTTCGGCGTAGCGGTCAATGATGAGCTCTGGGAGGCCGAGCTGGAGAAGGCCTGGCACCTGAAGTTCACTGCCGACGGCCGGCTCACCGCTCTGGTGCGCGTGGATGACATGTGGACCGTAGCGGTGGACGGCGAGCTATGGGAGCAGCGGTTTCCCTTTGTCTGGAACACGAAGTTCTCGGCCGACGGCCGCACCATTGCGGCGCAGGTCAAGGTCGGCATGGAGTACTCGCTCTGCATCGATGGTCAGCCCTGGGATCGCAACTTTCTCTCCATCCGCAACTACGCATTGTCTGCGGACGGCCGACGCGCCGCGGCCCTGGTGCAGGTGGAGGAGGTTGCCGCGGCAGACACGGAGAAGTTCGCCGAGGGCACCTGGAGCGTGGCGGTGGACGGAGCGGCCTGGCCCGAGAAGTTTATCGGCGTGTGGACGCCGGCGATCAGCCCCGACGGCGAGCACGTGGCCGTGCAGGCCCGCACCGAACGCTTTGAGTACACCGTCGCGGCCGATGGCGTGGCCTGGGAGCCCCGATACGGTTGCGTATGGGAGCCGGTGTACCGGCCCCGGGGCCAGGGACTGCTCGCGCCGGTGCGTATGGGGGCTACCTGGACCCTGGTCGAAGACGGCGCGCCCCTTTGGAAGACCCCCTATGTGCAGTTGTGGTACCTGCGTTTCTCGCCCGCGGGCGAACGGGTGGCCGCGGTGGTGGCAACAAAATGGGGTCGCTGGACCGTGGCGGTGGACGATCGTCCCTGGGAGTGCACCTTCGGGGACGTGGTGCTCGCGCCGGTTTTTGCGCCCGACGGCAAGCGTGTGGCGGCCACCGTGAAGCATGAGGGGCGTTGGAGCGTGGCGGTGGACGGCAAGGTCTGGCCGGACTGGTTCGATGGGGCCTGGGACCCGGTTCTCGGACCGGATCGCGGCCCGGTGCTCGCCAAGGTCAAGCAGCAGGGCGCCTTCGCTGTGGCCGTCAATGGTCGCCTGGGCGGCGAGCGATATGAGCAACTCTGGGACCCGGTCTTTGGTCCCGACGGCGACAAGGTTCTCCTGCGCGGTGTGCAGAAGGGCAAGTACACGCGGCAGGTGGTCCTCGTAACGGACCTGATTGATGGAGCGAGGTAGCGCATCATGTACGATTTTCTCCGTGGCCCCCTGGTCTGGATCGCGCTGATCACCTTCGGGGTGGGCCTCACTCTTCGCGTGTTCTGGATGATCCGAACCATCGGAAAGGACCCGACGGTGCTGCCGGCCATGACGGCCAGACACAGCCTGCGGTCCATCTTTTTTTGGCTGCTGCCCTACGGGAGCCGGTCCATGCGGACGCGGCCGTTTTTTTCGGGCCTGTCCTATGCCTTTCACGTGTGCCTGTTGCTGGTGCCGGTGTTTGCCATGGGGCACGCGGTGCTCTGGCAGCAGTCCTGGGGGATCCGCTGGTGGAGCCTGCCGCCGCTCATGGCGGACCTCATGACCGCGGTGGTGCTCGTCGCCGGGCTTGTGTTTTTCCTGCGGCGGATCATGGCCCCCGAGGTGCGCAATGTGAACACTGTTTGGGACTACGTGATCCTGCTGATCACCCTGGGGCCGTTCATCACGGGGTTCATCGCCTATCACCAGTGGCTGGACTACCGGACGATTATCATCTTGCACATGGTCACCGGCGCGGTGTGGCTCATCGCCATTCCGTTCACGTGGCTGCAGCACATGTTCATGTTCTTTTTTTCGCGGGCGTTCATGGGCAGCGAGTTCGGCGCTGTGCGCAACGCCCGTGACTGGTAGGAGGAGCCTCCCATGGCGGATCTCGTAGACCTGCAGGTGGTCGACAAGGGGCTCGAGGCCGGGCTGGCCAAGCTTACCCCGCAGCGGATCGAACAGGTCATCAACTCGGTGCTCTCCCAGGCGGTGGCCGGGCGGATGAAGCTGTATCTAAGTACGTGCGTGCACTGCGGACTCTGCGCCGATGCTTGTCACACCTACGTGTCCCGTAACCGGGACCCGGACTTCGCGCCGGTGGCCAAGGTCAAGGACTCGTTGCTGGTGATGATCCAGAAAAAGGGGCGGGTGGACGCGGAGTTCATGAAAAACGCGGCGCGCATCGCTTTCGTCGAGTGCGGCGGTTGTCGTCGTTGCTCGATGTATTGCCCCTTTGGCATCGACATCGCCACGATGATCATGACCGTGCGGCGCATCTGCAGTCTGTTGGGCATGGTGCCCCAGTACATGCAGGACACCACGAACAGTCACTCCGCCACGTCCAACCAGATGTGGGTGCAGCCCGACGACTGGATCGACACGCTCATGTGGCAGGAGGAGGACGCCCAACTCGAGGTGGCGGGGCTGCGCATCCCCTTGGACAAAGAGGGCGCCGAGGTGATGTATTCGGTGATCGCGCCCGAGCCCAAGGTCATGGCGCAACTCATCGCGAACATGGCCGTTGTCATGACCGTGGCCAAGGTGGACTGGACCATGACCTCGGGCGATGGTTGGGACAACAGCAACATGGCCATGTTCTCGGGGGACCTCGAGATCATGGGGCGCATTGAGCGGGAGCACTGGGAGCGCGCCCTGGAGCTCCGCGTGGGCAAGATGGTCATGGGCGAGTGCGGCCACGCTTATCGCGGCGCGGTGTACGACGGCCCCAAGTGGCTGGGGTGGCAGGGGCCGCCGCTGCCCATGGAACATGCGGTGGAGTTCTATTACGACCTGTTGCGCGAGGGGCGCCTTGAGATCACCGACAAGCTCACCGAACCGGTGACCATCCAGGATCCGTGCAACATCGTGCGCGGGCGCGGCCTGCACGAGAAGCTGCGGTATGTGGTGCATGCGCTTTGCGACAACGTCGTGGAGATGGATCCGAAGTACGAGCACAACTACTGCTGTGCTGCCGGTGGCGGGGTGATCAACTGTGGCCCACCCTGGAAGCTGGCGCGGCTCAAATCCATCAAGATCAAGGCCGAGCAACTCGAGCGCACGGGCGCGAGCCTTTGCATCACGCCCTGTCACAACTGCCACCACGGCGTGGAGGACATCATCGGCCACTACCACCTTGATATGCGCACCTCGTTCATCCTCGAGCTGCTTGTCAAGCAGATGAAGATGCCCGCGGGGGCAGGAGAATGACAACGATGTCTCTGCGAATGGCGGTGTGGATCTCCGCCGGTCTGGTCTTGCTCGTGGCGGCCCAGGTGGGTTGTCAGCGCCCGGCGGCTCGTGCAGCGCGGGAGGTCGGGCCGGGGGTCATGGTGCTCCGGATGCCCAAAGAGTTGGGCAAGATGCGGCGGCCGCCCGTGACGTTTGATCACGACAAACACACGGCGCAGGTCACCGGTGGCTGCAAGACCTGTCACCTCGTGGACCGAGCTGGCAGCCTGCTGCCGAAGTTCATGCGCGTCACTGACGGGCAGAGCGCCGGCAAGCTCATGGATTTTTATCACAAGCGATGCGTGGGCTGCCACAAGCGACGCGGTGAGGGCGCACGCAGCTGTGGGCAGTGTCACGCCAAGGGGCCCCGAACCCGTTCGCGCTGGAGGGGAATCCACCTGGACTACTCCCTGCATGCGCGGCACGTGCTGGCCCAGAAGAAAAAGTGTGCCGACTGCCACCACGTCCTGGACAAAAAACTGCAGAAGCTGGTCTACAAAAAGGGGGCCGAAGAGAGCTGTGGCGTATGCCATGCCGGCCGGACTGTGGGGCGGCGACTATCGCTACGGTCCGCGGCGCACGGGGCGTGTATCTCGTGCCACCTGCGGAAAAAGGGGGGCGGGCATACCGCCGGTCCCCTGGACTGCGCGGGCTGCCACAGCGCCGAGCGACAGGTGAAGATCCGCCGGCTGAAGAGCCCACCGCGGCTCCTGCGCGGCCAGAAGGATCGGCTGTGGATCAAGGCCGCGGGCGGCAAGGCGCTGCGGGTCCCCTTTGACCACCAGAGGCACGAGATGACGGCGTCCCGCTGCTCGACCTGCCACCACAAGTCCTTGGCGTCCTGCAATAGTTGTCACGACAGCAAGGGCGCAAAAAAGGGCGGTGGTGTGCCCCCGGCCCAGGCCCACCACGCCAGCGCGTCGGCGCAAAGCTGCGTGGGTTGCCACCGCCGGGCGACCCTGCAGTCGGACTGCGCGGGCTGTCACCACGTGATCAAGGCCCAGGCCAGTCGCCGTAGCTGCGCATTTTGTCACCGCGGCCCCAAGCCGGGGGAGCCCTTGCCGGACATCGCCAGTGCGGCCCGAATCCAGGCGCCCCTGCCCGTCTTCTCCAAAGCTTTCCCCGAGCGGGTGACCCTGCGTAGTCTCGCTCGGGACTACGCGCCGTCGGTGATGCCCCACGGGCGCATCGTGCAGAAGCTACACGGGCTGGCGGGAAAAAGCCGGCTGGCCGCACGGTTCCACGGGGGTGTGGCCGCGCTGTGTGCGGGCTGCCACCACCACGCCAAGTCCGGGACCCTGCCGGCGCCTTGCAGTAGCTGCCACACACGCCGGGGCGACGCGACCCGGGATCGGCCGGCGCTGCTTTCGGCGCTTCACCGGCAGTGCATCGGGTGCCATCAGCAGATGGGGTTGAAAAAATGGCTCGGCTGTGAGAGCTGTCACAAAAAAGCCGTCGGCCGCCGGGCGCCAGGAGGAAAGCCATGAGCGTATCCAGGAGAGGATTCCTCGGTGGTGCTGGAGCGGTGGCAGGGGTGGTGGCGGGTAGCGCCACGGCCCGGGCGGGGGGCGGCGCGGAGCGGTTTGTGGGCTACCCGGACGCCATGGGCCTGCTGCACGATACCACCCTGTGTGTGGGCTGTCGGACCTGCGAGCTCGCATGTGCCAAGGTCAACGGCAAGCCCAAGCCCGCCGGACCGCTGCACGACGTGTCCATTTTTAACAAGCTGAGGCGCGTCACCGACAAGCTGTACACGGTGGTGAATCGATACGTGAAGGCGCGGGGAAAAAAGCCACCGGTGTATCGCAAGCACCAGTGTATGCATTGCCAGGAGCCCTGCTGCGCGTCGGTGTGTTTTGTCAAAGCTTTCACCAAGACTCCCGAAGGGCCGGTGCTGTACGACCCGAGCGTGTGCGTGGGGTGCCGCTACTGCGTGAATGTGTGCCCCTACTACGCCCTGGGCTATGAGTACGACAACGCCATTAACCCCACGGTTCAGCGCTGCACCATGTGCTACTCACGCATCAAGAAGGGTGAGCAGCCCGGGTGCGCCGAGGCCTGCCCCATGGGGGCCATCGTATTTGGCAAGCGCAAGGACCTGATCAAGCTGGCCCGTCAGCGCATCGCCAAATTCCCCGACCGGTACGTGGACGAGATCTTCGGCGAGCACGAGTACGGCGGCACGAGCTGGTTGACCCTGGCCGGGGTGAGCTTTGACAAGCTCGGTCTTCCGGTGAACGCCAGCCACAAGCCCCTGCCGGAGCTGACCGCGGGTTTTCTCTCGGTGGTGCCCCTGGTGATCACCATCTATCCGGGGCTCTTGCTGGGCTTTTACGCCTGGACCCGGCGCAAAGAGCGACTGACCGAGGAGGCGCGGGTGGCCGCGGTCGCCCAGGCCCGGGCCGCCGATGGGGAGGTGGCCGCCACCAAGGCCGCCGAGCAGAAGAAGCTCGCTGAGTCGCGACAGAAAAGGGCCGTGGACCTGGCGGTGAAAAAGGCCCTGGCCGACGCCGAGAAGGCCGCGGCGGCCAAGGAGGACACCCCATGAGTGAGTCCATCGCCGTGGTCAAACGACCGCTGATAACCCCCTTCAATGTGATTGCGGGATTGATCCTGCTGGCCGGTGCCGGGGCGGGACTGTACCGGTTCGCCGTGGGCTTGGCGCCCTCGACGAACCTGGACCACCTCAATCCCTGGGGCCTGTGGATCGGCTTCGATGTGATGACCGGCGTGGCCCTCGCGGCCGGCGGGTTCACCATCTCGTCGGCGGTGTACCTTTTTGGGCTCAAGGAGTACCAGCCCCTGGTGCGACCGGCGCTGCTCACGGGCTTCCTGGGGTACTTCCTGGTCGTCGTGGGGCTGCTCGTGGACCTGGGACAGCCCTGGCGGCTGCCCTACCCCTTCGTGGTGCAGTCCGGGCCCACCTCGGCGCTGTTCGAGATCGCTTTGTGTGTTGCACTGTACCTGACGGTTCTGTTTGTGGAATTCACGCCGGCGGCCTTTGAGTGGCTCGGCTGGAAGCGCTGGCGGCGGCTGGTGCACCGGTTGACCATCGCGCTCACCATCTTCGGCCTCATCCTGTCGACCATGCACCAGTCCACCCTGGGGGCCATGTATCTGATCACGCCGTCCCGGCTGCATCCGCTGTGGTATTCGTCCCACATTCCGGTGCACTTTTTTGTGTCGGCGGTCATCGCGGGTCTCTCCATGGTGATCTTCGAGTCCGCCTTGTCCCATCGGGTATTTGCCGACCAGGTTGAGGTGACGCACGAAAAGCTCGACGAGATGACCATCGGCCTGGCCAAGGCGGCCTGTGTGGCGCTGGGGATCTATCTGGCCATCAAGGTGGTTTCCATCTCCCTGGACAACGAGTGGGCGCTGCTGCTCACGCCCTATGGTCACTGGTACCTGTTCGAGATCGGCGGCTTTGTGGTGCTGCCCATGATCGGCTACGCCATCGGCTTCCGGGAGCGGCGGACCACGATCATTCGCGTCTCCGCGGTGATCGCGGTGGTGGGCATCGTGCTGAATCGATTGAATGTGTCGATTTTTGCCTACAACTGGCAGCTCCCGGCCCACGAGCGCTACTGGCCTCATCCCTTCGAGATCATCGTCACGGTGGCGCTGGTAACCTTCGGCGTGGTGATGTTCAAGTGGATTGCCGGCCGGATGCCCATCTTGCACGAGCACCCCGAGTATCGGGGCGAGCACTAGGAGCGCGTCATGCACACACTGCAGGACTTTTTTCACTTCACCAAGGGCATGACGTACATCATCGCCGCGCTCTTTTTAGTGGGCTCCATCGGCTTCTGGCTCTTTTTGACCAGTCGCGAGGACAAACCGTAGCCCCGGGTGGCGAGGAGGGATACCATGGACAGCGAAACCCCCAAGCTGGTGCTGGTCGTAGACGACGAACCCGACGTGCGCATGGTCATCGAGGCGGCCTTGGAGGACGCGGGCTTCGAGGTGGTCACGGCAACCAATGGACACGAGGCGTACAACCGCATCAAAGAGCGGGCGCCGGACTTCATCACCTTGGATCTGGTCATGCCCAAGCAGTCGGGCGCGCTGTTTTACTTGAAGCTGTGCAACAACAAGACCTGGTGTGATATCCCGGTGATGATCGTCTCGGCCCACATTCACGACGAGCTGGGTGAGCAGGACTTCAGGCAGCTCATGAAGGGCCAGGACGCTCCCCGCCCGACCCACTTTATGGAAAAGCCGGTCCGGCCCGACGAGCTCGTACGTGTCGTATGCAACACCCTCGGCGTGGCCATGGATGACGCCACTGCCGCCGGCGCGCGGGACGAGGTGTACGCCAGGCTCAGGGTCGCGGACCTCGAGACCCTGCAGAAGGTGCGGTCGGTGCTCGACAAGGAGGAGGGTTGACCTCCGCAAGCCGGGTCGCGCGCTGGACCGCGGAAAGCCCTACATCATGGCACCCCTAGAGCTGAGGACCTGGATCAGCGAGCAGCTGTTCGATGTCGCTCCCATCGCCATTGCCACCATCGATCGCGACTTCAATATCGTCCAGGCCAACGCGGCCTTTGCCGACAAGTTTGGGGCTTGGCAGGATCGCAAGTGTTTCGAGGTGTACAAGCACCGGGACACCCTGTGCCCCCGCTGTACCGCGGCCAAGTCCTTCCAAGATGGGCAGACCCGTGTGACCCCCGAGGTGGGCGTGGACGAGCATGGCGCGGTCACCAACTACATCAAGCACACCGTGCCCATCGTGCGCCCCAACGGGGAGATCCCCTATCTGGTGGAGATGTCCATCGACGTGACGGCCTCGGAGCTGCTCCGGCGGGAGAACGAGCTGCTGTTCGAGCAGGTCCCCTGCAACATTGCGCTGCTGGACGAGGAACTGCGCATTGTGCGCGCCAACCGCCGCCTGCGACAGGACTTCGGCCAGGTGGAGGGGCGGTTTTGTTACCACGTGTTCAAGCAGGCGGGACATGTCTGCGAGGGCTGTCCGGCCCAGCGTTCCCTGGAGACAGGCCAGCCCCATTCGGGCCGTTCCGTGGTGAAAAATGCTCGTGGCGAGACCCTCCAGCTGCACGTGACCACGGTGCCCGTGCAGTTGGGAGACGGCGTGCCCCGGTATGTGCTCGAGATGGCGGTGGACATCACTGAGTCTCTGCGTCTTGAAGACGAGCTGCACATCGCCCACGACTTTTTGAAGACGCTCATTGCCACCTCGGCCGACGCCATTGTGGGCGTGGACGCGGACCAGGAGGTACGGGTGGTGAACGCCGCGGCGCGGTCTCTGTTCAAGATCGCCGAGGGACAGAGCCTCGACGGCGATCAGCTGGCGGGCATCCTGCCCCGGGGTCTCTTCGACGAGGTGTTCTCCAGCGAGCAGAACGTGCTGCTCCCCGAGACCACGGTGCGTGCCACGGACGGTGAGGAGATCCCCGTGCGGTTGGCGGGGGCCTGTCTCGAGTCGGGGGGCAAGCTGCTGGGCGGCGCCGTCTCCCTCACGGATCACCGGCAGCTCCGCAGCCTGCAGGCCGAGAAGCTGGAGGCGGAGCGGTTGGCCGCCGTGGGGCAGACCGTGGCCGGCCTTGCCCACGGGGTCAAGAACCTGCTCACGGGCCTCGAAGGGGGCATGTACCTCATGTCCACCGGGCTCAAGAAGGGCAACACCGAGCGGGTGGACAACGGCTGGGAGATGCTCAACCGGAACATCACCCGCGTCTCGAGGTTCGTGCGAGACTTTCTGAGCTACTCCAAGGGTCGGACGATCACCGTTGAGCCCGCCGACCCCGTGGCCGTGGCCCGGGAGGTGGTGGCGCTCTATGTGGCCCGGGCCGAAGAGGCTGGGGTCGAGCTCACCTGGAGCGCCGAGGGAGAGATCGCCCCGGCCAATCTGGACTTCGAGGGGCTGCACGAGTGCCTGACCAACCTCGTGGGCAACGCCATCGACGCCTGCCAGATGAGCGAGTCGGAAAAGGACTCCCGCGTGCATGTCTGCGTGTCAGACCGGGACGGCGTGCTGCGCTATAGCGTCAAGGACGACGGCGTGGGCATGGACTATGATCTCAAACAGAAGGTCTTTACCACCTTCTTTACCACCAAGGGCCTCGGCGGCACCGGCCTCGGCCTGCTCACCACCCGCAAGATCATTCAGGAGCACGGCGGCCGAATCGAGCTGGAGTCCACACCGGGAGAGGGCTCCACCTTCACGATCCTGCTCCCGCGGGATCGCCTGCCGGCGACCACCGCGACGGCGAGCGTCTGATTCAGCCGGGCGGGTTCTGGACGATCGGTCTGGTTTTCTGGACAGGCGTCCGTAGCCGTGAGCGCTGCCATTGTGTCACATTGTTCAAATCGTGACTTTGAGAATCAACTCAGCAAAGGGAGCGCAAACATGAAAAGATTCAATGGCATGCTGACAGCAATGGTGATGGTCCTGGCCCTGGCTCTGCCCCTGGCTGCCTGCGGCGACGATGATGGCGGGCCCATCGACGGCACCTGGTCGGTGACGAGCCTGTCTTGTGACAGCGTGGACTCCACGATGGTCCCTCCGAGCACGTTTTACGTGAACAACACCTCGGGGTCCTTCGTGCTCAACTTTGGCGCCGACTGCGTGGCCACCATCGACGAGACCTACGCCTACAGTGGCGACACCATGACGATCACTCCCACGGCAGTCAATTGCGATCCGGGCACCGGCTGCGCGGCGGCCATTGGCGGCGCGTGTATCCCCCTGCCTCCCCCCACCACGTTCTCCTACGCGGTCAACGGCAACACGCTCACCTTCTCCAAAACCTCCGAGGGCCCGCAAGACACCTGTCCCGCGGGCACCGCGGTGCTGTATACGATGCAGAAGCAGTAGGCGCGGTTGAACCTGCCGTCGCCGGGACGGCCCCGAGCCGGTATACTCTGACTCGGGGTCCAGCCCGGCGATGGCGGACCTGGTGGGTCATGGACGTGATGAGCGACATTCTGGCGACTCTGAGGTTGGCCACCAGCATCCTGTCCAGGGCGCGGTTTACGGCGCCCTGGGCCGTGCGCAGTGATGGGAGCCACCAGGCGATCTTCCACGGCGTGGTGGAGGGGAGCTGCTGGATCACGCATGTCGCCACCGGGCAGTCCCTGCCCCTGGAGGCGGGCGATGTGGTGGTGCTACCCCAGGGCGACGCCCACATTATGGGGAATCGACCGGAGACGCCCCCGATTAACATGGGATCGCTGTACGAGGCCGACCGTACCGCCTCGGACGGCGCCCTGGAGTACGGCGGCTCGGGCGCCCGGACCTCCATCCTCTGCGGGACCTTCCACCTGGACCACGTGGGCGCCCACGCCTTCACGGCGCTGTTGCCGGCGGTGCTGGGCCTGTCCCACGCACAACCGGAGACAGGGCCCTGGATGGCTTCCACCCTGAAGCTGATCGACGCCGAGCTCGAACGCGGGAGCTCCGGCGTGGACACGGTGGTCACCCGGCTCACGGACATTTTGGTGGTGTACGTTTTGCGGTCCTTTGCCCAGACCCTGCCTGAGACCAGCCGGGGTTGGTTCGCCGCGACCCGCGATGCCCACATCGGTGAGGCTCTGGCGGTGCTCCATCGGGAGCCCGGTGAGAAGTGGTCCGCCGCGCGGTTGGCCCGCCAGGTGGGGTTGTCCCGGTCAGCGTTTTTCGCCCGGTTCACCGAGCTCGTGGGAGAGCCCCCGGCGCAATACCTCACCCGGTGGCGCATGAACAGCGCCGCGGACGCCCTCCGGCGGTCCGCCGATGGCGTGGGTTTGCTGGCCGAGCGCCTGGGTTACGGCTCCGAGGACGCCTTCCGGCGGGCCTTCAAGCGGGTGCACGGCGTGAGCCCGGCCACCTACCGCCGCGAGGCCGTGCACGCCGCGTGATTTCTCCGGTCACGGAAGTCGCTCGATCCAACCGATCACGGCCTCAGTGACGTCGGGGTGGGGTTGGGGCGGGGGCTGCCGGGGTTGGGAGAGCCCCTCCAGAAAGCGGTGTAACCGCGCGGGCGAGAAGTCCCGAAAGGCGCAGCCGTCGCCGAGTCCGGCGCCCCGCAGCATCTCCACGTTGAGGCGCTGCTCATCGTCGTCGGCGTCGTGCAGGGCGAATTGAGGCACGCCGCCAAAAACGCACTCAGACATGAGCTGGCTGCCCGCGGAGGCCACCACCGCGGGGGCGCGGCGCAGGGCTTTGACAAAGGGCGCGCGGCCCACGGGCCGGACGTCGATGCCGGGACGGGGAGGGTGCACGTACCGGGTGAACAGGGTCACCGGGTGGCCGTGTTCCGACAGCCGGTCGAGCACTGCGTGGGCGTTGTCGTCCCGAAAGTAGGCCACCAGGGGCGCGCGGGGGTCGGGGCGCGGCGGGTCTGCGAGCAGATCGGCGGGCAAGGCCGGCGCGGCCAGGGTTGTGCGCGCGGGCTCCAGCGGCGTGAGGGGAACAAAGGACACCGCCACGTGGTGCGTCGCGCCCACCGACGAGCTGCGGACCTTCCACGCCTCCCGGCGCCACGCCCCCGGGTCCACTCCGGGAGGGCGGTGGCACGTGCCGGCAAGCAGCCCATGACCCACCACCAGGGCGGGCACTCCGGCGAGCCGGGCGGCCATCAGTCCGGGCAGATCCGAGTCCGAGACCACGGCGCGGGGCGGCTCGGCGCGCAGGGCGGCGAGCGCCTGCACCACCCGCGAGGCCAGAATCACGGGCGTGCGCAGGCCGAGCCGGGCGGGCAGGCTCTCCACGGGGCGGCAGCCCGTGGCCTCGGCCACGAGCTGTACGGCGTCCGGGCCCGCGAAGGCTCGCACCTCATAGCCCGCGGCGCGCAGGGCGTGGATCACCGCCACCGAGCGCGTGGCGTGTCCCATTCCGCGACCGTGCACGTAGTAGTGCACGAGCTTTTTCTCTGCGGGCATGCTCAAGTTTTATCTCGTGCGGAGGTTTGCGTCCAGCGGCGGGTCGGGGCGATGTTCAGCCCCTGTGCGCGGGCGTGTGGACTACTGACAGGTGAAGTTGGTGTAGTTGAAACAGCAACCCATCTCGCAGTCCCACTGATAGGGGGACTCGCAGACGCGTGTGCAACGCACCGTAGCGCCGCCGCACCCGCAGTCCTCGCAGCACACGGCGCCGGACTGCGCCATGCAGGTGGGATCACAATTGTCGCTGGTGCTGCCATCAGGTCCGGGCACGCTCGCGTCCGCCACGGTGGGCACCCCGCAGGCGTTGGCCTCGCCGCCGCCGCCGCACACCGCGGGGGCGTTGCAGTTACCGCAGTTCAGTACCGTGGCGCAGCCGTCAGAAAGATTTCCGCAGGATGCGCTCTCGGTGACGCAGTTGGTGGGCGTGCAGAGGCCGTTGCCGCAAATGTTGGCGGTGCCGCCTCCGCCGCAGGTGTCCGGGACCGTGCAGGTCCCGCACTCCAGGATGTTCCCGCAGCCGTCCATGATGGAGCCGCAGTTTTTGCCCGCGGCGACGCAGTTGGTCGGGATACACGATCCCGCATCCGGCGTGGCGCTCCCGTTGTCCTTGTTGCAGCCCACGACGCCCAGGGTCGCCAGCGCCACGATTCCCACAAATACTGTGCTCCGCATGTGTAGTCCCTCCATTGGTGAGCGAGAGTATCTCCCGATTCTCCGACGCCGGTCAAGGACGGTCCGCCTCTGGGACCGCGGGAGGTCGGTCTACTCGGTCCGCAGACGCTCGTTGATGGCCTTCAGGGTCTCTGTGTCCCGGGTGCGGACGCCGCTGGTGAGGGAATGCCTGTAAGGGGCAAGGTCGATGTCGTCTTGGTCGAAGTCCACGTGAAGCAGCTCGGCGATGAGGCGCACGAGCTCGGGCGGTTGGATGGGTTTTTCCAGCACCAGCGCGGGGCGGTGGCCGCGGGGGAAGGCCAGCAGCTGCCGTACGGCCTCGTCCCCGAGATCGTCTCGCAGGTGCGCGGTGATCAGGATGACCGGAATCCTTTCCCAGGGGGGGTGGGCGCGGAGCTTGCGTAAAAAGGCCAGGCCGTTCATGCGCGGCATCACCATGTCGAGGGTGATCAGGTCCGGCGTGATCGTCGCGAGCTTTTCCAGGCCGTCCCGGCCGTCCTCGGCGGTTTCGACGCGAAAGCCGGCGTCCTCGGCGCAGGCCTCGAGGAACATGCGCACGTCAGGCTCATCCTCGACCACCAGAATCAGTTTGTCCCGCGCGTGCGGCATGGGTGTCAGGTTGCCCTCCGGGTCGATACTGTACCCGCGACCGGCCTAGAATTCATCCTCCCATTTGATGAAGCCCTCTTTGACGTCGGTCATGGCGTTGACGATGAGCTCCACCAGGCCCGAGTAGATCATGTTCTCTTTGTCCTTCATCTCGTACCGGTCGAAGATGTCGCGGATCTGGCCCTTGCAGTTCGAGCAGGGGGCGCACACGTACTTGGGGGTCTCGGGGCCGCGGCAGTCATCGAAGGCGTTGAGGATCTGGGAGAGCTTCTTCCGGCCCGCCACCTTGTGACGCCAGTCGGGGATGTTATTGCGGCTCATGATGGCAAAGCCGCTGCCTCCCCCGCAGCAGTAGTTGTGGGGCCCCTTGGGGGCCATCTCCCGGAACTGTGGACAGAGCTTGTGCACGATCTCCCGCTGGGGCTTGATGATGCCCATGAGCCGGGTGACGTTGCAGGGGTCGTGCAGGGTCACGGGGAAGTCGTTGCGGCTCGGATCGAAGTCGATCTTGCCCGACATCACGATGTCCCGCAAAAGCGGGAAACAGCTCTCCCGGGGCGTCAATAGCGCGGCGGGCAACACGCGGTCGGCGATGACCGTCAGCGCTTTGTGGGCGTGACCGCACTCCCCGAGCACGATCTTCTTCACCCCCAGCTTCTTGGCCGCCTGGGCCTGGAGCAGGGCCGTGCGGGCGTACTGCACGTCGTCGTAGAACACGCCATAGTTGATGGAGTCGTAAGCCGCCAGGTCGCTCGACAGGGTCCAGGATTCGATGAGCCCGACCTTCTTCGCCGCCTCGAGAATAATGGCGAAGGCCCCCACGTTGTCCGGCCAGGCCAGGATCTCTCCGGCGTTGTGGATAAGCAGGATCTCGGCGCCCTTTACGTCCCAGGGGGTCTCGTACTGGTAGCCGGTCATCTCGCCGATGTCCTCGTCGATGAACTCCATGTTGTCCTTGACCACCAGGGAGTTCATATTCGTCGACGAGCCGGTCTTGAGCTGGAGCATGGAGCCGTTTTTGTGCAGCTCGGGCGTGGTGATGCCCATCTCCTGGCTGAAGATCTTGCGGATCTCCCGCGCCACCAGGCCGTTGTCCGCGCCGATGGGGCAGGTCTGAGCGCAGCGCCGGCAGAGGTTGCAGCGGTAGGCCAGCTCCCCGAGCCGGGCCACGGTCTGCCAGGTGAGGTCAAGCTTGCCGCTGCGCCAGTCGGACCACAGCTCCTTTTTGATGTGCTTTTTGTAGATGCGGCGGAACACCTCGGTCCGGTAGGTGGGACGATACATCTCGTTCTCGCCGCTGGCTTCGTAGATGTGGCAACCCGTCGAACAGGTGTTGCACTTGGCGCAGTGGTCCATGGTGGTGACCAGTTGGGCCAGGAAGGTCCAGTTGTTCTCCGCGGTGAAGAGCTTCTCCATGCCCGAGAGGAACAGCTCCACGAAGGCCTTCTCTTCTTCGGGAGTTTTGGGCCTGGGGATGGGGAGGATCGCCGTGTCATCCAGGATGCAGGCGAACTCTTCTTTTGTGGAATCCGAGATCACGCCCCACTCCGGCTCTTCGAAGTCGACGGGCAGGGGCATCAGGTCGGCGTTGTCAACATGGGACAGCTGCGGCGTGTCGCGGGAGATGTCGTTAATCTGCACGAATTTCTTACTCATGGTCTCACTCCGCTTCGTTGCCGTCGGGCCGCATGGGGTTGAAGCTTGCCACCTCTACCCAGTTCTTTTTGCCGTCGGCGTGCACGTGCTCGGCCGCCCAGGACACGGGCTGTCCCAGGTTCTCGCCGATACGCTTGTCGATCTCGGGGGTATTGATGTTGGGCTCGTCTCCCCAGCGGATGTCGTGCCACAAAAAGTACTTCATGAAAAAGTGAGACATGTGCGTGAGGGGGATATAGGCCATCAGCGCGAAGATCATCAGCATCTGCGTGGCGAAGAGGGCCGAGTCGAACTTGATCATCTTGAACGTGATGAGGCTGTATACAAAGCCTCGCATGGCGTGGAACTCGGGGTCGTAGGCCCGCCACGTGTACAGGGCCACACCGAGGGTCACCATAAAAAGGATCAGGTTGAAGTAGTGGCCCACCGAGGAGTAGTTGCGCATCTCACGGTTGGAGAGCCGACGCACCAGCAGCCCCACGGCGCCCAGCCCACACAACACGTAGGCGACGGGACCGAGGATCTTCGTCGCCAGAATTACGAGGCCGGCGAAGCCCCCGGCGCCGGGCACCATGGACACGCCCCCGGCGTGCAGGACGGCACCGAACAGCAGGAGGCCGGCGAAGGCCGCCAGCAGGTAAAGCCCGAAGTGGAAGGGGAAGCTCACCCACCACAGGGACTTGTTGTGCTCCCACACGCCCTTGAGCAATAGGATCTCGGGGATCATCACCTTGAGCTCGCCCACCATGGACGACTCCCGCTCTTTTTTCCACCAGTCCACGTCCTCGAGGTAGCTGCCGCCGTGCTCGGCGCGGCTGGCCTCGTGGGCCACGGGGTACAGCTCCCAACGTACGTGCTGGGGGAGCTTTTTGTAGGCCATGACCTTGGCCACTACGGCGCCCAAAAAGACGACGATGGCCACATAGGCTATCAGGTACGCAATGATCGACATCGGGTTCTCCTCTTTTGATTCAGCTCGTCTGGGGCGCGGTTCCTTAGGAGAGGAGGTCCGCGATCATCTGCAACAGCTTGTCCTGGTCGATGGGCTTGGCCATGAACCCCTCGGGGTTGGGCACTTGTTTCCGGGTCTTCAGAAAATGCTCCATGGGATCGCCCACAGCGGTGATGATCACCACCGGAATCTTCGCGAGCTCGGCGTCGTCTTTGAGCTGCCGGTAGGATTTGACGCCTGACTGCTCGGGCATGGTGATGTCCAGGGTGATCAGGTCGGGTGACCGCTCCCGGGCCAGCTTCATGCCCTCGACGCCATCGACGGCCTCGAGTGTGTCGTACCCGTTGTCGGTCAAGAGCGACTTGAGAAAGGTCCGTACGTCCTTTTCATCGTCGACGATCAAAATGGTCTTTTTTACGCTCATGGTTGCTCGACGTCCTCTCTGGGGGAGGTTTGTGGTGGTGTTTCATCGGCGTCGGTGCCCGTGTGTTCGTGGCGCTGAAGCTCGCTCTGGGCGAGCTTGCGGACCTTGTAGGCTTTGTCTCTGAGGGAACCGAAGACGATGCCGCAACCGGCGTCGGTGCGACAGGAGTCTCCGGCCGAGGCCAGCTCGATCATTTCCTCAGTGAGCGCGATGACCCGCTTTAGGTATTCGTCTGCGGTCTGCCTGTCCATCGGATCACACTCCTGGGCGTGTGTAATGCAATCGGCGCACCAGCTTGACGAGCCCGCTGGAATGTTTTGTGATTACAGGTGCATGTCCAGTTTTTGCCGGCCGTGTGTCACCGTGCCGTGTTCGCCGGGTGTGCGGTGCCGAAGGCGCAAATGCAGCCCCTGCAATAGTCTCAACCTGCTGAAATCACACGCCGGATGTCTTCGAGTTTACAGAGGTCCGTGTCTCGGGTTCGATCCCGGGACATACTTGAGACACGGGACACGGGGTGCGCTCCGATCAGGAGAGGTCGTGCTTGGAGAGATTTCGGTAGAGGGTGGCGCGGCCCACGCCGAGGAGCTCGGCGGCGCGCTTTTTATTTCCGCCCGCCTTGGCCAGGGCGACCACGATCTGGTCCCGGGTGAGCTTGGGTGCTGGCCCGGGCGTGGTCGTGGGTTGGGTTTGGTGGTCGCGGATCTCCGGCGGCAGATGCTCGGGCCCGATGGTGCCCACGTGGCATTTCACGTAGGCATACTCGATGGAGTTGCGCAGCTCCCGCACG
>Ga0180009_10003373_pt1 | contig 18219 bp, 19 predicted proteins | sample OS_PC_MetaG_FD_123537 | JGI IMG/M metagenome (GOLD analysis project Ga0180009, IMG submission 123537) | Groundwater microbial communities from the Aspo Hard Rock Laboratory (HRL) deep subsurface site, Sweden - OS_PC_MetaG | ecosystem: Environmental > Aquatic > Deep subsurface > Groundwater... | reverse complement strand
TCGCCGTGCTCTCCACCGGAGAGAAGATCGATGCACCCCGTGCCCTGCGTGCTCACGAGAAGCAGCTTCGCAGGCTGAACAAAGAGTTGTCCCGCCGCACGAAGGGTGGGGCCAACTGGCGCAAGACCAAGGCGAAGCTCGGCAGGTTGCACGAGCGTATCAGCAACGTCCGTAAGGACGTGACCCACAAGCTGACGGCCGGTGTGGTCCGCAGGTTCGGCGTCATTGCCATTGAGGACCTGAGCGTCGCCGGGATGGTCCGGGGCATCCGACTGGCAAAGTCCGTCATGGATGCGGCGATGGGCGAGGTGCGGAGCCAATTGGAGTACAAGTCGAAGCTCTCTGGCAGTGAACTCGTCATCGTGGACCGCTGGTTTCCGTCCACGAAGACGTGCTCCGCTTGCGGGGTCGTTCGGGGTGTCGTCCCGTTGAGCGTCCGGCGCTGGACGTGCGACGAATGCGGTGCCGAACACGACAGGGACTTGAATGCCGCAATCAACTTGAGAGAATCTGCCCTCACCCAGAGGGTTGAAGCCTGTCGCCCTGGGAGCGCTGGCCGGGAGAAACGCCCGGTGAAACTCCTGGTTGGGCAGGAAGTAGGCTGCTGTGCTGTCAACTGAGACGGTCACGGTTCAAGTCCTTCATGGGATGGATCACCTCACGATAGCGACTGCACCAGGTGGATGTTGATCGGAATGAAGTTCAGCGGCAACGTCGGCGCCGCTTCCAGGTCGATCTGGATCTGGTCCAGGACCGGCGTGTACACCAGGTTCTGGTACCCTACGATCCAGCCCTCTTCGATCGCGTAGGACAGGCCCGCCTTCACCACGCCACGCAGTGCGGACAGCGTCCCAGCGAAGTTCGGATCACCGATCCGGTCCTCTACCCACTCACGGAAGTTCTTACAGAAGACGTTGATCCCATGGTTGACCGACGCCTCGCAGTTGGCGAGGTTGTCGTCCTTGAGCCAGGTCGTCACGCCCCGGACCCACCGGAAGCCCTTGTTGACGATCTTCTCCTGGAACAGCAAGCCGGCGTTGACCATCTCGTCCGCGTCGATCGTCGGGTCCCACCCGGCGTGGTTGCGGATGCTGACGACCTTGGCCCATTTCCGGGTCATCGGCACGCTGACGCCGAGCCCGGCCTGCGTCCCCGCCGCCTGCGCAGCCTGGTACATGGGGGCGAGCCAGGTCAGGACACCATCGCTCGTGTACCGCTGGATCTCCTGTGCCGACACCTGCACGCGCCGGGTGTTCAGCGCCAGGATTGCCGCCTTGACCTGCGCCTTCGTCTGTCCGGCCGCGAGCCCGACCTTGCCGTCGGCTTCCCGCTTCATCGTCGTCTCTCGGACGTAGCAGTGCGTGTCGAGCGCAGCATGGACCGCACCCGATTCGGACAGGCACACGATCGTTCCCGGCTCATCCGTGGTCAGCAGCTTCGTGAGCGCAGCCACCCAGTGGGCGTACAGCGTCGTCCCCTCTGCTCCGCCGGTGAGGAACACAGCCGCAGCCGTGTCCGCCGGCACGCACGTTGCGCCGTCCGGGCGGGATAGGACCACCAGGGACGAGCGAGCGTTGACGTAGCGGATCAGCTCGGTCAGATCGGCCAGGAAGTTGACGGTGAGCCCGTAGATGTTGCGCGTGAACGCCCCGCCCGCGATCGCCTTCGAGTCCAGCTCGCTGATCAGGTTCGTGGTCGGCGCCCCGGTCACGGCTGTCGCCGTGAATCCGTCCCGGGCGTTGTACGCGTCGACCAGCTGCTGAATCGTGGTGTAACCACCGGCGATCTCGTACGCCGCGGTCAAGGTCACCGTCCGGGCCGCCTCCAGGTCACCCACGTAGATCGCGTCGATCCGGTTCCAGCTCGCTGTGGTTGTCACCGCAACGGCGCCGGTCAGGGTGACCAGCTCCCGCTGCGTCACGTTGCTCGTGTCGAGCCCCTCGACCAGGATCTGCTTCACCGTCGCGCCGTCGGCGACGAGGTCCACGGTCGTCCCGGCCACAGGCATGGCAACAGGTACCCGACCAAACGATGGGGTGGCCAGGACGCCGGACGTCTTTCGCTTGGCCACGATCTGGACCGTGCTCGCGTGCTCGTCCGACGCCGTGATCGCGCCCACGGCGTACACGGAGATCGACAGCGCCAGGATCTCGCTCCACACGGACGTCCCGAGCACCGGGGTCGTTCCGTCCGCTGCGTCGGTCGTGATCGTCTCCGTCTGATAAGCGCCCGCTACGGTCAGCCCGTGCACCACCACAGCAATCGAGGTATCCAGGGCGCTCCCCGAGACGATCGTTGCACGATCCCCGGAGGTGAACGCCGCTGCGTACGTGCCGGTTGCGGGCTTCGAGACAGCGTTGCCGGTGGACCCGGTCACCCGGATGTCTGCCGCACGCGCCGTCACCGTCACGCTTCGCGCAGCGGGCACCCCGCCGATCTCGATCGAGTCCAGCTGGCTCCAGCTCTTCCAGCCACTCACGGAGACCGCGCCGGTCAAGAAGACCACCTCCGTCTGCGCTGCACCCGCGGGATTGAGACCTCGCAGGATCACCGGGTCGGTCGTGGCGCCGTCGGACACCAGAGCGATCGGCCGGTGCGCCACCGGGACGGATGTGTAGGCGTGCAGCCCGACTGATGTACCCGCGACGACCAGCGTCAGTTCCGTGCTCACGGCCTCGTCCTGGATCAGGATGTTGGCCGCGGCCACAGCTGTATCGATCGTCGCCGCGGTCACCCGGCGCCAGCGGATGTGCTGCGCGGCAGCTGCGCTCCCACCGCCGCCGTCCAGCACGCGGGCCTCGGTCGCGGCCACACCGTCCGTGGTCACCCCGTAGACGGTGACAGTCTTGCCGACGTTGCCTGCAGCACTTGCCGGGATCACGACCCGGTCCCCGTTCGTGAACGCGGTCGCGGTTGCCTCGCCAGCCGCGTGCACGATCGTCCCGTCTGCGTGCACCTTGTCCGGATTCAGGCTCGCATCCAATCCGACCTGAGCCAGCATGGTCGCGTAGCTCCCGGCGGTGTACAGCAACTGGAACCAGGCAGCCCCTCCGACGTCGTCGTAGATCGTCGATTCGTCCTGGAAGACCTCGGTGAACGAGGAGCCGATGATCGAGCCGGCGCCCTTCTGGACGTTCACCTGCGATGTGAACAGCCCGTAGTCCGACGAGGTTACCACCAACGCGTTGCCGTCCGCGTTGGCGAGGATGGCAGATCCCTGGGTGGCCGGATTCGTTTTGACCGCAAGCACTTTGCGTGCTCCGGCAACCCGGTTGTCCACGCACGGATCGAACGCGATCAACGCGGCCTCCTTCAGAGGTCCGCTCCGGTACGCGTCCAGGACGGCTTGTGGGGTGCCCAGATCCAGGATTGTGGTACCCCCGCCGGCTCCGCCGCCAGCGGCCTCCCCCACGATTGCCACCACCCCAACCGCACTGAGGGACAGCGGCGCCAGGGAGGATCGGTCCACCCGGGTGAACGAACCCGGAACCGCCGTGTAAATCCCGCCGAATGTCAGCTTCGTCGCCATTTCCTACCTCGCAGGGCTCCCCAGGAACCTCTGGTACAGCTCGTCCCACTCGATCAGCGTCCGGTTGTGCAGAGGAATCCTCTGCTCGATCATCCACGCCCGCAACGCCGCCGCTATCGCACCCTTCCGGGCCTTCGCCCACCGCTCGACCGGATGTCGCGTGTCCATCAATCCAGCTCCTCGACAGGCTCGATTCCGCCGCCGACATCATCCCGCATGATAATCACATCGGTGTAAACCGTCGTGGCATCCACCTGCTCGTAGTATTCCTCGACTCGAACCTGCAGCGACAGGACACGCATGTAAATCCCGTGCGGGAGCATCTCCTGCTGCGGCTCCAGCTCACGCCCGCTCCAACGAGGATCTTGCACGAGGTAGGTCGTCAGCCAACCCAGGCGGGACAGCACGATGTTCTTGAGGATCTTGTAGTACCACAAGGCCATGTCGGCCCCGGTGCAGTACACGAGCAGGCTGTACGTACGGTCCTCGATTGCCCCGACAGCCTCAGCGGTCGGATCTCCGTCCTCGACCACGGCGAGGTTGCCCAGGGCGTACTGCTCGACCCTATCCTCCGCGAGCACGATCGTGTAGCACGGAACCTGCGTCGGGTCGGTCGCGTACCCATGCCGGATGTCCGGAGGCTTCGCCGCCCACGTCGCACGGATCTTTGCCATCTCGGCGGCGGTCACCCGTGCCGTCTGCCCGTCTGGCTGGAAGATCGCGTTGAGCCGGGTCGCGTCGGCGGTGAAGTACGTCACCCCCGCGTCGAGCATGTCGTACAGGACACGCTCAATCATGCTGCCCCCCGAGCAGCGGACGAAAAGGCGCGGCCGGCGATCGAGCCCACATAGGTGGAGACCTCACGAGCCAGATGGCGAGCGGTGATCCCAGGGTGGTACCACCCGATAGAGGTCTGCGTGGAGATCGTCCGGAACGTGGTGTACTGGCTTTGTGTCGCCTTCTCGTACGTCTCCTGCTGCCGCACCATCCCGGCGAAGGGATCGGATGCGTGCTGAGAGGACCCCAACAGCTTCCCACCCCGGTCGTACACGGGGGTCAACTGCGGGCGCATGTTCAACTCGGGGCGCTCGCCAAGGCGACCTCCCCACTTGGTCTGCTGCCCCACCCCACCGATCGTCGGGGTCAGCCCAGAAGCCTCCTTCCGAATGCTCCTGACAGCGCTTCGCAGCGCCTCGGCCGACAGCTGAATGCGCGGGAGTGCCCGGCTCAGGGCGCCCCGCTCCTCGTACTGCGACCCGATTGGTTGCCCATACTCGCCCGTCGCCCCCGGACCCATGTGGCGGAACGGGATCACGTTGTACCACCCGACGATCTCGCCCCGCTTTCCGTGGATCGGCTTGCGGTTCTTCGCGTTCGCGCCGCAGAGGTACTGCCGCTGATCACCGCCGGACCAGCCATTCTCGATCATGTTCGGGATCACCCCGGCGAGTATGATCCGCACCTTCGCCGGACCGACGAACACCGGCTCCTGTATCCCCTGCCTGTAAGCGCCAGCGGACGCTGTCAGCCGCTGTCCGGCGAGCTTGCGCCACTTCACCGCCGCAGCTGTGGCGAGGTCTCGGAGCACACGCTGGACGATCGCGCGCGGGTCCCGCAACGAAGCGATCAACTTCTGCGGGATCATCTGCGACACGTCGATCGTCACGAGAGGCACGTTCAGTCCTCCAGGAAGTCCATTGCTACTGTACACGAGATCGGGAGCGGGCGGTACTCGTCCGCCGCAAGCTGGCCGCGACTGCGCTTGGAGGCTAGCTGCGCCCCCGAGAGCATTCGAGGATAGCCGATCACCACCCACGCCGGATGGTAGCTGTACCGGATCGAGTACGGTGCCCCCACCACTGGCCCGCGGCCGGTCACCCACACCAGCTGGCCAGAGCTGTCCACAGAGAAGTCCGTCCGCAGACGAAACCGCGACACCAGGTCGTGGCACGCATCGACGTCGATGATCGGGTACCGCAGCTGCGTCTTCGCGTCTCGACCCACAGTCACCGTAGCGGCACCCATTGTGAGCACCTGATCGAAAAGCACCTCAGCGTCGACCATGGTCAGGCGATCAAAGTACCCAATCCGGATCGACCCCTTCACCGTCAGCCGAGCGCGCCCCGATTGCCAGACGCCCGGGCGGTCGAAGAACTTGGGGTCCAGCGACGGGTCGTCCAACAGCCCGCGGATCGGCAGGCCTGCAGAAGCTGTCACAGCGCCGTCGGCGGCGCAGTACTCCGGCCAGTTCTCCGGGTCAGGATGCACGTACCGGACACCGCTCCCACCGCACACGGTGCAGGTCGGATCCGGCTGGTCCGACTGCGTGTTGAGGCGGCATGCGCACCGCAGCGCACGAGCCCAGAGGAGGTCGTACGCCTGCCGGCCGTCGATCAGCTGGTCGATCTTCTCGAAGTCGATGGAAGAGCCGAACTTCCGCCGGATCAGCTCCTCGGGCAGGATCTGGTTGCGGTCGGCCACCTCACACCACCGTTGCGCGGATACCGCGCCAGTGTCTTATCAGCCCCGGCAGGACTTCCTTGATCTCCTTCATGTACTGCAGGATTCGTGCACCGTAGCCGCTGTTCGTTGCCGAGCTCGTCGAGCCCACGCTTTGCGAGACACCTCCGGCGCTCGTGCTCAGGGACGCGATCCCGGCGCCGATCAGGAGGTCGCCAGCGATGTTGAGCGGGCCCAAGGCCGCCCGCTTGAGGATGCAATCCTTGACCTCGGCGGGCACCTGGCCAAGCCCGAAGCCGTGGCGGTACGTGACCCGCAGGAACCCAGGAAACGTGTCGTTGTACATGATGATCCCGGGCCCGACGTACGCTCCGGCCGACGAGAGGAAGACGCTGGCGAGCGCTCCTTGCGCCGGAACGAGCCGGATCACACCGTTTACCAAGTCGGTCTGGAGCCAGGCGGGGGGTATGGTGAACAACACCTGGTCCCCGAGCATGAACTCGACGCTGTCCACGGCGAGCAGCGGAACCCAATCGGTCTGCACATACCCGTAGTGGATGTAGTCTTGAACCTGGAAATCTTGCCGCTCCACCTGCGCCGTCGGCTTGAAGCTCACGACGAGGTTGCGCTCCATCCACCCGATTGCCGAGCGAAGGTACCCCTCGTACAAGCTCTTCGGGTACGGGCGCCCTACGTCGTCCGTGAGGTCGACGCCGAACAGGTAGTGCTCCTTCAGTTCGTCCACGATCGCCACAATCGCGTAGTCCGGGGCATCCGCCCGAAACGGTGGGGAGAGCGGTCCGTCCTTGCTCCGCGTGTCGTTGAACAGCGACGCTTTGTACCACGCGCCCGGGTCCACCCCAGCCTCGGTGAACTCGTAGAAGATCTGCTCGTCGGACAGCTCCAGCCGGGTCGTCGGGGTGGGTCCGGCTGCCGCTGCCGTCACCTCGACGTACGTGCCGTTGCGGGTCGCGCAGCGCCAGATCTTGATCTGCTCGTACAGGTCCAGGATCTGGGGCAGCACGAGCGAGTCGATCTTCACCACGACCGTGGTATCGATCACGGTGGGCGAGTTGACGGGATCCAGGATGAACTGCCGGCTGTCCACGATCCGAGGTTGGAAGCCCCAGAAGTAGAAGTCCTGGTTGTTACTGCTCGGCACCCGTTGGGTGACGTCGATCTTGAGGCGGACGATCCGAACCCGGACGAGGCGCTCCCGGCGGAGCTCGACGGACCAGAATCCGTTGACGTCCGACAGTGCCTCGATGTCCTCGTCCACCTCCCCTTCGCCAACGGGTACCCCGGTGTCGATGATGAACCCCGGCTCTGGCCAGGTCGCCGGAGAGGAGATCAGGACGGACACCCCCTGCACGGGCAACCCCTTCGCACTCCGGACGTAGCCGTACAACACGCAGTTGTTGGCATCGAGAGGCATCGGGTTGGGGGGTGCCACCGCTTACCCGTTCATGGCCGAGACGGTGAAAGGATGAGCGAATCCGACACCCCAGACACTGATCGAGGTCACACCTTTGGCCAGGTGGAAGGAGCGGTTTTGCCCAGCGAACAGGTGGAAATGGTACGAAGCCAGCGTCACCGCCGGAGACGCTGTTGCTGAACCCACCCGAACGTAGATCTCTCCGCCTGTCTCCAGCAGGACGTCAACCCCTTCTCTGGTGTTGATCGTGGCGATCGATGTCGCCGCTGCGACGCCGTTCCCCGCAGTACCGGGGATGATCGTCCCCGGCGTACCCAGCGTCGGGAGGGTACGGAGGGCGTGGAGCAGCCCTGTTACGGTGCCACCAAGGCCGGCGAATGCCGCCATCCAGCGGCTGGTCAACGAACCTGGCAGCGCCATTGCATCCTCCAAAAAACAACAAGGGGCGGGGCTTGCGCGCCCGCCCCTCGGGTCAGGATCCCTCGACTATGGCGAGGATCAGGCGATCGTCACCTCGCCAGTGCCCAGCTCGACGACCACGACGGTACCCGCGGCGCCGGCAGCGCCGACCGCCCCGATGGTCCCCGTCCCTGCTCCCGCCCCGGCTGCGCCACCGGCGCCTCCGGTGGCAAGGATGGTCCCCAGCGCGACGATCTCCTCGCACACGATGTAGACGTACCCACCACCGCCTCCGCCTCCGCCTCCGCCCCCGCCGGAGTTGCCTCCGGTGCCGGCAGCACCGTCTCCGCCGGCCCCCCCGAGTGCTTGGATCGTACCGAGGTTGTTGAACCTCCGGCAATGGATCTCGATCGTGCCCCCACCGGAGCCCCCGCCACCACCTCCGCCACCCTCGTTCGCGGCACCGTCACCGGCGCCTGCTGCACCACCCGAGCCGCTGGAGCCGCCCTGCGCGGCCGCGCCGGCCGCGTTGTAGATACAGCGGTCGGCAGCGTGGTAGGTCGGAGCGACCACAGCGGCAGCCGCTGCTCCGGCAGCACCCGCCCCTCCGCCATCCCCGGTCCCGGACGCACCGGACGCACCGCCATCTCCGCCCATCCCGGTGGCCGCGGTTCCCGCGTTGCCGGCGACACCGGCCCCGAACCCGCCAGCGCCGTCGGCGCCCGCGGCGCCGGTCACGATCGCGGCGAGCGTGGGCGCGCCTCCGTAGCCGACCGCACCACCAGCCCCGCCAACCTCGGCTGCCGCAGCTGCTCCGACTGCGCCATCGTTCGACAACACGCCAGTCGCGATGATGTTCAGGTCCCCGGACAGATAGATCCTCTGTCCTGCCGCCTGCAGGAGGTCTCCGGCGGAGACCGTGAGATCATTGTAGTACGTGTCGACCAGGAGGGTGACCGGCCCCGCCGTCACCAGATCGGCGGTGGCACCGCCACCACCCTCCCGATGCGGAACCTGCGCCTCTGTTGCTACGCGAGCCATGGTGTCTCCTACCCTGCCACGGAGCAGAGGAAGCTGATGATGTCGCCGGTTGCCAGGATCGGCGGCCCGCCCACGGTCTGCGAGACGAACACGCTGTACTGCAGCGCGTTCACCTGGGCGATCCGGAAGCGCAGCCCGGTGGCGTCGATGGCGTCCAGGGTCGCGTCCCGCACACCCCAGGAGATCAGCTCCGGGAGCACGGTTGACGGGATGTTGCCGACGCAGATCTCGCCGTTGCCAATCGCCGGATCGATCGCCCCTGCCTCGTTGACGGTGATCGCGTGCTCCCGGCCCGCGTACGCCCGATCTGCTGCTGCACGAAGACCCTGGAAGTTCGCGTTGAAGACGGCACAGCGAGCGCCGACGGTGTTCTCCGCCAGCGTCAGCGCCACGCCGGTGATCCCCACCAGGCCCACGCAATCGCCCTTGATGTCGAGCGCGTGGGCCAGAGCCGAGGGGGTACCCATACCAGCGCCGAGATTCACCTCGGCCACGAAGTTTGCCAGGGTGGCGGGTGCACCGCCACCGCAGACAAACTCGTAGGGGAGCGCCGGAACGAGCCGCGCGGTCCACTCCTCCGGAGTGACACCATCGTCGATCGTGATGATGTCGCCGTTGTTCAGATCTGCAATCAGCCGAAGCCCATTGACCGGGTTCGCGCCGATGTCCATCGCGGGCTGGTACGCCATCTTGACCGCGGGCCAGATCCCGTCCGCGAACTTCGCCCTGGACGCCGCGTCGGCTGCGAACAGGGCATCCGCGAACTTCGCCACGACCGCGTTCGCCCAGAAGCCATCCTGGAAGATCGCTGCACTCGGCGCGTTGCCGGCGGCAAAGAAGCTCGCTGCCCACTTCGCCCGGGCCGTGTCGGTCGCGGCCCAGAACGCCGTCTCGAACTGCGCCAGGCTGGCCGGGATCCCGGCGCCAAAGAAGCTGGCCGCCATCTTGGCTCGGGCGGTCGCATTGGCAGCGAGATACCCGTCGGCCATGAGAGCCCACCCGTCGGCGTCGGCGGAGAGGAAGCCGGCAACGAGGGCATCTCCGGATTCGACCGCCTCGATCCACTCGACGAGGTCGCGGGTGATGTCGATCGCGTGCAGCTCGCGCTTCGGCTTGGTACCCATCTGCAGAATGCCCATCTACCTACCTCTAGCTACTACTGCCGATCCCACCCCTCGGGGAGGTCCAGCAGGCGAGCGATGATCTGTGCCTTCGACAACCGAATGGAGAGCGGGATCTCGCGATCCGCCGCCATCGACCGCAGATCGGTTACCTTTTCTTGGAGCAGCTCGAATGCCCAAGCGAGCTTGGCCTCCTGACTCAGATCCTCCTGCTCGGAAGGAGGGGTCTCCTCGGGATCGTCAGATCCCGAGGAGACCAGCCGGGGTATCTCCGCAGGATCGGCCACGGAGGTTTGCTGCTCTTCCGGAGGGACGAGGGAGATCTCGTCGTCCTCTTCCTCTACCTCTTTCGGCGGCGGGGGAGGCGCCGCCGGAGACGGAGGAGCGATGTCGTATTCGGCCCGCGCTTCCGCGCAGATCCTCGACGCCTCCTCTCGCCACGAGATGTCAGGCGAGCAGATCGCACCGAACACCACGCGAGCGCAATCTCGAAGCGTGCCCGCCGCCGTCTGCACGACCGCGTGTGCCTGCGCCCGGAAGCTCTCCTTGGGGCGCGGCCCGTGATCCTCGACGAACTCCCCGGTCGCCAGGAGGTCCTTCGCGATGTTGGCGGCGACGTCGCCCTCCAGCCGGCGTAAGGCGTCCAGCTGGCGGTACGTCCCGTCCCCGATCCAGAAGCCCGGAGGGTTGTGCGATCCGATCCACTTCAGGTGCATGTCAGCTCCCCGAGAGCAGCTCCGCGGCCCGACAGACCGCGGAGCGCTCAGGAGATTATCAGGTCAGGGGCCCGATGTTCAACATGACGCCGTGCTTGCGAGGCGCGAACACCTCCAGCGCGCCGTACATGACCAGGGCGAACCGCACCGTCAGGTCGATCTGCGCCAGGTTCACCTTCAGGAGCGGGAGCAGCTGCTCGAACGCCAGCGCCTGCAGGTTCCGCTGCAGCCAGTAGCCCCGCCCGGTGTAGGGTAGGAACCGGTTGAAGTCGGTGATCGTCTGGCTGGCGCCGGTCCGCGTCACCCGGAAGATGAAGGCGGCCGCGGTGGCCGCGCCGCCGGGCAGCGAGCGGTACACATCGTACCACTCGGTTGTGGTCCCGGCGGAGGCGTCGGTGCAGAGGAAGGTCGCCATGTCACCAGCGGCGATGCCCGCAATGGCGAGCGACGTCGGGGCGCTGCGCCCGTACCGGTTGCAGGCGACGACCTGATAGTTGTAGTTCCCCGCTCCGTCGATCGCGGCCGGAGCAGTGCGTCCCTGGCTCGTGCCACCGAATCCAGGGAACCCACCAGCGAGCACCGGGGAGAGCCCGTTCGTCAGAACGGGGGGAAGCGGACGCTTCGTCGCGCTGCCGGTGCCGGCCTGGTTCGCGGGCTCGCTCATGCGCAGGAACATAGCGGGTCGCAGCTTCACGCTGCCGAACGGGCTGTTCCAGCTGGAGATCGACGTACCGGCACTGCCGTCGTTGTTCAACTGGCCGCGTTCTTTGGGGTAGAACTGCTTGGAAAAATCCTTGTGGACCTGCATCGGCCAGTAGCAGTCCGTCACCTTCCCGTAGTTGGGGCTCTCGGCCACGCGGGTGACGATATCGGTTGCCAGGTCCTCGGTGACGCTGGCGTACCGCATGTCGTACATGAGGTTCGTTGCCAGCACCGTGTCGAGATCCGTATGCCACAAAGCGGAGCCGGCCACCTGGCTGGCGCCCACGTTGCGGCCGCACACGCCGTCCACGAACTTCCGGAAGAAGCCGGAGAACTCGACCGCGCTCGCCGTGTCGTCGCCATCCCAGAGCTTCACCTCCAGGGCGGTCAGCAGCTTGAGCGTACCGGCCTTGGCCTCCATGGCCAGGACAGCTTCGGGGAGCGCGTTGTTCTTGAGGATCAGCATCGGGTGGCTGACCCGACGCACGGTCCCCATGTACTTCATCAGCGTGTACGCCCTGCGGTACTGGGTATCGTCCTCCTCGGGGAGGTCACCCTCGCCGATGAAGATCCCATCCTCGGAGCCCACCGACTGGAGCTGGTTGAACTCCTCGACGGTGTTGTACGCGGGCCTCTTCGGGACGTCCTTCCAGAAGACGAGGTTCTCCTCGCTCTGCGTCAGGACGTGGAGCGTCTGATCGAGGCTTTCCACACGCAGCGGGAACCCCTGGCCGGGAGCCGCGCCGGGGTTGTTGATGTCGGATCCCGCTCGGAGCGCCTTGACGAGGTCGCGCATCTCCTCGGGGTTCCACAATTCGTGTAGCGACGGATCCCCCGAGGAATCCCAAAGCGATCCAGACATCGTACTCCCTCCGTCTTAAAGGACCTCGGTCCTCGTCAACCTACTTCTGCGATCCGCCTGATCATGTCGGGATCGCGCATGCTTTTGAGCAGCCGCCAATCCGAGCGGCAGGTTTCCAGCTCGATCACGGCGTCTGCGACCTTCTTCGTCAGGACGGTGTCGCCGTCCTGAATAGATCTGTTGAACAGCAGCCGGGTCCGGCGCGCCACCTCTGGCATCGCCATCTGGGCCACGCTCTGCGCCTTCCGGATCGGTGCGCCATCCCGCCCGGTGAGCGGAACATCCGCCAACGTCGCCGTGGGCGGAGGGGCGGTCTTCCCTCGGTAGGGCAGTGGGCTGTGCTCCAGCGCGTTCACCCGCTCGACCAGCGCCTTGATCAGCTGGCGATCCGCGACGCGCTCCTGCACGAGCGCCTTCGAGAAGCTGTCGAATCCGACGGCCAGCTGACGGTTGAACGCCGCCTGCTCTCGTCGCCCGATCCGGACGTCGCCGGCCAGGTCCTCCAGGGACTTGACCATCGACTCGGCGAACACGGCGAGGAACTCAGATGCGTCCACGGCCTCCTGGGAAGCGGGCTCATCCAGCGATTTGCGCAGCGGTGTCTCGGGGGGCGTTCCGGGGGTGGAATCCTGGAGCAGTTGAAGCAGCTCCTCCCGGCTGTCGTCGGACAGCATCCCGTCGGCCGCCGCCTTCGTCAAATCGCTGAGGCGCGCTGCCTGGACGTTCTCCGGATCGGATGCAGCGGCGGCGGCGAGGTACTCCATGGACTTGAGCAGCTCTTCCTCGGTGGGAAGCAGCTCCATGGCCTTCTTCGCCTTCTCCTCCTCTTCCTCTTCCTCTTCCTCTTCCTCTTCCTCTTCCTCTTCCCCCTCGTCCTCGGCGCCCTGCTCTTCGCCCCCGTCCTCGTCACCCTTCTTCACGCTGCACTTGGCGAGCTTCTCCGCCTCTTCGGCGTACTCGTCGTCGGACAGCTTGTCGAAGTCGGACTTGACCAACGGGGAGAACTCCCCGTCTGCGCTCTTCTGCAGGTATTCGGCGTACGTCTGCCGCTTCATGACTACCCCACGACCCCAGCCGCCTTGAGGCGGCGGGCGAACTGGTACAGCGCCCTTGCCTGCTCGTCGAGCAGGCGCGGGAACAGGCTTTTCAGCGTGGCGGCGCCGTCCGACTCGGACAGGTACCGGCACTTCTTCCGCTTCTTCTTTTTCTTCTTCTTCGTCTCGAAGAGCTTGGCACCGAACGTCAGGACCTTCAGCTCGGGATCAAGGCTCTCCGTCCGGATGGCAAAGCCCTGGCCGGGAGAAGCACCTGGATTGCCGATCGAGCTTCCGGCAAACAGCGCCTTTGTGAGCAGGACCAGCTCGGTCTGCGTGTTCACCGGACAGTGCGTGACCGCGACGTTGCGGACCCTGGCCCGGGCGATCGTGTGCGTGTCGAGCGGATCGCGCTCCAGGATCGACCCCTCGATCGAGAAGCCGTAGCTGCGGCTGGTCCCCTCCAGATCCTTGGCAATCTTGTAGACCTCGCGGCCCTTGCTCCCGACGAGCACGCCCTCAGCCCACCAGCCATCGGCGGGGGCGCGCTTTCCGGTGGGCAACTCCTGCCCCTTCTTGATCTTCTTCACCGCCACATCGGGGTACGCCACGACGTCCGCGGCGCTCTTTCCGTGGTTGTCGTTGAACCAGCCGTCCCGCTCGAACTCGCTGAAATCGAGCCCGTCTGCCAACACCCGCTCATCCTGTCGGTCCTTCGTCGGTGTCGTGATCACACCGCCGATCCGCTTGGATAGGCGCCCGTTGGGGAGCGCCTTCTCGTAGGTTTCAACGGGGATGTGAAAGCGGAATGGCGTTGGCAACAGCAGCTCCTGTGTAGGGGCGCTGCCGTGGTGGGCGTAAGCGCGGTGGCTTGCGTTACAATATCAACAGAATTGCGAGCGTGTGGCAAGCAAAAAGATTCGTGGGGACGAAAAGAACTACTCGGCCTTGACCCCCCGCCGTACCGTGATCGGCCGACTCGCCCGGAGCGACAACGGCAGATCGATCCACTCGCCACACGCGTGGCACGTCCCGACGACCTTCCCCGTCGTCGCCACCTTGAGCAGCCTGCTGCGGATCACCCACCCGGCGCCGTCCCGCTCGTTGCGCTGCAGGATCGCGGCACCGCAGTGCGGACAGGCATCAGCGCTCATTCAGGCGGCTCCAGATCCCAGTCCTCCGTGAAGGTCCAGCCGTCCGGTACACGCGTAGACTGGCAACGGCACCACGGATGTTGTGATTCCAGCGTCGGCACCCACGTAGCTTGTGGGCGTGCCCTTGTCGGGTCGGCAGGATCGCGTGCGTTCGTCTCGTACCGGATCGCCGACAGGCGGAAGATCCTCGGCTTGCCGTCCGGGCCGATGTACGCTTGCAAGCACTTCGGACAGGCGCCGGGATTAGGGATCTTCGCCACGAGCGCGTCTTCGCCGTACTCCCCGGCGATCCGGTCGCCCCGCCCCTGCTGCATCGCGTTGTTGATCTCGGTGGCGGCGATCCGCTTCAGGTCCCGCGTCCAGTTACCGGTCGCGCGCCCAAGACGGGATCGCAGCTGGTCCGCCGTCTCCCGCCCCCAGACCGCCTGGGCCGTCTCGTCTCGAATCGTCTCCTCGTACTGCACCCGTTGCGCCTGGTCCGCTTCAATCGCCACCTGGCCGGTCACGATGTCGACCCGGTTGCCCAGCCCGCGACAGTAGACGGCAGCGTGCTGCTGCGCCTGCCGCACGGCAAACGCCTCCTCCCTGGACAGGGGGATCTCCCGGTGCGCGGCGAGGCGGCGCTCGAACTCTTCGAGCCCCACCTCCGCCATCGCCATCGGATCAGGCATGGTAGCAGCGAGGTAGCCAAACACGCGAGCTTGCTCGTGCAGAGGAAGACCCGGCCAGCGAGGAATACCCAGCTGCTCCAGCTGGGAGACGACGATCGGCGCCACCGCCTCGGCGCCTACAATCGCCTCCACCACTGCCTCGTGGTGCAGGCGCACGATCTCGTGGAGGCGCACCAGCAGATCCGGCGTGACGGCGGGGATCACCCGCCTCTCCGCATCTCGTCGGCAATCTGCTGGATCATGTGGGGGAGGAGCACGTTCGCGTACCAGTCGCCCACCCGCTCGTAGAGTTCGGCCAGCGCCTTCTGCCGAGGGGAGGCGTCCTTGTGCTCGTGGACCGCCGCCTTGAGCAGAGTAGGGTCAACACCGTGGGCGCGCAGAAGCACATCCACGGCCTTGACCAGATCCTCCGGACGAGCAGCCAGCTCGCCCGGATGGCAGTCGATCGAGAGTCGCAGGATCAGACCGTGTCGGCCGGGTACTCGCGGGCGATCTCGATCTCGACCTGCACCGTACCCAGCGCAGCCGCCCCGGCCACCCCGGTGAGCAGGATCGTGTCGCCCTTGTTGAACTGGACGCGATCCACCTCGTCGTTGCACGCGGTGAGGTTGTCCGTGGGGTACGTCAGAGCGCTCGTCCCGGCCACGACGTTGTCCAGCATGGTGTTGCCGTCGGCAGCAAGCAGGAGGCAATCGGTACCACCTACGGACAGCGTGATGCTGTTCTGCGCACCACCGCCACCACCGGCGATCAACTGCGTCGACCGCACCTTCTCGATCACGCCGGCCCACGGCGCGATCCAGTAGCCGACGGTCAGCCCGCCCTGGACGAGCACCGCGGTCAGCTTCTGCCGCATCTCCTGCATCCAGAAGGTAAGCTCGTTGGCGAAGCGGCTGGGCTTCAAGCCCCCGGGGCTCTGCACGTATTCGTTCGGATCGACTGCCATGATTTTTCTCCTACACGTCCACGAGGAAACGCTCGCGGATGATTCTCGCCTTTTTCAGCCCTGGCTGCAAGAGGTCACCGTACCCGCCCTGCTCCGGCGGTTGCCCCGGCTGCTCCTCCTGCCCCATGAATCCTGACATATCAGGCGGCTGTCCGCCCGCTCCTTGCTGCTGTTGCATCATCTGCTGCTGCTGCGCCTGTTGATGGTACTGCAGCCAGGTCGGGTTGAGGATGACCTTTCCGTCGTCGTTTTCGAGCGGAGAGAGATCGCGAGCGGCGCGTACCTCGTCCACCGTCTTGTAGGACCCCGCCTCCTTCACGAGCAATTCCACCTCCGCCTGCTCCGTCCGTTGGTCCAGTCCGGCGAGCTTGATCTCGTACTCGGGGTCGAGCTCCTCCATGATCTCCTCGTTCAGGAGGACCTCGACGGCATCGATCAGCGGGGGGAGCCCGCGGTCCTTGCTAGCGTCAATCTTCTCGCCCTGATTACCCTCGTTCATCGTGGTCTTCTGCCCCTGGTTCCCCATCTGGAACCCGATCTCTTCGGGGGCGATCTGGAGCACGGAGCAGAGCACCTTGAGGCACCATTCCATGAACCTGGACCACTCCATGTCCAGGTTGCTTTTCTGCAGATCGACCCACTCCACCTTGGAAGCGGGGTCGTACAGGTTCAGGACGGGTGTGCGCCAGGCGTTGCCGGCGCCAGTGACCATATTGTACCAGAGTTGTTTGAAAATCCGGAGCTTGTTGGGCGGTACGAGCCCGTGGATGGCAAGGAGCCCCTTTGCTGTGGTCCCTTGCTGGAAGTACCGACTGTTGTGGTCGAACCCGTTGAGCAGCGCAGTGATCGTACTGACCGCCATCTCCAGCTCGGAGAAGCCGTAGCCGTATGCACGGATGTCGCTGCGTGGATTGCGGACGAAGAACGTCAGGTCTTTGTGCGAGAAGTCTGCGGCGACAGTGCCCGACATGACCTGTACATACCGGATCGGCTCACCGAACCAGTTTTTCCCCTCGTACCAGGGGGAGACGCGACGGATCGTCTTCGGATCGAGCGTACGCCACTCCACAAGCCTCCCCTTGGCGTCGCGGCGCTTCTCGATGTTGATCTGGTCGAAGAGCAACGTGTCCCGCAGGAGCTTGCGCAGTACGGTCCGGAACCCCTCCCGGCGCACCCCTGCCTGCTCGTCGTATTGATCAGTCGTACCGCTGGCCATGATAATCTTGGTCAGCTCCTCGGCGCGCTTGTCCTTCTTCTTCTCCCCCTTCGTCGCGCCCTTCTTCTGCACCACCAGGCCGAGCCCGTGGTGCTCCTCTTGCTTCTGAGAGAACACGGACATCTGGTTGAGCCGGGTTTGCATGTAGCCGGCGAACGGGCCAAGCCGCCTGGAGAGCAGTTCCATCAGCTCGTACGAGAGCATCGTGGGCCGCTCTCGCCAACCACCCCACGACGCGACCGGCTCGAACGGATCCTCCGTCAACCCCTGCCACACATTCGACCACGGGCGACGCGCTTCGTCCCGCTCCGCCGATTTTTCCATCGCCGTAGCGATCAACGGCTCCTCCCCGAACTCCCGCGCGATCGATTCGTACCACTCCGGGGGGATGCCGAGCGTGTCGGACCGGCCCCGGAGCGCAAGCTGGCGTCGCTGCTCCTGCGACGCTGCCACACCAGAGCGGTACAGCTCGCCTGCTGCCTGCGCACCCCGCGCAGCCAGGACGGGGAGCAATCCGGCGGTCCGGGTCACCAGATCGGCGATGCGGCTCATTCCCCGGCGATCCCGAACGGCGTGATCGCGGGGATGTAGGTCCGGTCACCCCAAGGTATCTTGGTGATCAGCCCTGCAATCCGCTTGTCCGCGCCGACGTCCAGCAGAATATTGCCCACGGCGCTGCGGATCACCCGCACATCTGGCGAGGGCTCCGGAGCGTGCTCCTTCGCCACCACGGCGATCTGGTCCACCGGGATGCGCTGCTGAGTAGGAGCCGGGGCAGCCGCAGGCTCGGCATCCATCCCCTGCGCCCGGAGCAACCCCACAAACGCGTCGTCCATCTTCATCGCTCTGGTCCTATGCTGCCTGCTCGGCAGCCCCTGTGTGCATGCCCCGCTTGGCCAGCTCCGCCTTGAGCTTGCGCTCCGCCTTGAGCTG
>Ga0180009_10003372_pt1 | contig 18221 bp, 16 predicted proteins | sample OS_PC_MetaG_FD_123537 | JGI IMG/M metagenome (GOLD analysis project Ga0180009, IMG submission 123537) | Groundwater microbial communities from the Aspo Hard Rock Laboratory (HRL) deep subsurface site, Sweden - OS_PC_MetaG | ecosystem: Environmental > Aquatic > Deep subsurface > Groundwater... | reverse complement strand
TCGTCACGGCCATGGCCGAAGTCGAGGACGAGACCAAGGGGCTTTTGGCCGGTGGGGTGGACTACATCACCAAACCGGTCAGCGCGCCCATCGTCAAGGCCCGGGTCCGCAACCACATGCAGCTCAAGCTGCACCAGGACCATCTCGAGGAACTGGTCCAGTCCAGGACCCGGGAACTGGCCCTGACCCAGGACGTCACCATTCACGGCCTGGCTTCCCTGGCCGAGACCCGGGACAACGAGACCGGCCGGCACCTGCTGCGCACCCAGCACTACGTCCGCATCCTGGCCCTGCAACTGAAAGACCATCCGAACTTCCGGGACTACCTGGACGAGACGACCGTTGAAATGCTTTACAAGTCGGCCCCGCTCCACGACATCGGCAAGGTCGGCGTACCGGACGCCATTCTCCTGAAGCCCGGCCGTCTGGATGAAGACGAGTTCGAGGAAATGAAACAACACGCCTGCCATGGCCGGGACGCCATTCTGCGGGCGGCGGAACTGATGGGCGATCACGCCATTACGTCCTTCCTGCGCTATGCCCTGGAAATCACCTATACCCATCACGAACGCTGGGACGGGACCGGCTATCCCCAGGGCCTGGCCGGATCGGACATACCCATCTCCGGGCGGCTTATGGCCGTGGCCGACGTGTACGACGCCCTGATCAGCCGGCGGGTTTACAAACCGCCCCTGACTCACGAACGGGCCGTCGAGATCATGCGCCAGAGCCGGGGCAGCCATTTCGACCCGGATGCCCTGGACGCATTTCTCGAGATCGAAGACCGTTTCCGGGGAATCGCCATGCAATACGCGGATCAGGACGAGCCGGGCGATAGCTTGTGCTAAAACCTGTTCATCCGAGGAGGTGACCATGCGCAGGGGTCTGACCATCGGAGTGCTTGTTCTTACGGCCGGCCTTTTGGCGGCCCTGCCCCCGGTCATGGCCGCGGCCCGGGACGATTGCGCTTTTCCAGAAACCATCGACCCCAAGGCCCGCTATCTCTTTTTCATGCACGGCCTGATCACGGAACAGCAGGGCCTTCAGGCCAACCATCCGCAATACGGGGCCTATGATTACACAGGTATCATCCAGGCCTTTCAGGATCGGGGATTCCGGGTCGTCAGCGAGGTCCGGCCTCCGGGAACCGCGGGGTTGGACTACGCGCGGAGGGTGGCCGCGCAGGTCAAAACCCTTCTGGATGCCGGCGTTCCGCCCGACCGGGTCACAATCTGCGGATTTTCCAAGGGCGGGGCCATCGTCCTGCACGTGGCGGTGGCACTGCAAAACCCGGCCATCAAATACGTGGTCATGGCCGGCTGCGGCAAGACCGGAACATTTACGTACTCGGGGTACAAACGATTCCTCGATCGGGCGGCCGAACGATTGAAAGGGCGTTTTCTGTCGATATTGGATGTCGAGTCCGACCAGGTCGCCGGTTCCTGCGAGGCGGCCTTCAAACTGGCCGGCAGCGAAGTGAAATACCGGGAGATCGACGCGGGTTCCGGAAAAGGGCACGGCCTGTTTTACAAGCCCCGGCCCGAATGGCTGGAACCGGTGCTCAACTGGATCGAACAGGCGGAATGACCGGGCCGCGTGGATGAAGGCCTCCGGGCTCGAGCCCGGAGGCATAACGTCGCCGCCTCAGCCCTTGCTCTTCAGCTCCTCGATCTTCTGGAACAGGCTGCCCGGAAACAGGCCGGCCCGTTTTTCAAGCAGATGGCGGAGGCCTTTTTCCGCGACCGGTTCGAAAAACGCCTGGCGGGCCCCTTTCGAGGCGTGTCCCAGGGCGTCGAACTCGGGGCCGGAAGCCAGCGCGGCCCGGATGCCCATGATTTCGAGGGCCCGGTTGACCTGGCCCTTGTGCAGCGTCAGCAGGTCCACGGGAACCTTGGCCATCCGGCCGGCCAACAATTCCACGGCCTCGTCCAGCCGGTCTTCCGGAACCGAAAAGTTGATCATGCCGATGCGTTCCGCGGTCCGTCCGTCGATCGAGTCCCCCGTAAAGTACAGGAGCTTGGCCCACCGGGCCCCGATCAGCCAGGGCCATATCGGCGTGACCGGCGAACCCATGTCCCGCAACGGCGGATAACCGAACTGGGCATTGTCCGCCGCGACCACCAGGTCGCACATCATGGCCAGTTCCGTGCCGCCGGCCAGGCAGTAGCCGTGGACCCGGGCGATGACCGGTTTGGCGCAGTCCCAGATTTTCCACCAGTGGCGCTGATGCGCCGCAAGCCGTTTGCGGTCCAGAACCGGGTTGCTCAAGGCCTCGGCCGTGGTCGCCCCCCCGGGCTCCAGATCGTAGCCGGCGCAAAAGGCCCGGCCCGCGCCCCGGATGACGATCACGGCGACCCGGTCGTCTGCTTCGGCCTCGGCAAGGGCCCGGTCCAGTTCGTCGAGCAGGTTGGCGCCGAGCGCATTGAGTTTGTCGGGCCGGTTGAGCGTGATGACGGCTGTTTTATCCCGCAGGTCGTATTGGATGTCTTGATAGCTCACGGTCGCGGTTCCCCTCCCGGATGGTTTTGTATTCCAGAATACCGTTTCTTAACAGGTCCGGGCCCGGTTGTCCAGGACCCGGCGAACGGCTTCCATCAGGGCGTTCCGGTCCAGGGGCTTCATCGGAAAGGCGTCGATATCCAGATTTTCAGCGTCTCCTTGCCGGTCAGGTTTCTGGACCCGGCGCGGAGAATGAAGGGCCGGTCCACCCCGTACTGCCGCGTCCGGCGGAACAGTTCCGTCCCGGTCGGTCTGGTCGGAAATGATGAGGTCGAAACGTTCGGGGGCCGCCTGAATCAGGTCGAAGGCCTGCGGGCCGCTGATGGCTTCCTCGGCCGCATGGCCGAGGCCGCCCCGTATCCGTTTGCGCAAATTCACCAGGGCGGGCAATCGGATAAAGCGCCGGGTCGGGGTTTTCACAGACCCAGATAGGCCTTTTTCACCTGTTCGTCCTCGAGCAGGTCCCGGCTGGGGCCTTCCCTGAAGATGCGCCCGATTTCCATCACGTATCCCCGCCGGGCCAGTTCCAGGGCCATCAGGGCGTTCTGTTCGACCAAAAGAATGGTCCCGCCCTGCTCGCCGATTTCCCGGATGACGTTCGAAAGTTCACCCACGACGATCGGACTGAGGCCCAGGGTCGGTTCATCGAGGAGATACAGTTCCGGGCTGCTCATCATGGCCCGGCCGATGGCCAGCATCTGCCGCTCTCCCCCGCTGAGCTGGCCGCCCAGTTGATCCGTTCTTTCCTCCAAAATGGGAAAGACCTGAAAAACCTTTTCGTATCTTACCTTGAGGTCGTGTTTGTCCGGCTGGGCCACGGTCCCCAGCTCGAGATTTTCCAGGACCGTCATGTTGGCGAAGATGCCGCCTCGTTCCGGGACATGGGAAATACCCAGCCGGGCGATCTCCTCGGGCTTGAACCCCCTGAGCGGTTGATCCTTGAAAACGATCCCGTCCCCGGACCAGGGAATCAAGCCGGAAATGGCTTTGAGCACGGTCGTTTTGCCGGCCCCGTTGGCGCCGATCAAGGCCACGATTTCACCGGCCTCGACGGACAGGGAGACCTGGTGAAGGGCCTGGGACTTCCCGTAAAACACATCGACTTGATCCAACCGAATCATTTTTGTTTGTACCCCAGATAGGCTTCGATGACTTTCGGGTCCTGGGAAATCTTTTCCGGATTCCCTTCGGTCAGTTTTCGGCCGTAGTTCATGACCAGCATGCGATCGCATATTCGCATCATGACCTGCATGTTGTGCTCGATTACGAAAACGGTCATCCCTTGCTTGCGTACGGCGGCAACCAGGTCCAGCATCTCCTCGATCTCGTCGGAGTTCATTCCCGCCACCGGCTCGTCGAGCAGGAGCAGTTTGGGCCGGGTGGCCAGGGCCGTGGCCACCATCAGACGCTTCTGCTGGGCCCAGGTCAGGCTGGAGGCGGGCTGTCCCTGAACGTCCTCCAAAAGCGCCAGGGCCATCAATTCGCCGGCCTTGTCGTGGCCCCGGGCCTCCTCCTTACGGCAGAAGGGGGTGTTCAGGACCGCGCCCAGCACGCTGGTCGCCGTGCGGCAGTGGAGTCCGGTCATGACGTGTTCCCGCACCGTGGTTTCCGGGAAGACGTTCGCCGACTGGTGGACCCGAACGATCCCGGCCGCCGTAATCTGATGGGGTTTCAGGCGGCTGACGTCCTGGCCGTCGAAACGGATCGTCCCGCCGCTGAGCGGCACCGCGCTGGTGATGGCGTTGAAGACCGTGGTCTTGCCGGCCCCGTTCGGACCGATCAATCCGAATATCTCTTGGGCCTGAATATTGAAATCCAGCTCGGAGACCGCCGCCAGCCGGCCGAAGTTCACGGACAACCGGTCGACCACCAACAGGGAGGAACGGTCTTCAGATTTCAGGGAATCCATTTGGCTAACCTCGGACTAAGGGACCTGAACTTGCCGCCGATTCCGGCGGGCACCAGGATGATGACGATGAGCAGAACCAGGCCGTAGAACAGGGGGCGATACACCACCGCCGCTTCCAGGAACTCGGGAAGGAACCACAGCAGCAAGGGCCCCACGATTTCTCCGGTCAGCGTGCGCGCCCCGCCGACCACGATCATGACCAGGAGGTTGAACGACATGTGGCCGCCGGCGATTTCCGGCTCGATCGAGCCCATGTAGTTGGCGTACAGACCCCCGGCAAAGGCGGCCATGGTGCTGGCGATGACGAACGAGATGAGTTTGTAGCGCAGGATGTTGATCCCCAGGGCCTCGGCCAGGTCCCCGTTTTCCCGAATGGCCTGAAAGGCCCGCCCCAGCCGGGACCGGTTCAGACGGCGGATGAGGAAGAGGCTCAGAAAAACGAAGAAATAGACCAGGTAGTAGTAAGGGAGCTTTTCCGAAAAATCGATGCGCAACCCCAGGAATTCGATCGTGGGCGGCAGCGGAATTCCGGACAGGCTCACCCCGCCGGTCAGACTGTCCCAGTTGTGGATCACGATCGTGACCATGGAACCCATGGCCAGCGTGCCCAGGGCAAAGTAAGGGCCCTTGATCCGGAGCATGGGCCAGCCGCTCAGGGCGGAAAAGGCGCAGGTGAACAGGGTGCCCAGGACAATGGCCGGGATGATGGAATAGCCCAGCTTGACCTGCAGAATGCCGCAGGCATAGGCCCCGATGCCGAAAAACGCCCCATGGCCCAACGAGGCCAGTCCCGTATATCCATAAATCAGGTCCAGGCTGCCCGCGAGGATGATGTATATCCCGACCAGCGTGAACATGTATATCCAGTAGTTGGATCGGATCAGAAACGGGAGCAGCAGGACCAGAAGCCCCAATAATGGATACCGTAGTGCCAGTAGTGTTCGTTCCATGTTTATTCCTTGGTCAACGTTTGTACAGTCCCTGCGGCATCAGGAGCAGGACCAGCAGAAATATGCCGAAAGAGAAAATATCCTTGTACATGGAGCTGATGTACGCCGCGCCGTAGTTTTCGCCCAACCCCAGAATCAGCCCGCCGACGATGGCCCCGGTCACGCTGCCCAGCCCGCCCAGGGCCACGACGATGAAGCCTTTGATGATCGGAGTCAGGCCCATGCCCGCGCCCACCAGGGCGGTCGGGGCGATCAGCGCCCCGGCGATCCCGCTCAGGACGTACCCGATGACAAAGGTCAGGGAGGACATGCGGTCCGTGGCCACGCCCAGCAGACTGGCCACCTCCTTGTTTTCCGACGATGCCCGAATCTTCTTGCCCATCAGGGTCCGGAAGATCAGGAGATAGGTGATCAGGGCGAACAGGAGGCAGACGATGAAAAGCAGCAGCCGCTGCAGGGTCAGCGAGACCGGCCCCAGGTTGAGGAAGACGTCGTTGTACGGCGAGACCAGGCTGCGCCAGGTCGGACCGAACAGGACGCTCCAGCCGCCTTCCAGGATGGAATACAGACCCAGGGCCCCGATGAATCCCGCGGCATGCGGGGCGCCGTGGAGCGGGCGAAACACGATCTTTTCGCTCAGAATCCCGAGAATTCCGGCCAGCAGGACGATCGGAAAGAGGCTGAGGAGATAGTAGGCCGGCCCCAGCCACTGGATGACGTAAAAGGAGACAAAGGCCCCCAGGGCGTAGATCGCGCCCAGCGCAAAGTTGGGAACGTGAAAGATTCCGTAGATCAGGGTCATGGCCAGGGCCAGAAGACCGTATGCGCTGCCGGCGATCAAACCATTGACTGTGTATTGCAGAAATTCGGTCATCGGGAAAGCTACCCTTTACCCGGGATGAATATCCCAAAATTTCATTCGAAGATTCATCCGAACCCCCATTCCCGGCGGGCCGGGCACGGGCGAAGGATGAAAATATCTGATCTTCCAGTAGGTTGAGTTAGCGAAGCGTAACCCAACATTATTACTGCGTGCCGAGAAACCCATCCCGCTCCGTGGCTTGGCCGTGTTCGGGGCAGGCCCCTGGCGGCACGTCGGTCGACGGGAGCCAGCCCGGGGGAAGTCCCCTCCGGGACCCGGATCGGGACCCCGGAGGGGCGGGAGACGCCGGCATCGGTATGCCGACAATTTCCGAAGTCACGTCTCCCGATTCCGCCCGAAAAAAACCGAGGCCCCTTACTTCACCGGCACGAGCTTGCCGCTTGTGAATTTTCCGATCTGGGCGGAGATGACGCCCTCGCCACTGTCGGTAAAGGCGGTAATGCCGGTGGTGTCGTATTCCTCGGGAAGCGGCAGGACTTGGGGAATGGCCGCCCGGATTTTGGCCGCGTCCGTGGTCGTCCCGGCCTTCTGCATGGCCCTCAGGATGATGTGGATCGTGGCATAGGTGTTGATCCCGAAGGCGGCCAGCGGTTCCTTGTACCCCATGGCCGGATACAGCTTTTCCCGGTACTTGGCGTTGGCCGGCGGATAGGGGGTTATGCTGGTTCGTTCAAGCCGCTTGATGTACCCCTCGATCAGTTCCGGCCCGGTCAGCTTTTCGGCCGTGCCGCCAAAGCCCGTGGAAAGGGCAAAGGGCGTCTTGAGGCCCAGTTCGTGGGCCTGCTTGACCACCCCGGCCGAGGCTTCGTCATAGGCCGTCAGCATGATCACGTCCGGATTGGCCGCCTTGATCTTGGTCAACTGGGCCCGAAAGTCCGTCTGGGTCCGTGAGTCCAGCCACTCGTTGGCCACTTCCTTGACGCCCAGCTCCTTGAAGGCCTCCTGATAGGCCTTGACCGAAGCCTTGCCGTAATCGCTGGCGTCGGAAATCATGGCGTAGGTTTTGGCCTTGAATATATTCACGGCCGCACGGGCCAGGTCCATGGCGTCCGCGTTGATGGTCTGCTGATGGCGCAGGACCAGCTTGTTGCCCTTCTTCGTGGCGTCGGGATGCTTGAAAAAGCCCATGAGCAACACGCCCATCTTTTCGTTTCGTTCCAGCATGGCCATGACCGAACCGCTCAGGTTCTCCAGGACCACGGGCACGTCGTACTTGTCCTTGAGGCGCTGCATGCCGGCCACGGCCTTGGCCGCGACGCCTTCGTCATCGTAAGGACGGATGGCGACCTTGTACTTCTTGCCGGCGACCTCGACGCCGCCCGCGTCATTGACTTCCTTGGCCGCGATTTCCGCCCCGTGGAGGACGTCGAGGCCGATGGCCGCCACACGGCCCGTCAGGGGCCCGGCCACGCCGATGTTGATCTCGTCCTCGGCCATGGCCGGTCCCTGAGACATGAAAACCATGACCCCGAGACACAGGACAACGGTTGCCAGTTTCACGATTCTGTTCATTCACCCTTCCTCCTTTTTCGTTCCATCAAATCTGGTTGATCCCGAGTGATACGCTTTGTCTGAAAAAGGCCGGTCCCACCCCCTCTCGTTTCAGGATGATTGATTCTTCGGTCAATCCGCATGCGCACGAGGAAATGACGGGTATTCCCCGGGGCGCAAATCAATCTTTGTCACTCAATGAATCGTTCTCTTCAGGCCCGGTTCGGAACAGCCCGCCTCCCTGGATACTTCCAGCACCTGGCCGGTCAGGAATTTGGAGGCGTCCGAGGCCAAAAAGAGCAGCGCATTGGTCACGTCCGACAGGTTGCATAGACAGTCGAAAGGGATTTTCTCGATCAACTCGTCCGAAAAGGCCCCCCCGATTCCCGAGGAGCCCTCCGATCGAATATATCCCGGAACGATGCAATGAACGTTGGCCGAAGTCCGGGTCAACTCCCCGGCCATCATCCGGGTCAGGGCAACCACGGCGCCCTTGACCGCCTCGTACCGGATCGGGTTCGCATGGCGGTCCCAGGACCAGGGGGCCAGGTAGATGCAGCGGGCCGATGACCTCGTCGAGGCGAACTCCAAAAGGCATTCCGCGGTCTCCTGGACACTCTTCAGGTTGGCCTCCAAACGCCTTCCCGCCTCGGCCATTTCATCCGGGCCCGGGTCCGCCCGGGTGTTGCCGATGCCCAGGTCATGAAGATACACGTCCAGCTCTTTCATGTCGGACATGATCCGCTTGAAGAGGTTCGCGTCCAGGGGGCCGTAATCCCGACTGGAATAAACCCGGATATTGGGGAACGGCTCCGGAGGGTGCGGGGCGGATCGGCTCTCCGCATCGGAATTACAGGCGTAAACCGTGGGCCGGGCGCCTTTCGAGACCAGGAAAGCGACCATGGCCCGGCCCAGGAGCGTCCCGCCGTTGGCCACGAAAACGGACTTGCCTTCCAGTTGAAACGCCTCGGCCGCCGGAAGACGGCCCGGATGCGCCTTGCCCGGCAGGCCGTTCCACAGGATTTCCACGATGGTCGCTTCCATTTCGGCAATGTCCGCGTGCTCTCTCAAATCCCAGCCCTTCATGACCCAGGAATCGATCATGACCTTGATAAGCTGGGTCACCAGCCTGACGTTGCAGAGCGGAATATGTCCGGTGGCGATACACTCCTCCAGGACCTCGTCGAATATGCTCAGCCGGGTCCTTTCGAGCTGAAGGGTCAGAGAACCGTATTTCTCGGTCAGATAGTGACGCTCCCGGGTCAGAAACAGGAGATAGTCGGCATGCCGGTCCATCATGTGCAGTTCGGTGTGGATCAGCCGCCGGAGCTTTTCCAGGGGGTTTTCAACATTCTCGATGCACTGTCTCAACCTGGCGCCGGCCGACTCGAGAAAGAGGTCCTGGTTCAAGACCACGACCTCCTCCTTGGTCCGGATGTATTCGTATATGGCGCCCATGCTCAAGCCGGACTTTTCCGCGATGTCCCGGATGGTGGTCTTGTGAAACCCTTTCTGGGCGAAAAGCCGGGTGGCCGCGCGTATGATCTGGCCCCGCCGTTTCTTGACCAGCTCGGGGTCCTTGACCGATGTGGGAATGTCTACTATGGGCCTTTTCATGCTGCGACAGAGGTCCGGAACCGATGAATTGAATTGTTGCTCGTTTACCGAATGATTGTTCAGTTAGCATAAGATGTACATCTTTGTCAACAAAAAAGCCCAAAAATCCAGGGGGCTTGAGTCCGGACCGGACCGGAGGCGGTTATTTGCCGGAATGACTGCCAAAGACCCGCCCCAGGGACCATTGGGGGGCCGGCAAGTATACGAAGAGGGAAGGGGAGGGGAGAGGGCGGTTCCGAGGGAGGGCCGGCCGTGACGGCCCGTTCGTCCCGGCTTCGGGAACTGATACCCGGGCATCCGGCCCGGCTTTCAGAACAACAACGGGGCAGTCCCTCCATATCCCCCATTCGACGGCGCCCCGATCCGTCATGGCGAGTACCCGAGAACCGTTGCCCGGGCCAGGGGGCTGATGCTGGTTCCCAAGTCCCGGCTTGGGAACCAGCTCCCGGAAACTCGATCCTCCGTCTCTCAAACATGACCCGAACAGCCGGTCGATTCGCTCACGAATCGTCCGGTCGACGGATCAGGTTACCCGGGTCAGCCGCAATTCATCGCCGCCATCGATTCACCTGATCCGAAGACCGGCCTGACCGGTCCTGCCGGCCATCGTCTGTTGTATCACCCCGGTGTCCCTGTTGCCGGTCATCGGTTCCGACTCCTTGACGTCCCTGCTGCCGGTCATCCGACGACCCGCCGGACCCGCGATGGTCCCGGTCGTCGCCCGATCCGCCGGGTCTGGTCTGGCCCTGGTCATCCGGCCTGACACCGGGCCTGGTATGATCCCGGTCATCCGGCCTGACGCCGGGCCTGGTGTGGTCCCGGTCATCCGGTGTGCCCCCCGGTCTGGCGTGGCCTTGGTCGTCGCCCGATCCGCCCGGTCTGGTATGATCGCGGTCGTCCGGCCTGACGCCGGGCCTTTCATGCTCGCCATGCCTCGGCGGGGGATACTTGATCCGGTGTTGATGGTTGTGGATATACGGTCTGTCCGTATCCAGGGCCAGCAGGACGTGAGTGCCGAGTTCGGGCCGCAGTCCGGCCGGCAGGGAAACCGAAAGCTGCCAGACGCCGCCGGACAGGTAAAAGTAGACCCCTCGGGCCGGCTCGAAATACACGTTGACCGAAGGATAATAATAATAGGTTCTCTCCACATGGACGGGGGCCGGCGGAGGCGGGGCTTCGGACCGGCGCATCGGCCCGGGTTCCCCGCCAAGGTGGACGCTGCAACCTGCGGCCGAAATCATGATTACTATCAATAAAATATACATTTTTTTCATATTACATGCCCTTATTTGTTCACAAAGTCCGCTCCTCCCTCCCTTGGAATATTACGTCGGAAGACCCGGCAGCCCGGTTACATGCCCCCCGGCCTGATTTGAGGCGGTTCGCCCCGGATCATTCGTGAAGAAAACCGATGAATGTAAACATCTTGTTGAATTTATTGTCTTTAACCAGGGTTGGGATCACTGGCCGGGGCCTTGGGCGGCTTATGGAAAAAAGTCGTGTTGAAACGGGTCCCGCTGATGGGGCCGTCCTGTCTTGGTATCACTTCCGCCTGCCCGCCTCTGTCGGAGTGAGGGCGTGTACATGCGGCTTTGGCCGGCACGACGTGCATTCTCCTCCGGCTCCCTCTCCCTCCGGCGAGCAGCCTGCGCGCCAAAGCCCTCCTTCAGGCCCTCCGAAGGTCGTCTCCCCGCAAAGACGGCACCGCTTGGCGCCGTCTCCGCGAGGAACGAAGCGACCAGGCCGCCTCGGCCAGACCCTCATGGAAAAGCGGTCCGACATCATAACGGTGCTCAGCTCCAAACCGGACGGATTGTTTCTTGGAGCATCGGCCCTTCGGGCCGCCCGAAGGGCCGATGCCCGCCGGTTTTTCCCGGCCGGGCGGGGGCGTATCATCACCCGCAATAGAATCCGTCCAGCCACTCGAGCATTTCTTTGAAGGCCAGGTCCACGTTGCCCACCTGACAGTGCTGATCCCCTCCCTCTGCGGCGGTAAAAATGCGTCCCCGGACCGAACGGGCCCGGGTCAGGGCGTCTTTCTGCTTGTAATACATGTCCAGGGGCACGAAATGATCGTGCTCCCCGGCCAGGAGAAGCACATCCTGTCTGATCAGTCGGGATATGTCCCGGGTGTTGAAGTTCAGGAAGTAGTGAAAATAATCGAACGGCGAGACCTGGCCGGTAATGTACATGCCGTGGGTCAGGACCCAGTCCACCAGGTCGTTGTCCCGGCGGAGGGCTTCGAACAGGGCATTGACTTCTTCCTTGCGGCCCTCCTCGATCATCCGCCGGAGCTCGCTCCCCATGGGTTCGGGTACACTGCTCGTGAAGCATTCCAGGGCGTCGTACACCACGTCATAGGCCACGACCCGTGATATCCGGGGTTCGAAGGCCGCGGCCCGCAGGGCCAGGTATCCTCCCAGGCTGACGCCGATCAAGGGCGCGTCATCCAGGCCGAGATGGTCGAGCACCGCGCCGACCGGCTTTTCCCAGTCGTGGTTCATTTTCAGGCCGTCCCGCAAGGCCCGGCCCTGGCCGGGGCCCTCGAAAACGACCAGGCTGTAGCCGTTGTCCGTCAGCCGGTGCAAGGCCGGGTAGAACTCCTCGACAAAGGAATCAAACCCGCCATGCAGCAGCACCACGGCCTTGGGGTCGGCGGCGTTGATCCTGAGCACCGGCAGGACGTGGCCCTCGTACGGGACCTCGATCTGATCGAACCGGGTCGTGTCCACGGCCTGGTAGAAACAACGGCGAAAATCCTGGTACGAAGTCTGCTTTTCCGGCACATCGTCCGGAAGAAAGAACTCGGACAGGCGATGATAATACGCGGCATGGAGTATCCGCCCGTCCCCCTCGGCCCGGAGGGCCAGGTTGTGCCATTCCCGGTACCAGGCCTTGTAGTCAAAGGTTTGAAGCCCTTGGGCCGCTTCCCAAAGCTCCTCCTCCCGGCAGGCCGCTTCCCCATAGGTCAGAAGCCGGTTGATCTGGAAGTTCAGGTTGACAAGCGGAACAAACTGTTTGTAGGCCATGACGTCCTCCTTCTTGCGGGTGGGTCTGTCCGGCGCGGCCCTCCGTGGTCCGGTCCGCCGAGACAATCCCCTTGACCCGATTCACCCGTTTCCGGTAATATGAGTAATTGCTCATATTGAGCAAAGATTACCCGGACCCCATGGTCCTGTCTACTCGCATTCGGAGGGGGCGCCCGATGACCGACAAGGACAGCCTGAACCCGCGAAAGCAGCCGTCACAGCCTCGATCCAGAAACACCGTGGCCGTCATTCTGGAGGCGGCGGCTCAGGTTTTTTCCAGCAGCGGATATGCCGGGGCCACCACCAATCACATTGCCGAACGGGCCGGCGTGTCCATCGGGTCGCTCTACCAGTATTTCCCCAACAAGAACGCGATTCTGCTCAAGCTGGCCGAGCAGCACACCCGGGAAGGGCTCGATTTCCTGGACCGGATCGTCCGGGACGTGGGCCCGTCGGCCTGCCTGGACGGGCCGCTGATCCGGCGAATTATCGAGGCCATGATCGCTTTTCACAAGCGTGATCCCGAACTCCACCGCATTTCGCTCGAAGAACTGCCCATATTCAAGCATATCGCCAACGGCGCGGCCGAGGTGGAAGAGATCGCGGCCGGGTTCATAGAGTCCCTGCTGCGGAACACAAAGGGTGTTCGAAAGCAGAACCTGAAGATGGCCGCGCGGCTCTTTGTCCAGACCGTGGACTGGTTGTCCCACCGGTACATTCTTTACGAAACGGATGTGGTCGAAGAGGATGTATTCATCAGCGAACTGACAGACATGATGGCCCGATATCTATTGGCCGACCCGAAAACCGATTAGCCCGTGGAATGTCGGGGCGGGCAGGGACAAGGAGCCGGTGTAACAGAACTTGATGCTGTTTCCCAAGCTCCAAGCTTGGGAACCCGATCCTGGAAGCTCCAGCTTACCTTTTTTTGATTCACAGCAGGGTTTCTTGCCACTGGAGTAGCATTTGGATTGAGGTGTTGAAGCCTCAGCTTCTAGTCCAACGGGCGTTCCAAAGCTGGAGCTTTGGAACCAGCAATATCGGAAAAGCGGCGTGAAGCAATAACCTGTTTGGTTCCGGCTAGGCCGGGTTAGGCAGGGGAATACCGGGCCTGCCAGAGACGGGGAACTGACGTAAATGACAAACCCGCGACGAATACCTGCATGAACTCGGCGTCGACGAACGTACATGGTCCCGTAAGTGGACAGACCAAGGCTTCGAGTTCCAGGGCTAGGGACTGCCAAAGAACAGCGCAGAACAATCGGGAAGGAAGTCAAGCAACGGAAGGTCTCTGAAATGTTGGGAGGAAGACCATTTGGTTTTCTGCGATCAAAGTCGGTTCAAAGTACGAAATGCAGGCCCGGCGGTTACGATTCCCGGCATGCCGGACGCCGGTCGTGGTAACTATCCAGGGTTTCTCACCAACTTCCTGCTGCGGCCGGGAAATCCTTGCTGCAACGCTTGTTTCGAAGATTTGGGTCCTCAACATATCGTCGAATATACCCTCGACCGAAATCTCCTCCAACTCCGCGTTTCGCTAGTGATTTCTCGACCTCGCTACGGAACCCGGTGAGAAATCCGGGATAGAGATTCTGACTGATGAATAGAGCATATAATATGGAACAGGCGGCACTTTTATTTGGCCGTATCGAAATCAGCTGTTTTTAACGATTTATTCTTGACTGATATCATGTATCGGTGGTAGGATAATTTGTTCGAAATAATTGATATTTATGTTTGTAGCTTTGAGTGATTTTATTTCAATGCGGAATCTCGATAGCCACTCATAAACTGGCAACTGATTCTTTAAGGCCGTAACCGTATCAACCAGTAATATACGTATGGATTGGGCATGTCAATTTTCGGAGGCCGTCTATGACGCTTAATGGTGATAACGTATCGGATTATTATCTGCGGATTGAAGGGGTGAATCTTTCCAATTTTATTGAAGACACGTATGACTTGAGCACCATCAGGGGCGGGGCTCTTACCCTTCTGAAATCCATTGAGAAGATAGAGCGGCTTCTGGGAGAACTGAATGCAGCGGATGTAAAGAAGATTACATCAAGCGCCTCGATTGGATTGTTCAGATTTCGGGCTGAGGACAGGTCCATATCGACTATCAAGGAAGCAGTAAATCAATGTTTGATGCCAGGGGACGACACACTGCCAAGCCGCCATGTTACATTCGTGGTTGATATCACAAAATTCGATACCGATTTTAAAAGGACCCAAACCAAAGTGACCGTCCTGAACCGTTTCAACCAGTTTAAACAGTTGACTATCATAATTCCTGAAAAGAATGCCTGCCGAATTGGCAGCTATTGCGACCTGGATTATATCCGGCCTGGCCGGACCGAGGTATTCAAGGGTGATGAAAAGTTCATCTGTTCCGATTCAGTGGTTGCCCGAAGGGACTTTGGAAAAAATCAAAAAAAGAGTTTTTATTATGACCTGATGAATCGTTTTGGCCTAGAAGTCGAGTTGTTGTACGATTTTGTCGACACCTTTGAAGAATTGTCAACCGGATACAAAGATCAGGTTCTGGACCGCAAGATGTGCGTCATATATCTGGACGGCAATCATTTCGGCCAAATCCGGAAAACTTGCGACTCGGATACGCAATTGACTGATTTCAGTCAGGATATTGAGAGAAAACGCGCATCCTTTCTGGCCGAAGTCTTCAACCGTTTCAATCACGACCCTCGGTTTATATCAACTGAGAATACGTATCGCATCGAGATACTGCGATGGGGCGGAGATGAAGTAACCCTGGTCGTACCGGCCTGTCTGGGCTGGGAGGTTTTGTCGCTCTTTTATGATTTTTCCGCCGAGTGGACTTCCATTGTGGGCCGGGCCGGACTCCGGCATGCCGGCGGAATGGTTTTCTGCCATCACAAGGCCCCCATACACCGGGTCGTCAGACTGGCTGAAACGCTTGCTTCAAATGCGAAAGCAGCCGATCGCGCAAGGAACATCTTTCAGTACGAGGTCCTTGAATCCTTCGATCACATCGGGAACGATATCCTTGCCTACCGGAAAACCCGGATTCCGTTTGACCTTCCGAAGCCTGAAAAAGAAACCGGTCCCTGGATCAAACTGTTTTCCCTGTCCGGGCAAGACATGCAATCGATACAGAAATTTTTTCATCAAATCCGGGAACAACTTCCCAAGAACAAGATATATCAAGTCTTATACCAACCAGGTTCGCCCGATACCGCTGAACATGACAAGGCGCTGGAGAGCGTTACCAAGCGGATCAAGAAGCTATACGGTCCCGAGGTATTCCGTCTTCTTGAATCCCTAAGCGCGTATTTCCACGGCCACATACCCCTTACTTTTTATCACCTGTATGCCTTGTGGGACTATCTGCCGGAAGCAAAGAGGAATGAGGCATGAAGCATGAAGAAAGTCACCTTCAAGATTGATCTGACCCTCAAGGGGCCGCTTTTCTGCGGAACCAATGCACCCGGCGTGCTCGGTATCAGCGCCGCCTTTGTCCGAAACCGCTCCGGCGGCGTGATCATACCCGGACCGCACATCAAAGGCCGCCTGCGCGAAGCCATGACGGATTTGGGGGACCTGTTGCCGCTCGGCAGCCTGAAGATCGTTGAATTGCTGGGAGACATCTCTTCGGGAGACGGCAACGCCCCCCGGCGGGGACGCCTGATCGTCCAGGACTTCGGTTTAATCGGCCAAGGCAACGGTCATGGGGTGCGGTACCGCATCCAAATCGATCCAGAGCTTGAATCCGTGAAAAAAGGCGCCTTTCTTGCCATCGAATCGCCATTGAAACCGGGTGAACGGGCCGTGTTCAAAGGCAAGATCATTTATTTTACGGATAATAAAGAGGAAATCCATCGGATCGGGGACGTTATTCGAATGGCGTTTCGTTTCATTCCCGCCCTGGGGGGACAAAGGAGCGTCGGTTTTGGACAAATCCGCGAGGTGAAGGTCGACTGGGTTGAAGAACCCGTCGCCACCGCTCGTTCTACCGACGACATGACCCGGACGCGATACAAGATCGCCATCCAGCCCTCCGCCCCGTTCTGCCTCGCAATACCTCATAAAGCTGACAATCTCTTTGAGTCGGCAGTTACCATATCCGGAGGCGCCATCAAGGGATGCCTGGCTTCCGTCTTAAACCAGACCACTGGCCGCTTCATTGACGCTCCCATCGATGATACATTGCCCGAGCCCTGGAAAAAACTGGGGCGCTGCTTCCACCAGATACGTATTCTCGACGCGCTGCCCATATCCGCCGGTATCGATGCCCGTCCCGTCGTTCCGCCCCTGAGCCTGTGCGTCGTGCCTGACGACGATCGCATTTTTGACGCCATATGCCTTGAAGGGCCGGGCCTGATCGACCACAAGGCGCCCGATTTTTCCATCGACTGGAAAGCCGAAGATTATTTAAAAGCGCAAAAGGCTTTTTCTGAAAAAGGGTTCCATTTTATGGACGATCCCCGCAAGGAACTCATTGTCCGGACCCGAATGGACCCTGAAAAGCGCAGCACGGATGAAGGCAAGCTCTTTTCCTACGAGACGGTCATTCCCGACGGGCTGCAATGGCGAAGCCGGGTCGATTTTTCAGCGGTTCCGGACACGGACCGCGGCCAAGTCATGGCCGCGCTCTTTCAACTTTTCGACCTGGACCTGCATTACCTGGGCAAGACCAAGACATCGGCCCGGGTCCGGGTCCTGGGGCCGGCGGACCTGGACCTTCCAGATTTTTCCAAGGATGAATGGACAGTCACCCTCCAGACCCCGGCGGCCATACTGCCCTGCGACCCTCGACTCAACCAGGCCTTTGTCAATCGCCAGGTCCTGTTCGAGGCCTATGCCTCGTACTGGACCCAGGCCTCGGACGGCTGCCTGACGCTCAAGCGGTTTTTCGCCTCCCAGGCCCTGTCGGGCGGGCATCTCCACTATCGGTTTCGCTCCAGCCATCCCTATAACCCTTATCTGTTGACCGAGGCCCGGAGCGTCTTCGCCCTGGAACTGGCGCCCGGTCGCACCCGGAAGGACGCGGAAAAGGTCCTGAGGAACTGGCTGGCCCAAGGCCTGCCGCCCTGCCTGGACGAAACGGATCAAGACCCGAACAAACCATTGTGGAAGACCTTTCCCTTTGTGCCGGAAAACGGCTGGGGCGAGGTCGCGGTCGACCTTTTCTGCCACCAGGAATTCGAACCGTCCTCCTATGAGTTGATCGAGCCATGACCGAAGAAAGCAGAGCCGAATCGGTACGACCCTGGGTCCGTTACCGCATCCAGGGGAGCCTGATCGCCCAGAGCCCCTTGCACCCGGGCTCGGGCGCAACCATCAACAAACCGTTGAGCGGCGCCCGGGACGAACGCCCGGGTCAGGACATTGAACCGGAAATTCAACAGGTTCTTTGCGACTCGGCCGGACGGCCGATCATCCCCGGCAGCACCATCAAGGGGCTGTTTCACCAGCAGGCCCGAAATCTTCCCGGGGCGGATATGACCTTGCTCGAACAGCTCTACGGGAGACAGGCCGAGGACAAAATTCACGGCCGGGGCGGCCGGCTTTTGTTTCAGGACGCCGTGCTAAGGCCGGAGCAAACGATTCCGCCGCTCTTCGATCCCTCCCCTGGAAAAAAGATTCCCATGGATTGGGACCCGGGGCGCTTCACCTACGTCGCGCCCGGCACGGCCATCGACCGCCGCACACGCACCGTGGAAGAGGCCAAGCTCTATTGTACTGGTTCAGCGTGAAATGGACAAATCCGGTTTACGTATAAGCTACTTTCGGAGCCCTGTGCCACGAAAGTAATGCGTCCAAAGGACGCGCTGGGGCTCTGCCCCAGACCCCGGAGTTTT
>Ga0180009_10003371_pt1 | contig 18223 bp, 9 predicted proteins | sample OS_PC_MetaG_FD_123537 | JGI IMG/M metagenome (GOLD analysis project Ga0180009, IMG submission 123537) | Groundwater microbial communities from the Aspo Hard Rock Laboratory (HRL) deep subsurface site, Sweden - OS_PC_MetaG | ecosystem: Environmental > Aquatic > Deep subsurface > Groundwater... | reverse complement strand
AATTACTTACATTACTATTCCTCATGAGCGTGTCCTCCTGCTCGGATAAACCCGAGTTCTCTTGTTTACTATTAAGAGGATACGCTCATTCTATTCTATCCACAACTTTCGAATATATCTCTCGACGGCATTTCGACTGTCCTTTGATTATCAGTTTACCTCCCGGGCGACGTTAACAATCGATTGGTTCGGACGTTTCCCGGAGCTTTAGCAGACTGTCATCCAGCGACACCACCGACTCCGAATTCAGATTCAGTCTGATATTCATAACTATCTCCTCCCTATCATCCCAAACCCGCAAGACCACGTCGTGGCATGCCGAGAAGATTCGAGACTATCGTTGTAGGCATACTTCACCCCAATCAAGCAGCTCCGCGCTTTGATGTTACCGTTACTTCGAATGGTATGGAGAATCCAATGGTGCTGTAAGTCCCTGCGTCTACATGAATCTCGGCAAATCCCGCAATCCTGCAACCTTTCGCTTAGCTGAGCGCTAAGACAGCTCTGCTCTTCCTCTCGCCTCTTGCTCCGTGAAACCTGACAGAGTGTATGGCTGCATTACTAACCTCAGCTCGTCTTCAGCCATTCAGTAATCGTCGGACACACATCCGCCACTTTGCCGAATAGTGCGCCCCCGCTATTAAAATCGTTTTCCTACAACAGCTTACGAACGTGCTCAAGGATCAATAATCATAAGGTTTCAGCCCGAAGGTCAAAGTGGCTTTGCGCGTCAGTGTCTGATGTTTCCTGCTGTATGGATAGATGTCCTCAAAGAAGCTGTTTTGCGAACCCGCTACTTATGCGTTCCTCCCGCAAATGCTGTATATGTTCTGACGTGATATCATTCCTGAACGCTTTTTCTACTATCTTCCCATAATTGGCGATACTCAAGAACTCTGCCTTCAAGATCGAAAGATAACGGACTTTTCTCAACTTGAGTTTTCTATCCAGCGAAACAGCGGCGGAAAAAACCGTTGACAATTCTCAGATAAGCGATTAGAATGTTGTATACTTGATAAATTCGGATACAATGAATCGGGTTGATTCTTAATGAGTGGCAAAAAGTGGTGTAATCGGGACGAAGTCAATTCTTCCGTCCAAGTCCCTTCTGAGTGTTTCAGTGACGACGATCTGCGAACTGGAATTATTGTAAGCGATAAATCAACCGGAGCGGCATATAGATCAAGTGCATCGTCAATGGTCTATGGTATCAGCGGGGGCAATCAACGTTGGGTAGTGCGGATTCCGTCACGGAGGATAGCCAATCTGGAACAGCGGTACACCGCGGTCATAGACTGTCTCTCACAATATTGCCTCCCGTATTTTGTCTACACACGCTATATATCTCATGGAATTCGGGTCTCCGGAAAGTGGCATCCTGTCATTAAGATGGAATGGGCCGATGGCGTCGATTTGGGAACTTGGATTGAACATAATCTGGAAAATAAGAACGAACTACTGCGTATGGCAGCGCAATGGCGCGGAATGATTGCATCACTAAATGGTGCAAAAATTGCCCACGGCAATCTGGAAGAGTCAAATGTTATTGTCACTCCTCAGAACGGACTGAAGCTGATTGATTATGATAATGTATGCATACCATCCTTGCGGGGAAGCCCTTTAGTCAAGCCGCCTAACCCTCATTGGAATCACCCGAAGCTTACATGTAACAAAGTCGATCAAGTTATGGATCAGTTTCCCGCCACTGTAGGATACCTGACACTTCTGGCTGTAGCGGAAAACCCCAGACTGGTGCACAAGCACTTAAGAAGGGACGGAAGCCTGCTCTCGGCGGATGATTATGCCGCACCCCGTCAGTCACAGATATTGAGTGCACTGAGTCGCTCAGAACACGATGGTTTCAAGAAGCTAGTGGCGAAAGTAATTGAATGGTGTTCGAACAGAGCTGATGCAATGGGCTTCGAGGAAGCGGTTTCTGACTGTGCTGTCTCGCTACCCAATCAACACCCGCGATTGCGGGTGACTCCCCTTCAATCTCCGGAACCACTTCCCAAAAGAATGCAACAAGATGAATCCGGTCAAGGAGTAGGAGATGATAAGGTCCCACGCGTGATTACACGAGGTAGCAAAGCGCTAATATATCGCTGGAGTAAACGGACGATATTTGTCACGTTGATAAGTCTGCTGCTACTCTTATCAACATCCTCTTATTTGATATGGCCAGCAAATGACGAATGCATAAACCTGCCATTTGATTTGGAACCTGTACCGTGGGCGCCTTTTGCCCAATTTGAGATATTGAGCGACAGGGGTGATAAATTGATGACTCGACGCGCTGATGATCCCGTTGTTTGCCTCCCACCAGGTGATTACGGCTATCAATTTATCGATGAAAACGGAAAGGTGTTCGGAAAACGGAGCACCGGATTCACAGTGAGGGGACAATGAACTTCCGAAAGATCATTCCTGTTATTGTCTTATGCGTGCTTGCAACTGGCACTAGAGTGGACGCTCAATCCACTATCGAACAGTTCTTCAATGATGACGGAAAGAAGATCCTGCTTCTCTGCTATCCGTTTGCAGATAATTTCACTGAACAAGATCGTGAATGGCTGCACAAAGTTCTCGATACTATCCCCTGTAGAGAGGAACGAGTATCCCTAATCTTTGTACCATACCGGCAAGATGACTGCGCGCCATGTTCAACCATCGCTTCAGAATATGGGGGACACTGCGTGTGTATGGATGAAGCACATCGAAGAGGCTACGGATTGAGACACGCACCTTCGTATAACCTGCTTGAACCCTCAGGTGGAGCAAGCTCATTTCCAATCAATCAACTGTCACGACTCGATCTGATCTCTGAACATATCACTGCTCCACCTGGAAAGTTCTCCATTAGAAACGCTTGGTGGTCCAATCGTGCAGATTTGGATCGCGATGGCTTTTATGGGTCCGACTGCAATCTCTGCTGGGATGCCAATGTGAGTGACGAATATACGCGATCCATGATTGCGAGGATTTCATGGCGGTTAACTGGGAGTGTGCACTGGAATTCGCTCGATGCAATTCCACAGTTTGTGATATCCGGAGACCGATCGTCAGACACGGCTTTTGTAACGATACCATCATCATTTCAACAGGGCAGTTACGATTTTCGTATTGAGCTTTGCCAATGTGGTGAGATGCTGCCGAAAGCGTTCTCGGGGCCTGAAACCGATACGAACTTGGCTGCAGTGCAATTCGAACCAGATGCAGACGATATGCCCTTGCCCAAGGCTGTGATTGTAGATGCCTTTTGGCCGTCCCTTCACGATGCAGACGGTGATGGATATTATCGCACTGGATCGCATCTTGGCTGGACAACCTACGTTGAAGATACAGCGTTCCACTGGGTAGAGGCTCGGATCTATGCTGATACGGCGGGTGCAGTAAGTGATACACCAGTGGCAGTGCTGTCATACTATTGTGTTTATGCCACAGAATCAGTGGATACTGCGTTAATTGACTTGCTTGAGCTGGATCATCAACGATATGATTTCAGAATTGAATTGATCGATGACATCGACACCAGCGCTGCCATGTGGTACCTTTCGATGTATGATCTCGATTTGCAGTCCGTGCCACTGGAGCGCGCTTCTGAAGACATACCTCTCTATTCAATCGCCGATGTGCGATGGTCTGATATCTTGGATGATGACGGCGACGGATATTGGAGAAATGGAATGCATCTTGTCGTGAATGCAGGTTTTGATGGAGATTCAGAATACAACACACGGGCTGTCATATTCTGTCGATCTGAGCTCACAGAGGTCTGGGATACATGCGCAGTATCTGAGTGTTTCGAGGATCTCGGCGCTGACATAGACGACACCGTGTGGGTCAAAGTGAGGGACTGCAACTCTGGCAGATATGACTTTAGGGTGGACATTTACGCATGCACCGAAAGTAGTGAAATCCTGGCATCGTACGGTCCCAGTGATGACCTAGACTTGCAGTCGATAGGGATCGAATCGACAGAAGAAGATGAAGCCACTCTGTCGTATTCCATCGGGGCCGTCCGGTGGACAGGTGGCAGCGACATTGATCAGGATGGTTTTGCCAGCGGTGTGGAAATGCTAGAATGGGACACGCAATTAGATGGAACGTTGACTGGACCAATCTTTGCGAGAGTGTATCATCGCAGGAATGGAACCGAAGTATGGGAACTCTCCGGAACTACAGAGAGCCGGGCACCCAGTAGTACAGACACCATGATCGCCAGAGTTTCAAGCCTTGAGCACGGCGAATACGATTTCAAGATCATGCTGTTCGAGTTGGGAAAGAGTGATGCAGTCGCTTCGGTTGGCCCTGAGCATGACGCGGCCTTGAAAGCAATGCGGATTGAGTCAGTCTCCGAGGATAGAGTCGTTCCCCAATATACTATCAACGATGCTCGCTGGTCAACTCGATCGGATATTGACAATGACGGGTACTACGGTGAAGGAGTCCACTTGGTAATGGACGTAGATGCAATTGATGAAGAAAATCGTCCAGTCCAAGCGAATATCAGTTATCGTCAAGTTCCCAGTTCAGGTTGGCACTCGTTGGCAACCACAGACTGCATTGAAGCTATAAGCTCAGGCTCCAATGACCAATTGCAGCTGGAATTGCCACGGCTTCGTCACGGCTCCTATGACTTCAAGATCGACCTAATTGACTGCGAACATGGTACCATTCTGGCAAGTCGCGGGCCATCAGAAGACAGAGATATTGCTCGAGTGCAATTGGAAACCCGTGAAGATGATAAACCATACAAAGCATCCCCTTCCAAAGCCGGCAGGGTGTTTGTTGGCTTGTCCGGCGGTATTCACATGATTCGAATGCGCCAAAATTCCGAGGATACATGGTTGGGACTAGCATCTTTCGGAGGGGCTATACGGCAGATCGGTACGGTAGGGCTGGAAGCTGCTGCGTTCTATTCGGATACTGCCAAAATCTTTGAGGGCGGAATGGCTGGCCTGGATCTCGCACCGACTATTCTTGCCATAGGAGATGTATTTTCACTTTCTGTTAAATTGGGAGCTATATGGCTGAGCCCGAATCGCATTGGTCCCGACTTATACCGCGAGAAAATTGATTACATATCTCCGTACTTTGGCTGCGGAGTATTCTTGGGGAAAATGGGCGGCAACCCCAATCATGCCAAGTGGCGGTTTGGAATATCTGTATGTGCGATTTACTCCGATGAACGGCAGTACTACGAGACAGACGATCTTGAGCATCCTGATAATTCTATTGCGGGGGGAATTCTGATACTTGGCGGACCCAGCGGTGGGATTTCACTCCAACTTGAGTTCTGAACCTGCCACTCATGCTTCCACGTCCGACCATCCAAGCTGAAGTGATACCGTGAACTACATATCTCGGTCTCTCGGATTGAAAGCCTGCGTTATCTTAGCGATCAGAGGTCCGTTCCGATTAACTGCTAGAGGGGTGTGCGTCCTCACTCTCCGGTGGCTTGTCATTGACTTCATTGCTTCCACCTGAATTGCGCCGCTGCCTTGTGAACCCCGATAACACCTCATCATATGTATCCTGAAGCTCCTTCACTGCCGATTTGAATGCTGTCGAACGCGCCTCTTGCGCGGAACTGTCAGCTCTTGATGAAGAAATCGTGAAGTAGAACAGCAGAGCTTCTATTTCTCTCAATAGGTGATAAGAACGTTGGAGCCCCGGCACCAACTGTTTATCAACTCCGCGGAAGATCAGTCCGTCATCCACGATGCCGGGAGCAAGCCGAGGATGATCGAATATCGCGAGTTCTCCGGGCCCATCCTTCGATTCTTCACCGTGAGCCGGTCGCATGTTCATCGACCTCCATAACGCCCAGCTGCCCAGCACGATGACTGTCAAAGCCAAAACAGTGCTCAAACCGATTATGACGATCAAGATCAGCCAAGCGAAGGATGGCACTGAGATTGCCTGATCTCGCTCTGATGCTGAAGTCGTGGTCTCCAAAATCTCGCTCTTCAGATCATTAATCTGCTGCTGAAATACTTCGCTCTTGTTGCGAAGACTATCTAAGTCGAGCGATATCTTGGTCACTGAATCTCTAAAAGACTCCTCATCTGCATTGACGCGTGCCGTACCCAATAAGAAACTGCCCGACTCCAGAAGAACCCAGCAGGCCAGTACGCACACCAACAATCCCCTTGTAAATTTCATAGTCATCTCACTTCCAGTGTTTCACTCGCTCTTGGTTACAGACTCAATTGGACTGACATCAAACATAGGACAAATGTTCCGTTTGTCAAGTTCAAACTCACGCTATGGGTCCACCATTCTATACTGTGTAAAGAGCTGCATTTGCTACTGAGATTCAGCAAGGGCAGGCTCGTACTATCGCAGGAGGGAGCGCACAAAGTAGCGCATAGACTGATGACCGTATTCTTTGAAGCTTTGCTGGGAGTGATGATGAGGTGTGCAGTACTCCACTCAGCCGTAAGCAGCAATGCCGACCTGCGAACATCGTCTCTCAATTGGGAAAACGGGAAAATAGAATCACAGCTGAAGACTATTGACGACTGGGGCCAAGTACTACTGCACCTTTTTCTTGTAGTACCCAACCGTTACCTCGGCGTTCACTGCGCGCTGGCTTTTCAACATTCAACACTCGCGCTGAAGCGAGGCCGTTAGCTCCTTGTGACTTGACGAGAAAGCAATACGAAAGAAGCATACGCTGATCAGCGCGGATGCGGAAGTTGGGAAAGAGAAGGTCCCTTCCGTTCTCGTTGACCATAACGAACATCCCGTCGTCGGCTTCGACCAATTCGACAGTCACCTGTGGATTGTAAAGCGGAGATGCGGCCAACTCACGGCTCGGAGCAGTGACACGCTTACGCCCGGGATGCTCTAACCAATGCACGCGCCTCTCGTCACTCATAGATTCAGCCGCGACATTATAGTCCGCACGAGCGTTCGGCACTAGCGGAACCGAGACTGAGGTGGGTCTTTCGGATTCGTAGCGACTTATCTGATGCGCTACGCTGTCAACATCAGGTTTTTGATCGGTTTCCGATCCAAAATACGCTTTCCATTCACTTTGTATTTGCTGATATATTGATTCAACCGCCTGCTCGAACAATCTGCACTGAACAGTGCTGTTATCCGCATAGAGAGGCAGTTCACCGACTATGCCAGCGATTTTACGATTGTATAAATACAACCTCTTCGCTAACTGATCGACTGACTGTCTCGCAGGCCGAGCCTCTTGCTGGCGCCTGCTAAATGGATAGAGTATACCCAACAGCTCTCCTCTTATCAGAAGCCCCTTAGCCCTTGAGATCGGCTCTTGACGCCCGGACATTAACCTTAATTTTGCCCTTGTTTCCCGACCGAGCCTCATGGCCGTACTCGCGACCAAAAGAGCCAACATCAATAAGTTTATAAACGCAATTGATGCAAACAGCAACAAAAAAATGAAGAGCTCGTCCAACATATTACATCACAGTGTGTTACACCCCCTCAGTGTCCTTGGCGCAGCAGCCGGATACTAGCCGGCTCCACACCAGTTGCAAAGATTTGTGACAGCACATCTGCACTGAGAACAACACAAGTGCTGCAGCGGGGACAGTGCTGCCGGCCACAACTGGTGTGATGAATGCGACTTCTTAAACCGCGGATTGATCAGTCCAAAGTCATCTTCCCCAATTTACAATACGCTTTTCCGCAGCGGGGGTTTCACTAACTACTGTCTTGACCGGACAAGTGCTTCAGTATCCACTTCACTCCAGTCACGAAAGGCGGCACCATGGATATGCTCTCAGGCGAGCGCGAGTAGTCCCAGAGCTGCTGTTGGATCGCAGCCTGGATGCGAGCAAAGTCCAGGTCATGGCCGATCTCAAGCAAATTTTTCTTCTCAGCTATGTCGTTGTACAATGCCACAAACGCTCTATGTACAGGGAGATCTCCGGACACAACGATCTGCGAACCGGCCAGCTTATCGCCAGAAACGGAAACAAGATCAGAAAAGCGATCACAGTGCTCGCCTCCTATTTCTATGCTGTCTTCGCCCAACGTCAGTCGCGGAACCGGGATACTTCCATCGAAAGGCAATTGGCATAGTATTCCTTTGGCTACCTCCTGCTTCGGTTCCTGAGACAGGACGACACTGATCGTAAGTGGAGCTTTGGACTGGCCGAAACCAGCGGCCATGAACTGCTTCAGCACTGGAATATAGAATTTATCTTCTCCGAGCCATTCCAGAGATCTCGCGCCGTTCCCGGACAGAAGCACATCGATTCCTGCCAAATCACCGTCAGAGTCTATGGCCGACCTGAGCAAGAGACCAGAGTAATATGCAATGGCACCATGTGAACACAAAACGAGCGAGAGAAACCGCTTTTCGTCAGGTCCCACTCCCGCTCGCTGGCGAATACCCTGTTTGATGTCCTCATTCCTGAATCTGAGGCATTCGTTCACAGCTGAGCGAAAATTCTTCTTTGTCAATGCATCTTCCCATGGATCGTGAAATGGTTCTTCACTTAATTTAGCCCAATCAAGCCAGAGATCTCTGAATGCCTTTGTGTCGTGGATGCACTCTGTTAGGATATCAGCGCCAATTAGCAGCGACGCCTGGGCGATTATTTTGGATTCCAGCCAGATCGCAATGTCACTTGTGGCCCCACCGATGTCGACTGTGAGTAGCGCAAGATTACTGGAAGCCGGTGTCATGCCGAGAACCGTACGAGCGTACTGGCAGACCGCGACGCTCTCAGTAATTGTTGGATCGCCATCCTCAGCAGAGGTCTCGGGCAAGTGCAGATCAAGACCCGTGGACCTCCTGAGTGCATCAGTAATGGCTCTCCAAGCGCTCTCAAACTGCATCCGCCGCTTTTTTTCGAAGGACGATGGATATGTCCATCTGATGTCTATTTCCTTGGCTCCCAGGAGCCGTGTCTCAAGCAGAGCCATAATTAGAGTTTGAGTGAGGAATTGGTTAGCTACCTCGAGCGCAACTTCATCCATATCCCATTTCAGCCCGGTTCTATAATCTCTGCTATATTGATCCGTATCTCCAAATGCTAGCAATACAGGCTCAAATGGGATAGTCCCGTTTAACACAGCTTGGGCGTTCGGGATTATGTGGAATGGATAGTAGACACTTGGGAAGGGAGACGATTGGAACATCTCATTCGCCGCAAAGAAACTCTTTGAGACCGTCAACATCATGGCGGATCCTTCAGGCAGTGCCATTAGAAAGAGATGTTGAGGTTTGAAATTAAGCGTTTCAGGAACCTTCACGCTCTTGTCCATGGCCGCGACGGTTGTATTGCTCGTCCCGAAATCAACGGAGACCGACCATCTCTGCGAGCCTGTTGCACCTGGTGGGTCCTGCAGTCTGGGGATGCACACTCCCAGACTGTCGTTGCCTCTCCAGAAGGAGATGGCCTCAGGTGGACTATCAAGTCGCGCAATGTGACATCGCTCAGCTTTGATTTCCGAAGACGCTGACACGTTCGCACCAAGGCATTCGCACGTCCACTCTCCGGCTCCCTTTTCCGGGTAACGGGCAAAGAGGTAGTAATGCTTCCAATCATTCAGTTTGAATCTCGGCCATAGGACGACAGCATCGCGGTCGATAGTAGACACCTGTCGGGTAGCCGGATACTCCCGTTTGATCTCAGCTGCTTCATTGCCGGTGATGGGAATGCGTAGCGTCGCTGTAACGGTTTTGTCTTGCGAGACGCTCAATGTGAAGTTCGACTCCAGAAAATCACTATCGAAATAGCGGAGAATCTCCTTCTTCAGAGGTAGCAGGTACTGATCACCTCCACGGCAGCGCACCGATCCAGGCTCCAAATGGACCTTTGTAATCGTATCGTTGAAAAACAGTTTCAGCGGATTTATCCAGGGATGATCGATTCTACCATCGGCCAGGTCAGTACCCTCATCGCCCTGGGGTTCACCGATATGCTGGGAATCGAACAGGCCATAGACCAGCTTGCCTTCCTTCCAACCATCCTTCCAATAGATGATTGGAGGTATGTGCTTTCCCGTAAGGAATTCCTTACGAAGAGCGCCAAGGGCGATACGCACGTCGCTGTTGATTTCACCCCCATCCGCTTTTGCGGCCGGAAGGGGTCGAAGTACCGCATTCTGGCCACTGATCCGGATCACCTGAACTCCGGTCGCTGCCACGCTGATGGCTGTCACCTTGATGTCACTTGCCCACTGATTGATCAACCCGGCGAGCAAATTCCCGTCCCCCCCAGAAAGCTCGAGGTGGTCTACTAATCCGTGCAGATTCTCGATCCAGCCTTTAAGGGTGGCAAGCATCTGCTGGTACGTGCCACCGCGGCGAGCGAAGTAATTCGTTGGATCGATGAGTCGTCCGTTCATGTCATGCCAAGGGATGATTTCTGGTACTTTGTAATCCGGCGGAGTATAGACAAAACTGAATGGTGAGGTGGCGCCGACAAGGATGCCATCCGCCTTGATGAGACAAAACCTCTTGAAAGCATCGCTCGGCGCTGTATCCAGAAGCGGACCGGCGATCGGAGGATTGCCATCGCCGCTAACCCCCAACTCTTCCAAATCAATTGTATCTACCGTCAAATTCAATGCGTAGGTTTCTGAAAAGCAGATCAAAGCCAGCAATCCACGCCATTCGTCAACGACATCATCATGGCCTGGATGACGCGCATCCAGCAAAGCGCGGTGGAAGAAATGCGCTCGTGCCCAGACATCGGGGATCGATGTAAGGAGCTTTGATTCGACTCGGTCCTTGCCGACAATCAGATCGCTGGGCAATTTCGAAAGGACACTGGTGTCTCGGTGCCATTTTCCAGGGCTACCGCTGAACTGGTACCCACTCTCAGGATCTCCACTGCCTCCGCCTGTCGTTTTGGGCAAGAACGGAAACACCAAATCGCGTTTGTCGTTCATGATTCTTCTCCTGATTCGTTAGCTAATGCAGTAAATTGGTAGCGGTCATCTGCATAGTCTGCGGCAGCTCTTTCGAGCATTTGCCAGAATTTGCCCATTGGTGTAGTTGAGGAATACGAGTGCGATTGTCTGCACATCCTGTCCCATATTGCCGTGTACCCATCATCCAATATACGCCCTTCACGGACCTTTCCTGAAGTTGAATGGGGAATCCGGGAGAAGTGGAGCGCATTCTCACCGCGCGCCCTGGCTGTCTCAGCATCCGTCCTAGACTCAAGAAATTCCATATCGAAAAGATGGAGAGGCAAGTTAGCTGACGTCTTATGCAGTTGCCAAAACCAGGGAAACACGATGTCTCTGCCGAAGGTGGTCAGTGTATCAATCCCGTTCGCCGCTCCAGGATCGGTTAACGAGGAAGGAGTGAAATATCTATAGTACCACGCCGACAATCGTCGCCGTTTTTCAAAGCCATTGCTCTTCATCAGCGGTCCGAAGAAGTCCACAAACGCACTGAGAAGTGTAAGGTAGCGAGTCAATTGAACCTCAGCGTGCGGAGATGAATTTCCTTCCGATCGTCCTGTCGAAGCGGGCAGATCTTCCCAGCCGACGAACTTACCGCTTGAACCAGCGGCTGTGTAAGCAGAACAGCGTCTGGAAGTGTCGTCTACTATTTCATACTTGGTATCCCGCGAATAAAAATCCAGGGCCGAAAATGCCGCCAACAATTCTACGAAGTGCGCTGGATTTCTCTGGTCTCTCGCACCAAGTGCAAACATCCCTCCGGTTTCCTTTCGATCGATCAAGTCTGGTTCCCGTGCACCCAGATAGTAAACACTGTCGTAGGGAGATCCACTTTCCCAAGCCCGCCTATAGTGCAAGAGAGCTGCTTGCGTGTTCATGGGGAAGTGCTTGGCTTGTGCATGCTCTTCCTTTTCTGCATGTGGAGATTCGAACATGATGTATGGAAGCAGAAGAGCTCCTCCTATGCCGTAGTCTGATCGCCTATCCCACTTCTGATCAAACGCCACTTTCCGCAAAATTCGAGGAATTGTTGGAAAAGCACCAGCGCCGGTAGCGCCAAATGCAGAAGCAAAAATGAATGTGCGTTGCCCTCCAACGGCTAAGGCATTCTGAGTAATGGAGATTAAGTGAGACCACGGGGGTTTGTCAAGTCGGTTTCGAACCAATGCCATTGCTGGAGCACTCACCGAGGCGTGACCGCGAAATCCTCGATCCCATACAAGCTTATTCAGTTCAAAGTCACTGTAAAACATTCGGCATAGATCCTGCCACTTGGGATGCCGGTCGTACTGAAACAGGTCACCCAGATGACGCATCCTGGTACCGTCCGTTGGTGACCACATCAGATTCTCAGGTTCATTCTCGTTGCCAAATCTGATGTGCGTCGAGAATGTATGTGTTCCCTCTGGCGCGGGCTGGCCGAGCATCTCTCGGCAGTCACAGTATTTGAGAATCGTCCGTCGCGCTCGCTCCAGATTGCCGTTGGCCGAATCGGGATCCACGAGCATGATGTACAGTTCCTTGGGACCCAGACCAGCTGCGCACAGGTGCACCAATGCTTCGATGCACCGTGCACCCGTACCTCCAATTCCAATAGCTGCACAAGACATCAAGACCTCCGTGCGAGTAGTCGATTGATAAATGTCACATACCGGTACCGTCTCATCGTCGCCCATCGGCAGGCAAGCGATGCCAATACAGCGTATAGTGCCCAGGACAGTAAACCAGAGATAGCAGAAAAGACAAACGTATTTGGGTGGAAGAAAGCTTTCGCTTTCCCTAAAGGGGCAAACGTTATGATGATATAAAGAACCGCCCATAACAGTATCACAATCCAGACTGTCGTGATGCCCCAGCGGTACGGCTTATCCAGCTTCCAGACCGTATGAGGTGAATGAACAAGCTGAAAACGTACTGTTATCATTAAGACAATCCACGCAATTCCAGCAGCCACAATTGTGCACCAGATCATGGAAGTACCAAAGTGCTCCCACTCTGAAAGCGTAAGACCACCACCGGGGAAAAGAGTGTACATTATCCTAAAGACCAACTCGCGCAGAAACGCTCCCATAATCCTACCTCCCTAGAATGACAAAAAAACCGGTATACAAGGGATCATCTGCGCCCATGTTGCGGACAATGCTCCTCAGTACCAGCTTCAGATTCAATGTGCGACCAATCGTTGCTAGGCTGCCATCATCATCTGTTGACCATTCGTTTACCCAGGTCGGCAAACGCAACTCCATCGGGTCAGCCTTCACCGTAAATCTATAGATATAGTAAGCAGAACTTTCCATTCCCACCGAGGGCTTTAAGCGAAATTCTGCCCAGTATCTGCGTTGATATAAGTCCGGAATCGAATCCGCTTGCAGACGACGTAGCGGCAAGACCTGGCACTCCGGTGTCAGAGAAGCTGTGGATAATGGCTGTCCATTAGCATCGACACCCTCCCAGTTGAAGCAACTCACCGTCGTTTGCAGAAGAGGATTCTGAATGTTGACGAAGCTCTCACTCGGGTTGTCCGACGACAACTGTAGCAGTGCCCTAACGCTGCACAAATCCTTTCGGTCGTCGATGCCGACCCAGTCCAAGGCAATAGCCTGAGCGCACATTTCCTCACGCACTGCAAGGCGATTACGTAATCCCTGCCGCTCGTCAATGTAGTCAGGTGTGTCTGTACGTAGCCATTGAATTTGAACCATCTGGCTCTTCTGCTGAAAACGGCGGCAAAACGTGCGCCATCTCGCTGTTCCTTCGCCATCCAGCAGTCCACTTGCTGCCTTCTCCACCAAACCTTCGCTCGGGCCGAAAATCAGCAAATAGAATGGTCTCTCAGCAGGTTCTGAGACTTGAAACGGAGTGCCTCCGCCCTCGGGATAATGACGTCCCTGGTAAAGAGATCGGAATCCCAGCAATTGCCAACCACCGTACCGCAGGGATTCGCGGATGTGGTTTGCGAGGTAAGCCCAGTTGGACTGTGAAGGGTCATCAGTGGAGGGATCATTAGCTTGCACTAAGTCTGTAACAATGATTCTTACTGCGCGATCGCCTGCAGCCAGCTTGTTATGAGTGTCACTAACTAACTCACCCAAGTGAGTCCAGTTCTGATCATAAAACGATCTATCGTTGGCGGGTCGGGAAAGCGTATGCCGACCGCTCTCGATCAGTTGAGGTTCACCTTCTCCGAACAAAAAATACCGAACCGATGGCACATTCCAGGGGTTGCTGCCCATGAACTCCAGTAACTCAGAGTACAGTGTTTTTTGTGACGAATTTTCCAGTCGAACGAAGTTTCTCATTGGCACAGATGCATCGATATATACCTCAATCGCGCCAATTGGACCATCATCGCTTATCACTCTGGGGGACTGATCATATAGCTCGATGATCTGCTCACATGTCGGTGGCTGTACCGGAGTGTCGGAACATGACAGCATGAAAAATAGGACAGTCACCGTCACTGAGAAGGCTACAGCCAATAACTTGTCGTTCCTACGCATACAATTTGGTCGTAAATCAATCATTCAACCTCCAACTGCTTTGTCAATTGTGATCCACACCTACACTCACTCGGTCCGGCAACTCCCGCGTAGCAATAATGGTATAAACCCCCGTCCAAGCAAGTCCAACTGCTGCGGCGAAGTACGTGATTCCCAGCCCGTGAGCTAGTATGCCCAACCAGAGAGAAGTCCAATTCAACACAGCATACAGTGCCGTGACTGCACTTACGACCAATAGAAGAAAGCTTGTGAACCCTGGTCTTGTGAACCATGGCCGTAAGCTCTGAGCCTGCCCTGAATATCGGGACCTATCAGCAGCCCAGCACAACACGAAGAAGAGTACCACGAAAAATGTGGATTCTTCAAGGAAAACGACATCAAGCGGAAGATAAGGGTATATGTATAGATTAATTGCCGTGGCAGCTATCGTCACAATGATCTTCCAGGTACGGTCATCCCTCAACTTTATCAGAGAACTCCTTATGTTTGCGTATTTCAGCTTGATCCACGACCATGCGCCTCCCGCACTGCTGCCTTCGGAAGAGACCGCAGGACCGTTCTTAGTTCTGAAAAAGTAGATAATGAAATTAAAAAGGCTTAGTATCAAGGTAGCACCTGAGAATAAATAGAACTGGAGATCTCTCCCGAACCTTTCGGGCGCAGCAAAGTTCTGAAAAACATGCATGCGTATATCTGAGTTCGCCGTGTCTACTTGTTCTATATTGCCAGATTCATATCTATAGTCGACCACGGCGGAAAGGATCGAAGTCAGCCGCCAGCGACGCCTCTCGGCGGACAGTTTCAGCGAGTCAATGGACGCCCCCCGATCGCGATACGATCGACGTACGTCTGACTCAGTGGGAGGGCTGAACCCGGCTTTCTCCCATGTCCTTGGATAGAGATACCGCTTCCCTGAGCCCCGTCCGGTAGCTTTAGACGAATCGAATGCATCTGTGCGTTCCTCATCGTCGTTGGTTTGATTGATACACAATTTGAATCGAACTTGAGGTTGCTTGCGAGTGTTTCTATCCAGATCATCGTCATTGTGAAGCTCGTCAGAGTTCGGATCATAGAAAAATCTGCATTCCATGTCGTCATATTTCTCCAAGTCCTCATGCGGTATTCTGAATTTCAGTGCCAGCGGTTTCCATCTGACAGTGTCCGGCTTCACACACCTACAGAAACCTGATGAGATAGGTACTTTATCATAGTCCCATGAGATCGTGAGGACATCTGCAATGTCGTCTGCAATTGGTTTACGCTTGTCCCCTGCTGAGACAAATAGCAGCCACCGCCCTTTTTCGTCTGGAGGAACGAACAGCTGAACAAGCAGCTTGAAAGAAAGGTAGGGGTACAATTCCTCTGATTGCCAGTCAACTCCGAAAAGAAAGCACTGCTCGAACAGAAAATGCCTTAATTGCCATTTGGATGCTTCAAGTAGATTCAGATTTCCGGGGATCCGCCAGTTGGCAACTTCGGATGGTCCGCCGGATTGGCGCGAAAGCTTGTAGCAATAGCCTTTGAGCCTGTTTTCCATGCGTCCATTGTTGCCTGAAATGAGCGGGACAACAACCGGCTCCAAGATTGACCAGCTGTATCCAATGTTACCGGCCTCGAATTTGGAGCATTGGTAATCTGTCATTTCTGCTTTGACTTTTCCTGCGGACTTTTCCAGCAGAGTCGAATCATACTCTTGAGGGAAGCTGGCATCAGAATCGCTGTTTATCAAAGCACTGGGAGCAATACTCTCGCGCCTGGACAAGCATATCAGGAGCTCTCTTTGGGTCGGTGAACTAGCACCTTTATCCTGTTTGAACTCATTCGAAAGCGCTGTTTCAAGGTCCACACCATAGTGTCTTGAATCCTCTATTGCATCTTGATTTTCAAGACACAAGAGGCGGTAGTTTTTCGTCAGACCTCCTTGCCACAGCGATGCAATTGAATCAATAGTCTCGGCATCTTCTCCGTTCTTGTCATCATTGATTGTTATCAGTCGGATTCTGCTATCTTGGCAGTTCATGGTCGAATGCTCATTCTCCATGAACGGCATGCGAATGCTGTGGAATATATCGATCGATCCACATCCGATATCCGGGGGAGGGGGGTATCGATATGACCGATTGGAAATCAGCAGTTCATCCTGGTAGGTCAGGACCTCAATTACTCCACCACATCTTCTTGGTATATACACCGAGTCTTCTAATGTATGACTTGCATGCTGTTTCTCGACAGCATAGCCCAAACCTGGCTGCTCCGAGCAAGGCAATGGAAATGTGTCGCAATTGGCCACACCACGCCGGGACTCAGGGTCGCGCCGGAAATCTAGATCGGAATGAACCCAGAATCGCACTGACACTCGCGGGAGTTCGGAGGCCAGAGGATTGTAGCAATGGAGGTTTATCGACATCAGACCAAACCTTCTGTTCCGCTCATTGATGATGTTATTACATCTCTGCTCATTTCCACCCTTGCGATATTCTTGCCACTTAGCTTGAATGCTCTCGGGTGCACAGGGTAGTGTGTCTCTAGGTTCATCGGGCATGGGTAGCCTGTTCGGATGCCAATAATACTCGAACCATGCGTCATCGTCACTGACGGATATCGATGATCCCATCGCACACGGAAGCAGAGCAACGAACAAGATAGGCATGAACCATGCAAACATCCTGAGTGTTCTGGCCGCTATCCCAGCTGCGTTATTGTATCTTTGTGTCTGCTGCGGCTGACTGGTGGCCGTTCCGGTTTTGCTTTCGCAAACCCTGTTGGCGAACATGATCCTTTTCAACTAACAGTTCACCTCCGCGCCCCCTTGAATTTACGACCGCTCCCGCGGAGGGGAGAAAACAGAATGCCCTTACCGCGCGAAGTCGAGATCTATAATTATAAAACAATCGACCTCTGTATGTCAAGTGCCTCGTGAATTGCCTCAAAATAAAGGTGACCGAAAGGAGGTTGATTTATTATACGTTGCCTCATAATAAAGGTGGCTGACCAAGTTGCGAAAACCACCCCAGCCGAACGGATGGTTCCAGGTCATCCCAACCAACGCTCTCAGCTACTGCGGTCAAGAATTTAAGATCTCCTGTGCCATATAGGTGCCAACTCTGCACCAAAACACAGCAAGCTCGATCAGACTCGATCGAAACAGATATGAATCTTAATATCCTACATCACAGAGGCTTGCACTCTATTATATACACCAAAGGAAGTTGTCAAAATTCGGCCAAGCGAATCCCTGTCTCCCAACCTAATCATAGCTGTGCCTTGAACTTGAGCGAGACATGCCCGGTCGCTGGATCGAACACGACCGTCTCTACAAGCTGGCGCATGAGCCTGACTCTCTCGCTCTGCGTCAGTACCTCCCATAGCGAACCAAATCGGGTCAGAGCGTCGAACAGGCGCTCTCTATCGACAGTCTCAGATTCAAGCCTTTTCAACTTCTCTTCGATCTCAGCAAGCCCCTGCTCCGTTTGGCTGACGATATGTTCCGCCTTATTCAGATGTTCTCGAACCGTGGAGAGGGATGTGTCGGATAAATCGACCATCGTAACCAGTCGTTCAATCTTGGCCTTTGCCTTCCGCTGCTCTCCATGTAATTGTCGTCGCTGTTGTTCGAGTTCGGCCTGCAGTGAGTCCCTATGCTTCACCGTTTCTGTAAATGCTCGCTCCATAAGCTTAGGATCGCTGCCGATCTGTTTGATCATTTCTACAACAAAGTCCTCAATATCTTGAGCAGGGAGGAAGGGCGTGTCGCAGGTTTGTCTGCCTTGCTTCTGCCTTGTAGTACAGAGGTAGTAACGGTAGAGCTTGTT
>Ga0180009_10003370_pt1 | contig 18224 bp, 45 predicted proteins | sample OS_PC_MetaG_FD_123537 | JGI IMG/M metagenome (GOLD analysis project Ga0180009, IMG submission 123537) | Groundwater microbial communities from the Aspo Hard Rock Laboratory (HRL) deep subsurface site, Sweden - OS_PC_MetaG | ecosystem: Environmental > Aquatic > Deep subsurface > Groundwater... | reverse complement strand
GACTGTTGCGAGTGTCGTTAAGCCGGCGTTTGCTGCTGCGGTGATTGAGACTTCTTTGATTTGAGATTGTGGTCTGGGCGTCATAGTCTGATAGGCTTCAGCCAATTATTGAGTTTCAGTGGATTCATCCGGTCAAGTGCGTAATGTGTCAGGAGACCCACCCCGAATGATATCAGATATAGATTCATGCCATAGAGACCGGCCCCGATCAGTATCAGCGGCCATAGGTAAACATGTGTATACCCCCTGTGGTCCATTGAGCTGATGAACAGGAATCCGGTTGCAAAGTATGGAGCCGGGTAAGGGTGCCCGGTGTAGATCGATGCGATACAGAACATAAACCCGAATAGAGCGGCGATTTTATGCGGGACGGACTTTGTGTCCAGATCAGGAGCCAGAGACCCGACCAGGCAGAGTAGGAAAATCATGGTCAGGGATTCGAGCTTGTCTGTCCCGGTGATGGTCCTGGCTGATATCGTTACCGCTGCCGATGCGATTAGACCGGCTTTTAGATGAGAGGGAAAGTTCATGATGTCTCCTTTTCCCTCTATCATACCACTGGACCCCCTGGGGATGTCAAAAAGCTGGTTTAATCCACCCCGCCCATTGCCAGACCTGCGCTTTTAAGAACGGTTTTTATTTGCTGCACTTTCTTTCTGCCTATTCCTTTTGTCCTCATGACCTCTGCCGGGGTGTATTGTGATAGATCTCTCAGTGTTTTTATATTGGCAGCACGAAACAAGACGTCAAATGTATGGTTAAAATGTTTACGGACATCATCTGATGGGTTCGCTTCTTTCACTCTTCCCCCTCTGCCATAAACCCTGACAACAGCGTATAGTCATCCTGATCAATCCAAACCGAATCTGATTGCAGCGCGAGGCTTTCGATTTTTAGCGCGTGTTCCGCTTTTAATCGTTCGCTCATCCCGTTTTTCTTTTCCCAAAATACATGCGCTCTCTGGCACGCCGCGATGATAGTTGATGAGTCTTTTTTAATTAATGCCATCACTCTTCCTCCTCTGGTTTTTTGCCGATGTATTTGCTGTATGATGTTTGACAGCCGCCGCCAACCTTCCCCGCTCTCCGGTATCTGAAAAAATCAGGGATGGAAATGGCTGTTATCACAAGCAGGAACGCTACCTCTGCGAGTATGGCAAGTATTAGAATGATTTTGATTATAATCACCCTCTCTCCTTTTCCTGATTAGTTGCTCTAACATTCCAGCGCAGTACGGCTTTTTTATCAGTGTCGGTTGTGTCCCATATGTCTTCTTTTATAGGTCCTGTTGCCCCGCATGTCTCGCACTCGCAGAAGTAAGAATCCGGGCCGTCTGGGCCTTTTGAAACACAAATCCTGATTTTATCTGATCCACAAAACGGACACTCTTTCATCCTTCCTCCTGTTTTTTTTGAACATTCATTATACATTCAATCGGAACTTCGACAAACTCACCAGCCTTAAAATCCTTATTGTATACCCATCGCCCATTCTTCTTCACGACATCCGCGCTGAGCAGAACATTTATTGTAATCCACAAAAGCACAAATATAGCTATCGACACTGTAGTAACGGTAACCACTAGACAAATCATCAGAACAATCTCCATCTCTTCTCCTATCCTCACATCATCGCCAATCCAACCCTTCCGGCCTGGACTGACAGATACATTCGCTGCATGAGTTCTTCTGATTCACGGTCTATCTGAATCTTGCGGATTTGTCCACCCTTCCGCTGGTATTGTTCGATTGCTGCCTGGATTTCGGAGCGGGTTGGTTCTGGTCTTTTTGGTTTCATCTCGCCCCCGTCACTTTCATGCAGGTATAACACGCTGCCCCGGTGCCTTTCCTGACTGTGCGCCAGGTTTTACAGATCGGGCAGACAATGACCTCCTGATCAGGTCTGGCTGTTTCCATTGCGCTGATGATTGCTGAGAGATGATCGATGGTTTCCTGCTTTTCGGATTGTTCTGTTGTTGGTGTCATTTTGGCTCCTCTCTTGGATGGATTGTATGGCTTGCACCCTGTTTTTTAATCCTCGTGGCGTGTGGCGATTCCTGTGGCTATTTCCTGAAGATAATTTTCCCCTCATATCCCCAAACTTTTTCTGTCCTGTGTTTCCAGATATGGGAGTCGTCAACGCAAAGTGCGTCCTGAACGGCTTTCTCAAGATTGTCTGTATCCGGCTTTGACAGGTGCGGTGTCCCGTCCATTTCTGCCCGCTTCTTTTTTGACCAGCTTTTCGGCATCGGGAGAACAAACACAGCGTCTAGTGTGCCTGTTAACTGGAATCCCAACACCCGGCATCTGAGGCGAAGCTCATCGGCAAAGGCACGATATTTCATGACGACTGGCCGCTGCTGCCATTTATCCCGCTGTGTCTGGCGGGGTTTTGCTACTGGTTCAATAGGTAGTTCAATCATTTCATCATCTGTTTGAATTCTGGTTCTGTGAGTTTCATTTGATGCCTTTCCGCTGGATATCATAGGCCCAAAACAATCCAAACACACATAGGGATGTCTGCCAGTTTGAGGAAAGTGCAAGACCGATAAAACAAAGGGTTACTGCTCCAAGAAATATATATTTCATCCAGTCGCCCTCAAAAATTCCTTAAAATCCCCGGCCTGCATCGCCCTGATCACCTGCTTTCTGCATCCCTCAAATAATCCAGTAACCGGCAACCGGCCCGCGAGTTCCGCTTCATAGTCCACTTCCTCGACTTCCTCGATTCGGTCCCGGGTGACGATCCGGTAAATCTGGATATAGGTTTTGCCTTCGAGTTCCGCTATTTCGCTGATCGATCGGTCCTGACCTTTCCAGTGGTAGTGTTTCTTCGGGTATGCGAGTTTTTCTTTGGCGAATAGCTTCTTCTCGTCCCGGATACCCCGGTTCCATCGACTTTGAACTGTGCTTTCCGGGATTCCGTGGTCCTTGGCCTGCTGCCTGAGTGACTTGCCTTTTATTTTAATCATATCATCCTCACCATTGATTTCGTTGAGTAAAAGGTTCACAAGTTCGTTCGTTTTCGGACTGTACCCCCAATCCTTGAGCCGGTTTTTCCGCCTGGCGATGGCTTTCGACTCTTCGACCGTTCTGATGATCCCGGCCTCTTTGCAGATGTTGTATGCTGATTGCGAGCTGACTCCGACCAGAGCGGCGATTTCATAGCAGGAGTGATCAGAGAGATAGAGTTCTCTGATGTACTCGCGTACTGAATCGGTTATTGATCGGCTGGTCATGATGCTTAAAATCCCAAAGTAAAGCCGATGCTGCCATCGTTGCGGTTGTATTCCCTTTGGATGACGAAATCAGAATCAAAGCAATCATCATCAACAGAAATGTCATTAACACCCAAAAAATTAAGGATTCCGCCAACGTCGTAGTGATAGCCTTTTTTAAGTATTCTTAGGTCATCTTTTAAAGAGTCAATCACGCTAAAAAGAAAAATCATGGACTCTTTAAATCCAGCGTGGATCCTTTCGTGGCATGTCTCGCAAAGCGTCTGTATAGACTGATTATCATATTCCCACGGCTCCAATCCCTTATCATAAAAGATGTGGTGGGCATGGAGAGTTGTATTTTTATCACCGCACAGCACACATTTGAAGTCGTCCCGATTAAATATTTCGAGCCGTTTTTTCTGCCACCGTGGGTCTTTCAATTTTTCGCTGTAAGTCATGTTTAAAGATGTTTTAGGTTCAACACTTTGAAAATCTTAAATATAAACCAATCAGGAAGCCGCGAATGGTTTTGAATCAACCATTTTTTGACCTTGATAAGCAACATACGGCCTGACTTTGCTGTCCCTTGATTCCTTAAACTGGAACGATGGCCGGTCAAAAAAGAGCCTGATCTTTCCTTCCCAATCTTCGTGACGCTGCTTTGAACAGTGGAGGATTGCATCGGCTTCGTTTTTTGTCTGCTCATCGATCGTGTAGCTCTCAAGTCTCGCTTTTTCAACTTTTTCCTCTTTGTCTTTGTTCCGCCAGATCGTGACCACATTATCAACCATGTCAGTAATTGCCCCGGTTCCTTTAACATCCATTTTCCCAGGCATCCCGCTTTCATTATTCTGCTTTCGGGAATGAACAACCAGATGGACATGGCAGTCGCTATCTGCTGCAAAGTCTGTCAATTGTTCAACAAATGATTTCTGGGTTGTGTAATCGTCCTCATCCACTCCGCATTTTGCGAGTGAATCAACCAAGAAATGTTTGACTCCGTACCTTTGGCGGGCATAGGTGAAAACCTCAAGAATCCGCTTGGTTTTTGTTGTTCCTTTGACATTAAAAAGCCAGAGTCCACCACCAAGCCATTCATTAATTTTTTCAAAATGCGGCACCTCTGGGGTTTTGCATCCGCCGATTTGTCGGAACATTCGTTTTAAAAGCCTGGATGGTTTCATTTCCATTGAAGCGATGCACCACCGTTCGCCCTGGTCTATGCCCCCGACCGCAATATGTCCTAGAACCTGTGTTTTCCCGTGGCCGTTGTATCCTGTCCAGACCGTGACCTCTGTTGACCTGAATCTCAGATTTTCCCAGGTACTAGCCCACGGAAGACGCATCCCTTTTGATTTTTCATCGGTTGAGTAAAATTCCTTATAGACTTCATCTCTGAAGTCTCCTGAATTTTTCAACTCATCAGGATCAACAGTCTTCGCTTTCTCGATATACGGGAATATATCAATCCCTTTCTGGTGGCATTCATTGGCATCTTTTGCAGGTAAATCGACCACCCAGCAATTATGCCGCCCTAACCGGTTAATAATTTCTTTAACAGCCTCATGCCCGGTTTCATCCTGATCCATCATTAGATAAATCCGGTCAAACCGTTCAAGATTGTGATATTCATAATCCAACCAGTTTAATTGCTTGTTGCCACCACCGCCGCCGAAAGGAACCGACAGGGCTGGGATGTTATATTCATGGCAGGTTAAAACGTCGATTTCACCTTCAACAATCACAATATCGCGCACATCTTTTGGAATTGCTTGCCACCCAAAAAGGCAGTATTGAGGATCTTTATTGCAGTCGATAAACTTTTTGTTTTCTGGGTGGTCCCATTCCTTCCGCATGTCCCGGCGCTTATACATGATCAAGTCGCCTTTACTGTTAAGATACGGGAAAACAATGGTTTCGCCCTGAATACCAAGTTTGTATTTTTTAATAGTGTCTTTTGAAATAAGGCGGGTCTGCTCAAGCCATGCACCTACCAATGACTCCGGTTTAATAGATTCACAGCTTGGTTTTTTCGGCGGGACAAATTTCTTTTTCTTGCTGAATGAATGGAAATCATCAGGGATTTTTATTCCTAAAAACTCTTTAATCTCAACAAGTGCATCTTCAAATTCAATTTTCCTTACCTGGCACCAGAGAGAGATCAAATCACCTTTATTTTCACCAGCAAAGTCATTGAACCCACCTAAAAACTTTCCTGAAAGTGCAACACTCATTGAATCACCTGGATCTCCGTCAATATTCCCGACCCTATAATCATTCCCAATAACCTTTCCTGCTGGTAGTAGTTTTCTGCATATTTGTAAAACATTCTCAGTCATTTTCTGGTTTAATTCCCTTGGCTTCATGCTGACCCCCTGGCAATCAGACTTCCGTTTAGTTGTCCGTTGGGCAGCCTATATGAATCACTAGAATGGATCTTTAGGTCTGGCTTCCTTTCTTTGTCTTCTCTGGCCCAATTTCTAATAGTTGCCTCCCAGTCCTTTTTTAGCTTCCCGTTGCTTTTCGCCCAATCAATACAACATTCAGCAGCTCGGTAAAGTTCTTTTTCCGATATCCCATTACTGCTACCCCATTTTTTTAGATTATCCGACGGTTCCCATGTCTCAAAATCTGGTGGCCCAGTTTTTCCTTTTTCTTTAACCTTATCCATATCCTTATCTGTGTCTTTGTCCTTACGCCCTTGTAAGGGCCTTATAAGCCCCTTAAACACATTTTTTTCTGAATCAAATAAATCGTATTTTTTAAGAATGTTTAATACTGAGTTATGTGCTCGATTTTCAGGATTTAGTTCTCCATATTGAAAACTTATAAAACTTGGGATAAACCATTTTTTCCCATCATCAAGCACAATAACTTTCTGCTCAGTTTTATTAAAATATTTTAGAGCATCCTCTGCATTGACTTGCATGTCTTTGCCTAGATAAATCTGTGCTATCTCAAAATCTACAATCCAAATTCCGGCGTGATCACAATCATGATAAAGATAATCCCAAAGGAGCTTATAAGGTCCTAGTAAGCCCCTTATAAAGGGCTTCTTATATTTCTCTGTATCCGTGAACCTTTTAGCCATACTACTGCTCCTGTTCCCTCAACCCTGTTTGCTGCTCAATATACCCGACAACCAGTTCCCTGATCACATCTGATCTGGATCGTTCATTCATGATTGCCAGGGCGTCGAACATATCCATTTTGTCTGGCTCGATAACCATTGTGAACGACTGTTTTTTGTTCTCAACTTTTGGCCTTCCGGCTCTTCTTTTCATTGGTTTCATTAAGTCCTCTATTTTATAGTTGCCCCTATTATATCACAGCATGAAACCCTGTCAAAAAGTTCAAAATGGCAGATCATCCTCAACCGTCGCATCCGGGAAAACCTGCGCGACCTGTTCCGGGACTCGCTGCTGCAATGCCTCAATTTTCCACGCTGCCAGCGTGTTAAAATACCCCTTCTGCGGAACACCACGCCCCCTGATATCGAACGTGATCTTAGCAGACTGCCCAATCAGGTCCGGCTTGAGATATTCCAGGGCTTTATTGCTGGCCTGAAATCGTATGTCCTGGGGATATTTTTCGTCCGGGATATGGAGGATAAAATCCTGAACCGCGAATTTTTCAGAGATTTGTTTTCTCTCTGCGATCTTTGTGACAGTGCCGGTCATTTCGTAAGCCATTAGTTTTCCTCTGGAAGATTGTGTGATCTGAGGCAGGCTTGCCAAACCGCTCTTGCTTCATCGGCGCATATCCTTTTCCATAGTGTCGAATGGGCTATACTATCAAGCCACTCATCAAAAATCTGCTGTGGCCGGTGCTTCTTTTCGTTCTCTGCTGCTCCTGCTCGAAATCCTGCAACATAATACGCACTATAAATCCATGTGTCAGAACGTGATGCGGTTTCAGGGTAGTCTCTTTTCAGGCATTCCTCCGCACTCATCGGCTCGTCTTTGATCTCTTCGAGCCAGTCTTTTCTAACTTTAAAAACCGGGTAGTCTCCAAGTTCAGGAGTTATTTCGCACCACTCTGCATGTATGGCACCTTTGATTTTTACGATGTGACCGTTTATTGCTCTTATACAGATATCAAGTGTTTGTTCTAGGTCAATTAAATCATCCGGTATCTTTAATTTGTGTAGGTTCATCTTTTCCTTTTTGGTTATCCCAGGCACCGCCCGAAGACGGCACCCAGGGAGAGTTTATTTTACAATTCCTCAATCACCCGGTTGGGGTGTGTGCATTTTTCGCAGTCTATCGTATCAACCATCACAGCCCGGTCATCTTCCCAGCCGTGATCGAGGGTGTACTCGCCGTATTGTCCGTGGCCACAGTTTTCACATTCAAAATAGATGGCTTTTTGTGCTTCAACACTCATGCTGACCTCTTCAATCGTTCGTTTAAAATTTCCAGCAGGTCGAGTTCGTACCCGAACTGTTCCCGCCATGCGTATTTGCCAAGACCATCATGTATCCCATACCGGCCCCGGTGGTAATCGTAATGAAGGGGGATCGTCTTGAAATGATCCTTTGGTTCGCCGTTTATCCGGATATGATGGACTTCCACTGGACGTTTACCCGATATCATGCAGGGTTGACTTGCCACCCAATTCAGATGCGCTACCTCTGCTGCTGATTTGCGCCGGGATTTGTTCTTTGGGGCCAGGCCGGGTTTGCTGAATTTAAGAGTCATTATAAAAAATCCTCATCGCTCATACCTGCGATTTCTCTTGAATACAGCTCCTCAGCTTCTCTGAGCTCATCGCAATAACAAAGCTCATCACACATCCCACCTGCCATAACACCATCACAAGGGATTTGCTGAGAGCAATCAGGGCAACACTGACAACTTCTCGCAGAACGCTCAATAAATTCATCGTATACAGTGACCATCTCTCCCCTCTGTGTGTGTTATGCTGCTGAAATTTTAGGTGGTGCATAATCCATCTGGTACTCAATCAACATTGACGGCATACACTCGTTAGGCGCCAGACATTCAAATCCGACACTCTGAAGGTTCAGCCAGATTTCCCCGCACTTCTCGCATTGGACAAGATCGGACATCCTGATTGATGGCTCGTTGCACATAGCGTCCTCAAGATCAAAATATCCACAGCTTATTCTGGCTTCCGCGTCGGTGTATGGGTATCTGGTTCGCCCATGTTTAATGCAAGGACTTCCGACATCAATCAGATCACCGCAACTGCAACACCGCTTCCGTTTTTTGCCTTCGAATGGTTCAAAATCGATATTTTCAAGCCAGAACGAATCAAACTGCCATTCTCCCGGCTCAAATTCATAGTCCCAATCACAACTGCATGTTAGTGGCATCTCTCCCTCTGTGTGCTGGTTAAAGGATAAATTGGACCATTGAACAATGGACGTTTTGGACAGTGCCGTCTTCCATTTCAACAATCGCGGTTGAGTAGTTCCCGGGGCCTGATTCGAATTCTTCATAGTCCATTCCCCATTGATGGAAAAGGCCAACCCCTGATTTAACTTTTTCGTAGTGGGCTTCTCCTTCAACCCTTTTCCATTCAAATATTTTTACTTTTCTTGAAATCATCTCTCCCTCACGCTGCGAATGATAAAATATCCATCACGGCATCATCCAACTCTTGAGCCGTGGTTCCAGTCAAAACATACTTTAAAATCAAGTTGATTGCGTCGGAGTAGAACCGGTTGAACTTCTCCTGATCCATCTTATCCAGGGCCACCGATCCGACGACCTGATACATCTCGCCTTTCATGTTCCTGCGGGTCTCGACGATTCCGAGTTCCCATTTGATTGCTTCGTGGAGTGCTTCTTTGTCCCGGTACATCTCGGAGTTATCGACGGCGGTCTGCAGCATGACCCAATATTTTTGGAGGTGCAGCCAGTTCCGCTGGTCCCTGAGTTTCTTGATCTCGAAATGATAGACCTCCCCGAGCTTGCCTTTCTGCCAGTAATCAGCTGTTGCCTGATCTGCTGGTTTCCATCCCTGGAGGGTCTTTTTGATGTGGTATTTCACGCTGCCCTCTGGATTCCGGCCAACACCTTTTTTAACTCAGTGGTCATTTCAGCAAGTCCATCCCGAAGCATCTCAAAACTCTTTTCATCCGGGGTGTGTTCCTTAATGTAAAGCCGCTTATTCATGGAGAAATCCTTGTTATACGACACGAAAAACCAGCTTTTACGGCCAGACACATACAATCCACCCTGAATCTGCCATTTATATGAATTATCCCCTTCAGTGAGGCATTCAATGTGCGTGTGGGTGTCTTTGCATTTTATTTCTATCCCTGACTTTTCACCGATAAGACCGTCAGGGGAAACACCTGTGTACTGATCCAGCTCTATGAAACCAACCTCTCTGACTTCCAGACCTGTTTCTAGTTCAAACGCCATCCGGGCTTCGTCCTCAAGTTCCCGACCCCTGTCCATTTGAAAATTGTTGAAGTCTCGTTCGCATGGCTTGCCTGTCATAATCTCAGCGGCTTTTTTGTAGATCAGTTTTTTTCTAGTGTCCTTCCGGCCATTGGCCACCGTGGCGAAGTCCGTCCCGGTGAACTTGCCAAGACGGATCTGAAACCACTCATCCGATCGCTGGATTATGTTTTCGTGGATGATCACGCTGCCTCCCTGATTGCATCATTGAACATCTTGGCGGCTGCCTGAATGTCTTCTTTTGCTTTCGGAAGGATGACGTTTTTCAACTGGGCATAAACCTGCTTTTTGCCCTGGATATCCGAAATTGATGTCACGCCGGTAATGATATGCTTTGCAAAGTCATCATTGACAGCGGACTCTTTAAGCAGGTCTTGAAAGGAATCCATAATAAACTGGGTTTTCTTGTCCTGTTCTTCAATCATCCCCTGGTCAAGATCATATTCACCTGTAGCCCATGACAACATGGCAACAAGGGCATAGCGTTTCATGTAGCTGATGCCGCCACCTTCCCGCTGAAGTCTATTAATGACTGATTTCCCGTCTTTTGTTTGAATGTCGTCCATCTCGTTTACCAGTGATGTAGACTGAAAAAACTCACCGCTGGCAGCATGGATCAGAATCGTGGTGATGGTCGTCACATAGTGACTATCAGGTGACAGGTCATGCGTGACAGGTTGCAACAGGATGATTCCAGCTTTCGTCAATGCTGGCTTTGCTTTGGTGATCAACTGAGGGTAATCAGCGTAATTATTACGCTGACCTTTGACCTCTTTTTTGATTGCCAGGAATTCGTTCTGGATACTGAGAAGGGCTTTTGATATCTCAGTAATAGTGGGGCTTGTCTTAAACATATCTCTCCTGATATAGTGGGGTTGTAGTTAGGTGCTAACCGTTTCTGACTTCGTAGCCTCTTCGATCCCGCCAGATTGGAGAGGCTTTTTTATCATCTCGATGCATACTGATATCGCTATCAGCAGGAGGAAAAAGGCGATGCGTGGTAGGTCTTTCATGATGCCTCCTGAAATAAATCGAGTTCGTCTTCCGGTTCGCCCCGGGGTTCATCGAGAAAAATATCGAGTTCTTCCTCTACGTCGGACATAAACCTGATGCGCTGATCGATGGTTTCGGTTTCAATCTGTCCACTGAATTCAGACAGGATGATCCCGACTGCCAGACCATACCCGGCGGCCTGTCCTTCCTTCCAGCTTTTGAATGTTGCGGACTCTTCTGTTGCCGCTTCTTTCAGGGCGTCGATCTGCATATCCTTGATGCGGGTGATGCAGGTGTTTATTGAGTTCATTTATCCTCCAATGCTGGAAGTTTTTTAATAATTACGCTCAGTCTTTGAATATCAACAAAGTGATTGTCCCACTTGTTTGCTATTTCCTTTGCAATATCGACCAGCGGCTTCAATTCAAGGTCACGCTCAAGCCTGCCGTTTTTATGGCATTTTTCTGCCAAGTTATCGAGTTCTTTTAGCGGGATTGGCGAGGTTACAGATTGATTTTCAATATGATGGGTAATAGACCAAAGCCATTCAAATACCAAAGATTTAGGTCTAAAGACCTTCACCCCAACCGGTTCAAAATTATCAGTGCAACATAAATCATGCGGTCTTGAGATACATGATATGCAGGAATGCCAATTTATTTTGTCCTGGCTTAAGTGCACACAATTTTGGCATTTCGTTCCCATTAAGCGGCCCTCTCCATCTCTTCTTTCACAATTTCCCTGACATGCTCCCTGATGACTGTTTTGTACTCATCCAGAGCGTCCCGGAGTTCATCCTCGATGTAGATCAGGCCCGAGGGTTGCGGTAAAAGGCTGGTTCCTTCCGCAATCAGGTGGGCGATTTTGCCGCCGAGTTCAAAATACCGATCGGGCCAGGTTGAGATTGCGTCGAATTCTGATTGTCCTGATGCCAGGAAATCATTGACATGGGATTCGGTGCGCTCCCATTTGGCGTCTTGGTCTTCCCAATAGTCGGGGTGTTCTATCCATGCGTGGGGTTCTAGTGATTTGGTCATCTTCTCTCCCTTTGATTGATTGCTGGTTTGAAATGGCTTCAGTTCTTTCGGCCTACACTGAAACGAGTTATCCACAATATCGAAGAATGATGTAAATTTAACAGAAACGACATGGACCCAACCCGGCTTTGACCCTATAACCCGAACCTTCATTTTCCCTAACATCGCCGCGTCTCCGTGTTTAAAATCTCTTGCCTTCATCTTCTCTCCTGTTGTGGGTTAGTTAAATAACCGGTTGACAGACCGGACCTGTGGCGCAAGAATTATTCTTTGTATTACAAAAGCCACTGAATGTAGTATCATTGGCTAAGGTAAAAACCATGCAGTAATTTAGAAAATCGGATTCGGTCTTTCCGGTTGCTTGCGTAACCCGTTCAACCGTTTCCTTCATCGGTTCTGTGACTCTGGCTTGAACTGTTTTGGTTTTTCTCATTTGTACCTTGTTTGTGATCTAATGTAATTAAATTGTGTGACAAATCAAATACGATGTCAAGCGAAAAATTAAAAAAAAATGAATTCCTGCAAATCCGCATGGATAAAGACCTCAAGAGGCGTGTTGAGGCTGAAGCTGAAAAAAAAGGTTTAAAGGCTGCACAACTTGTCCGAATGTGGATTATCGAAAAGCTGGAAAAATCCGGTTAAGCTGCTACTTGAAATTCAAAACTTTCAGCATGGTCTTGTACTCTTCACCAGCGGGTTCGACTTCAAAAGATTGGACCCATGAACTATTCCGCGTTCCGTCCTTAACCCACACAATGCGGTACTGAATCTGATCATTAACACCAATTGCAATCTCTGCAATTTTTCCCTCAATCTGACCGTCGATAGTGACAGGCATCCCGCATGAGTAAACCTCAATACTCCTAACTCCATTCATGCCGCGTTCCCCCTTAACTTGTGCTGGTTTTTTGATACGATCTCGATCATATCCAGCAGCATATCGGATGCCTGAAGTTCGCATTCTCCAAGCTGTTCCGATGACAGCAGATGTTCGAATATCGCTGATAAATGATTAACTATGCCCTGATTTTTGAGCTGAAGAACGTCACCGGCTAACTGCTTCCGGCCCGCTGGTGTAAGATAAAATTCGATGGATTTTGCGTCTGATTCGGTGTATGTCTGAGAGTAGGCAAAATCGATAAATTCCTTCTGATAAAGAATCACCCTTTCGACCTTATCCGGTTGGATTTTGGATGGATTTATCGAAAATAAAAACTTTTCAATGTTTTTTCTGTGCAGCGCCCGCAATTGTGCGACTGCTATACCGTTGGGAGCGATTTCGATATCGAAAATCCCGAACCTTTTTTTTATTTTCCAGTATTGGGTAGGCCATGACAGGCCCATTCCATGAACCATAGACCACGCATCAACAAAGGCGTCCGTGTAGTTTGATGCAAAAAGTATTTCGTCATCATGAAAACTGTCTGTCCAGTGCGTCATTTCCATCGATGACTTGACATTATTCAGGGCTGTCATGAATTTATCTTGCATAGACACTCCCCCTCACTGGATGTTGAGCCGCCGCATCACCCAGGCCAGAAGACAGAGCGTCCAGATTGTCACGCTCGATTGTGATCAGTCTGGTCTTTGCCAGCCAGACAGGGGAACCTTTAATCATCTTGATCCGGTCATTGTGCAGGCGGTTTAGTCTGATGCGGGATTTGATGATCAGGCGTTCTCGATAGCTGTATGTTTTCACTGGGTCTCCTATGCTGATTTTAGTTTACGGACATATAAACCCTTCCCTTTTTCAAAAATTTCAGACATTGAGTATTTTTTAATACACCTTAAATAGTTGTATTGATAAGGTTCCATGCCGTGTTTGGCTATGATGTCAGCTTTCTTATAGACCTTCCCGCCTACCCTGATACGATGACTGCTGATGACCTCGACGTCCTGCTGTTTCAACTTGTCGACCACATCAATGATCATGTCGTTTACCGTCCTGCCTGCCACTTTCAGGGCCGGTCTATTATATGGCGGGTGAAGCGGGTTCTTTACATCTTCGATCTCGACCCGGAAGCCTTTCATCATCTCTGCCGTGGCTTGGGCGATGATCTCTTTGTCGCTGGTTCCTTTGGCCACATCCAGCTCGATAGTTTTCATCGGGGCGGTGAATTGATCAGCGAACAGAAAACATTTGACTCTCATTAGAACCTCAGATTGCATTGTCCTGAATATGGCCGCTTTTCCATTCTCCGGTATAGATTCGGGATGGCTGGCGGACCTGTGAATCTAAGATAGAATTCGTGATTGTGCTGGTCTCTTGCGTGAAGCATTCCTTCTCGGGACCAGTTTTCGAAGTACCATTCTGACGGCGGGGGAGCAGGGATATAGTAGCCCGTATTTGCTTCGAATCCCCATATTTCCAATGATGTGTCAACGACATGCGTTACACATATGTCGTCATCATACAGACAGGCGTCTGTTGCGCTGGAATCCATCATGCCACCGCATCCAAAATCAGTTCCCTGGATTTCGCTTCGGCAAGGCATCTTACGTCATCACATACCAGCGGGCGACCGTGGCATTTTTTGATCACGATTCCATTTTTGTGCTTAATGTAATCATTGCCCGCCATGAAGCCTGAACAGATTGAGCAGAGGATTCCAAGTTCGCGGGGGTCTTTGTCTAGTGGTTTTGTTTTCATTTTTCCTCAATGGTTTCTATTTCAACTCCAGACCCGAGAACCTTCGCCGCCAGCTTGACCAGACCTATTGCTATGGCAGCCCGGATTTTGAATTGCTTGGTCACTATGACTTTGACCTTCAGGGTCGTTTTACTCTTATCCAGACGCTTGACCTTGATTTCTTCTTGATCTTTCATACCGCCCCCCGAATCTTGTTACACACGTCATGCTTTGCCGAGACCGGAAAGTTAGCCTGGGCGATGATTAAATTGAATTTTCGGGTCTGGTCTGCCCGGATCTCCTGCTCGAATTGGATTAGGAATGGTTCGATGACTTCCAGGGAGAAGCCTTTGAGGATTAGATCGTTGAGAAGGTCTGCTGCTGTCATTGGTCCTCCAATTCCGCGAAGGTTCAGAATTCTGGTGCTGGGTGATGACACTTTTCTTTGCAGATGTCAGGTGACGGGCAATAATGATAAATACACTCTGGCCTCGAATAGACGCTGATTTCTTCTTTACTCGGAATCGTCAGCTTAACGTGGGGTATTTTATCCCCGACCAGTGCCAGCATGACAGCCTCTGCTGCCATATCTTCGGAGACTTCTTTGATGGCTGATGATATCGCTTTGAAGATTTCTGTTTGCATGTCATGACTTACTTGCAGGTGATCCATGTATGCTTTTTGTTCAGGTGTCATTGGTCCTCTGTTGGTTGAGTTGATCAGTTGTAAAGTAATTCTTTACTACTGGAATGGAGTGGCCCTGAATCGAACAGGGATTGCCGGACCTCCTAGCGTGTCGTCACCACTCCATGTTTTATGATGCTGTCCGGTTTAATATCTGCAACACTTTCTGGTTCGACCGCTCAGTCCCGCGAATCGTTTCGGACCGCTCTCGCTCTAATGCCCGCATTTCTTCGGATCTGGTCAGGACTCCGGTCAGTGCGGAATTGTGCTGGATTGAGCGGGATATGGTGTCTTCCAGGTTTTCGATTGCGTTTATCAGTCGTTCGATTTGATCGCTGGTCATGCTGGCTCTTTCGGTGAATAATAATCTGAATATTCCGGGCCGAGGTCTTTCAACTTCTGTTTGGCGAATGCGATCACATCGAATGGATCCTTTTTCGGCTTCCTGAATGGCAGGATTTTGGCTTTCTTTTTGGGTTTGTCTTTCATGCTGCCCTCACCTTGAATTGATTTTCGAGCCAGATCAGGCCCTTTCCGGTGACGAATGTCTGCGACTTGAGAAACTTTTCCTCACCGCCGACCACGTTCTCTTTGACCTCGAAGTATCCGCGATCAATAAAAGTCTGGTATGGGATGTTCGACCCCATCAGGATTTTCATTTCCCGGAGCTTGGCAAAGAAAGTGTTGCGGCCATACCCGAGCATCTTTGCTGCGTCACCCATATTATGAAGACCGGCCGCGTCTGCTACCTGATCAAAGAATTCGATCTTGGGTTGTGCCTGTTCCAGTTTCTCTTGGGTTTCTGCTGCAAGCCTGAGTGCTTCTGCGAATGTTGCGGGTATTTGGAATTGTGTTTTCTGTTTGTAGTGGAAATATGAATCTGTGAGCTTCTGCTTTAGTTCGACTGCTTGCTCACTGTTTCGGGATAGGGTGACAAGGAATGTGGCTTGCTGTTCATTCAAATGGCAAACCGTTGTATTCTGCACCCCTCCTGCTGTTTCCAAGGGTGCCGTTTGAAACGCGACCCTTCCGTACTTCTCAAATCGCTGTTCATATTTGCGGATCATGTCGAGCGTGTGTTTGTGCTCAACACCTAATTCAGTTGCAATCAAACGAGAATCGACTCTTGGTTCTCCGTCGATATTTTCAATGGGGATCAAGTCTGTCATTTTTCCTCGTTGGTTTTGAGTTAAGCCGCTTCATCAACTGCCTGCGCCTCGATCCACTCCCGGACTTCCGACTCACGCCAGACGACCAAGGTCGGGGAAAGTTTGATCTGCTTCGGAAAGCCCCTCTCCCGCATCAGGTTGTAAATCGTGACTTTCGAGACCGGCAGGAGTTGACGTAGCTCTTTCATTCTGAGATAGCCGTTCATCGTTACCTCTGTTTGAGTTATTGCACGACCTTCAGGTGAGAAAAGAGGCTGAGCTGCTTGTTTTTGAAATCATAATTCGTGATATCGCCCAATATTCGTTTGACATCAGCTTTCCTGATATCAACGAAGCGGCGAACGCCATAAGCCAGAAACAGGGAGCTTTTCAGGTCAGCGTATCTTTCCGGGCTGTGTTCCGGGCCGACCTTTGCCTTATGCTTGATTGACCGGATGATGATGGTTTTTTCGGGGTGGGATATCTTGTCATAGCCCATGCTGTGGACTGTTTCGTCTGCCTTCTTGACATCCAGGGCGGTGAGTTCAGACTTAACAAAGTCATTTGCCAGCTTCTGAATCTCTGTTCTTATTTCACTGAGTAATTCAGTTTTCAGGTTTGACAAGATAAGGGCTTGTCGCTGACGTTCTTTGTCGGCCTCGATAAAGAACTGCCGTATCTCCCTGCCTTTGTCGTTCTGCTCAAGCATTCCAAGCTCTTTCCCCATGTCTAGTGAAGCGTGGTATTCCTTCGCTGGCCTGCCGCCGGTACTTTCCGATAAAACTATCGTAAAGTCCAAACCCTCAATAAAACCGGCCTTCTCAATCCGGTTAGCTATCCAATGTGAAAAATCTTGTTTTGATTCAACGTACCGGTGAATATCTCTGGCGTTCACCGTTTTGATACCGCTCTCGTCTGTGTTAATTGGGATTAAATCTTTCATTTTTTCTCGATGGATTGAGTTAGGCACAAAGTTTTTCTTTGGGCAGGTACATCTCGCCCTTGTTGAGAAGTAGCCAGTCGATACTGACATTGTATTTCTGGCTGATCTTCACCAGATAGTCGGAATGGACACCTGTCTTCCCGTTCGCAAAATTCGACACTGTGGCAGCAGTCAAACCAAGATCCTCTGCGATCTCTTTCTGTTTCAGTCTTTCCTGCCACATGAACAGTCTGAAGTTTTTTCTCAGAATGTCCTTTGCTTGATTCTCATTCATGGTTTTCCTTGTTTTTAATGACACACTTACGGTAAATCGCTAAAATTTCTGTTCTCTGTTATCATTGACTTAAAACCGATTTGCTTTGAAAATTTCCGTTCCAGTCAATATGTTTAATTCAATTAAAAACTTTAATCTGTTTAAAGTTTATCACTACAAATATGAATGTCAAGCAATAACTTGAATAAAATTCATGTATTCGGGAAACAGTTGAAAATATTGATGCAGGAAGTCGGTATTAAGCAGCGGGAACTTGCAAAATTAGCGGGAATGCATGAGTCGAATATATCGAGACTTGCGGGAGGGACAAGCACCCCAACACTTGAGTTTATTTTGTTGATTGTAGAAAACTATAATGTGAGCTTGAATTGGCTACTGCTTGGGGTGGGACCGATGCTGCTATCCGAAATCAATAGCAGCGATATTCAAGACGGCTTCAAAATTTTTGTGACGGGGGCCCTAAAAGACGTCCACGAGGAAATTCAGGCGATGAAGCATGTGATGCGGGAAAAAGGATTGTTGATTTAGAATTTTTTTCAGGTTCGTACTTTTCTAATGCTTCTGACATCTCTTGTAGGTCCTTTTTGATATCATTCAGCAATGCAATGATTTTTTCCATTATTGGATACCTTTGTTAAGATTAATGATCTCATCCTTGAGGTACATTATATCAAAAAGTTGTTCGCTTGTGAAAAATCAGTTTTCTAGAATTGCGGACCAAAAGACAATGCCACCGTTTTAATTGAATTTCAATTACTTATTTATTTCACAACTGTAATATATAGAGCAAACGCTCGAATGGGGGGGGGGGGGGTAGCGGTCTGGGCTTTTTTCACCCACCATTTTTTTTTTTTTTTCCCCCT
>Ga0180009_10003369_pt1 | contig 18225 bp, 18 predicted proteins | sample OS_PC_MetaG_FD_123537 | JGI IMG/M metagenome (GOLD analysis project Ga0180009, IMG submission 123537) | Groundwater microbial communities from the Aspo Hard Rock Laboratory (HRL) deep subsurface site, Sweden - OS_PC_MetaG | ecosystem: Environmental > Aquatic > Deep subsurface > Groundwater... | reverse complement strand
CCAACCCCCTTTCCTTCCCGCCCCGCCCGAGCGTTCTGTTTTGGTTTCTGCCGCGCTTCGCGCGGCAATCAATCAGGATTTTGCTCAAAAAAGGTTCGCGCTTCGTCCAGTAATTGCGACCAACTAAGATATTGTATTGCGAAATGTAATAAATTTTCTTAAAAATTTGCACATTGCGACTATCGTACGTTGTTAGATATTATAAAAATTGGTACATTAAATTATATAGTTCAAGACAATTAATTATAAAACTATGAAAAATAAAATAATGATCCCGATATTAATAATGGTAATAGGATTATTAATACTTTTCTCTTTTTTGTTGTATTCTTTTTTACAAAGAAGAGAAGTAACTAGGATAAATCTTTTTAGTAGCCCCCTTGATATCGATACTACAATAAAACAGACAAAATTGTTTGAGGAAAGGAATCCAAATATCCGGATTAATATAATTACAGTTCCCCAGGATACCGATGAACAGCATGATTTTTTTGTTAAACAATTATCTTCTAAATCACCCACCGTAGACGTATTTTCAGGAGATGTGGTTTGGCCTGCAGAATTTATTTCTAATAAATGGATTTTGCCCGTTACAGATTATTTAAGCAAAGAAGAGCAAGAAAAATATTTGAAGGGACCAATGAATAGTTGCAGGGGTGATGATGGTGAAATCTATTGTATACCATCTTTTACGGATGCCGGCGTCTTGTATTACCGAAAGGACTTACTTGAAGAAAATGGTTTAAATCCACCAAAAACATGGGATAACCTTCTTAAAATTTCCTCGCAACTTTCTTCTAAGTATAAAGATTTAAAGGGATTCGTTTTTCAGGCAGATAGTTATGAGGGATTAATTTGTAATTTTTTAGAATATGTTTGGGGAAATAATGGTTCTATTCAAAAAGAGGGGAAATTTGTCGCTGTATCTCCTCAAAATGAAGAAGCGTTACAATTTATGGTTGATATTATCCATGAATATAAGATTACTCCCCCCGAGGTAACCTTGTTCCAAGAGGAGGAAAGCAGAAAGTATTTTCAGGATGGCAAGTCCGTATTTTTAAGAAACTGGCCTTATGTTTGGGGAAAAATAAAAGGCACGGAGTTAGAAGGTAAAGTAGAAGTTATACCAATGGTGCATAATAATAACTCTGAAAGTGCGGCAACCCTGGGAGGGTGGAATATAATGATAAATAGATTCACCGATAGCCCGGAAGCCAGCATTAAGCTTGCAAAATTTTTAGGTGGTTGGGAAGCCCAAAAAATAAAAGCTATAAATAATGGAAATTTACCCACCTTAAAGGATTTATACGGAGATGAAGAAGTATTAAAGGCAAATCCATTTTTTTCCGTGATGTATGATGTATTAATTCACGCTCAATCGAGACCGATTTTGAAAGGGTATAGAGAAGTTTCTACAATTTTTCAAAAATACATTCATCAAGCTTTAACTCTAAAAATCTCTCCTAAAATAGCGCTGGAGATTATTCAAAAAGAAATAGATATATTTCAAGCCAAAAAACAATAAAGATAAGTTAGTTTGGTTTAAATTTGCTTGTCAATTTTAATGAAAGGAAAACTTTTAAAGTCAAAAATATTTTATAAGCTGCTTTTTTTGTTCGGCTGTATTATGCTGGCTCTATTTATTTTGGGATTTTTATATTTTATTGATATAACGAAATTAGTCAGAGACGAAGGAGAAAAACAAAATGTTATCTATATTCAATTGGCGGCAACGGATATAAGCAGTCTTCAAGAAATCCAAGAAAATTTCACGACAGATGATTTTAAAAAATTATTCGAGTCGTTGGATATAAACAAAAGGATTTTATATTTTTCTTTGATAAGCCGGAATTATGAAATAATTTATGACAAAAATCTGGAAAAGATAGGCAGGGTTATAGAAGAAGCTGGAATAAGGGAACGAATGAAGGGGCGGGAATTATCAGTAGAACAATCTTACGATAAATTGTTTGGTCAAAATATTATCGATATAATGACCCCTCTCTACATTAAAGGAGTAGCTTATCAATACTTAAAAGTTGGTTTTTCTACCGCGCTCATTGAAGAGAGCATTCGAGGATATAATTTTATATTTATTTTAATAGGGTTAGTTTTTGCGCTTGTTATTTTTGGATTGTTATTTTATCTTACGACCATTATTCAAAATCCATTAAATAAATTAATGATGGGGATAGAGGAATTAGGTCATGAAAGTTTTGACTATAGAATTGATATCCAAACTAAGGACGAATTTGGAAAATTAGCAAATTCTTTCAACCAGATGGCCGAAAATTTAAAAAAATCCCGAGATAAAATTGCAAATTACAGTAAGGAGCTGGAACAAAAAGTTGAGGAAAGAACCCATGACTTGAAAAACGCTAAAGTACTTTTAGAAGACAAAAACCAGGAACTTGACCGCATAAACAAGGTTCTTAAGGGATTGAAATTAAAAACGGAATTTTTGCACGTCATCAATCATCAACTCCGGACTCCGATTTCCGCGATGCGCGGATATTTGGAATTTTGGAAAACTGGAAAATACAAAAAATTTCCTTTAAAGAAACAAGAAGAAATAAAAAACAACATTATCATCGCTTCCGACCAGCTGGCCGGTATCATCAATAATATGGTAGACGCGCTAGAGCTCGAAATGGAAGAAAAAGAAATAAAGCTCGATTTAAAAAAAATAAACCTTAAACAGCTCGTTGAAGAAATATACAAAGTCGATTTTAAACAACATTTTCAGAACAAAAAAATAGGCTTTGAATTAAATTCAGAAAAAGAGCCGATAATTCAAACCGACAAAAATTTTGTGTCCACCATAATATTCAACCTATTGGACAACGCCCTTAAATATACGTTGAGCGGAAAAATAAAAGTCAGACTGGATTCCAACGGCAATTATGCTATAATCGAAGTGAAAGATATGGGAATTGGCTTAACCGAATCCGACAAAACGATATTATTCCAGAAATTCGCAAGAAGTGAAGAAGCTACTAAGATTTCTCCGACCGGTTCGGGACTCGGACTGTTCATCGTTAAAAAAATGATTGAAATATTGCATGGCGAAATAACTGTTAAAAGCCAAGGCCGAAACCAAGGCTCAACATTCACCGTTAAATTGCCAAATTATTATTCAAATGAAAACAATTAAAATACTTTTTATAGAAGACGAAAAATTGTTAAAAACGTTACTTGAAGACACTATCACGGGTTTTAGAGAAGAATATAAAAATTTCAATTTTGATATGGAAACAGCCGTTGACTTAAAATCGGCAATGACCTATTTAGAAGAAAAATCGGCGCCGGATATTATTATTTTAGATCTACGCCTTCCTATAGGAGATGTGGAAGAAATCAAAAAAGCTCCAGAAAAAGAAAACGGTCTTACTGTATTAAAACTGATTAAAACCGACATAAAATTCCGGAATACGCCGGTAATAATTTTTACCAACTTAAACGACAAGGAAACCGAACATGAATGCAATAAACTCGGCGCCAATAGTTTTATGATAAAATCAAAAGTTTTGCCTTCAGAATTGCTTAACGAGATTGTAAGGCTCGTAAAGTAGTATGTTACATAAAATACTGCAACGTCAGATAAAAAAATTTATAGGCGACGAAGAAAATATTCCCCAAAAATGGACGTCGTTTTTTAATACTATTAATAATACTTATTATGGCTTCTGACAAAGATTTCATATCAAAGAAGAAAAAGATCGATCGAGCAAAAAGCGAATTTATTTCTATTGCCTCTCATCAACTCCGCACCCCTGCTACTGCTATTAAATGGTATTCTAAAATTCTCTTGGATAAAAGAACAGGCGAATTAAACTTAAAGCAAAAAGAGTATCTTGAAAAAATTTACGATAACAATGAAAAAATGTTGGAACTTATCAATAATCTTTTGGATGTTCCTCGAACAGAAACGAAAAATTAAAAATTAATTATAAAAAATTTTAAAATCTATGATTAACGCAAAAAAAATTCTCATTGTAGAAGATGAACTTTCACTTCAATCAATTCTTATGGACGAGCTTAAAAGCGAGGGGTTTAATGTTTTAGTTGCCTCAAATGGAGAAGAGGGATTAGAAATAGCAAAAAAAGAAAAGCCCGATTTGATTCTCATAGATATTTTATTGCCAAAAATAGATGGCATAACTATGGCTAAGGAAATAAAAAAAACAAACTCTAATATGTTGATGATATTTCTAACTAATCTAAGCGATATGAAACACATCGCAAATGCTACCGAAGCGGTCTATTCTGACTATATTGTTAAATCTGATTTAAATATTAATGACATTATCAGTAAAGTTAAAGAAAAATTAGGCTTAAAATAAAATTCTAAAAAAGAAACGCGGGTGTCACAATAATAATCTTTTATAAGGTTTAACCCGGCACCCCGAAAAATTTATTGTTCTTTATATTTGAACCCCTTTTTATTGTATGGTAGAATATAGTTGTGGGTATAATTTAATAACTATGAAAACATTAAGTCTCAAAGAAAAAGCTATAAATTATAGAAAAGGGGGTTATTCTTATAATATGATCTGCGAAAAGCTGAATTTAAAGAAAAGCACTATTGCTAATTGGACAGCAGATATACCATATACGCCAAACGAAAAAGTTATTAGAAGAATCGGACTAGCAAAGCTAAAATCTTCTTTATTTAAACACAACCAAAAAATGGCGGAGATAAAGGAAATGAAAGATTTAGCAAAAAAAGAATTGAAAAAGATTACAAAAAGAGATTTATGGTTTTTAGGTATCGGTCTTTATTTAGGAGAGGGCAATAAAGCATATGAACATATTCGAATTGCGAACTCTGACCCACAAATAATAAAAATCGCCATAAAATGGTTTAAAGAAATTTGCCATTTAAAAAATGAAAACTTTAGCCCAGCTATTCATATCTATCCAGACAACAATATTAAAAAAACTATTAATTATTGGTCTAAAATAACAGACGTTCCTAAAAAACAGTTTGGTAAAACCCAGATAGATATAAGAACTAATAAATCTAGTGCCAAAAAACAAAATTTACCGTATGGCACCTTACACTTATGTATTAAATCTTGCGGTAAAAAAGAATTCGGGAAAAGATTACATAGAAGAATAGCGGGATGGATAGAATCGGCGGCAAACCAAATAAATGCGGGTATAGCATAGTGGCCATGCACCGGCTTTCCAAGCCGATCACAGGGGTCCGATTCCCCTTACCCGCTCATCTTTTTTTTAAAATGAAAAAAACCTGGATTATATTATTTACTGTTATAATTATCATCACTGCTATTGTTGCAGTTTTTTTATATAAAAAAACTGCAGTTGTCTGTTTTGGAAATAATTGCTTTGCGGTAAAAATTGCTAACAATCCCACTACCAGAGAACTGGGTTTAATGTTTAGAAAAAGCCTAGATGAAAATCAAGGAATGCTTTTTATTTTTCCAAAAGAAGAAACTTATTCTTTCTGGATGAAAAATACTTCAATCCCATTAGATATTATTTGGATTAATCAAAACAAAAAAGTAGTTTTTATTAGTAAAAACAATCAACCCTGCAAAATAAATCCGTGCCCGTTAATCAACCAGAGCATTCCGGCAAAATATGTTTTAGAGATAAACGGTGGCCTATCGGATAAAATTAACTTAAAAGTAAGCGACAAAATAGAGCCAAAAACCGCCTTGAGGCGGTTTTTGTTTACTTAATATCTTATATTTGATGATTACCTCGCATACTCCACTATTCTGTTTTCTCTAACCGCAACCACTTTTATTTCACCAGGGTACTTTAATTCCTCCTCAACCCTATCAGCAATTTGACGGGCTAATTTTTGTAAACCCAAATCATCTACCTTATCTGATTTCACAAAAACTCTTATTTCTCTCCCTGCTTGAATAGCATAAGCTCTATCTACGCCATCAAATTTTGTCGCAATATCTTCTAATTCTTTCAATCTCTGAAGATAATTTTCTAAAGTATCTTTTCTTGCTCCGGGTCTTGCGCCAGAAACAGCATCGGCTGTTTTTACTATAATTGCTTCTAATAATTCGGCTGGGTATTCTTCGTGATGCGCCTTCATCGCTTTAATAATATCTTCGCTTTCCCCAAATTTCTGTAAAATTTTAATACCAATATCAACATGCGACCCTTGTATTTGGTGGTCAACTGCTTTTCCTATATCGTGCAATAAACCTGCTCTCTTTGCTATTTGGCTGTTAGCTCCGATTTCTTCAGCAATTGCTTCTGCCAAAAATGCCACCTCTATTGAATGAAGTAAAACATTTTGACCATAACTGGTTCTATAATATAACCTTCCCAATAATTGAGTAAGCTTGTCGTCCATACCGACAACGCCGACATCATAGATAGCTTTTTCTCCAGCTTCTTTAATTTTAGTCGCAACTTCAACCTTTGCCTCTTCAACCTTTTCCTCAATTTTTGCCGGCTGGATTCTTCCGTCTTGAATTAATTTATCTAAAGCTATTTTCGCAATTTGTCGGCGAATAGGATTAAAACTGGAAATAACTACTGATTCCGGAGTTTCATCAACTATAAGTTCAACTCCGGTTAACCTCTCAAACGCCCTGATATTTCTTCCCTCTTTACCAATAATTCTTCCTTTAATATCTTCTCCCTTAAGCATAAGGGTTGTGGTAGTTAATTCCTGTACCTGTGAAATAGCGCACTTTTGGATAGCCAATGCTAAAATTTCTTTTGCTTTTTTATCAAATTTTTCCGTCCCAATTTCTCTAAACTTTCTTTCTTTTTCTAATAATTCTTTTTGTATTTCAACTTCAACTAAAGATAATAACTCTTTTTTTGCGTCTTCTCTCGAAAAATTAGCAACTTTTTCTAATTTTTCTTCGGCTTCTTTTCTTAATTTTTCCAAGTCATCTTTTATTTCCTTTAATTTATCCGCTTTGTGATGGAAATCTTCTTCTTTTATTTCAAAAGCAGTTATCTTTTTTTCCAAAAGGCTTTCTCTGTCTAATAAAATTTGCTGAGACTTTAAAAAGTCTCTTCTTCTTTGGTCAATTTCTTTTTCCGCTTGGCTAACAATATTAGCCGCTTTATTCTGGGCGTTTTTTATAAGAACGCTGTTTTCGTTTTTTACTTGCTCTATTTTTTGATGAAGTTTTGCTTCAATAGTGCCAGCTCTTCTTTTGACAATAGACTGGCGAGCCAAATACCCTAAAACAACGCCTACACCTACAGCAATAAATATGATTACTATTAACATAATTAAATCCATTTTTTTGTTTAACGCGATACTAATCTACGAATGTCATGCCAATTATACTAATGGTTCGACGAACTCACCATAAATTATTCGTATCATTGGTATGCAGATTAGTATTATTGGTATCGCATTTATTAAATAAAACAACTCACCCCAACGAGGTGAGTTTACCCGCCTAAACATGCAAAGCATTTTTGGCGGGCGAATCTGTGTTTATAAAATTAAAATAATCTTACTTGGCTATCTTTTCTTTAACCCCAATAACATCATCAATTAAGCCATATTCTTTGGCTTCCCGAGAAGTTAAATAGAAATCTCTATCAGTATCCTTTTCTATCTTACTCAATGGCTGCCCAGTATGATTAACCAAAATCTGGTTAATATTCTCCTTTAACTTCATTATCTGCTTAGCTGTAATTTCTATCTCGCTTGCCTGACCCGTTATACCTCCGGCTACCTGATGAAGCAAAATCTCGGCATTTGGCAAAGCAAAGCGCTTTCCTTTGCTACCTGCTGCCAAAAGAATTGCCGCCATGGAACCAGTCAAACCCACACAAATAGTGGAAACAGGGCATTTTACGTACTGCATTGTATCGTAAATTGCCAGTCCTGCTGTCACAGAACCTCCAGGGCTATTGATGTAGATTTTTATGTCACGCTTTGGGTCTTTTGAGGCTAAATACAATATCTGAGCGATAACCACATTAGCGTTAAGGTCTGTTATCTGTCCTGCAAGAAAAATTATCCTCTCTTCTAAAAGACGAGAGAATATATCATAAACACGTTCACCACGTTGCGTTTTTTCGACAATAGTTGGAACTATTGGCATAAAAATTTTAATAAATTAAATTCTAAGCACTAATCTCTAAATCCTAAATAAATCCAAATGCTAAAAATTTAAAATTCTAAACTGGTTTTGTGCTTTGGATTTATAATTTTAATATTGTTTAGAGTTTAGGATTTCGAATTTAGGGTTTTAAAAGATTTTCCAATAATTGGAAAATCTTTTCGTTATATATTACTCCTTTAATATACTCTTTAAATTCGTTAATGTCAATTTTTTCTAAAACCTCTTTTGAATAATTTTTGATATTTTTATTGACTTCCTTTTCAATTTCTTCCTCGCTAATTAGAATATTTTCTCTCTTTCCGATTTCTTTTAAAATTAGATAGTTTTTGATCTTTTTCTCTGCCTCTTTTACAAAAGATTCTAAAATTGTCTTTTCGTCTTGTTTTACCGAAGCCAAATATTCTTCAAAACTGATTTTATGGTTTTGGCTTATTCTGTTTTTAAAATTCTTTAATAGGTTTTCTTTTTCAGAATCAATCAAAGATTGAGGAATATCAATTTTTGATTTTTCAACTATTTTCTCTAAGATCTCCTTTCTTCTATTTTCTCTTTCTTGTTCTTCTTTTTCCATTGTTATTCCTTCTTTAAGATTATCTCTAAGAGCTGAAAGGCTCTCAAACTTCCCTAAACTTTTAACAAAATCGTCATTAGCTTCTGGTATTTCTACTTTTTTAACGCCGAGCATTTTAGTTTTAAAAGAAACTTCCTTTCCGGCTAAATCTTTTCTTTGAGCGTTTTGCGGAAAGGCTACAGAGAACTCTTTTTCCTCGCCGGTTTTCATCCCTACGATTTTTTGTTCAAAACCAGGCATGAATCCGCCCTCCCCTAGGATAAACTGGTCCTTCATTTTTTCAGAACCTAATTGAGAACTTTCGTATTCAATTTCAATAAAATCTTTTTCTTGAGCAGGTCTATCAAGTTGGGAAAACTTAGATCTTGATTTTCTGATATATTCCAACGAGTTATTAATTTCTTCTTCGCTGACAGAAATTTTATTCTTTTTAACTTGCGAAGCAATCTTGTTATAGTCTCCGAGACCAATTTCCGGCAAGAGATTCACTTTTATTTTGAATATGAAAGGATTGCCTTTTGCCAACTTCAAAACCTGTACATCCGGCGCAGTAATAGGCTCCAAATTATTTTCTTTAATTATTTTTGCATACGCATCCTTCACTGCTAAATCCGCTGCTTCGGCAAGTATATTTTCCTTGCCAACTTTTTCTTCCACGATATTTTTCGGGATGTTTCCTTGCCTAAAACCATCCACTTTTAAGTGTTCGTTAAAATGCGCAAAGGCTTTTTCTAAAAACTTATCCAAATCTTCGGAAGGAATTTCTACTTCAATTTCTATTTGTGATGCTGGTAGTTTTTTAATTTGATGTTTCATATATCTACAAAAGCTATTGGAAGGTCTGACCTTCCAATAGTTTTTATATTTTCCTGTTTTTGTTTTTTATTTACCGAGATATTTAGCTACTGATTTTTTGATGATATCTTCTGCTTTTTCTCGTCCCTTCCAACCTTCAACTTTCACAAATTTATATTTTTCCGTTTCTAATTTTTTATAGTCGGCGAAAAAAAGCTCTATTTCCTTTTTTAAATGCCCTCCTAAATCGTTAATTTCTTTAATCTCTTTAAAACGAGGGTCAACTTTTTCTATAGGAACAGCAATTATTTTATTATCTACCCCTCCTTCATCTTTCATTTTTAAAACCCCGACTGGCCTAGCCTGAACAACACAACCGTGGAAAGTCGGCCTGCTTGTTATCAAAACAACATCTAAAGAATCCCCGTCTTCTGAGACGGTCTGAGGAATAAAACCATATTCAAATGGATAATACATCGGTGAAAAAAGCGTTCTATCTAATTTAAAATAACCGCCTTTTTCGTCATATTCATACTTATTATTGGCCCCTTGAGAAATTTCCACCACGACGTTTATTTGTTTTGGTGGATTTTTGCCAGGTGTTAAATCTTTATATAAATTAACCATAATTTTTAAAATTTTAATTAAAATCGACTTTTAATTATTTTTAGGAGGCTTTTTCCCCTTACTTCTTGGAGATTTAGCTGAGATAGATTTTTTCTTTTCTTCCTCTTTCTTTTTTGCCTTATTTTCCTCTTTTTTATCACCCTCTTTACCTTCGTTTTCTTTTTTCTCCCCTTCTATTCCTTCTATTTTCTCTTTGACTTCTTTCTCGGATTTTTCTTCTGGAACATTTTCTGTGGTCGCTTCTTCGGCGACCACTCCCTCAATATCAATTTTCCAACCAGTGAGATTCGCTGCTAATCTTACATTCCTGCCGTCTTTCCCAATAGCTAAAGATAGCTGGTCGTCAGGAACTGAAACCTTCGCAGTATTTTTCTTATCAATTTTTACTTCAATAATTTTTGCCGGAGCTAAGGCATTGGAAATAAATTTTGCAGGGTCCTCTTTCCATTCAACAACATCTATTTTTTCTCCGCCAAGCTCATTAATCACTGCCATAATTCTTGTTCCTCTTTGCCCAACACATGAACCAATTGGATCGATTCCTTCAGCTGTTGATTCAACTGCTATTTTGGTACGGAAACCAGCTTCTCTGGCAACAGCTTTTATAACAACGGTGCCAGTAGTAATTTCTGGGACCTCTAACTCAAAAAGTTTGGAGATTAATTTAGGATAAGCGCGAGAAAGCAAAACAACTGGCCCTCTTGGAGTTTCTTCAACTTTAAGGATGTAAAACTTTAAACGTTGACCTGGTCTATAAAACTCTCCTGGAATATTTTCTTCTCTGTTTAAAACGCCTAAAGTTTTACCGATATCAACAAAAACAGTATGACCTTCAATTCTTTGAACGATTCCTGAAGTAATCTCTCCTTCTTTTGACTTATACTCTCCAAAGATAGCTTCTTTTTCAATTTCTCTTATCTTCTGTAAAATAACCTGTTTTGCTGTCTGAGCAGCAATGCGGCCATAATCAGTTTTTGGTGCCAAAGGAATCTCTAATTCATCTCCCGGTTTGATATTAGAATTATCTTTCTTAGCATCCTCTATCATAATGTGTTTTTCCGGATTAAAAACAACTTTCTTTCCCTCTTCGTGTTCTTCTGCCTCAACAACAGCGATTTCTTTTTTCTCTTTCAGTTTTTCTATTTCTTCTTCTGAATAAATCATATCCTTATCAACAACCAACATTATCTGCCAAAACTTAACGTCTCCTGACACAGGATTAAACTTCGCTTTAATTTTTTGGCCTTTTTTCCCATAATCTTTTTTGTATGCAGTAGCAATCGCTGCTTCCAGCGTTTCTATAATTTTCTCGGCAGGGATGCCTCTTTCTTGAGCAATTTGATTTAAAGCCCGATGAAACGACTTAATATCGATTTCCATTTTGGTGTTAGATATTAGATGTTAGATATTAGTAATTATTTTCTTAAAAAAATAGTCCGCGGTCAGACGGACGTATCTTCCAAATATCCAATACTTTATTGTAGCTTATCAAAATGAAAATTGGATGTCAACCCCGTTAGAAGTTTGCCATAGTTTTCAGTAACGAAGTGCGTATACCGAATAGGTATATCCCTTGTTGGGCGAAGCGCTTCGCCCCGGTTCAGGATGTGGCTATTCGCCACTCGCGCTTCGCTCGGTATCCAATCGCAAACTTCTAACGGGGTCAACCCTCCTATCAGCTTTCCGCGACCACATTTTCAAAATGTCTAATTTTTGCCTTTTTTGCTTGCCCGTCCGAAGCCGAAAGGCGAAAGAGGGTGTCTCTGTTTACTAAAATTCCTATTACATCAATTTGCCACTGCGACTCTGATGGAATTTTCTTTTCCAAAAACCAATTTTGGGATAATTTTATCAATTTTTTTCGTTTCTTATAATCCACCTTGTCTTCTGGCAAAAATCCCGAACCTTCAATAATCGTTTTCACTTCAATAAAACAAACGGCATTGTCTTTTTTACCCCGTAGGATGTCAAAGACATTACTTTGGGACTTGGCAATAATATCAATTTCTCCCTTTGTTTTATCGTCCCAAATTTTAATATAATTTCTATCTAAAATTTTGTATCCCTTTCTTTTGAGATATTCGCAAGCAATATTTTCTCCGAATTGTCCTAATTCTTTTTTATCCATAATTATGAGAGAGGGAATCCCGCTTAGCGGGACGACCGAAAGATTAATTATATAAATAGTGAGGTTGTTTCTATAATTATGAATGAGAAAGTCCCGCTTAGCGGGACGACCGAATGAATTAATTATATAGATTATTTATAATCTCTATAATTTGGTTTTACTAAAAAAAATGATTTTTTAAAAATTTTTCTATAAACATAAACTTTAATTATGGATAACTCTGTTATTGATTTTCTATTTTCTTTCTATTATACTATAGTTGATAGAATAAAGCCAATAAATTTATGCTTACAAAAAGACAAAAACAAGTTTTAGATTTTATAAAAGATTATACAAAAAAAAGGGGGTATTCCCCCTCCCTTGAAGACATTAAAAGAAAACTAAAAATCGTATCTGTGTCTACGGCCCATTTTCATGTTAAAAAACTCCAAGAGCTTGGTTATTTAAATAAAGAAGAAAATAAACCCAGAGCCATTAATCTTTATGAAAATGAGCAGATGGTAAGTATACCCTTATTAGGAACTATAGCGGCTGGCGAGCCGATAGAGGCGATAGAGAATAAAGAAATGATAGCTGTTCCGAAAACTAAATTACCTCCTAGTTCAGATATTTACGCACTACGAGTCAGTGGAAATAGTATGATTGATGAAAATATAAATGATGGAGATATTGTTTTGGTAAAAAAACAAGGAACAGCAGATAACGGACAAAAAGTAGTTGCTTTAATTGATAATCAAGAAGCAACTCTAAAAAAATATTATCGAGAAGGAGGATATATTCGCTTACAACCAGCTAACAAAAGCATTGAGCCAATTATAATCCGCAATAACAGAGATATTGCGATTCAAGGGGTAGTAATAGATGTTATACATGAAATAACTCAAAACCCAACTACTTTACCGAAAGTAAACGCAACTATTAAACAATATAAAAAACTTCCGCTTAATGAGATTTTGTGTGGCGATGCGATAGAAGAGCTAAAAAAAATCCCTGATGATTCTGCAGATATGACATTTGCAGACCCGCCATTTAACCTAAATAAAAAATACGGCAATTATAAAGATAAAAGAGCAGCCGAAGATTATATAAAATGGTGTGAACAATGGCTTACTGAAATGGTTAGGGTTACCAAGCCAACTGGTTCAATTTTTGTACACAATATCCCAAAATGGTTGGTCTATTTTGCAAACCATTTAAACAAAATCGCTATATTCAAGCATTGGATCGCATGGGACTCAATGAGCATACCCCTTGGAAAAACATTACTACCAGCTCATTATGGGATACTTTTCTATACAAAAATTCCTAAGGGATTTAAATTTCATGAGCTTAGATCTCCACATAGAAAATGCCGCACATGTGGACAAATGATTAAAGATTATGGTGGTAAAAAAAGCCAAATCAACCCCTATGGAACACTTTTAAGCGATGTTTGGGCTGATATACATCGCATTAGACATAGTGCTCGTAGAGACGAACATCCTTGCCAACTTCCCGAGCCACTACTTGAACGCTTAATTTTGATGAGCACCAATGAGGGAGATGTTGTATTAGATCCATTTATTGGAGCTGGCACAACCGCGCTAGCAGCTAAAAGATTGGGTAGAAATTATATTGGGATCGATATCGACCCGAAATACGAAAAAATTGTTTCAGACAAATTAAAGAAAGTAAATTATCGATCAAGTAATGGTTATAAATACAATGATAATATACCAAAAGTAGCCTCAAAATATTTGAAAAACCTGACTATATCCGAAGACGAAGGGATTTATCCAATAGACAATACAGAATCTATCCCAACGGCAATTAATTGTACCCTCTTTTAATGTTTCTTAAATGCCTCTTTTATAATTGATCGATGTTTTTTTATTATACGCTTTGATCTATAAACTACCGTTTTGATAAACAATCCCTCAAACTGCTTTAATGTTTTAATTGAAGGCTCAATTTTAAAATCCTTAGGTCGCAGGTTTCCATCTTTTTCTCTATATTTAAGAACCTTACCGCCGCTTAATCCTATGAATTGATAAAACGGGGCTATCTCAATATTTAAAACTTCTTTGGCTCTATCATTAAGATTATAGAAAACAAAAATATAATAAATATTTTCTCCGCCGAATTTGGCAATCTTAAGCGGCCACTTATTTAGCGTACCCATATCGTTTTCACTGTTCTTTACCGTAACCCATTTTCCTTTTCTATATTGGCTACTATTCCCAGATTTAAACTCAATAGCAAGTGGAGGTTTAGTTTTTAACTCAAGGTCTGGAAAATAATTTTTATCGGGCGCGACAATATAATCTCTATTACTTTTAATAAATCCACCCTCTTTAAATAATTTAATAAGAACCTCTGTAAGATGCTCCTCTATGGCGGTCCCAAAAGTACGATAATTAAAATCTTTATCATTTACTACTTTTTTTAAATAGTTCAATATTTTATTTTTTGAAGATTTCAAATAAGCGATAGCTTCTTTGGGATTTTTGGTTTTTATTATCATAATTATTATTAAAAAAATTTATATAATGGACCTGGGCGGATTTGAACCGCCATTTCTACAACTTACCCGCCTAAATTTTTATGGACATGGGCAGAATCGCCCAGTCATTCGACTGGGCGTCAGGCCGAATGACCGGACGAACTCGCGTCCCCGCAACTCGCCCCGTTAGAAATATCTATGGACTCACCGGGAGTCGAACCCGGAATTCAGCAATGTCCCGATAACTCTGGTGGACCCAGGCAGATTTGAACTGCCGTTTCCGCAATGCGAATGCGGTGTCTTGCCACTGGACCATGGGCCCACCAGAGTTATCGAGTATCCTCAATAAAATCTTAAAATTTTATCGAGACGAATGCGATGTATTGCTCTATTCCAAAATTTTGAACGAGCCCGGTAGAAATTTTAAAAAATTTCTACATAGGGCCATCCCGATTGATTTTATCAATCGTGGATCCACGACTGCGTCTGGACTGTGCTACAGGCCCGAAGATTAAAACTTAATCTTCCGTGTTTTTATATAAATCTGGAAAATCTTCAAACAACGAGTAAAGATAAACACAGCAAGAACCTCTAACGTAAGAACGGCAGTATCCCGCAAAGTGTCGCAGAGTCCGCCTTGGACCATATATGTATAATAATCTTTTGATATAAAATTAATAATATAAAGAACGGTTGTTAATATAATCCAACTATATACAAAATATTCTCCTTGGCGCGCCCCAGCCACCTTATCATCTCTTTATGTAAAGAATAAATCAGTAAAATTCCTAAATAAAAAAGACCCATATGATTCGGGAAAAAGGTTCCTCTACTGAAAAACTCAATTACAGTCATAATCATTGTAATTAAAGTTACAAAAGCGCAAATCAGATAAAGATTCCTGCTAAGAGCCACTTCTAATTCTCTCATTTTTCTAATTTCTTCTGCCATATATTTTTATTAAATAAAATAATTATTTAATCTTTTCCTATATTTGACTCTATCATTTCTTATACAAAAAGGGAATAACTATTGACCCTTCACCTTCGTTAAAAAATAAATTAATGAAAATAGCTATTTCTTGTTTCCAAACAGTATTGGCGAAGGTGAAGGGTTGACACGTTTTTAGGATTTGTTATTATTATACCTATACCATAGGTCGGGGTATATTAAAAAATAAAAAACATATGACTAACAAAAAACAAAAAACATTGATAAATTTAAAGAAAGCCGCCAGCTCGCTCTTAAAAATAATCGAAATGATTAAGAGCGATGAATATTGCATTAACATTATGCAGCAAAATTTAGCTGTAATCGGACTTTTAAGGTCAGCGCATGAAATGTTGATGGAAAATCATCTGAATACTTGTTTTAAAAAAGCAATGTCTACCCGCAACGAAAGAAAAAAACAAGAAATGATAGAAGAAATATTATTAGTAACAAAATTATTTAATAAGTAAGTAAAAAACCCAAACATTTAAATAATTAAATTTTATGGCAAAAATAAAAGAGCATATTTATTCTGTAAAAGGCATGCATTGCGCCTCTTGTGAGATATTAATAGAAAAAAAACTTTTGGCTTTTAAAAGCGTGAAATCAGCCGATGCTTCAAACGCTAAGGGCAAACTATTGATAGAATATGAAGACAAAAAACCAACGTTAGAAAAACTGAATAGCATATTTTTAAAAGAAGGGTATACATTTTTTGATGTAACAAAAAATATAAAGGCAGAAACAAATAAAAATAGCGGCATAGGTAATAGTATTTTTATCGGCTTGCTAATAATTGCCGGGTTCATAATCCTTAATAAATTAGGATTGGCAGGCTTAATAAACGTGAATTCAAAGTCTTCTTTGCCTGCTTTTTTTGTTTTTGGTTTATTAGCTGGTATTTCTACCTGCGCAGCTTTAGTCGGAGGATTAATATTATCCATGTCAAAGCAATGGTTGCAATTATATGCGCAAGAGCCATCAACAATTAAAAAGCTCCAACCTCATTTAATGTTTAATATAGGAAGGCTTCTGTCTTATATATTTTTTGGTTTTTTATTAGGTTTGTTAGGAAATAAATTCCGCTCATCTTTAACATTTACGTCATTTCTAATAATCGCAATATCAATAATGATGCTCTTTGTAGCTCTTCAAATGTTAGGAGTTAAAAAATTTAAAGGAAGACAATTTAGTTTGCCGAAATTCATAACCAGACGAATTGCAAATGAAAAAAACTTCAAAAGGAAAAATATGCCATTTTTAATGGGTGCCTTAACTTTCTTTCTGCCTTGCGGTTTTACTATAACCAGCCAAGGATTAGCTCTTTTATCCGGCAGTCCGATACAGGGCGCTTTAATAATGGGATTTTTTGCGCTAGGAACATTCGGACCACTTCTAGCTATCGGACTATCGAGTATAAAAATGTCTCAAAAACCCCACTTAGCTTACAGATTTACTAAAATTGCCGGCATCCTAATTTTATTTTTCGCCCTTTTTAATATTAATTCTCAAATGAATATTCTTGGTTTTTTTAGTTTAAACGATATAGCTTTAGAATCGAATACGAGCACAGAATCAAAAAACAAAAATTTAGAAGGGCTGACGCCAATCGTTGATGGTAAGCAAATTTTAAAAATGGGCGCTTCTTCTCGCGGCTATTCGCCTAATTATTTTAAAGTTAAAGCCGGAATACCAATAAGATGGGAGATAACCGATAAGGGAACTAGCGGTTGCACTAATGCTGTTATTTCAAAAAATTTATTTGATGGAGCGATTAATCTTACCCCTGGACAAGTAAGCGTTAAAGAATTTACCCCCACAAACCCCGGAAGATACAAATTTAGTTGTTGGATGGGAATGGTAACGGGGACAATAGAAGTTATTGATGTTAATAATACAAATTCCACCCCTACAACTAATTTGAATACTACTGTAAATAATATCTCGGATATATCGTCTGGAGCCAGTGGTTGCGGTTGCGGAGGTGGTGGAGGGTGTGGCGGTGGAAGTTGCGGAGGTAGCTGTAATATAAAATAAAGAATTCGCTAATTTATATATATGAAAAAAACAATTTTAAAAATATCTGGCATGCATTGCGCTTCATGCTCGGCAATCATTGAAAACGCGCTTAAAAAAGAAGAGGGTATTAAATCTGCTAATGTCAATTTTGCTACGGAAAAGGCCTATTTAGAATTTGATTCTATCAAAATAAGTATTGCCCGAATTCAAAAAGTAATAGAAAAATTGGGATATAAAGCCAGTGAAGAAGGTTTTGGAAAAGAAATGGAGGATCATCACAAGGAAGAGAAAATTCAGGAAGTTAAAGATCTGAAAATAAGACTTATTGTAGCCCTCATTTTCGGCATTCCTCTTCTCTATGTTTCAATGGGTATGATGGTTGGTCTTCACATACCGAAGATTATCGAGATGAACCAGCATCTAATCCAATTTCTGTTAACTACCCCCGTGATTATAGTTGCCTTCAAACTTTACATTTCCGGACTCAAGGCTATTTTAAGACGAGCGCCAAATATGGACT